>Ga0187893_10004407_pt1 | contig 26828 bp, 25 predicted proteins | sample MA1701074metaG_FD_139574 | JGI IMG/M metagenome (GOLD analysis project Ga0187893, IMG submission 139574) | White microbial mat communities from a basaltic lava cave in the Kipuka Kanohina Cave System on the Island of Hawaii, USA - MA170107-4 metaG ... | reverse complement strand
TGGCCACGGTTCGCTCCTGTCGAGCCCGACGAACGGACCGCTGACCGCCTCCTTACGAGGGCTTTGCCCGCATATGCGACAGCGATCGAGCGCATGATCATTCGTTTTTCAGCGACTTCCTAGAGCACCCCGCTAGCTCGGCGCGTGTTCAGCTCGACCAGCGGCCCGGTATCCGCGTTGCAGGCACCGGGCGGGGAGGACTGCACACATGCCCGCACATTCGCTCCAGGAACTGCTCGTCGAAGAATTGCGCGACATCTACGACGGCGAAAAGCGTCTGACCAAGGCGCTGCCGCAGATGGCGCGCGCCGCACGCTCCCAGGAGCTGCGAACCGCCTTCATGAACCACCTCAGAGACACGGAACGGCACGTCACGCGGCTCGAGCAGGTGTTTCGGACTCTTGGCGAAACCGCACGCGGCAAGAAATGCGACGGCATCATCGGCCTCGTCGAGGAAGGCAAGAAGGCGATGAAGGAGCTGGACGGGGCGGTGCTCGACGCCGCGCTGATTGCCGGCGGCCAGAAGGTCGAGCATTACGAGATCGCCACGTACGGCACGCTCGGCTCCTTTGCAGAGCTGCTGGGGAACGAACGTGCGAAGGAGCTGCTCGGCGAAACCCTCGACGAAGAGAAGGCGGCCGACGAAAAGCTCACCATGATTGCGAAGTCGGACGTGAACCGGCAGGCGCTTACGGGCGACGGCGAGGAAGAGGCAGACGGCAGGTCTGCCTTCGGCCGCCGGCAACGCACGATGGATTCGCCGACCAGCGCGAATGACGAGGCGGCGCAGCGGAGGTCGTCGGGCACCCGCCGCCGTCGCAGCCGCTCGCGGAAGTCGACCGGGACATCGCGGGCACGGCGGTCGCGCCGCTAGCGGGTCCCCCGTAAGAACGCACCTCTGCAGGCTACGCGGCGCAGCGGCGCTCGACGATCTCGGCGCGTTTCTGCTTGAACGCGCCGACCCACTCCTCCACCGACGGGAAGCCCGACTGGCCGCGCGCCGGATCTCGCGGACGGAGCTGCACCCGGGCCGTCTCGAACAGGTCTCGGATCTGCTGATCGGACAGTTGCATCAGCAAGTCGGCGAGAAACTGGCGTCCAGCTTCGCTGATGGTTGGATCCTTCAGCGTCCCGGTCCAGGAGCCCGAGAGGTTGCCCACGCACCCCTCCGCGCCCTTCCACACCGGAAGCCGACGCCAGTCGGCGAGGTTCACGCTGGCGCCAGGCTGTCGGTTGAGGGCGTTCGCGCGGCCGAACGTGATACCGAGGTCCTGAATCATCATCAACGGGATTCGACACCCACCACCCTCGCCGCCATCCTCGAGGCACACGATGCGCTGGTTGTCTGACTTGCTGTCGCTATGCTGGATCAGCACGGCGGCGAGCGTGAGCCCGTCACGCTCTGCCCGCGTTGCGCCACGCGCCGCTTCGTCGACCATGTCGAGCTCGTCCCAGTCCCAGTTCTGGACGAGCTCTCGTCCGGGGAACTTGCGTTCGACGGCTGCCGGCTCCAGGATGCGATCGCCGTTCGCGCGCCGGACGCCTTCGATATGCGGCGGGCAGCCGCGGCAGATCACCCGCACGGAATACATGTGATCGGCCCCGAAGCCGAGCGCCCACAGCAGCCGTGATGCGGCGACCTCGCCGTAGACCTCACCGTTGGCGCCGCCGTACTTCACCTTCACCTCGTCGCCGTCGGGAAGCCGGCACGCGAACTTCGGCGACGCTCCACCGAGCTTCTTGTCGAGATATTCGCATGCGACCGTCTCGCCCGGGGGAAAGGCACCAGGGCCCGTCGGACCGACGCGCAGGTCCATCGACGGAATATCGGTCGGGATCCAGACTTTCGCGCGCGCGATCAGGGCCTTCCGGTCTTTATCGGCGTCCTGCGGAAATGAGGCGGGTGCGGCGCCTAGGGCGACGACCTGGATGACGATCGCGGCGAGCATGCCCTTCCGTCCCATGGTTCAGATCCCTCCGCGTCACGCGGGTGCAACGCGCCTTCCATCCTTCATACGGCTGTGTTCGGAGATCTGCCGAGCCCGCTCGCAGGCACGCGTCGTGCTCACTCGGTTCCAGTGGTCGCATGCGACCTGAACGGGAGGAACTCGCAATGCGGCCGCCGATGCCGCAAAGAAAGCCGGCAGGGCGGTGCGGGACGCGGTGACCGACGACGATCGCGACAGCGACCGGGACGGGAAGTAGCGACTACCGTCGAATTGGAATCGGCGACGGGATGCCGAGGAAGCGCTCGCGGAAGCGCAGCTCGTCGGAGATGGTGAAGATGGTCTCGATCATCATGCCGTCTTCGACGCGCTCGAACGTGAGCTGCGCGGTCCAAGGCTTGGTGAACGCGCCGGGATCGTCGAACGTCACCTCCACCGCCAGCGTATCGCCATCGCGCCGGAACCGCTCGATGAGACGCAGCTGGTCGGTGTGCGGAAGACCGCGCGAATCGAGCCACGTGGACGCCTTGAATCCGGTGGTATCGACGACGAGCGTGTCGCCGTCCCACTTCCCCACCGCGTTGCCGTACCACGTCGGCGGGTCGTCCGGCGCGTGCGCCTGGTCGACCGCGATCTGCCGCCAGTTCTGGTTGTATTCGAACAGCTGGTACACGTAGTCGTCGGTCTGCACCAGCTTGAACTTCATCGGGTGCATCATGATGCGCGGGTAGCCGTTCGGGTCGGCGTACAGCACGGCGGGGTCGGTCGTCTCGCGGAAGTCGTTGGTAAAGGTCGGCCGCGCCGCCTTCATCTGTTCGGCGCCCCAGGGCGTAAACGGGATGTCGCCCTCGGCCGGACGCAGCCTGTTGCCGCCGCCCAGGGGGTTGTGCCACGTCCCTGAAATGTCCGGACGCGGAGCCGGCGCCGGCGCGGGCGATGCGCTGCCACCGGCGCACCCCGCCGCTACGAGTCCGGCGATCGCGAGGATGACGACGTGCGCGCTCACGCCGTCAGCTCCTTGCCGTCGGGCAGGACGACTTTGAGGAGTCGCCCGATCCGCATCCCGCGCAGTCCGGGGTTGAAGGTGACCGTCACGACGTCGCCCGGCTTGAGCGACTTGGCGGTCCAGCCGCGGTTGACGATGTTCGGCGGAGATCCGAGCTCGAGCAGCCAGCGCTGGCTCTTGTCCTCGACCGACGCGATGCCGACCTCCACGTGCGGGTTGGTCCAGGTGAATTCCGTAATCGTCACCTTGATCGTCGTTTCCTTGTTGACGTCATACAGGGACGCGGCCCCATGGTGCGCGCGCGGCGACGGCGACAGGAGCAGCACACCCACGATTCCGGCCAGAATCGACGACACGTGAGTACGCATGACCACACCTCATTCCGAGACTACGAGCACCCGTGAACGTGCGTGGATTATACGTGGGAGCGGATTGTCGGCCAATCGCGGGCAGTTGGGCGGGCGCAAGGCATGACGCGCACGTCCCCGGCAAGGCGTGAGGTTGCCGGCCCGAAACCGTGTTCGGTGATTCAGCGAGGGATGGCCAGATAGGCCACGTGAACGATCAATCCCCCGAGAGCACAGATCCCTGCCCGGGAACAGTTCCACGCCACACGATAACTGATAGTTCGGCTGCGTCGAACTTCCAACAATCTCAGCTCGTGCTGTTGACCGTCCGACATGTGTTCGGTTGCCGACCAGTGCACCCAGACCACAGACAGGAGAATGTAGCAGGACACCAGGGTCAGGATGAGGCCAGGTCCACCGAAGATCCAAAGCGCGAGGCTCGACTGAGTCGACAAGAAGATTGTGAATACGGCAACCAGAACAGAGTTGAATTGCAGTAATGAACCGGACTTCGAGTCCAGTATGGTCAAGGACTCGTACAAATGAGAGAACATCCGTTCGTGACCTTCCTTGTTAACCATTGTCGATAGAGCGTCACGATGTCGACCCAGGTCTGATGAGTCGGGAAGCTGATCGTAGACGTCTTTGAACAGCTTAAACATGATCCCTCCCTGCAATGTCCTCGTCCCAGAGCTCTGGTCGCTCGCGAATGAATCTGGCCATTAGTTCCTTGCAGTCGCGATCGTCGAGCAGGTCGACGATGACACCCCGACCTCTCAAGAACTCGATGTTTCCGGAAAAGTTCTCGTTCTCACCCACCACAACCCGTGGGATGCCGAACTGCACGATGGTCCCTGCACACATCATGCACGGACTCAGCGTGGTGTAGAGCGTCACACCTTGGTATCTGGCTCGGCGTCCGGCGTTTCTGATGCAGTTCATCTCGCCGTGAGCCGTGGGATCGCCGTCTTGGACTCTGCGATTGTGTCCCTCGGCGAGGATCCTGCCATCCATGACCATGACTGCACCAATCGGGAGACCGCCCTCGGCGTAGGACTTGTGCGCCTGCTGCAGTGCGCGCTTCATGTAGTCAGCGTCCGTCGTTTCTGAGTGAGTCATAGTCTGAGCATGGGATCTGCGATCTGCGTCAGACGCGCGACGACGTGGCAGGCTTCGTCGCGCCGGCGCGCTTCATCGTTGCCGGCTCGACGACGAGCTCCTTCGTGGCCAGACCGTGGACGTCTGGGTGATCGCTACTTCGCGAGGGGATTCGGCCGCACCTGGAACTTCACCACTTTCGGCCGGGTCCCCTTGCCGCCCTCCTGGTGCCACGGCGTGTACATTCCGTAGCTTGACCAGAGGCCGCGGCCTTTCCACCCTGCTTTCGCATCGTCTATGCGTCCCGCCACATGCCGTGGGGAGAACCCCAGCGGGTACGGCACGCGCAGCGTCAACGCCTGCATCTTGCCGTTCTGCGGCCGCAACACCCAGAACGAATCAGAGTTGAAGTCGCCGCCGAGCACCACGTCCTCGCCCAGCCCGAGCGCGTTGTGGTGATCGAGGTTCGTCAGGTACAGCATGTCCGTCGTGAGATCCGTCCCCGTGAACGTGGGGCCGGGCTTCGTATACTCGTTCCACCCTTCGGGGCACTGCTGACCGGTGGCCGTGGGCCCGTTCAGCACCGTGCACTTGCGGCGGTCGAAGCTGAAGATCTTGTGGACGCCGCGCCAGTTGAACCAGACCACGCCGTGGCTGTCGACCGCCAGGCCGCCTGAATAGGGCGTCGGGATCCACTTCGGCGGCGGCACGTAGACCTCCGCCTTGCACGATATCGGCGGATTGGCGCCGCGCTCGATACGCACGAGCGTCGTGTCCTCGTGCTCGATGCCGCTGCACCAGATGCTGCCGTCGGTCGGGCTGATCCCGATCGAGTAGCACCCGAATTCGATCCGGTGGTCCCGCTTCGGATCGATCGCCTCCTTCGGCTCGGTCCAACCGGTGGAGATCCGGCCGTCGCCGTTGGTATCGACGACACCCGGGCACCAGCCCTGCGAGGCGCCGACGTCGCCGGTCTTGTCGAAGGCGACCGCGTCGACCCAGCCGATCGCGTTCTCCTGACCGAAGACGAGCGCGTCGTGCTCGTCGAACAGGTTGTGGTCGGCGGCAAAGCAGCTGTCGTACGGCGTGAACTGCTTCGTCTTCGGGTCGTAGAGCTGAATCTGCCGGTTGCTCGGGCCAGCCAACGGGAAGTATCTGGCGAACTTATTGATCGCGCCGTCCTTGCAGTAAACCGGCTGCTGCTGGGGCGCGCGGATGCGCGCCGTCACCCAGACGCGGTCCTTGGCATCCATCGCCACGCTGCGCGGGTCGGCCTGCCGCTGCCAGATCTTCTCGTCGCCCCACACCGGCGAGCGTGGCGTGTTGCCGTCGAGCACCGGCCCGTTCGACGGGATCCGGATCTCAGTCGTCGAGTTCTCGCGCGGATCCAGCACGGCCAGGATGTCTGAGCTCTGAATGGCGCCGTACACCAGCCCGTAGCCGTTCCGCGTCGGCGTGCGTTCGTCGGTGCCCGCCGCATCGCTGCGCCGGCTGGTCGGCCGGGCCCAGTCCCACATCGTGATCACCAAGTTGCGCTCGACACCGGCGGGACGCGGCGGCGCCTGCGGATACGCGCCCGCTGCAATGCGATCGGTCCAGTCGGCAAACGCCTTGCGCTCGGTGCCGAGCCGCTTGAAGACGCCGCTCATGTTGACGCCGTTGGGCCCCATCATCACGTGGCGATCCCAGGCCTCGAGGCTCGAGGCGTACGTGCCGGTGCCCTTCGTCAACTCGCGCGTGGCGAGCGTGCCGACCTGATGGCACGAGAAGCACGACTTCGTTTCGTGCGCGAAGTGCTCTGCCGAGTGCTCGCCTTTGGGGATCTCGAGGAGGCTCAGCCAGTAGTTGGCCGGATAGACCTGCGCGGCGGCGCGGCCGTCGGGCGCCACCACCGCTTTGAGATCGAGGCGTTGTCCGAGCCCGGCGCGCACGCGCGGCGAATCCACCAGACCGTAGCCGCGCACGAACACGTCGTAGCTCGCCCGCGGCAGATCGGGCAGCACATATCGCCCCTGATCGTCGGTGACGACGATCTTCGCGAATTTCGTCGGCAGGTCGGTCGTCTCGGCGACGACCCACACGCCGGCCTCCGGACCTTTCGCGCTGGTGACCACGCCCCCGATGTCATCGGCATCGAGCGCGATGGCGCCACCATTCGGTTGCTGTGCGCTGACCCACGCGAAGGATGCGACCAGGGCGCCCGCCGCCACCGACGACACAAGCCTCGGACTCAGGGCCATGTGCTCCTCCAGTTTGTGGGGCGAGCCTTTCAGGCTCGCCTGGCGAACCCGAAGGGTTCGCGACACAGAAGTGAACCCGCTACCGTCGCGGCGGCGGTGTCAGTCCGTTCTTCGTGACGATCGGCGCCGCTTCGGGCGACGACAGATACCGGAGCAGCGCGCGCGCGGCCTCCGCGTGCCGAGCGTTTGTCGTGATCGCGCCGGCGAACGAGTGCCCCGGCTGGAGCGCCGCGGGAATCGTCCCGACGTACGTCACACCGGGGGTATGGATGAGCTCGGCGACCTGCTGAAACCCGATCTCGACTTCCCCGCGCGCGACGACTGCCGCAACCGGCTCGCCGGATGGGGGCCCGCGGACCTTGCGGCTCTTGCGCGCGATCTGATCGGCGATGCCGAGCTTCTCGAACAGTTCGGTCGACAGATATGTGCCGCTGGCACTGTCGGAGTAGCCGACCGATTTCGCCGCGACCAGAGTCCGCTTGAACGCCTCGACGCTGCTGATGTCGGGCTTGGCGGCGCCGGCGCGCACCACCATGCCGATCTGCGAGAGCGCGAGCTCGACCTTGCTGCCGGGGCGCGCGACGCCTCGCTTCACGAGCTCGTCGGCGGCGCCGCCGTCCAGGATGACGACGTCCGCCATCTCGCCGCGCGCCAGACGCGTCGGCAGCGCCTCGGGCGAATCGCCCATCGATGGGCCGCGCGTGGTGATCAGCGTGTGGCCCGTCGCTTTTTCGAACGCCGGGCCGAGCTGGGAATAGGCCTGATAGAACCCGCCCGAGATCATCACGCGGATCTCCTCGGCCGAGGCCGGGCCCGGGACGAACAGGGCGACGACGCCAAGGGCGACTAACGCTCGAGCCATCATGGCTCGGAAGTGTAGCGCAGAAGCGCAAACCCGTGGGTTGCGGTATAGTCCGCGGACGGAGGAGTTACGTTTCTCCTCGCTTGTGTTGGAGGCTTCACCGGCCCGCATCCGAGGAATACCGCCGGTCGTTATGGGGGCGTGGCCTACACCCGCCAAACACAAGCGAGCTCGGAGGGTAGTATGCCGTTCTACGAGAGAGGCCCCGTTCGCATCCGCTATGAAGTGGCCGGTTCCGGCTTTCCGCTGCTGCTCATTTCGGGCGGCGGGTTGAATTCGTCAATCGCCGGCATCAAAGCGGGCAACCCCTTTGACACGATCGCGGCCTTCAGCGGAGAGTACCGCTGCATCTACGCCGACCTGCGCAACGCCAACACCGGCGAGTCCACGGGACCGCTCGAGGTCGACCGCCCGTGGGATTCACACACCGACGATCAGCTCGGGCTGCTCGATCACCTGGGCGTCGACCGGTTCATGGTGCTCGGCTTCTGCATTGCCGGGCCATTCATCTGGAACCTCCTGAAGCGCGCGCCGAACCGCGTCGTCGCGGCCGTGCCCGCTCAGCCCGTCGGCTTCAGGCCCGAGGCGCCCACGGTGTTGTACGACGGCAGCCTGAAGGGCTGGGGGCCCGACCTGGTCAAGCGCCGTCCCGACATCACCATGGACATGGTCGACCGGTATCTGACGAGGATGTACCGCACCAACGCCGACTTCGTCTTCACGGTTACCCGCGACTTCGTGCGCAATTGCCAGACGCCCGTGCTGATCCTGCCGGACGACGTCCCGGCGCATCCGTACGCGGTGGCCATGGAGTGCGCGATGCTCGCGCCAAAGGCGGAAGTGAGCATCTACCCGTGGAAGGAGCCGCCGGCGCGGATTCCGCTGGCGGTGCGCCACGTCCAGACCTTCCTGCGGGCGCACCGGCCGGCGAATTCATGAGCGCAAAGGAGAACGCAATGAGTCGCAAGACGACGAGGGTCCTGGTTGGCGTGCTCGGCGTGCTGGTCATAGCCTCTGACGCCCGGGGCCAGTCGTCCGCGGCGCCGCGCCGGTCCATCGAGTTGATCAGCGGCGGGGTGTACACGGCGACGAACAACAACCACCGCACCGTGTTCCTGGTCACGCCGGAAGGCATCGTTCTCGCGGACCCGATCAATGCCGACTTCTCGAGGTGGCTCAAGGCGGAGCTCGCCGCCCGTTTCAAGGTTCCGGTCAGATACGTCGTCTACAGCCACCACCACTGGGACCATGCCTCGGGCGGTGACGTCTTCGCGGACACGGCGCGGTTCGTCGGGCACGCCAACATGCCCTCGCACCTGGCGCTGCCGCCGCCGTCCACCAGGCTCTCGCAGGTGCTCGGAGACTTTGGACCCGTGGCCAAGCTGGACGCCAATCGCAACGGCGTGGTCGAGAAGGCCGAGGCGACGGCGGACGTTCCGTTCGATGCGTACGACGCGAACGGCGACGGCGTGCTGAGCGGCGCCGAGGTCATGCGCGGGCCCGTGCGCTTCGTCCGCCCCCCGGATGTCACGTACAAGGACACGCATGAAATTCGCCTGGGCGCCAAACGGGTGGAGCTGCGGTGGGTTGGCGAAATGAATCACTCGCTCGACTCGAGCTTCATTGCGTTTCCCGACGACGGCGTGCTGTTTCTCGTCGACTTCGTGTCGTTCCGGCGGCTGCCCAATCGCGAGTTGGACTACGAGCTCGGGCGATTCGATGGGTGGATGACGGCGATCCGAAACGCGGAGAAGCTGGCCGCCGGCTTCACGCACGTGGCGACCGGCCATGGACCGGTGGGCACCGTGAAAGACATCACCGCGTGGCGCGAGTACTTCGAGAAGCTCCGCAACGCGGTCGCCGCCGGAATTGCCAAAGGCCAGACGCTGGAACAGATGCAGCGGGACATCAAGCTGGCCGAGTACAGCCACTGGGACGGCTTCGACTGGGTACCCCTCAACGTGCTGGGGATGTACCACTTTCTGACTGATTCGAAGTAGGGAGGCCTTGACCCCGAATGAGGGTCTGCGCGCGCCCAAGGCCGACGTGCTCCGGAACCTAGATTCCGCGAACGTCGAATCCAAAGACCCGCGCCGCGACACCGAGCGCTGTATCGTGGGTCGCCATCTCCGGTAAGGGTCCCATGCGGTCGCGCCAGATCAGCGCCGTGGCCAGATGAACCGCGTTGAGCGTGCCGATCGGCAAGGGCATCGGTTCGCTCGCACGATTCAGCACTGGCGGGCGATCGCGAAGGCGGCGCATCGCCGTGCGAACCTCGGGCGGTCGTGCCACATACGGACAATCTGGGCAACCGGCGTGTCCGCCAGTTCGTCGATATGTCGATCGCCAGGCTGCGTCGCACGATCGAGCCGGATCCCCGGCGGCCACGCTACATCCGCACTCTGCACGGCGAGGGGTACAGCCTGACACCGGACGGCTGAACCGACGCTGGTCAACGCGGCGGCGCCTGTGTCAAGCGTATCTCCCAGCTGTCCAGCCGCTGGGTGGTCCCGGCTGTCACGCGACGCGTCACGTTGACCTGACGCATCAACCCGATCGTCCGATCGAAGACGTATCTGGCGTCGTCGTCCAATTTCACTGGCGGTACCCTCGCCAAGACTTCGGCGGATACGGCGGCGCCGCTCTGTTCGATCAGCGCCCGAGTCAATCGAAGAAGGGCCGCATTGTCGTACGTGGTCCTCGTGGAAAGGACCGCGGAATCGGACGTCACCGATTCAGCTCGGATACTGAGCGTCGCAGGGATCACACCGCTCCCGAGCGGATTTGGTTGTTCGATGTCGACCTCAACGGCTTGGCCGACGGCACACGTGATCCCATTCAGGCCGAAGTACATCTGCGCCTCGCGTGTCGCGGATGCGATCACGACCGGAGGCGGCAGCATCCGGCCGACGGACGCCTGAAATCCCGTGCGCTGCTCCAGGGGCAGTTTGGCGGCCACACCATTCACGATGACGTCGATTGCCCGTTGAAGCTTTGACGAAATCTCGGCTTCATTGACGAGACCGCTGTACTGTCCGTTGGTGTTGAGCTTGATCTGCAGGACCGCTCCATTCACGACCTGCGACGCGGCGAGGAAGAGCGGGTCTTGGCCGAGCTGACCGCCCTCGACCGTCGTGGCGCCAGGCGTCCAGTCGAGCGTCGTACTCTCGGCGGACGCCGAGACCACACGAACATCAATCGCGGTGCTGGTCTTGGCGTCTTGCTGCGGGCGGGAAGAATTCGTACGAACCCGCGTGATCTCGAGGCGAAACTCGTCTCCGGCGCGCAGGCGAGAAGCAATCGTGACCTCCTGTGCCGACGCCGAGGTGCCGATGGCGGCGACCGCCACAACGTGCAGACACGCGAACAACCGACACACGCGTTTCATCACGAAATGACTCCAGTCTGAACGATGTCGTGGCAGGCCGGGAAGCACCTTACCCAGCCGGTGCTCCGTGCAATTCGACGGCCAGTCTTGAGCCGAATCACCGTTCGCTCCTGACCGGCCCGCTGTCGGAGCAAACCAATCTGCCAGATCACCAACGGATCTGCACGCTTGGCGATCGCCGCTCGAGTGCCCGCGGTCGTGCAGAAGCCAGCCTCTGCGCGCGGCAGGTGGACCAGCGACGCATGCCACCCATCGCGCGACGTCGAGGCCGATGTGCCGATCGACGTCATCGCGTACTTCGGCGTGGTGAGCGCACCTTCCTCACCCGGTGCGGGCCTTCTCGATGAAGTGCCCTAATCGATCACCGGCACCGTAAATCTCTGGCGGGCGCGCGGTGGAGCCTGTAGACTCACTTATCTTTTGCTCACGGAGCGTGTTTACGTGTCCAATCCCCCTTCGTTTTCCGATATGCAGTCGCAAGACTCGTCGCCGATCGACTACGACATGCTTACACCGCCCACGTCCGAGGATCCGCCACCGGTTCGCGAAGGGCTCCCGCCGACGTTTCGAATGCGTGCCGACTCGCACTACGTTGATTTCCTCGATTCCACACCATCGGTATGGCGCGTCGAATCGATTGCCATAGGCACGATTGAACCACGCGACCACTCGGGCGGACAGCCCGTTCCCGAGCTCGTCGAGTCGATTCGGCGATATGGCGTGCTGCAGCCACTCATCGTGCAGAGCCGGGTCGGTCGTACACGATTGCTCGCCGGGCAGAAGCGGCTGGATGCTGCACGAGCGGCGGGCTTACCCGAGGTGCCGTGCCTCGTCCGGGACGTCGACGACGAGTTGGCACGAGAAGTCACAGCCGCCGCGAACGTGTTCACCCGCGTCGCGCCTCTCTCTCGTGAACAATCGAGCGACCCTGCCACGAGGGCTGCGAGTGCTGAAGCAGGAGGGGAGCTCGCGCGATCGATCACGACGCTCGGGACGTCGGCGACGCTGCTCGAAACCCTCCCTTCCGATTTGACCCGTCGCGTGATCATGTCGCTGATGCGCGCCGAAATCTGGCGTGCCACATGGCTGCTGCAGGCGCTGCGGATTCTCCGCGCCGAGGTCGACGTGTGCCGAACGTGCATCGGCGTGCAGCCGTTGGTCGCGCGCGTGCTCCAGGCCGTCGAACCCGAACGCGGGTTGCGCGGCATTCACCTCAACCGCCACGTGACGCTCTCGCACGGGAGAATTCTCGGGGACGAAGAGTTACTGGTGTGCGTACTGTCAGGGCTCGTCATTGCCACGTTCGAACTCGTCGGTGGCACAGATGCGCAGGCGAGCGTGCTTGCCGGCGTCGGTCCAGGGGGCGAGTTCGCGTTTTCCGTGACACAGGACGGCGTTGCGGCTCCGCCAGCCTGGCTTGCCGCTGCACGCGACGAGCGCGTACGCGATCGATCCGGGGTTGGCGCCATCGCAATCGCCGCCGCACGGCGGCTGGTGGAGGGCAGGATTGGCCGCGTCACGCTCGGCGAATCGGCTCGAGGCACGGCAATACACATCACGATTCCAGGCGTGGCGTAGCAGCGGCCGCAACTGGCCCGAAAGGCGCATACCCCGGTCATGACCCTACAGCGGTCAATCGTTTATGGGACAGAGGGACCGGAAAGTCTGCCAGCGACGCGACTTACGTCTCGTTGACTTCGACTGGGCGCGACTACGCCGTGTCCACTGGAAGCGGGTGGCTTTCTGGACGGCATTGTGGTGGTTCGTCTACACGGCGCCGACAGAGGACCCCTTCGCCCGGTTTCGCGCGGATGTCATGCAGGAGGAGGCCGGCTTCTCGGCCGGCACAGAAGGGCTCCAACGCGACAGGAACTGGTAAGCCACCCCCTCTGCTTCACTCTGCCGTTCCACAGTACTTCCAGAATGTGAGGCGCGCGCCCGGCAGGCGCGGTCGCTCATTGGTCGCGCGAACGTTCCGCACTCATGCCGATCGTCGTGCAGATGGTCGATTTCCCGTTTCGACCTTGCCCGTGACCGTCGACCCTTCGGCCATCTCGAAGCGGGGTGCGCGAATGTCGCCGGTCACCGATCCGGTCACGCGAAGGTCGACCTTCTCACTCGCGTGGACGTTCCCTGTGACGGCCCCGCTGATAGTAATGATCTTGGCCGCCAAATCTGCCTTGACAGCCGCGCCGGGACCAATCGCGAGGCTGTAATCTCCCACCTCGATCGACCCTTCGACCTCGCCGTCGATGCTGAGGTCTTCGTTGCTGATGACCTTCCCTTCAACGCGAAGCGCCTTGCCAATCCAGGCATTCGTTCGCCGTTCTGGAGTGGGCGACTCTGGATTCATGCGAACTCCCAGTAGCGGTCGTGCCGGCCGTGAAACACGTTGTCCTTCATAGACATCCCCTTCGAATCGATCTGATGCTGACGCGCCATTCATCTTAATCGGTCTATCTAGCCGTAGCGGTCTCCCCAGGACGCTGGGACAGGACGGCGTCGGTCGCGCAGATCTGTTACTCGACCCCGCAGATCCGTAATCGGCGCGACGAAGTGCGGAACGCGGTGACCGTGACCGATAAGAACAACGTGAGATCGCGTGCGCCTCACATCCTTCTACTCAGCACGTGCGAGGTGAAATGCCATGTTAACAGGGTTTATCGTCTGGGGCGTTCTTGTGGCGATGGTGGCAGTCAGCCAACACGGCAAGTAGATCGCCGGTCGCCGTCTGTGGCGAGGCATGAAGACCCCGAAGAGGGGTGTCTCGCCTTCCAGACATTCGCGAGACGCTATTGTGACGCTCAGTCTTCGAGTTCGATGCGAGCTGCCCGAATCGATCCGTCGGCTTGTCGTTGTCCGTGCACTTCCACCCTGACGTTGTTTCGGACCTTCGCACATGCACCGTCGCCGTACCGGGTGTCGCGGTCGGCCTTCACTGTGACTCCGTTCAACGTGAACGTGATGTCTGGGCACGATCCGCTCAACGCTGACACGATACCCTTGAACTCGTCGTCGTCGTCGTCGTTTTCGTCGTCGTCGTGGTCGTCGTTTTCGTCGTCGTCGTCGTCGCGACCTCCGCGGTCCCGGCGCTCGGCTTCGATGCGGACGCTGCTGTCGGTGACTCGGACTTTGAGATCGATGCGGTCACCAACCTGAACGGCCTTGAGCGTGATGGTCGCGTCGAGCCCAGGAGCGGTGAACTTCAACTGGACGTCGCCGGCAGGCACACCATTCAAATGGAAGCGGCCAGCGCCATCGATCGTGGCCGAGATGTTCGTGCCGACGACTGTGACGGTCACGGGTCTGCTCGTTGCGAGCGTCGTGCTCTCCGTGGCGAACGTCATCGCAGTCGCCATGCCTGTGACGGTTCCGGAAATGACGGCGCCCGCCGGCGCCGACGCGCCGCGCCCGACGTCCGACGGCGACGTTGGAGACAACGACGCTTGACCACATGCACTGAGGCCAAGCGCAAGCATCGTCCAGACGAGCGCATGAGCCAATCGGGCAAGCAGGGTCATTCAACGGCTCCTTGGTGGGTTTGAATTGCCGAGCAAGAGAAGCAAACGGTGTTCCCTGAATCGGGCCGACGTATCCACTTGATTTTACGTGGCTTGCGGGTATTGTCGTCGCGGCGGGGAATCGCGGTGCCGACCAATCGCGTAAAAGCTTTACGGAGCTGTCACCGCATCGACGGTGCGCCGATCAGCTTTCCGTCAGGTGCCCTATTGACGCGCGGGAGTCCCCGACACTACTCCATCCCGAGATATGGGAGGAATCGGCCGAAAAAGATGACACCGATCCAGATCACTAACGAGCAGGCGGCAATCAGTTTGCGCGTCATCGCCGCGTGCAGGATGTCGAAGGTCGAGTCAGGCTCCTGATCGAACATCGTCGGGTAGAGCAGGCTGAGTCCTCCGAGCAGCACGAGGCCCATCTTCCACGTGAACGCGCTGTTCTGCGTGTACTGGTCGGGGGCGGCAAGAAAGAACAGCATACCGGTGATGATGTTGATGCCGAGCCCTGCCATCGCCCACGGCAGCAGCCGGGTCACCTCCGCGAGCGGGACGCCGTGGATGAATCCCGCGAGTCGCAGATTCACGAGCAGCATCACGCCGAAGAGGAGACAGAGGCCGACGAAATGGAATACCTCGCAGATCGGCCAGACCCACGGGTGGTCGAGCACGAACGCCGCGCCCATCGCCGCCGGGCTCGGCCACGACGGGGCAGAGGCGGGTGCCCCCGCCGCGAGGATTTCAGGGTGGCGAATCTGTCCGCCGATATTCGCCGCGCGTGCCATGAGCGCGAAGGTCACGATCGACAGAACCAGGATCGCGGCCTGGTGCCACCGCCGGAATCGCCACAAGGCGAACCAGCCCATGAGGCCGACGATCTCCATGGGGATGAGCGCCAGCATCGCCGCGTTCTGATGGGCCGTGACCACATCCCGCTGGATCTCTCCCGCGGTCTTGAGCACGAACTCTGCCGCGTTGCCGGTCAAATAGGCGGGGATCGCGGCGAGGGCCACCCCGAAGAACACGACGTATCCGGCGCGCCTGAGATCGTCGCTGTCTCGAACCAGTGACGCGGCCAGCAACCCGATGCCGAACGCGAAGCCGATGGTCGGAACGTGATTCAGCAGCAGGTGGAGATGTGCCGGGTTCACGAGAGGAACTCGCTGACGTAGGCCATCAGGCGCCCGGCAGTGAGCGCGACGACCCAGCACCCCAGCGACGCGGCAGCGAGGAACGGGCCGCGCTGCCGGCCCCGAAACACACGGCGGCGGACGAGCGCCACGGTCGCCACTCCGCCACCCACGAACGCCAGCTTGACGAAGAACGCTGGATTCGAGGCGTGCCTCGTGGCATCGGCGACGAACAGCAGCGCACCGGTCGCGGTGGTCAACGCGAAGCCCGCCCAGAGGAGGCCAAACACCTTTTCCAGCGAGGCGAGCGGAATGGTGGACGCGAACCCGAGGAGCCGGAGGTCGACGGCGGCGCTGAGGCCGACGATCGTGCTCAAGCCCAGGGTGTGCAGGAACAGAATCAGCGGGTAGCCGTACAAGACTCCCGATTCGCGGATCCAGATGGCAAGGCCGGATTGTTCAAGCAGGGCGAGGACCGACGCCATCTCCAGGTGCTACGACCCCATCCTCCACGCGAGTTGTGCCTCGTAGCATTCGAGCAGCACCCGGTGATACCGCTCGACCGCCTCCTTGCTCACGAACGGATGCGCTGCCCCCTGGAGCTTCAGCCACTCGCCGAGCACGCCATCCGGGTTGCCCCCTCCCGACTCGTCGGGATTCATGTACCTCCACGCACGAAGCTTCGGGAGGAAATTGGCGTGGCTCAGCGTCGGGGAGAGCACCACGTCCACGCCCGCCTTCGTGCCAACGTCGATGAAGCGTCTCAACGACGCGACGTGAGTCCGCATCATCGCCTGGCCATCCGGGTAGTACTGAACGCCCTGCCGCCCGATGCTGGGATCGGTCCCGCCCCAGATGCTGGCGACATGTACGCCGTCGTCCGATGCGACACTCTTCCGATTCGTCAGCGGCCCGACGATCAGCGACAGCGTCCCGGGCGTGTGGCCGGGGGTGAGGTACGCGGTCACCGTCACACCACCGAGGGTGATCTTCTGACCGTCGGTGACGACCATGTCCCTCCGCGGCTTGAATTGCGCCGGCGAATTGTCTTTCGCCACGAGGTCCCAGTCCGCAGCCGACATGGCGATACGCGCCTTGGGATACGTGTCCTGCAGCGCCTTCGCTCCCCAATACCGATCGTCGTGCGCGTGGGTGATGACGATGTATCTGATGTTGTTGGGATCGAGGCCGAAATTGAGCAGGCCGAGCACGAGCTCCTTGCTCGAGTAGTGGAAGTTCGCGTCAATGACGATGATGCCGTCCGAGGTGTTGACCGCCCACACGCCGGCGGTCCTGGTGCCGATGAAGTAGAGGTTGTCGAAGATGTTCGCCGGCCACGCGAACCACTCCTTGCGCGGCACGACGGCCGACCGATCGTTCGTGCGCATGACATCCGGCAGCTTCGGCTCCTGGCACGCCTGATCGAAGAGCGCCTGGAAGACATGGAACGGCGGGGCCTTCTTCGGGTCCGCGCCTTTCGGCGCGATCCCGGCCCGCGCGGCGTCCACGTGGACCCTCGCCGCAGCGGCCTGCGCGTGGAGATGACCGATGAGCGAGCCGGACAGCAGCGCCGCCCCGCACGCGAATGCCACACGTCGTTTCATGGCCGTCCCCCTACTTGGCGTCCGAATACTTTGTGCCCGGATACGCGAACTCGACCTCCCGGCGCGCCGACTCGGCGTCGCACGACCGCCAGGCGGGAGGCGGCCCTCCTTGCTTTTTCGACCAGAGGATCGCCCACGTGAACGGTCTGGTCAGGAAGGTCGGGTCTTCCAGCGTGATGATGATCCTCAGGTTGTCCTCGTCGATGCGCTGATAGCGCTCCGTGACCTTCTTGCGCACGGACGAGGCCATGTGGAGGTGGTCGTCGATGCCATCGGGATCGAAGGTGAAGTGGTCGGTTTCGATCACGAAGTCGTCTCCATCGAAGCGCCCGACGGAGAGGCCGTGCTGAAACAGCTGTCCCGGGAGCGGCGTCGGACCGCCGCCGTTCAGCCACACCGTCCGCGCCACGTACCAGGGGTTGGTCGGATGCTGCATGTCGACGCGGCCGGGCGACGCGGAAATGTAGGCCCCATCGGTGAGCAGCGCCGGCAGCCCGAGCTGCGCGCACTCGGCGGTCGTCGGCGACTGCAGGATATCGACGTACTTCAGCCAGGCTTCTCCGCGGGCGTTCAGGGGCAGCTGATCGACGGGCATCGAGCAGTTCAGGACCTTCTCGCCGGCATCGCCCGTGCGGCCGCCGCAGTTGCCGCGGTCCTGACCGTCGGGCACGGCGACGTCTGAATCCCAATGCCCGATGAACGGCAGCATCTTTTCGTACTCTTCGTCGGTCTGAGCGGTGGCCGTCCCTGTTCCGATCACCAGCACGAGAGCGAGGAACACACCGACCCCTGCCATGCGTCTCGCGATAGACATGCGACCCTCCCCGCGCCTACTCGACCGGGGGGCCACCAGGACACCCGCCGAGACACACCACTTTGCCGTCTTCGAACGTCACGACGCCTGCAGCCATGGCCGTCCCACCTTCCCGGCGGGTCGGATTGCCGGCCACCTTCACTTTCTTGCCGACGAAATCTTCAACCTTCCATCCCTCGCGCTTCGCGTTGACCGCGCCGGTTCTCGCAGTGATGCGCCACTCCACCATCTTGCCGCCGGCATCCGGTACTTCGACGATCATTTCCGAATGCGGACTGACCAGCCTGAACGACTTGACGACGCCCTGGACTTCGACGGTGCGCGCCATGTCGTAGAAGGTGTTGAACGAATGGTGAGCCCACGCCGGAACGGTGACGGCCACACACGCGACGGCCAATACTGACGACAAGTGCTTCATGGCTCTCCTACTCCTGGAAGTCAATGATGTGTCGGCCCGCGCGGATACTATACCGCGTACACCACGCGACAAGAGGGTACTGCCGTGGACTGGCCAGGGGATCAGGTCTACGCGACCAGCTCGGCGTACGGTTGTGCCTCCACTAACGGTTAGGCTGGTAACAACTTCGCGTCGAGCACCTCGCGGACTTTCTGCAACAGACGCCCCGGCGTAAATGGCTTCTGCAGCAGTGCAAGACCCGGTTCGAGCACCCCATCGTGGTCAACGAGCGCGTCGGCGTACCCGGACATGTAGAGGGTGCGGACCCCGGCACATTGCGAGGTAATACGGCGAGCCAGCTCGCGGCCATCCAGGCCAGGCATCACGACATCGGTCAACAGCAGATGAATGGCACCGTTGTGCCGCGCGGCCTGGTCCAAGGCCTCTGTCCCGTCACAGGCCTCAAGCACCGTGTACCCATGCCGCACCAACACCTCGCGAGCGATCCGACGGACATCGGCCTGGTCCTCGACCAAGAGGATCGTCTCGGTCCCGGGCGCCTCGGGTAGGGGCGATGCGGGACGCGGACTGACCGCCACGGCTCCCGTTCGCGGCAGATAGAGGTGGAACGTGGACCCGCGTCCAAGCTTCGTTTCGACGTCGATGTATCCGTTGCTCTGCTTCACGATGCCGTAGACGGTGGCGAGCCCCAACCCGGTGCCGTGCCCGCGCGCCTTCGTCGTGTAAAACGGCTCGAATATATGCGCCTGCACGGCTGGATCGATGCCTGTCCCCGTATCGCTGACTGCAATCCGGACATACGTCCCGAGCTTCGCCCCAGGGTGACTCGCCACGAATGCCCGATCCAACTCCACGTTGCTGGTCGCAATACGAAGCGTGCCACCGGTCGGCATGGCGTCACGGGCGTTGACGGCCAGGTTCAGGATGACCTGCTCGATCTGTGCTCGGTCGGCGCTCACACGGCCGAGATCGGTCCTCAACTCCGTCGTCAAGGTGACGCGCTCGCCGAGGACCCGCCGAAGCATGTGTTCCATTCCGGCGACCACTTCATTGAGGTCGAGGATGCGCAGTTCGAGGGCCTGGCGCCGACTGAACGCGAGCAACTGCTTCGTCAGCGCGGCAGCGTTTTGCGCGGCGTTCAGAATCTCGACGAGATCGCGCCGAACCGCGCCGTCGACACTGGGGTTGGCGAGCAGCAGCTCGGAAAACCCGACGATGACCGTCAGCAGGTTGTTGAAGTCATGGGCGACACCGCCGGCGAGCTGCCCGACGGCGTCCATCTTCTGCGCCTGCCTCAATGTGGCTTCGAGCGTCTTCCGTTCCGAAATATCGTCGATGATCGGGATGAGGTACTTCGCCACGCCCGCTTTATCCCGATGCACGGTGACGCTCAGTTGCGTCCAGACGTACGACCCGTCGCGCCGGCGGAACCGCCGTTCGCGCTGATCGCGATCCAGGCTGCCACTGGCGAGTCGCTCGATCGCGGCGGCCTCGTCCTGCCGCTCTTCGGGATGCACCAGACCGAACAGATCCAACGACAGGAGCTCGTCGTGCGTGTAGCCGAGGATGTCACAGAGGTGCCGATTGACGCGGAGCCAACGCCCATCGAGCGACACATGGGCGATACCGGCCGGTGCACCGTCGAACGTCGACCGGTAGGCGCGCTCGCTTTCGATCAGCGCGGTCTTGGCCACCTTCTGCATGGTGATATCGCGGTCCACACCAACAACCCTCGTCGGCCGGCCTGCCGCATCCCGGCTCACACGGGCGGTGCTTTCCACCCAGTGGACCGATCCATCGGGCCACAGGCTGCGATACTGCGTCGTGTAATCGGATCCGTTCTGAAGACTTTGCGTGTACGTGCTGGCGAGTCCCGGCCGATCGTCCGGATGCACGCACTCCAGGAATGCTTCGAGTGATTGAGGCGCCGCGCGACTTGGAATGCCGTGCACCGCCTGCATGGTGCCCGACCACGTGACGCGACCGCTCACGAGGTCTTGTTCCCACATCCCAGTGCCCGCGGCGCTGAGGATGAACTCGCGTCGCTCCGCATCTTCACGCAGCCGCGCCGACAGCCGTCGATCCATCAAGGACGTCAGGACGCTGAGTCCCAGCACCATGAACGTCACGCCGATGATGCCGATCAGCCCGAGCGCCGAGACGCTGACCGCGTGCGTCGTGTCACCGTGCACCATCGCGGTCGGTCGAAAGCTCACCGCCGCCATGCCGGTGTAATGCATGATCGGGATGGCCGCACCCATGACCGTCGCGCTGCCGATCTTGCGCCAGTCCAGATCCTTGGTGCCCGCCCGCAGGTGGAACGTCAGCCACAAGGCCACGAACGAGATCACGATCGCCAAGCACACCGATAAGGCGACCAGCGCTGGATCATAGGTATGCGCAGCCGGGAGCCGCATCGCGGCCATGCCGACATAGTGCATGCTGGCAATGCCACTCCCCATGCACACGCTGCCCACCGCGGCGCGCCACGGTTCCATGGTGGAGCGGCTCGTCACGAACATGGCGACCGCGGATGCGAGGATCGCGGCCAGGTGTGACAGCATCACAGTGGGCCAGTCGTACTGCACGACCACAGGCAGTTGAAACGCCAACATGCCGATGTAGTGCATCGACCAGATCCCGGTGCCCATGGCGAAGGCCCCGCCGATCAGCCAGGCGAGGCGGAGTCGGCCCGCGGCAGCCGTGACACGCCCTGCCAGATCGAGCGCGACATAGGACGCAAGGACTGCGATCACCACCGATAAGGCGACCAATCCTGGCGAGTACACGCCGACTATGAGGGCATCGGCCGGCATGGTGGGATGTATCTGTTATCGGCGAGAAAGGAATTGCCCGACAGGCAAGCCAGGAACCGCGAGTCCGACGAGGATGCCAGTCCGGCCGGGCGTCGATGATGGCTCGCCTCGCACCCTGCAAAAGGGTTATTGTTTCTCCACACGCATGACCGCGCGGCGACTCGCTGTTCTGGCGCTGCTCCTGCTGACGCCCGCGACACTTTCGGCCCAGAGTCTCGATATCTATTTCATCGACGTCGAAGGAGGCCAGGCCACACTGATCGTGACCCCCGCGGGTGAGTCACTGCTGATCGATGCCGGGTATGGTCGCGATAGTCGCGACCCGGACCGAATCCTGGCGGCCGTGCGGGACGCCGGCCTCGAGCGCCTCGATTTCCTCCTGGTCACTCACTTTCACAACGATCATGTCGGCGGAGTGCCGGAACTGGCCACGAGGATTCCAATCGGAACGTTCATCGACTATGGCGATCCGCTCGGCACCCCTTACGGCGCCGACCGGATGACTCTGAGAGCGTTCGCGTTGTACGAACCGGTGCGGCAGGGTCGCCTCCATCTGACGCCGCAACCCGGCGAACGTTTGCCCCTGGCTGGCGTCGATGCCACCGTCGTCAGCTCGGGAGGAGCGCTGCTGTCGGCTCCGCTGCCCGGCGGAGGCCAACCAAACGCAGCGTGCGGGAACCTCGAACATCATCCGGAGGATGGCACCGAGAATTTCCGTTCCCTCGGAATCGTGCTCCGATATGGCGCGTTCAGCTTTCTCGATGTCGGCGACCTCAGTGGGAACACGCTCCCCCAGCTGTTCTGCCCACGAAATCTCGTCGGTGAGGTCTCCGTGTACCTGATCGCGCATCACGGCAATTACGACAGCGACGCCGCCGCGGTCTACTCAGCGGTGAACCCTCGCGTGGCCGTGATGAACAACGGCCCGACCAAGGGCGGCGATCCCTCGACGTTCAAGACGGTTCGTTCTCGGCCGGGCGTCGATTTGTGGCAGTTGCATGCCTCGAGGCATCCGCAGGCGCAGAATGCGGCGGATGAGCTCATTGCGAATCTCGATGACCAGGAGTGTGAGGGCCACTGGATCAAGTTGACCGCCAGCGACGACGGCAGCTTCCGGGTCACGAATGGACGTACGGGCCAGACGAGGACCTACGCCGCGACCGCACACGACAGCCGTTGAACGGCCGGGCTAGCTCGAAGAATCTCGCAGACCAGCGCCACGTGCGTCGCGCGGGTGAAGCGCGTCTGGCAGACGTGTATTGTAAAGTCACCATATTCGGAGAACGCGGAACAGTCTCCGGAATGCACGCATAGAAACGCGCCAGGCATGTATCGGAGGAAGGGGATAGACAGCGTGTCGACTCGGGCGGCGGTGGTGAGGTGGACGGTCCTGGCAGCCGCCCTTGCGCTCCTCAACCTCTCACTGACATTTGTCAACGTGTGGCCCACCCTCTTCGTGCGGCTGACCGGCGCCGTATCGATCGAGGCCGCGCTCCTCGTTCTGGTGATGGTCATCATTCGCGCCCGGATCGGCCCTCCGGCGCCCGCGGTTCTTCGACTACTCGGCGTGCTGTGGCTCGTTCTGGTCGTCGGTCGCTATGCGGATGTCACCTCGCGGTCGCTGTACGGGCGAGATATCAACCTGTACTGGGACGCACGCTATATGCCCGATGTCGGTTCGATGCTCGCCGTGGTCGCGGAACCGTGGATGGTCGCCGCCGTCGTCGCCGGCGCGCTGCTGTTCCCCCTGATCGCCTATATCCTCATTCGCTGGGCGCTCGGCTGCGTGAGCGATGCGACCCACGACCCGTGGGGCCGACGTGCGTTGGCGGCCCTCGCAGCCGCGGTGCTGGCCTGCGGCATCGCGCAGCGCCTCGATGCGCGGATACCGGAGGTGCTCGAGATCGCGGCGCCGGTGACACCGGTATTCATGAGCCAGGCGCGCCGGTTTGCCTACGAGTTGAGTGGCGCGGGCATGCGGGCTCTCCCTCCGGCCACGCCCATCACGTCGGACCTCGCTCGCGTGCGAGGGGCGGACGTCTTCCTCGTCTTCATCGAGTCGTACGGCCAGGTGAGCTGGGATCGTCCGGCGTTCGTCACCGCGCTCGCGTCCAGCCGCGCCGGTCTGGAGGCCGCCATTCGCGACACCGGTCGCGAGGTCGTCTCTGCGAGCATTGAATCATCCACGTTCGGCGGCGAGTCGTGGCTCGCGCACATCAGCCTGCTGACCGGTACTGAGGTGCGCGATCAGGAGACGAACGTCCGGTTGATGGCCCGGCCGCGCGACACCATGGTGACGGCCTTCGCTCGCCAGGGATACCGGACCGTGGCCGTCATGCCGGGACTCCAGCGGCAGTGGCCCGAGGGACGGTTTTACCGATTCGACCAGGTCTACGGAGCGGACGAGCTCGACTATCACGGTCCGCCATTCGGCTGGTGGGACGTCACGGACCAGTACGTCTTTGCGCGCCTGGATGCGCTCTCGCTGCCTCGTCCGCCCGGGCAGCCGCTGTTCGTCTTCTTTCCGACGATCAGCACGCATACGCCGTTCACGCCGACGCCCCCCTATCAGCCTGACTGGAAGAGAGTGTTGACGGCGGAGCCGTACGACGCCGACGAGCTGGATCGCGCGTGGTCAGAGCCGCCGGACTGGCTCAACCTCGGCCCCGGCTACACACAGGCACTCGATTACATTCACGCCACGCTGGGCGGCTACCTGCGCCTGCACGGCAGCCGTGACCTCGTCATGATTCTCGTCGGCGATCACCAGCCGCCCGCGGCCGTCAGTGGTGAGGGCGCCTCCTGGGACGTGCCGGTGCACGTGATCGCCAGCCGTCGGGAGCTCCTCGATCGCCTGCTCACGCACGGGTTCCGGAAGGGACTCGCACCGACGATGCAGCCGTTGATGAAGATCAACGCGATGCTGCCGGTGTTGCTCGACGGATTTGGAGACGTCAGCAGTAATCTGGCGGCGCATCGATGATCACGCGGCGGCGCCGCAGCTCGTCGTACTGAGGGCCGAGCAGCGGCTGGCACGATCAGACCGGTGAGATGAGCGAGGGCGAGATGGCGGACACCGATTCGCCATCGGCTCGCGCATCCGGTCGGCCCCACGACAGGGAGCGATCATCCCACCCGAGGCACCTCTGTCGGCAGACCGAGATGCGCCCGTATGGGCCAGCGAGCAGACCCGCGATCACGACGGCAGCGATGGCTGCCGTTTCGGGCGTTCCTCCGTCACGAGGCCGGCTCGATGCGCAGTAGCGCGCCCTCGTCCTCGTCTGTCAGCAGATAGAGGAGTCCGTCGGGTCCCTGGCGCACCTCACGGATACGCTGCCTCAGCTCGGTCAGCATCGACTCGCGCCGCAACTCCTCCGTCCGGGCGTTGAACACGATGCGCTGCAGGTGGCCCGTGCCGTCGATGCCGCCCCGACGCATCGATCCCACGAAGACGTTGCCCTTCCACGCGGGGAATCGGTCGCCCGTGTAGACGGCCATGCCGGCCGCCGCAATGGCCGGCAGCCAGGCCACGAGGGGCGACTCCACCCCTTCGCGGGTCGGGTACGTGGAGATGCGGGGGCCCGCGTACTCGCGTCCGAAGCTCACCTCCGGCCACCCGTAATTGCGGCCGCCCACGATGACGTTGATCTCGTCGCCACCGTTGGGACCGTTCTCATGCTGCCAGATCGCGCCGGTCTCGGGATGGACGATGAGGCCTAGCGTGTTGCGATGCCCCATGGTGTAGATCTCCGGCCGATGGCCGGCGGCGCCCACGAACGGGTTGTCGGGCGGCACCGAGCCGTCGTCCCGGAGACGGAGGATCTTGCCGCGCAGGCTGCCGGGCTCCTGCGCGACCTTGCCGATGTTGCCTCCGGTGGACATGTAGAGCATGCCGTCGCGCCCAAAGACGACACGTCCGTTGAGACCCGAGTTGCCGTCGTAGGCCTCGGTCACGAGCAGGTCGCGGACGTCGGTGAGCTTGCCATCCTCGAGCCTGCCGCGTGCGAGCGCCGGCGCGCCCCTGCCGCCGCCTACGGGCTTGGTATAGGTGAGGTAGACGAGGCGATTCTCTGCGAAGCGGGGATGGAGAGCGACGTCCATCAGCCCGCCGTTGCCGTCCGTCCGGACCGGCGGCACGCCGGCAATGGCGTGCGGGTCGAGCACGCCGTCGCGAACGCGGCGCAGGCGGCCTGGCCGCTCGGTCAAGAGCATGCTCCCGTCTGGGAGAAACGCGATGGCCCACGGGTGGGAGAGCCCCCGGGTCACGACGCTGACGCGAATCTTCTGCTCGGCCGTGTCGAACACCCAAGGTCCATCGCCCAGCGGCGGCACCGGGACGCCGACCGGCGGCGGCTGCTGCGCCGCGAGCGCGGCGAGGCCGAGAACGACGGGCAGAACCCCACGGGCGCAGAGTCTGAAGCGCATGCGAACCTCCCGCCGGACCAGTATAGAGCGGACGCCCCGCCGACTTCGCCCCGATGCCTGCCTGGCACGACCGCTTTCCCAAAACACTCGGAACGTTCCACGCTCCTCACCCGCCGAATCACGGGACGGGTCTTCGATGAGCGCGATCGATTCGAGCCGAGTATGACGCGATGCTGCCGGTGTTGCTCGACGGATTTGGAGACGTCAGCAGTAATCTGGCGGCGCATCGATGATCACGCGGCGGCGCCTCAGCTCGTCGTACTGAGGGCCGAGCGCGCCTGGCACGATGGGACCAGTCAGATCGGCTGGAACCGTGACCGTCGACGGCAGGTACTGCTTGCAGGCGCCAAACTCCTCTTCGTACTCCGGCGTCGGAAACGTCAGTGTGAGCACCGACGAATCGCCCCGCGGATCGATCCGGTACAGCGGGTTCACCTTCAGCTCTCCTCGTATCTCGCGCGGATCTCTGACAACGTACTTCCGAAACAGCTCCTCGCGTCTGCTGGCAACGAGGGTGAATGACGGTTCGGTCCCGATCTCGGCCGGCGACGCGCTGCGTGTCAGATCGACGGTCTGCTGATACAGCACGTCCTCGAACAGCCGATCGTCACTGAACAGGCGCGGCGCCTGCGGCTCCAGGAGACTGGCATACCCAGCCGGGGTCAGCGTCATGCCTGCCGAGAAATTCTCGCCCAGGGAGCTGTGCAAGTGCGGCAGCACGATCACTCCCCGTGACCCGACGGCGCGCATCATCTCCTCCGCCAGCAGGCGTTTGTGCCAGATGTAGGGAAAGGCGTCAGCCAGGACGACCAGCGAACAGGCGTCGCGCGCGAGCGGAAGCGGATTGTTGGCATCGCAACAGACCGCGTCGGATGACGGCGAGGTGAACCGTCCCGCCATCCACAATTTCCAGAAGTACACGTCCGCGTTGATCACGCCGCCTGCGGGCTCGAGACCGGCCAGCACGCGTGTCACGTGACCGGAGCCCCCGCACAAATCCAGTACAGGGCGCGGGTCCAGACCGCAGCTCTGCCCCAGTCCCATGAGGAGCGCCTCGATCGTCAGGAAGGTCGGGTCCGAGAAGCGGTACAGGAAACAATCCGCCTCGGCGTCGAGACTGAGGATCGCGAGGGCGTCGCGGTAGGTCGGTCTCGGATGGTGCATGAGCGACCGGAAGGACATCGCCCGCGCGGCATCGAGGCCGAGCAGCGTCAACAAC
>Ga0187893_10004406_pt1 | contig 26834 bp, 25 predicted proteins | sample MA1701074metaG_FD_139574 | JGI IMG/M metagenome (GOLD analysis project Ga0187893, IMG submission 139574) | White microbial mat communities from a basaltic lava cave in the Kipuka Kanohina Cave System on the Island of Hawaii, USA - MA170107-4 metaG ... | reverse complement strand
GGCATTCCGGGGCCGGCGGCGCGACTCGCTGGCCTTGCTCCACACGCTGGTTCCGTCCGGTGGCTTGCAGCGCGGGGGCATCCACCTCACGCGGGGACGCCTCACCATTGACAACTTCGTGACTCTGATGGCGTGGCACGACGACAATCATCTCGACCAACTTCGCCGGGCCCTGGAAGGCCGCGCCTGAGCCGAACGAGTCCTGGACGCTATGGAATACGATTCGACAAGACGCACGATATCGGAGCCCTCCTGGTCCAAGCCGATCCGGTGGCTCCCGGTCTCGCAGAGGCGCTCGGTCAGGCTGAAGAATTGACGGCGTACGCGGTCGCGTCCCGGTATCCCGGCCGGGAACCGCCCCTGGATCGCACCGAGGCTGGGGAGAGGCTCGCTGTCGCGCAGCAGGTCTTGGCCCACGTGCGGGCCCGACTTCAGCCTTATCTGGAGGCCGGACGTCCCACGGGGAACTGAATCGGCAGTGACAGGAAAGAGAGGATCACATGAAATTCGGGATCCACATCGGACACATGGGTGGTCCGCTCGGCGAGATGCGCAAGCTGTGGAAGTTCGCCGATGCGAAGGGCTTCGATTGGTTTTCTGTCTCCGACCACTTCCAGGAATCGCCGCCCCGGGGCGGCGAGATGGACTGCTACGAGGCCATCGCCACCTTGACCGCGGCGGCCATGGACACCACGCGCGTGCGTCTCGGCAGCGGCGTCTATTGCGTCGTGTATCGCAACCCGGCCCTGCTCGCCAAATCGCTCACCACCATCGACCATCTTTCGAATGGCCGCGTCGATTGCGGCCTGGGCGCAGGCTGGCACGAGATCGAGGCCAAGGCCTACGGCTACCCGTTTCCGTCGATCGGTCCCCGCGAGGACATGCTGGAGGAGTACACGCAGATCATGCGTCTGCTTCTCGACCCTGAACAGCGGCGGGCCAACTTCGAGGGCAAGCACTTCCGGGTGGCCAATGCCCCCAACTATCCCAAACCGCTCCAGCCCCGCATTCCGATCTGGATCGGCGGGCGCGGCGAAAAGCGCACGCTGCGCGCGGCGGCCAAGTATGCCGACGGATGGAATGCCGCGTACATCGGCGCCGAGGACTGGAAGCACAAGAGCCAGGTGCTCGACCAGTGGTGTGACAAAGAAGGGCGCGACCCCAAAACCATCATGCGTACCGTGAATCTCGGTTTCTACCTAGGGGCTGACGCCAAGGGCGCGGCTCGCGCCGACGAGATCTTTCGTCATCACTGGGGCGGCAGCCCCGAGCGGGCCGAGCGCACGGGCTATCTGCGGGGGACGATCAAGGACGCGCGCGTGATGGTGGAGCAGTTCCGCGCCCTCGGCTGCATGCGGCTCAACATCGCCTTTCGGGAAGGTCCTTACGACTGGGAGGCGCTGGAGGCCTTCGCAACCGAGCTCGTGCGCGCGGGCTGAACCGAGCCAGTCGTCGCGCAGTCAGGGAGACCGGAGCGTTGGTGGGCCAGCAACGCCGGGGTTGTGGGCTCTTGACGTCGCGCCGAGGGCGGCCCAGGATGACATCAGTCACGACCATCCCCCGCGGACGAAGACCAGGAGGGCGCATGCTGAACCCGGGTGACAAGGCACCAGATTTCGTCGGCCGCGACCACCGCGGCAACACGGTGAAGCTGTCGGATTTGAAGGGAAAGCCGGTGGTGCTGTGGTTCTTCCCCAAGGCTGACACTCCGGGCTGAACCGCTGAAGGTTGCGGGTTCCGCGACCTGAAGGCCGACTACGATGCGAAGGGCGCCGTGATCTTGGGCGTGTCCTTCGACACGCCAGCCGAGAACAAGAGCTTCGCCGAGAAGTACGCCTTCAACTTTTCGCTCATCTGCGACACCGACCGGACCATCGGCACCGCCTACGGCGCCAACGTCGACCCTCAGAAGGGCGCCCAGCGCGTGGGGGTGGTGATCGATCGCGACGGCAAGATCAAGGAGTGGCACGCGCGGGTCGACGCCCGCGCCTGGCCGGCCGAGGTGGTGCGCACGCTGTAGCCGATCGCCCGCAGCCTGCGTGGTGGGGCGGGCCCGGCCTGCCCCAGCCGCACCCCGTCCGCGAGCGACGGAGGATCGGGTCTGTGTCGAGCCGCCTAGCCGTCGCCCACGCAATACACTCTGGCGTATCCAGGTCCACCTCGACCAGGTCGAGCACGCGCTGGTGCCCACGCTCGGCGAATAGCAAGGCCAGGAGCGCGTGGCTGTCGAGCACCGCGGGTATCAGGATCTGTTCTCCCGCTCCCGGTCACGAGCCCGTTCCCGCAAGAGTTCCTGGGTGGCGGACGTCTCGCTCTTGAGCATCCCGCGCACGCTCCGGATGTACTCGCGCGTGAGGGGCCGCAAAACTCCGGCGGGCGAGACTCGATTTCGATCAACTGTGCGCCACAGGTAAAGACGATTTCAAGTGTGTCTTAACCAGTACCCGCGCGGGCCGAGGGGCGGAGCGCGAGCGGTGCCGGCGTCAGGCTACAGCACACGCTTCAGCGCGCGCTTCAGCGCGCGCTTGACAAGTTCCTGTCCGTCCATGCAGAGTGCTCGGCACCTTTAAGAACCGTCCGTCCCATCGGGAGGCTGGCATGCCCCTGGATCGGGTTTCAGGATCGTTCGTCAGCCGGCCCCGCCCCACTCTCGCGGCAGCGCAAGGAGGCGCACCATGCGACTAGGACTTCCCCGTAGCCTGACCGGAATCCTCGTGAGCATCCTGGGCGGCGTGATCCTCACCGCGGAGGGCGCCGCCGCCCAGCCCAAGCCCATCCGCATCGGTGAGATCAATTCCTACAGCGGGGTCGCCACCGTCTACACCTTTCCGTACAAGGAAGGCCTGGCCTTGGCGACCAAGGAGATCAATGAGGCAGGCGGGGTCCTCGGCCGCCCGCTCGAGTTCATCCATCGTGACGACAAGCTCAAGCCCGACGAGGCCGTGAAGGCCGCCCGGGAACTGGTGTTGCAGGACAAGGTGGACTTCCTGGCCGGCTGCATCAGCAGCGGGGTGGGGCTCGCCATCTCCGCGTACGCCAAGGACGCCAAGGTCCTCTACTTCGCCACCCATTGCCAGACCTCGCGCCTGACCTGGGACGACGGCCATCCCTACGTCGCCCACACCACCAACAACGTCAATCAGTACGTGCGGGTGGCGGCCAGGAAGGCCTCGACCTTGCCCATCAAAAAGTGGGCGAATATTTCCCCCGACTACGAGTACGGCCACAACATGTGGGAGGAGTTTTCAACCTACCTCAAGAAGCTCAAGCCCGACGTGCAGTTCGTCCACCAGAGCTGGCCGAAGCTCGGGGAGAGCGACCACAGCTCCTACATCACGGCCCTGCTCCAGTCCGGGGCCGAGGGACTCTTCACCTCGCTGTGGGGCGCTCAGTCGATCGCCTTCGTCAAGCAGGCGCGCCCGTTCGGGCTCTTCGACAAGATGCGCTACGTGGCCCCGTCGGTGGGGAACCCGGACGAGCTGGATCCCCTCGGCAAGGAAGCGCCGGTGGGGGCCATCGCGACCCCCTTCGCCTGGTACGATCCCGGGCTCCAGAAACTCCATCCCAAGCTCGAGCCGTGGACCAAGAAGTGGATCGAGTGGGCCAAAGCCCGCGGGCTCAAGGACCCGCAGCCCAAGCTGGGCGCGTCCTGGGGTTACGCCAGCGCCTACATCATCGCGGAGGCCATCAAGCGAGCCAAGAGCACGGACACCGACAAAGTTATCGCCGTGCTCAGCGAAGGGTTCGACATGGAGTTCCCGTGGGGCAAGGTGATCATGCGCGGCTGTGACCAGCAAGCGCTGCCGCCGCAGTGGATCGGCATCGTCAAGTTCGACGCCCAGGGCAAACCCATCGCCACCGAGGTGGAAGAAACCCACGGCAAGGAAGTCGTGCGCAGCTGTGAGGAGGTCAAGGAACTACGGGCGGCGGCCGCCGCCAAGCAGAAGAAGTAGAGCGGGTGGACCTCGTCACCAGCGTCTTCCCCTGGATCACCAATGGTCCGCTCATCGCCGTCCAGGTGATGAGCGGACTCTCGGTGGCGATGTTCCTCTTTCTCGTCTCGGTGGGCATGTCGCTCATCTTCGGGGTGACGCGGATCGTGAACCTCGCCCACGGCGCGTTCTACATGGTCGGCGCTTACCTGATGGTGACGTTGGTGGAAGTGCTACCCGAGCACATGCTGAGCTTCTGGATTGCCCTGCTGGTGGCCCCGCTCGGGGTGGCTGCCCTCGGGGGTCTCGTGGAGATAGGGCTCCTGCGACGGATCTATCACCGGGATCCGCTGATGCAGCTCATCCTCACGTTTGGCCTCATCCTGGTCATCGGGACCCTCGTCCTGCTCGTGTGGGGTCCCGACAACAAGAGCGTGGCGCGGCCGGACGCGCTGGCCGGTTCGGTTCGGATCTTCGGCCAGCCGTTTCCCTCCTACTACCTGCTCGTGCTCGCCCTGGCCCCCGTGGTGGCAATCGGCCTCTGGCTGATCTTCTATCGCACGCGCTGGGGCACCCTGATCCGCGCCGCCACGGTCGATCGTGACATGCTGGGGGCCCTCGGGGTCAACGTGGCCGCGCTCTACACCCAAGTCTTCGTCTTCGGGAGCTGGCTGGCCGGCGTCGGGGGCGCCCTGTCAGCGCCGACGGTCGCCGTCGCCCTGGGCATGGACGGTGACGTGCTCACCACGGCCTTCGTGGTCGTCGTGATCGGCGGGTTGGGGAGTTTCGCGGGGAGCTTCATCAGCGCCCTGCTGGTGGGCCAGCTCCAGTCGTTTGGCATTCTGATCTTCCCCGCCATCTCCATCGTGCTCTTGTTCGCGATCATGGCGGTGGTCCTGATCGTGCGTCCGTGGGGACTGCTCGGGCATCCCGAGGAATAGGCCGCCCATGAATGTCGCGCGCTGGGTAGGCGCCCTCGCTGCGATGATCATCATGCCGCTCGTGCTCCCGAGCTTCGTGGTGGTGGTGCTCACGGAGATCGCCATCGTGGCTCTCTTCGCCACCGCCTTCAATCTGCTGATGGGCTACGGAGGCATGGTGTCCTTCGGGCACGCCGCCTACTTCGCCCTCGGCGCCTACGCGGCCGCTCTCGTGGTCAAGCGTGGGGAACTGCCCATGCTGCTGGGGCTGGCCGCCGCGCCCGTGCTGGCAGCCGTCGGGGCGCTGCTCTTCGGCTTCTTCATCGTGCGCTTGACCCACACCTACTTTGCCATGCTGTCGCTGGCCTTCGCGCAGATCGTCTTCACGGTCGTCTTCAAGTGGACGGCACTCACCGGCGGCGACAATGGCATTCTCAACGTCTGGCCACCGCTCTGGCTGAAGTCGCCCCGAGCATACTGTTACTTCACCCTGGCCGTGGCCGGTTCGGCCATCGTCGCCATTCATGCCATCGTCAACTCGCCCTTTGGTTACGCCCTCAAGGCCATCCGGGACAACCCACGGCGGGCGCGCTTCATCGGAGTGAACGTGCGACGCCACCAGCTCATCGCCTTCGTCCTGTCCGGGGCTTTCTCGGGGCTGGCGGGCGGGTTGTTCGCGTTCTTCAACGGGAGCGTGTTCCCCGACTTCGCATTCCTGAACAAGTCGTTCGAGCCATTGGTGGTCGCGCTCCTGGGCGGGGTCCAGTCGTTCTTCGGCCCCCTGGCCGGGGCCTTTGGCTTCAAGATCCTCGAGACCGTGATCGCCCGGCAGTGGCCCATGTACTGGCCGCTGTTCTTGGGCAGTGTCGTCATCGTCGTCATCATCCTCCTACCGCAAGGATTCGTGGGGCTCGTCGAGAGGCGCCGGTGGCGGAGCCGAGCGACCGGTCGCTAGCGCTCCAGACAGTCGGCCTCAAGAAGCACTTCGGCGGCGTCCAGGCCGTCAACGGGGTCGACCTCACGGTTCCCATCGGGGACCTCCGCGCCATCATTGGCCCTAACGGCGCCGGCAAGACCACGCTCTTCAACCTGATCTCCGGCGACATCACCCACGATTCGGGGCGGATCTACGTGAAGGGCGAGGAGGTGAGCGGGCTCGCCCCGCAGGATCTCTGCCGGCGCGGCCTCGGGCGCACCTTCCAGGTCACCAGCATCTTCCGCCGTCTCACCACTCTCGAGAATGTCCAGACGGCGCTCCTGAGCCACCACCGGCGGCACTACGACATTGTCCGCCCCGCCAGGCTCCTCTACCGTGAGCCGGCCATGACTCTCCTGGAGCGCGTCGGCTTGGCGGGCCAGGCGGCCAAGCCCAGCGGGATTCTGGCTCATGGGGATCAGCGGCGACTGGAGCTGGCCATCGCCCTCGCCAGCGAGCCGCACGTCCTGATGCTCGACGAGCCCACGGCAGGCATGGCCTCTCCCGAGCGTCACGAGATCATGGCGCTGGTGGCGGCCATTGCCGAGCAGGCCGCGCTGACCGTGGTCTTCACCGAGCACGACATGGACGTCGTCTTCGCCGTCGCCCGACGCATCACCGTCCTGCATCAGGGCGCGGTGATCGCCGAGGGCACGCCCCTCGAGGTGCGGGCCAATCGCGAAGTCCAGCGGGTTTATCTCGGGCAGCAGGTTCCGGGGCGACGCTGATGGCCTTGCTCGAGCTCCGCGGCGTGGAGACCTACTATGGCGACAGCCACATCCTCTTCGATATCTCCCTCGAGGTAGGGGAAGGTGAGGTCGTGTGCCTGCTCGGGCGGAATGGTGCGGGCAAGAGCACGACCCTCAAGACCATCACGGGACTGGTCCCTCCCCGCGCGGGCCGCATCACCTTGCGCGGCCGGGAGCTGACCACGCTCCCGCCGTTTCGCATCACGCGCCTGGGGATCGGCTACGTGCCCGAAGAGCGACGCATCTTCGGTAATCTCACTGTCCGCGAAAACCTCGAGGTCGCCCGCAAGACCTGGGCGGCCGGCGCCACCTGGACAGCCGATCGTGTGTTCGAGCTCTTTCCGCATCTGCAGAGCCTCGGCGACCGTCAGGCGGGCCGGCTCAGCGGGGGCGAGCAACAGATGCTCACCATTGCTCGCACCTTAATGGGAAGCCCTGACGTGCTGCTCCTCGACGAGCCCTCCGAAGGCCTGGCTCCCCTTGTTGTCCAAATGCTAGGCGAGCAGCTCGGGGGCCTCAAGCGGACAGGCCTGACGATGGTCCTGGCCGAGCAGAACGTCCACTTCGTGAGCGAGCTCGGTGATCGTGTCTACGTGCTCGAGAAGGGGATGGTCCGCTATCAGGGAACCATGACCGAGTTTCTCGCCAACGACGCCGTCCGCCGCGCCCACCTCGCCGTCTAATCCAGGGTTCACGCAGCGCGCTCGGGCATTTTGCCGTCACCCTGCGACCATTCTGTGCGGTAACGCTCCGTCGTCTGCACCGTCTCGGATGGCACCGCTCTTGCCATCCACGTAGACAGTTCCAAATGGAAGGAGGTGGAACTGGTGATGGTCCGACCCGTCCGATTCCAGTACGGTGCCCTGGCCGTAGCGTTTGGCGTGGTGGCCCTGGCTGGCGCGATGGGACTCGCTCGAGCCGCTACGCTGGCTCCTTGGGAGGCTCCTCTCCAGGAAGTGGACGCCGCTCTCACTCGAGGGGACTTTCGCGCAGCGCGTGAGGCCTGGAACCATGCCTACGCAGTGGCGTTCGGGAGCAGCGAGTGGGAAGGACTCGCTGCGGTCGGAGACGCCTCGGCGCGGATGAGCAACGCCAGCGGAGACTCCAGCGATCTCGTGCGGGCGCGGCAGGCGTATCGCGAAGCCTTCCTGCGCGCTCGCAGCGAGGGCTCGGTGGACGGCGTGCTCCGCGTGTCCGAGGCCTATAGTCGCCTGGGCGATCATGAGACGGCCCGTCGGCATCGCGACGTGGCCGTACGCCTGGCCGTTCGCCAGACGTCGCCGGGGTTTTTTGCCCGAATCTGGGCCCGGCTCACCGGGCATTACGTCCGCTAGGTCGCCCCGCTGCGCAGCATCGCGGCGAACTTCACGGGCGACGTACGCTCACGGCTGGCGAGTTGCGGGGCCGATGCCCCCTCCGCCAGGTGGACCGGGACGTGTGGGCTCGATCGAGGTCTTCTCCGACTTGCCTGGGCTCACGCCCACCCACCCCTTGCTCTGCATGCAGCGCTCGTCGAGCGTACCGCTCTTGCTGCAGGCCGTGTAGTCACGCTTGAACTCGGCCACCGTGTAGCTCGTGCCGATCTTCATCCACTCTTTCTCTTCGGAGGCGCACCCGCCCACCGCGAGCGCAATGCCGAGCGCTGTCAGGGCAATCATGACGTGCATGACGGTGATTGTACCGGCTACTTGCCTCCCGTGGGAGCATTAGGTGCCAGGGGGAAGAAGACGTAGCCCACGCCGGCCCGCTCCAGCCACACGCGGCATACCTCCTCGCGTCGGTAGCGCCGCGGGACCTCCCCCGCCGTCCGCCCCGCAGGATCATTGACATGCACGTGGGTCATGTCTTCCCCTGTGAGCACGACGAGGTGCCCGTCGGTGCGCGGAATCGGCGCTCCTGCGAGCTCGTCGACCTCGTAGCGGATGGAGGCGATGACAGGCAACCCTTGCTCCAGACACCATGCCGCTGAGGACCAGTCGGGGAACCGGAGCAGATAGCCCGCCACGCCGCGCCGCGCTGCCGCCGCGATGGCCGCCGGCCAGACTCCATAGCGATCGAGTTCAGGATGAAAGATCTCCGCCGCCAGGCCCGTCACCGGAGCCCGTTGACCCCAGTACTCGAGGACCATGGCCAGGGAAGTCGGAGAGCAGATCCGCTCGCGGATCGCGGCGGGCTCCTCCATCTGGCTCCGGGCGGGAACGCGAAGGGGATCGGTCCCCGCTGATCTCGACTCAGGCTCCGAGCACCGGTCCAGGTCGCACGCGGACAGGGTCACGAGCATGGGGTGCACCAGGGCGCCGGCCGGGTGGACGCGCACGCGGAGGCGAACGCTCTCGACGGGTGCCCCGGCCCTGAACATGTCGACCTCCACCGCCAGCGGCCCGCCCGAGGAGGGCCCTTGGGGGAAGACAGGTGAGCCAATCGTCGTGGTAACAACCCAGGGTGTCCACTGCCCCTCGACGAGCCCGCTCACCTCGAAACGAAAGCTATAACAGGCGCCGCCGAGAAGACTGAACGAGGGCACGAGGTGGCGCGCGCCCCGTCGGGGTTTCCACGCGACCGTCTCCACGGTTGCGATATCGCCGTCCACGGTCACCACCGCCTCATCGATTGACCGTCGGCAGTCAGGTGGAACCGAGCGCTCGAGAGCGGCCTTGTTCAGACGGGACGCGGTGACGAACAGGTCAGTGAGCACGAACGCGGTGCGGTCAGGGGCACTGCACGATGCGTGACTGTCGGGGGGCGCGGGCGAATATCTCCGCCCGCGGCATCCCCCTGTTCAGTGTGGCAGCGTGGCGCTGCGCCGCCCGGCGTGCGCCGGACGATGACAACGTGCGCTGGGCATCGCGAGGGGCTGCTAGCAAGCCCCCGGCGACGCGGCCTGCGAGCCCGGTGGCGTCTTGTCCATCCGACACCTCCTCGAGTCGAGTAGGCCTACTGACGGCAGGTATCAACGCACCCGCCGTCAACTCCCCTTCTACGCCCGGCCGCATCATGAGTCAAGTGCGACGCGCGATCTCGGCCAGGGCCTCGTCGAAGGCCGTCAAGGTCTCCTCGAGGTCGTGGTCCGAGTGGGCGAGCGACACGTAGATCTTGTTCACCGCCTTGACGATGCCGCGCCGCAGGCTCTCCTCGTTGAAGGTGCGGATCCGGGTACGGTCCGCAGTGAGCGTCGCCCGATAGTCCACCAGTGGCTGGTCGGTGAAGAGAATATCGAAGACGGGCGGCTCGCCACTCACCTGGGCGGGCACTCCGTGCTTGCGGGCAGCGGCGGCGAGGCCGTCGCGTAAACGTGTCCCCGTTCGGAACAGCCGCGCGTAGGTCCCCGGCTTCTGGAGCTCACGCAGGGTGGCCAGACCCGCGACCGCGGCGACGGGATTGCCGTTGAGGGTGCCGGCCTGGTTCACGAAGTCTCCCGACCCTTCGCGATTCGGATCGAAGTGCTTCATGATCTCGCGCGGCCCCACCACTGCGCCAAGCGGGAACCCGCCGGCCACGATCTTGCCAAGGGCGGCCACGTCCGGCACCACCCCGTAGTATTCCTGGGCGCCGCCGTAGGCGAGGCGAAAGCCGGTCACGATCTCGTCGAAGACAAGCGGGACGCCGTGTCGTTTGGTGGCGGTCCGCACGCCCTGCAGGAAACCGGGCTGGGGCGGGATCACCCGCTGGTAGGGCTCGCAAATCACCGCGGCCAGCTCCTGATGGTACTGGTCGAGGAGCGCTTCGAACGTGGGCAAGTCGTTGTAGGGCGCGATGAGGACCTCGCCCTGCAGCACGTGGGGGATGCCGCCAGTGTCGATGACGGCCGCCGGGAAGGCCTTCGGCGAGCGGGTGGTCGTGCTCATCTGCGCGTAGTCGTGCATGCCGTGATAGCCACCCTCGAACTTCATGATCTTGTCGCGGCCTCGAAAGGCTCGCGCCACGCGCAGGGCGAAGAAGGTGGCCTCGGTCCCGCTCGCCGTGTAGCGTACGTGCTCAGCGCAGGGGACGGCGCGCACGATCTCCTCGGCCAGCTCGATGGCTGGCTCGTTCAGCAGCATGTAGGTCGTCCCGCGCCCCAGGTAACGCTGCACGGCCTCGATCACGGCGGGGTGAGCATGACCAAGCACCATGGGACCGGATCCCAGCAGGTAGTCGATGTAACGACGGCCGCCCACATCCCAGAGGTGCGCGCCCCGCGCCTCGCGGACCACGAGCTCGAGCCCCTCGCCACTCCGGTGCGATCCGAGCACGCCACCCGGGAACACGCGTTGAGCCCGCCGCACCAGATCTCCTTGATCGCTCATCGTCCTTCTCCTCTCTTGGGCCGCCCGTCAGGCGGCGCGCGCATCGGTCACCAGCACCCCCGAGCCAGCGAACGCCCCCCGCTTGAGGCCGTCAAGCGCCTGATTGGCCTCGGTCAGGGAAAAGGTGGTCGTCGTCAGTCGGATAGGAATGCGCGCTGCCTCTTCCAGGAGGGCGTCGCCGTCCACGCGGGTACTGGCGGTTACCGTGCGGATGGTGCGTTCGAAGAAGAGATCGCGATACTCGAGGGCAGGGATGGGGGACATGTAGATGCCAGCCAGGGCCAGCGTTCCTCCCTTGGCCAGATTTCGCAGGGCCAGGGGCACCAGGTCGCCGACGGGAGCGAAGACGATGATCCCGTCAGCGAGAGCCGGCATCGGCTCTGTGAGTTCCCCTGTCCAGGCAGCCCCCAGGCGGCGCGCCAGGTCGCGGTGCGAGGCCTCGCGCGTGCAGACGTAAATCTCGCAGCCACGCGCGCGGGCCACCTGCACCGTCACGTGCGCCGAGGAGCCGAAGCCATAGACGCCCAGTCGCCCGAGAGCCGGTACCGCGGCCATGGTCAGCGCACGGTAGCCGATGATCCCCGCACAGAGCAGCGGGGTGGCCTCCACATCGCTGAAGGCAGGCGGGATCGCGTACGCGAACGGCTCCGGCACGGTCGCGTACTCGGCAAAGCCACCGTCCGCCGTGTAACCGGTGAATTCCGCCCCTTCGCAGAGATTCTCGCGTCCGGCCCGACAGAATTCACAGGTCCCGCACGTCCGGCGCAGCCATGCGATCCCCACGCGATCACCCGGGCGAATGCGCGTCACCCCTGGACCCACGCGCTCCACCCGGCCGACCGCCTGGTGGCCAGGGATGATCGGCACGCGGCGCAGGGGCAACTCGCCCTCGATGATGTGAAGATCGGTGCGGCAGATACCACAGGCCGCCAGCCGGACGAGTAGTTCATCGGCGGCCGGTTCGGGCACCCTCACGTCTTCGGCCGCCAGCGGATGCGAGCGGATGGCCCCTTGGGTCCGCAGAACCATGGCGCGCACGCGATCTCACCCGCCCGCCCGAGCCAGGATACTCCGCGCCCGGGTGAGGTGGGGGGCGTCCACCATCTGCCCCTTGTGCCGGAAGGCATAGATGCCCCGCTCGGCGTGCACCGTGAAGGCCTCGACGAGCGCGCGGGCATCCTCGACATCCTCGGCCGACGGCGTGAAGACCTCGTTGATGACGGCAATTTGCCCTGGATGAATCGAGATCTTCCCGGCAAACCCCATGGCTACGCCCTCCTCGCACTCGCGCCGCAGGCCGTCGAGATCGGCGATGTCGGTAAACACGGTGTCGATGGCCTGGATGCCGGCGGACGATGCCGTCACCGCGCACATGACCCGCGCATAGCGCGGGATGTCCAGCAAGCGGCCCTCGGCGTCGCGGACGCGGCCGAGTCCCATGGCCGCCCCCAAGTCCTCCACCCCCCAGCTGCTGGCGACGATCCGCGGGCTGGCGGCCGTGGTCTCCCGGATGTTGAGCAGCCCCTCCGGGGTCTCGGTGGCAATGAGCAGAAGCTTGGTGCTACCGTTCGCGATCCCGTGCTGGTGCTCGAGCCGGTCGAGCACGTGGACGATCTCCCGCACGTCGGAGGCCCGATTCGGCTTGGGGACCAGATAGCCATCGGGGCGGGCGGCGATGGTCTCCTCGAGGTCGGCCTGCCCGAGGCCGGTGGCAAGCGGGTTCATGCGCACCCAGCGCTCGCGGCCGGCAAAATCGAGCTCGCGCAACCACCGAGCCACGAGGGGCCGGGTGGCCGCTTTGCGATCCGGGGGGACGGCGTCCTCCAGGTCGAGGATCAGACCATCGGCGGGGAGGGTGAGTGCCTTGGCCATCATCCGCTCCTGACCACCGGGGACAAAGTGCAGCGAACGGCGGCGGCGCGTCATATGGCACGTTTGCGCATCATGGCCAGGCGCCGCGTGCGCATGACGACCTCGCCGTGCTGGTTGCGCGCGAGATGCTCGAAGGTAACGATGCCCCACTGCGGCCGCGATCTGGACTCACGCTTGTCGACGACGGTCGTTTCCGCGTAGATGGTGTCCCCGTGGAACACGGGCTTCGGGAATTCCACCTTCTCGAAGCCGAGATTGCCGACGGTGGTCCCGAGGGTCGTTTCGCCGACCGAGAGTCCGACGGCGATACCCAGGGTGAGGAGGCTGTTGACGAGCGGCTTGCCAAACTCTGCCTTGGCGGCGTAGTGGAAATCGAGGTGGAGCGGCTGCGGGTTCATGGTCATGGTCGTGAAGAGGACGTTGTCGGCCTCGGTGATGGTGCGCCCCGGCTGATGCTCGAAGCGCTGGCCCACCTCGAGCTCCTCGAAGTACTTGCCCGCCATGCCTCACCTCCGCGCCTAGCCTACCGCCCGGGTGAGGCCACCGACAAGGGGCCTTCCCCGTGTAGAATGACGGGTCATGGCGGACCGATACGACCTGGCGATCATCGGTGGCGGCATCGTGGGCCTGGCCACCGCGCGCGCCCTCACCGAGCGGGTCCCGCAGGCGCGGCTGGTCATCCTCGAGAAGGAAGACCATATCGGAGCCCATCAGACCGGCCACAACAGTGGCGTCATCCACTCCGGCATCTACTACAAGCCGGGGTCCTACAAGGCGCGCCTGTGCGTGGAGGGCAAGAATCTCATGTATGCCTTCTGCGAGGGGCACGGCATCAAGGTCGAGCGATGTGGCAAGGTCATCGTGGCCACTTCCGACGCCGAGCTGCCGCGGCTTCAGATGATCTACGAACGGGGTCAGGCCAATGGCGTGCCCTGCGAGCTGATCGAGCGCGAGCGGTTGCGCGAGCTGGAGCCTCATGCCAATGCCTTGCGCGGCATCCACTCGCCCAGCACCGGGATCATCGACTACAAGGAAGTGATGTCGGCCCTCATGGGCGAGCTGGTGGCGAGGGGCGTCAGCCTGGAGACGCGGGCGCGCGTCATGCAAATCGCCCGCACCCGCGACGGGCTCGTCATCGTCACTCCGCGGCTCACCGTGCGGGCCAACGCCCTCATCAACTGCGCCGGCCTTCACTCCGACCGGGTGGCCAGGTTGGCGGGAGCGACGCCCGACGTCCAGATCATTCCCTTCCGCGGCGAGTACTACATGATCCGGCCCGAGCGCCGGCATCTCGTGCGGACTCTGATCTACCCTGTGCCTGATCCCGAGTTCCCCTTCCTCGGCGTCCACCTGACCAACACCATCCACGGCGAGCTGGAAGCGGGACCCAACGCCGTCTTCGCCCTCGCCCGTGAGGGCTACGGGTGGGACCGGGTGAACCTCGGTGATCTCGGCGAGACCTTACGTTACCCGGGGTTCTGGGCCATGGCCCGGAAGTACTGGAAGATGGGCAGCTTCGAGATGTACCGCTCGCTGAGCAAACCGGCCTTCGTGCGCGCGCTCCAGCGCCTTGTCCCCGACCTTCAGGAAGATGACCTCGGCGAGGGGGGTTCGGGCGTGCGCGCCCAGGCCGTGAGCCCGGATGGTTCGCTCGTCGATGACTTCCGCATCGTCACCGAGCGCGATGCCGTCCACGTCCTCAACGCCCCCTCGCCCGGCGCCACCGCGTCCCTCGCCATCGGGCGTCACATCGCGAGCCTCGCGGCGGAGACGTTCGGCCTGAAATAAGGGTGATCCGCCTCGCCGAGCGTGCGTTCGTCGAGGCGTCGACTGGCCGCTGACCCTTCGCGCGCACTGAGGGTATGTTGCTCGAGCAGGTCAGCGCCGTCGAGGACCCTCGCCTGGCCGACTATCGGGACCTCCGAGAGGCCGATCACCGCCGTCGAGGCCTGTTCGTGGCCGAAGGACGGCTGGCCGTGCGCCAGCTCCTTCGTAGCCCGCGCTTCACCACGCGCTCCGTCCTCACCACGGAGCCGATGCTGGAGGGCCTGACCGATCTGCTGGCGCTCGCCCCTGAGCCGCCGCCGGTACTCCTGGCCTCTCACGCGCTGATTCGACAGGTCGTGGGCTTCACGTTTCATCGTGGGTGCCTGGCCATGGGCGAGCGTGGCGCGCCGAGCTCGGTGGCGCCCCTCATAGAGCCTGCGGGCCCCAGGCTCATCCTGGTGCTCGAAGCGCTGGTGGACCCGGAGAACGTGGGAGCCGTCTTCCGCAACGCCCTCGCCTTCGGCGCCGATGCCGTGCTCGTCTCCCCGGGCTGCGGAGACCCCTTGGCCCGCAAGGCGATCAGGGTCAGCAGCGGCGGCACTCTGCGCGTTCCCTTCGCGCTCATCGAACCGTGGCCAGAGGGACTCGCGCAGCTGAACGCGACCGGTTACCAGATCGCCGCCCTCGCCGCGGACGGAGCGGAGAATCTCCAAGCGATCGGGCGTTCCCGCCCGGTCCCTCCGCGCCTGGCGCTGCTGCTCGGCAACGAGGGCCACGGGCTCAGCACTGCCGTCCGGGCCTTCGCCTCCGTCACCGTCCGCATCGCGATGGCGCCCGGCGTCGACTCGCTGAACGTGGCGACCGCCGGCGGGATCGCCCTCCATCACGTGAGGCAGATGGAGGGCAACCAGCCGAGGTGACCGAGGGCCGGCTCAGGCCTTCTCGACCATGTAGATGTGGGTCAGCATGTCGAAGTAGATGTTGCCCCACACGACAAGCTCCCCCTGACGGTTCTTCTCGATACCACGTACCGTCGGCTTCGCGGCGGCGTAGCGCACAACCCACGCCACCGGGACGTAGCCCACCTCGGTCTGCATGATTTCCTCGGCCTTGGCGTAGTGCATGAGCCGCTTCTTCGCATCGCGGGTGTCGCGCCCGTCCTCCAGCTCCTTGTCGAAAGCGTCGTTGACCCACGCCTGGCGCTTGCCAGTGGTCTTCTTGCCATAGAACGTATCGAAGTACTCGTTGTGCGGATCCGGATAGTCCATGAACCAGCGGATCCACACGAACTGCAGACTCTGATTCCAGAGGCGCTCCCGGAAGACACGTTGTTCGAGCACTTCCAGATCGGTCTTCATATTGAGGTGCTCGATGAGCACGGCCTGCACCGCCTCCGCGAGCGGCTTCGCCCCGAGCCCCTCCTCACGCATGCTGAGAGTGATCTTGGGCCAGTTCTTGCCGCCCTCGAAGGGCGTGCCCTTGAGCTGGGCCATGGCGAGTTTGGGATCGAAGCGTTGGAGGTCACGTGTCTTCTTGTCATCCAATGCGCCGGGGAAGCCGGGCGGAATCATCGCGTGGGCCGGCACCGCGAAGCCTTGGGAAACCCTGACGATGTTTTCGCGATCGATGGCGTGGGCCACGGCGCGCCGCACCTTGATGTTGTCGAAAGGCGGCTTGGTGACCTGCGGGAGGAGGTACCAGGTACCTGGGAACGGATAGCGGAAGACCTCCTTGCCGGTGCGAGGATCACCCTGCAGCCGCCGGAGATCTGCGGTCTGGAGCGCGGTCATATCGAGCTCGTTGTTTTCATACGGAAGCGAGCCGGAAGCCACCGGAATGATCGGGACGATCACCTTCTCGAGGGTGACGTCCTTGGCGTCGAAGAAGTGCTTGTTCTTACGAATCACCATGACCTTGTTGTGCTCCCACGTCTCGAGCACGAAGGGGCCGTTGCACACGATGTTGCCCGCTTCCGTCCACTTGTCCCCAAACTTCTCGATGGAGGGCTTGTGGCCGGGCAATGCGGCGAGGTAGGCCGCAAGGACGGGAAAGTAGCCGCGCGGGCCTTCCAGGGCCACCTCGAGCGTCCAATCGTCCTTGGTGCGGACGCCGACCTGCCCGGGATCGGTCACCTGCTTCTTGTTGAAGGCTTCGGCGTTCTTGATGTCGTAAAGGAAGGACGAGTACGGCGCGGCGGTAGCGGGATCGAGCTGGCGCTTCCAGGAGTACTCGAAGTCACGCGCGGTGCACGGGCTGCCGTCCGACCACTTGGAATCCTTGCGAATGGTGAATGTCCATATCGAGCCGTCCTGGTTCGAGGTGACCTTGCTTGCCACGTAGGGCACCGGCTCGAAATTCGCAGTGCACTTCATGAGGCCCGCCCAGATGAAGGGAATCCCAGTGCAATAGAGGTCCTTGTTGTAGTCGTGACTGGAGGGATCGTTCTGCCACCAGCCACCTCCACCCATGCGGAAGCTCTGGTCCTTGGCCAACTTCTCGCCCGGGGCGAGCTTGGGCGCGGCGGTGGCGGGCCGCGCGTTGAAGGCGGCCGGTCCCAGGGCGGCCAGGGCGGCCGCAATCTTGAGAAAGGCGCGCCGGTCCACGCCAGCGGCCGACGAACGCTGCTCGAGCAGATCGAACTGCCGATCGGAGATGCGAGGCGTCATGGTGAAGGCTCCTTTCGAGCAATCATTTCAGCTTGGGATCGAGGGCGTCGCGTACACCGTCACCCAGGAACGTGAAGGACAGCATGGTGATGGCGATGGCGATGGAGGGAAACACACACAGGTGCCAGGCCGAGCGCAGGTACTGCTGGCCTTCGCCCACCATCTGGCCCCACGACGGCGTGGGGGGGTTGATGCCGACTCCGATGAAGCTCAGCGCCGCTTCCGTGAAGATGGCTTCCGGGATGCCGAAGGTCACGGACACGACGATGGGGGTCAGCGCGTTGGGCAGGACATGGCGCAGGAGGAGTCGTCCCGAACGGGCGCCGAGCGCCCGGGCTCCCTCCACGAACTCCTTGGCCTTGAGGGCCAGAACCTGCGCCCGGGTCTGGCGGGCAATACTCACCCACCCGGTGAGACCGATGGCGATGAAGATGTTGGTGAGTCCCGCCCCCAGCATCGACATCACCAGAATCACGAAGAGCAGGCGCGGGAAGGCGTACATGACGTCGATGAACCGCGTGAGCAGGATGTCGGTCCGGCCGCCCACGAAGCCCGAAAGGGCCCCGATGGGAACGCCGATGGCCACGACGATGACCTGCGCGCCCAGCCCGACGAGCATGGACACCCGCGCCCCGTAGATCATCCGGGACAGCATGTCCCGCCCCAGGTTATCCGTTCCCAGGGGGTAGTCACGGGTGGGCGCCTCGTCGAGCCGTCCGAAATTGGTCTTTGTATAGGAATAGGGCGCCAGGAAGTCGGCAAAGATCGCGACCAGGCACAGCAGGATCACCACCACCCCGCCGGCCACCGCCAGCCGGTTCTTGAGCAGCCGCCGATAGGCATCCCGCCACAGACTCGACGAGCGGGCGACTTCCAGGGTGGCCCCGGCCTCGCCCGAGCGCGGGCTTGGCCCGCGCAATCCGTCTCGGGGAGGTTCGGAAGGGGGGCGCAGCCCCCCTTCGAGTCTAGTAGCGGATGCGGGGGTCGAGAGCGCCATAGGCCAAGTCGACGAGCAGGTTCATGACGGCCAGGAAGGCCCCGTAGCTGAGGACAACAGCCATGATCATGGGATAGTCCCGGCCCGTCATGGAGAGGACGAAGAAGCGGCCCATCCCCGGAACGCGAAAGATCGACTCCACGAAGAACGAGCCCGTGCCCACCGCGGCGAACATGGGCCCGAGCAGGGTCACGATCGGGATGAGGGCGTTCTTGAAGGCATGCTTCAAAATGACGGGAGCCTCCCCCAGACCCTTGGCGCGGGCCGTCAAGGTGAAGTCGGCCCGGATGACCTCGAGCATGCTCGCGCGCGTGAAGCGCGCGATGAGTCCCATGGGGGCCAAGGCCAAGGTGATGGTGGGCAGGACCCAGTTACGCCAGGAGTCCCAACCTCCGGTGGGGAAGAGCGGGATGACGAACGAGAAAAGGATGATCAGGAATACGGCGAGCACGAAGTTGGGGATCGCCACCCCGAAGGTGGCCAGGGTGACCGAGACGTAGTCCCACATCCGGTTCTGGTAGGTAGCGGCGAGGACACCCAGGGTGATCCCGCCCGCCACCGCCAGGGCCAGCGCCATGGAGCCCAGGAAGAGCGAGATGGGAAACGTCTCCACCAGGATCTCGCGCACAGTGCGTGTCTTGTAGACAAACGAATTACCAAAGTCGCCACGCACCGCCTTGCTCACGAAGATCACGAACTGTTCCCACAGCGGCTTGTCGAGCCCGTACGCGGCCGCCAGGTTCTTTTGAGCTTCGGGAGACAAGGGGTTGGCACCTTCGGCGACGGGATCGAGAGGACTGCCGGGGGTGGCGTGCATGACGAGAAACGTCACCAGCGCCATCGCCAGCAGGGTTGGAACCAGCCACAGCATGCGTGAGACAGCGTATTGGAGCACGCGAAGCCTCCCGGCGCCTCCGCGGCGAGGCCCCCACTCGATACGGGTCCCTACTATTCAGGCGAAGGCACGGACAGTCAAGTCTCCCCGTCTACCGCGCCAGGGCCACACAGACGACTCCGAGCAGCACGACCAGCGCCCCGATCAGGCGCGAGCCGGCGTGTGCCTCTCGCATGATCAGGCTGCCAATCAACACCGAGAACACAATGGAGGTTTCTCGGGCCGCCACCACGTAGCTCGCCTTGGCCTGACGGAATGCAAAGAGAACCAGCAAGTAGCTGGTGAGGTTCATGCTGGAGGCCAGGATGATCGCCCGGCCATTCGTCCGCCACTCCCGGCCGAGGCTTTCCCGTCGCGTGAGCACCCACGGGGCGAGGAGAACGCTGATGCCGAGTCCCATCAGGCTGATGTAGGCCAGAGGGTGCACCCGCGCGACCCCCGCCTTGTCGATGATCGAGTACACCGCAACTGTGAGCCCCGTGGCGATCGACCACATTGAGACGGGGGGTCTCGAACGACCGATGTTCCACGGAGTTCCGAGCACGTAGATGACCACGATGCCGGCGACGACCAGGGCCACGCCGAGCGCACCGAGGGCCGACACGCGCTCGTGCAGGAACACGAGCGCGAGGACGGGAACCAGGGCGACCCCGAGGCCGCGCGCCACCGGATACACGACCGATAGATCCCCGCTTCCGTAAGCGCGCGCCAGCACCCAGAAGTAGACGGCGTGCACGGCCACGGTAGCCAGCACGAACGAGGCTCCCCCGGGCTTCCAGCCCTCCGCTACGATCACCCAGGCCCCCAGCGGGGCCAGACCAAGGCTCGCCAGCGTCACCGACGACCACAGGAAGACCAGGGGATCCCGGGCGCGTTTGGCCAACGCGTTCCACCCGGCGTGAATCAGCGCCGCCACGAGGACAAGAGCGAGCGCCGAGCCGCTCACGAATCGAAAAACCCTCTATTGACAGATACTTGCGCATCGTATAGACTTGACGGCTGATGATCACCGTGCCCGCCCATCGCGTCAAGCAATTCGGGGTGGAGTTTTACCAGGCCGGATTGTCCGTCAAGGATATCGATCGCCTCGTGAAGTTCGAGGTGCTCGGTTACTCGGGCGGGCCCAAGCCAGCCGAGCAAGTCAAGGCACGAGCCACCGCGCGCTCGCGGGTCAATTGGGACAGCCTCGAGCGGCGCATCACCGAGAGCGAGGCGGCGTACCAGCGACCCGTCATTCGGCGCAAGATCGACGAGTTGATCGCCTACTATCGGGAGTGCAAGGAAGCGGCAACCTTGCCGGCTATTCCGGGGGCCGTGATCATCACGTCCGAGAAGCGCTTCACCTTCACGCCGGTGGCCGGCCATCATGATCTCGGTCTCCTGCAGATTCCCGAAGAGCTCGGTGTGCTGCGCGTGCTCGACGGGCAGCATCGGTTGCTGGCCCTGCATGGGCTCAGTCAGAGCGGTGACGGGCTCGGCATGGAAGTGCCGGCCGTCCTCTTCGACTCGCTCGACGCCCGCCAGGTCGTGGAACTGTTCGTGACAATCAACGCCAAGCACACCAGGCTGAACCCGTCGCACATCATCAGCTTGGCCGGACGCAAGCTCTACCCCGACCCCAATCAGGCCCTTGCCCACGACGTGATCCGATCGCTCAACGAGGACGAAACGTCGCCGTTGCATGGCGATGTCAAGATGCTCGGCACGGGGCGAGGACGCGTGAGCCAGGCCCCGCTGGCAGAGGAGATCGTCGATTTCCTCGAGACGGTCGAGAAAGTAGGAGGGAGCGGTCGCATCCAGGAGCTGCGCGGGGGGGCCAAGCGGTTCTTCCTGAACTATGTGAAGGCCGTCGCCGGGGTGTTCCCCACCGCGTGGGGCGGCCGAAAGTATTCAATCAAGACGGGCGCCGCCCTGCGGGCGTTCGTGCGGGTGGCGCCCGACGTGATGGCTCGCGCGCGCGAGCTTCGGCGCGATCCCTTCGATCTGCACGCCATCCGCGAGGCCATCAAGCCGTGGGGGGAACGGCTGCGCGACCGGCGCTTCGAAACGGAAGGCGAGTGGAAGCTGAAGCTGGCCGGAGGCACCCGCGGCACGGTCGAGGTGCTCACGCGCGAACTGCGCGACGCCTTGCGCTGATTCCGACCCTAGCCAGGACTCTCGTTCTCGGTCCAGCTGAAGTTCGCGTCGAGGATCTCGAAATCCTTGGTGCCTCCGGGCAGCTGAGCTTTGACCGTGTCACCTATGCGCTTGCCGATGAGCGTCCGCGCCAGGGGTGACAGAATGGAGATGCGCCCGCGCGGCGGCTCGGCCTCGTCCGACCCTACGATCCAGTAGCGTACCGCCTTTCCGGATTCGTCCTCCAGCCTGACGGTGGATCCGAACGTCACCCGATCCCCGCTCGTGGGCGGATCGATGACCTCGGCCCGGCCGACCTTGTCTTCCAGCTCCTTGATCCGCCCCTCGGTGAAGCTCTGCTTCTCGCGGGCGGCATGGTATTCGGCGTTCTCGCTGAGATCGCCGTGGGCCCGCGCCTCCGCGATGGCCTTGCTGATGGCGTGGCGGTCGACCCGCTTGAGGCGATCGAGCTCGTCGCGCAGGCGTTCGAATCCGGCACGGGTCATGGGTGTGCGCGGCGCTGACATGCGCCCTAACTTAACACGAGGGGCCGAATGGTTTACCCTGGGGTTGTCATGACCTTCCGCGTCGGCGTGGCGCTTCTTTTCCTCGTGCTGACCGCCAGCGCGTGCAATCGATCCCAGGCGGAGGCCCCCGCCAAGTCGGGCAACCCTCCCGGGAAGGCAGGCAGCCCGTCGGCCGGCGGCCCGCGGGCGATTCCCATCACGGTGGGCCGGGCCGAGGCGCGGGCCGTCCAGCGGGCGGTGGAGACCAGCGGCAGCCTGCTGGCGTGGGAAGAGGTGCAAGCCAAGACCGAGCAAGCGGGAACCATCGCCAAGCTCTTTGTCGATCTGGGTGACCGGGTGACGGCCGGCATGACGTTGGCCGAGTACGATCGTCGGGAATTTCAGCTCACGGTAGAGCAGGCGAAGGCTGACCTCAGCGCCGCCCACGAATCGCTCTCGCGGGCCCAGGCTACCACCGCCGCCACCGAGGCCTCGCTCTCGCGCGTGAAGGACAACCTCGCCTCTCTGGACGCCGAGGTGGCGCGTGCCCAGTCGCAGACCGACTGGGCGCGGTCGGAGCTGGAGCGAAATCAGCAGCTCTACGCCAAGGAAATCATCGCGGCCCGGGACGTCGACAGCGCGCGCAACCTCCACAACACGGCTGCCGCCCAGCTGACCATGATGAAGACCGCCCTGGCCCAGCATCCCGACCAGGTGCGCGTGGCCGAGGCTCAGCTCCGCTCCGATCTCGCCGCCGTGCGCGCCGCCGAGGCGGCCGTCAAGCAGCGCGAGGCCGCCCTGGGCATCGTCGAAAAGCGCCTGGGCGATACCACCGTGAAGGCGTCCATCCCGGGCTTCGTCGCCAAGCGCCACGTGTCTGCCGGCGAGTTCGTCAAGGACAACACCCCGCTCTTCACCATCGTGGTCGTCAACCCGCTGAAGTACGCCGGGACTGTCCCCGAGCGCCAGGCTCCCGAGCTGAAGGTCGGCCAGACCCTGCGCCTGACCGTCGAGGCGTATCCGGATAAGACGTTCACGGGCACCATCACCCGGCTGGCGCCGTCGGTCGAGGTGGCGACGCGCACCTTGGGCGTCGAGGCGCGTGTGCCCAACGACGGCAACGCCCTGCGTCCCGGCTTCTTCGTCAAGGGTACCGTGCTCACCCGCGAGGACCCGAGCGTGGTGGTCGTGCCCGCCGATGCCTTGATGAACGTGGTGGGGCTCAACAAGGTATTCGTGATCGCCGACGGCAAGGCCCAGGAGCGACAGGTTCGACCAGGAGTTCGCCAGGGCGGCACCCTCGAGATCCTGCAGGGCGTGAAGGTCGGCGAAACGGTGGCCACCTCGAACCTGCCCGCCCTCTACAACGGCGCTACCGTGACCGTGGTGACCCGTTGATCGCAGCCACGCGCGCCTGTCATAGGCCACCCGGTGGTCGCGGATCGCAGCCACGCGCGCCCATCGCTCGCCAGCACGGTAGGTCGCGGATCGAAGCCACGCGCGCCTGTCACTCGCCACCCTCGGCTCAAGCCGGGCAAGCGCCCTCGTTACAATGACCCTGCTGGAAGTCTTCGTCCGCCGTCCGGTCTTCACGACGATGCTCATCACCTCGCTGGTGGTGCTGGGGATCGCGTCGTTCGTGCAGCTGGGGGTGGACATCTTTCCCAAGGTGGACTTGCCCACCATCACCATCACCACCCGGCTGCCGGGTGCGTCCCCCGAGGAGATCGAGAGCCAGATCACGAAGACCATCGAGGAGGCCGTCAACACGATTGCCGGTCTCGACGAGCTGCGTTCCAGCTCCATCGAGGGCCAGTCCCAGGTCTTCGCCACCTTCGTGCTCGAGCGCAACGTCCAGGAGGCGGCCAACGACGTGCGCGAGAAGGTGAGTGCCGTGGTGGCCCGCTTCCCGCCCGGCACCGAATCTCCCATCATCGAGAAGGCCGATCCCGACTCGGCCCCGGTCATGGCGGTGGTGGTCTCGGGCCAGCGCTCCCCGCGCGAGATCACCGAGATCGCCGACAAGCGGATCAAGCGCCAGCTGGAGACGGTCAAGGACGTGGGAGCCATCACCATCGTGGGGGGCCAGAAGCGCGAGATCCAGGTCTTCGTCGACCCCGACCGCCTGTCTGGCTACGGCCTGAGCATCCAGCAGGTCAAGGACGCCCTCGCCCGTCAGAACGTGGAGATTCCGGGAGGGCGGATCACGGGCGGCGCCCAGGAAGAGGGCCTCCGCACGCTAGGTCGGATCGAGAGCCCAGAGGCCTTCGAGGAGCTCATCGTCGCCGATCTCAAGGGGGGCCCGGTCCGGATCCGGGACATCGCCACCGTGGTGGATGGCGAGGAGGAGCCTCGGACGCTCTCCCGCCTCAACGGGCGCAACGCCGTCTCGCTGGTCATTCGCAAGCAATCGGGGACGAACACGGTGGCCGTGGTCGACAGCCTCAAGCGGCGGTTGGCCGAGATCCAGAAGGGCCTCCCTCAGGATATCCAGTTCGAGGTCGTCCGCGACCTCTCCCGCTTCATCAAGCGCTCGATCCACGAGGTCCAGGACCATCTGCTACTGGGTGGCCTCCTGGCCAGCCTCATCGTGGCCGTCTTCATCGGCAAGCTCGTGTGGTGGGAGATGGCGGCGGTGGCCCTCATCGTGGGGACGGTGGGCGCTGCCTTCTTGACGGGTGACCCAGAGCTGCTCCTGCAGGTGACGGGCGCCTGCATCGTCATCACCATGGTTTTCTTCGCGTCCGTGCGGAAGCTGCGCCCGGCCTTCGTGGCCGCGCTGGCCATCCCTTGCTCGATCGTGGCGACCTTTCTCGCCATGCGGATGGCCGGCTTCACCCTGAACAACCTGACCATGCTGGGGCTCTCGCTCTCCACGGGCATCGTGATCGACGACGCCATCATCGTGCTAGAGAATATCTTCCGACACATCGACGAGGAGCGGCGGTCACCCTTCGAGGCCGCCATCACGGGCACGAAGGAGATCGCCCTCGCCGTCACGGCCACTACCCTCTCCCTCGTCGTCATCTTTCTTCCCGTCGCCTTCATGGGCGGACTGGTTGGCAAGTTCTGGAATTCCTTCGGGCTCACCGCGACGTTCGCCATCATGGTCTCGCTTCTGGTGGCCTTCACCTTGACCCCCATGCTGGCCGCCCGCATCTTCGCCGCCCGCGCCCCCACCTTGGAGCCGGGTGGCCATCGCACCCATGAGGGCGGCCTCTACCGGACGCTGGAGCGCGGGTACGAGGGTCTCCTGGGCTGGAGTCTCCGTCATCGATGGGTGGTCGTGCTCGTCAGCCTCCTCATCCTCGTTTCCGGCTGGTTCCTGCTCACGGGATCGAAGATGGAGTTCGTGGTGGACGACGACATGAGCGAGTTCGAGGTGGTGGCCGAGGCCCCGCCCGGCTCCTCGCTGGCGCGCTCCGCCGATCTGGTGGCTCAGATGGAGGCGGAGATCCGCAAGATCCCGGAGGTCACCACGCTCTTTTCCACGGTGGGCGTCCGAGGCCAGGCCCAGTCCAACGTGGGGGACATCTCGCTCTACGTGGGCCTCAAGCCGTTGCTCGCGCGCAAGCGAAGCCAGGAGGAGATCAAGCAGGAGGTGCGGCAGCGTCTGGCGGCCTTCCCGGGCATGCGGGTGAGCGCCCAGCAGATCAGCCTCATCGGCGGGGGCGGCTTCCGGCAAACGCCTTTCAACCTGATTCTGCGGGGACCCGACCTGGGCCGCCTGGAGGGGTACGCCCGCGAGGTCATCCGTGAGCTCGCCAGCAAGCCGGGATTCGTCGATCTCGACACCGCCCAGGCCTACCGTCAGCCGGAAGTCCAGGTTCACATCGATCGGCAAAAGGCCTCTGACCTTGGCGTGCGGGCCGACGCCATCGCCACCGCTCTCCGTACCATGGTGGGCGGGGAGAAGGTCGGCTTCTACCGCGAGGGTGGCGAGCAGTACGACGTCAGGGTGCGCCTCAAGGAGGGCCACCGGAGCGCGCCGGGCCCCCTGCCCAATCTCATGGTGCCGGCGAGCGACGGGCGGCTCGTGCGGCTTTCCAACATCGTCGACTTCGAGCGCGGCATGAGCCCGGGCCAGATCGAGCGCTACGCGCAGGAGCGCTCGGTCACCCTCATCTCAAACCTCTACCAGAAGCCGCTGGCCGACGCCTACAAGGAGGCCTACGCGGCGGTGGCCAGGCAGAAGATGCCGTCCGAGTACGGGATCGTCACCACGGGGCGGGGCAAGCTGATGCAGGAGGCCATCAAGAACTTCCTGATTGCGCTCGCGCTGTCCGTCGCCTTCATCTACATCGTGCTCGCCGCCCAGTTCGAGTCCTTCATTCACCCGGTGACCATCATGGTTTCGATGTTCCTGGCTATCCCCTTCGGCCTCCTCACCCTCATGGCGCTCGGGATGACCCTGAACATCTATTCGATCATGGGGCTCTTCCTGCTCATGGGGGTGGTGAAGAAGAACGCGATCCTGCAGGTGGATTACACGAACGTCCTCCGGACCCGGGGGATGCCGAGGCGTGAGGCGCAGATGGAGGCGGACCGAGCCCGACTCCGGCCCATTTTGATGACCACGTTGGCCATCGTGGCCGGGATGCTGCCGGTGGCGCTGGGGCGCGGCGATGGGTCCGCCTCCCGGGCGTCGCTGGCCACGGTGGTGGTCGGCGGTCAGATTCTCTGCTTGCTGGTCACCCTCATCGTCACTCCCGTCATCTACTCGATGTTCGATGACCTCAGTGGGCTCCGGGTGTTCTCCTGGGTCCGGTTCCCTCGCTGGTTCCGCCGCCGCACCTGGGTGCCCGGCGGCGAAAGAGTCCCCGCGGGCTAGCCGGGCGCGATCGGGAGCGGCGAGCGCGAGACCGAGGAGCGCCCCGGGTTCCCCGGGGCGCTTCCGAGCGCGGGGGGCATAGGGGGGGGCCTTTCGGGGCCCCCCATTTATTCAAGAGCGTGGGAGGAGGTTTGGGGACAGTTCCACCTTTGACTTGGCCTGGGCCTCGTTGACCCAGCTCTCCCAGGCCTGATTCTGCTTTTGCGTCAGCACCTCGCGTGAGAGCGTGTCCCGCTCTCCGGCCAGCGCGCTCATGTCGGCGGGCACACGCTCCAGCACCTTGAGCACGTAATAGCCCTGCTGCGAGCGCACGGGATCCGTG
>Ga0187893_10004404_pt1 | contig 26843 bp, 14 predicted proteins | sample MA1701074metaG_FD_139574 | JGI IMG/M metagenome (GOLD analysis project Ga0187893, IMG submission 139574) | White microbial mat communities from a basaltic lava cave in the Kipuka Kanohina Cave System on the Island of Hawaii, USA - MA170107-4 metaG ... | reverse complement strand
GTTGGCTACATCTGCGATCTCGTCAATCGCAGCGCTAATGGACGGAGCCCATCTTCCCATTTTCAAAAAATAATTCAAGCATGTTCAGCCTGTTACCAGCGCGCTCGACCGATTACGCCCGAGGAGAAAGATGATGCACGCGATCTTCGCCACGCGGAGCCGCGCGCAAGGCGGCGCTCGGCAGTACCTGCTCGTGATGCTTTTGCCCACACTGCTTCTGGCCGCCATTCCTCAGGCGCGCGGCCAGGAGGTGGTCGGGCCGTCGGAGGCCGGCTTGCCCTTCAAGGCCGTGTACACGACGATCTCAACCGTCATCGCAGACCCTAGCAGCAGATGCTCTGAGCTGATCACGGACGTAAAGGGTTTCCGGGCTGGCGACCCAGCTCGGCAAGTTCACTACCGTTCAGTCGTCCTGCCTCATCCCTTCGCAAGACCCCCTGGCGTTCCGCGACGGATACCTCGTCTTCACTGCGGCGGACGGGGCCATGCTCCGCGGCCGCTTCCGCGGAGCGAAGGGAGGGGATCGGGCAGCGGCCTGCTGAGCCCGAGCCTTGGAGAGGCCCATATCGTGCTCGACGGGAATATCCAGCTTCCCAAGCGCTGAGTTAAGAGGAACTCAGCACAAACAGAAGGGGCGCGAGTTTCAACACATCCATAGAGAGGAACATCATGACCACGAAGAGCATATTGATAAGCGTAGCCTTGGGGCTTGTATTGACCGTTACAGTCGGAAGGGCAGCAGCTTCCGAAAGTCAACATCAAGGCAGTATCAAGACTCCATATCGCGGTACCTTTTCCGGTACTTTCTTCACCACGTCGATCGACGCGATAAATCCGGGAGACGGCGTGAAGGCCTTCTTGGGAATGTTTTCAGTCACGACTCGCAACTTTGGTCAGGTAACCGCCCAGGTATTGACCGAAGATATGCCGGTTACAGTTCCGTCTGGCGCCTGTGCCGAGGGCACCGATCTTGAGTTCACGCGGGGGATTCAACATTTCGTTCATCGCTTTCCGAATGGGGACCTTTTATATCTCAAGGGGCTCACGCGGACAGTCTGCGTTGATCTTGCCAGGCTTACTGCCAGCGTCGATGAGACGGGAGAGTTTGATGGCGGCACCGGACAGTTTGCTGAGGCAACTGGCTCATGGAAGCTCACTGCCACCGTGGATATTTTTGCCGTTGATCCTGCAGCCCAGCTTTTCGGCGCCCTGAGCGGCGAGTTCAAAGGGACGATTGTCACCCCAGTCCCCATCCACATGGCCCCAAACGATGACTAGGGTCTGTTGACATTCGATCCATGTGTTGACCGGCTCGCCCGAAAGGGCCGGGCGCTCCGAGGGTAGCGGCCTTTACGTCTTGGCGACAGAGCCGCAGGACCAATTCGCGCCGCGGGTTGGCCCGCACGATGAGTTTAGGTACCCGCCGCGCCCTCGCGCAGCTCCGCCCGAGCGAGCACCTGTCGTGGCGCGAAAACTTATGCGCCACCTGCTCGAGGTAAAGGCTCAGATCGTAGCTGCGCTCGTCGATCGGCAGGTGTTCGAACTGAGCCATAATCCGCGAAAGTCTGGGAGGGCAAAGCCCCCCAGCCCTCCTATCAAGGGTGTCAAACAACTCAAATGACCCAATGATCGACTACGGCGAGCCGCCCCACACCGCCCGGACGCGGAGGACGTCGTGCTTACCGAACGTGAGCCCGATGCCGAAGCCGAACTCCACCCACCACGCGAGGATGGGTCTGCTGGCGACGCTAGAGGACGACCAGTAAGTGGACGCCGCGGTACAGCTGCCGTCCACCACCGTGGCGTTTGGCACACAGTTGGTGTTAAACACCGAGGACACCGCCGGGTTGGCCTTATCCAAGTTCAGGATGCTCATCAGCTCCTTGTAGTTGGGGAGGCGCCAGTCGTTGTGGCCAGCGAAGTTGGCCGTGTTCAGGCTCGCGACGTGCACCGCGAAGGCGTCCTCCCACGTATAGATATTGTCCATGTCATGGATAGTGCCGTCATCACTCTTCTTCTCCCAGGTCAGCTTGGTGTTCTTGTCGGTGATCGTGCCATCGCCATTGTCCGTGTAGCGCAGCCTCGCCCCGGCCCGGATCTCGCCATCCTGGCCCGTACCTGCGCACGGGATGATATTCACGTTGCTGTCCCAGCAGGTCGTCTGCCCCGTCGCCGGGAACCGGCCCGGGCCCGCGGCCACGGTTGCGGCCCAGCTCAAGGCCAGCGCGGCCACGACCACTATAAATAGAGGTTGTCTTGTAGTCATTGTCGTTCTCCTTTCTCTTGGTTGCTTGGTTCTTGGCTTCTGCTTAGGGTGACTCCCAACCCCCAGGCAATGATCGACTACGGCGAGACTATGGGGAGCCGCCCCGCACCGCCCGGACACGGAAGCTGTCGCCCTTACCGAACGCGAGCACGAAGCCGAAGATGAAATCCTCGACATACGCGAGGCTGCCGCCGGAGCTGGGGGCGAGGGTAGTAGACGACCAGTAATTGGACGCCGCGGTACAGCTGCCGTCCACCACCGTGACGTTTGGCACACAGTTCGTGTTGAACGCCGAGGACACGATCGGGTTGAAGTTCTCCAAGTCCATGATGTTCATCAGCTCTTTGGCGTTGGGGAGGCGCCAGTCGTTGTGGCCGGCGAAGTTGGCCGTGTTCAGGCTCTCGACATGCACCGCGAAGGCGTCCTCCCACGTATAGACATTGTCCATGTCATGGATGGTGCCGTCATCACTCTTCTTCTCCCACGTCAGCTTGGTATTCTTGTCGGTGACCGTGCCATCGCCATTGTCCGTGTAGCGCAGCGTCGCCCCGGCCTGGATATCACCGTCGTCGCCTGTGCGATAGACGGTCGTCTGCCCCGTCGCCGGGCACTGGTCCGCGGCCACGGTTGCAGCCCAGCCCAGAGCCATCGCGGCCATGAGCAGCATGAATAGAGGTTGCTCTGCAGTCATTGTCATTCTCCTTTGTCTTGGTTGCTTATTTCTTGGCTTCTGGTTACGGTGAACCCGAAAGCTGCCTTCCACTGCGAGATGTTGGGGGGTTAATATCACCCAACCGCGTATCTCCGCACCCAGAGGCAGCAGTGGATACTGTAGCGCATCGACCAACGAGCGTATATCGAACGATTCGGCTTCCAATTGTTAAAGCGAACTATGAACGATTGATCGATGGCGAGTTGGCGAAGGCGCCGCTTGATCGACAGTATCGATTTCCCGAAGAGCTGGAACAAGGGTATGCGTTCTATGGGGTTACCGACTCTCGCGCGAGCACCAGCGGCGGCACCGGCAAATTCGTCTCTACCTGAGCGCAATGGTAGTGGAGCCAGAAAGGCGTTGTGGTGGGCCTAGGTCTTTGACCATGCATTGGTATCGACTGCAGCAGGAGCTGGGCCGCTTCAGTGTGGTCGGCGCGGGTGCCATTGGGTAGATCAAGTGTATGGCTAAGGCGAGCGTTGCAAATATGTCTTCCCGCTCCAGGTCTTCGTAGTCGGCGGATCGTCATACCAGAACTCAAGTTTTCGAGTCATTCATGCTCGTCTCTTTCCTCGTCCCGCAACTCTCTATACACGCAGCTGCTCGCGATCGAGAACAGGATCTCTGCCTAAAACCCATGGTCTATCTACCCATGTTCCACATCCGCCATTTTCCGAGCACCGTTCCGGGTACACCCTCGTCAGTTCAGTGCTGGAACTGGTGAGGCTTAAGGCTGAAAATATCCGCTACAGCGAAGAGCCGTGGGTGAGTCAAGGCACTCTGAAGTTTTTCCCCTCCGAACTGGAGGAGCACATGCCGCTTGCACCAAAGGAGATCATGGCGCTTACCATTTCAGTTCGAGCTATACCTTCCCGCTACCGACGGAGCCAAAAAACTTGCACGCTGCCGCGCTTTCACGGGTATCGATCGTTCCGGTTCAACCTTGGTAACCAAGCGACGGTTACTACGTGGTCTGCACTTAGACCGATATGCCCCCGAATTGCTAGACCTGCTCTCGGTTCAACAGGACTCGTGGTAAACGAATTCAGTCCGGCATCAACGCGAATATCAATAGCTTCAAGTGGCCAGCGCTCTTTGAATGCCCCGTATAGGCACTTGAACACGCTTTCCTTGGCAGAAAAAATAGCGTAGCGTAATCGATCCCTAGTTGGCTCCGGATGACGACTGATTAAATCCTTTTCTCGCGCGGTGCCGATGGTGGCAAAAACATCAGGCGGAAAACGACCACGGATATGTTCCGCATCAACCCCAACGCCCTTACCGAGTTTTTCCGCGACGACAATCGCCACAGTGAGACCCCTAGTATGGCTAATGCTGCCGAGAATTCCTTGAGGCCAGATCGGAGCACCATTTTCATCCCGAAGAATCGGTTTTGGCGCAAGCCCAAGGTGACCTAAAGCGAGTCGAGCACAATACCGACCAATCGCGAACTCACCGCATCGGTTAGCATTGGCAGCGTCTAGGAGTTCCCGTTCGGCGTGTAGTAATACACTTTCGTCCGCGATAGTCCGGGCGCTTGCGAAACCGAATCCAGACCTGGGCAACATTTCAATGGTGGTCATGCCATTCGACGTCCGCAGGTATTCAGCTTTCCAATATGATACTTGATCATCTATCGAGATCGTTGCCTCACGCGAATCGCATTCAGAAAAAGCATTGTAAGTTGATTTGCATATAGCTGTCTTGACTCAGGCCGAATAATGCGACATCGGAACGCGGCACATTTTTGAAGAACCTAGCTTCTAGTTCGATCTTCCAGTGATCGCCCAGCCGCCGACTGCTTTCCAGGTTCAGCGTGGTCGCCTGAGTTTCCTGGTCGATGATCCCGCCGACCAAGAGTTCCGTGCTTTGCTCGTCGTTGAAGTTGAACCGTGCGCCTACGAAGATGTCGTGGTTGAAAGGAGTCGGCGGCGCGGACCCATCCCGTCCGTCGTAAAGGTATTCCGTGAGAGCGCCCACATCCATGCTACTCTCGAACACGCCGTAGAACGTGTATTCGAATCCGGCGACCACCGCTGCGAAACGGCGTCCCTGCCCGCCGCGGGTCATGGCCTCTAGTTTCAGAAGCCAGTTCCCGAGGGCCGCCTGAACGTCCAGACTAGTCTGGTTGATGATGTCGTAGTTGGGGATCACCCGGTCGGGCGGGTGCGGCGGGCCGGCCGGGAAATGCGGCACCAGCCGTGGTTCCCGGCCGGTTCCCCAGAAGTGGGCGAGGCCGACGTCCCAACTGCCGAAAGTGCGGCTCCAGCGCCCGGCAAAGTCCACGTGCCATTCCTTTAGAGAGGATTCATAGACCGGATGGTCGTCGTCCACCGGTAGCAGGAACCGCAACCGATCCCGGCGGCCGATGAAGGTCCGCTCGCGAAAGCCCGGCAACACGAACAGGCTGAGATTGCCGAAATCACTGGAGAGGTTTAGGTTTACCATGGGTTGTCCAAGCTTGTCCTCCTCATCGATGTTCTCTACCAAGTCCGTCTGGTTGACGATGTCGATGAGGTGCCGTGATTCGGCGACGCCCCAAAACATCTTCCCTAAGCCAAAGCGGACATCCCAGCTCGAACCCTGGTGAAAGAGGTTGAACTCCCGCATATCGAAGTGGCTGCGGCTCGACTGGTTGGCATCGAGGCGGAGGAAGGGAATCGCAGTGAAGCGATCCCGACTCTCGTTCCACTCCTGGCGGAATTCCGGCTGCAGCACCGCGGACGGTGACCAGATACTGCCATGCTGCTGGGGAAAACCAGGGCTTTCGGTGAAGAACCGGGTTTCCGCAGCGATGAAGCCGGAGAGCTCGCCCGCCGGCGCCGCAGAGGTGGTGAGCAGCGAGACGAGCAGAAGCCGGCCCGCCTTCGCCAAGGACCTTTCCTTACTCACCAAGCTGCGCCTCGTTCAGTACGACCGACCGTCTCCACCACCATCGCAAGTTTCTTCCCGCTGTGCCACGTTCGGCCGTTCTCGCCAGCGGGGCGGGGCCAACCCCGCTCGCAGCTCGCAGTATGCCTGGCGTCGCCAGCCATACAAGGTGTCTTGTGGAATACCCGTCTCTCGCGCCAACGCCGGGACACTCACATTCTCCGGCAACGCATCCGCTCAACAAGCGCGATCGCCACGGCAATTAAATCAGCCTCCATGACGGCGCGGTTCTCGCCTATAAAACGGGCACCGGCGGTGTTAGAGCACCTCCGATACCCCAACCACGAACAGGACTCGCCCCATAGCTGGCTCAAAAGTATGCCTCCTCAAGAGAATCTGTGGGTCATCTTCATGAAACTGCCGTTAGCGAACACTGGTCAACGCCCCCGCGGTGAATTCGCGCTCGTTCAAGGTCGTTTTAAACTTGTAATTGTCCCGGAGGAGTCGCGTCGTTTTCCCGATTTGATGGTTTTCCATCAGGAGATCATGAGCGCGCCAGTATCTTCCGAGATACTGATGATGGTCTTTCAGGAACAGCGTCTTGAAGGGGTCGCCCTTGCGGTCGTAATACTCGGTCTTCCTGGCTTCATACATCACCTTGTCGATGAACCAGATTTGTTTGGAATAACCCGAATTGTCATATTTCGGAAGAAATTCGATCACAAAGCAGTCGCCTCCATCAACGGTTTCATCCCGAAGGTATTTGTAGTCGAATTTGTCTAGTTGCCAGGAGGCGATGTCTTCGAAGGCAAATTCGCTGCCGACGAACGGCCCAGATTTGTTCGCCGACGAAATACGTTTCACGCGTTTCAGCGAAGGCAGGTATATCCATTGATCGTCGGGTTCCACTCCATGGGAATAGGTCAGTACCGCGGTTCCTCGCACGTCGGGTGGATTATCGAATAGCCCGAGCTCCTTATCGCCGTCGCCGGTCACTTCCAGGGTTTTGAGCGTGAAATGCCTGACGCTTTCCTCGCCCTGACGGTTCTTGAGGGTCATGGTCGCATCATGCATGCTGTTCACGAAGCCGTCGTTACGATGGTCCATCTCGCGGGCGATCTCCAGTCCGCGCTCCTCGGGAGTCTGCGCACACACGTTGAATGATAGGGTGAGAAGGATCGATGCAAAGAGAGTCCGAATTGCCATGATGATTACTCCAGTTATGTTGGTGAGGTCGAGGTCTCGGTAATTTTCAGTTCCCGGTGATGCTGCCCAGGGGGGCTGGCTTGCGGATCCAGCGCTTGAAAACGCAGTCTCAGTCCTTCAATGGCCAGGAGCAGGGGTGGCAGCAGCAGGAACTCCGCAAACAGACCCAGGCCGAAGATGATCGCGGTCAAGAGACCCATTTCCGCATTGATCTTGAAGTCCGAGAGGGCCATCAGCGCGAACCCGGCCATCAGCACCGCCGAGGTTACCCAGATGGCCCGGCCTACCGACGCGAAAGCGTAGCGCAGCGCGTCCTCGGGCGACAGGCCTTTATTGCGCCGTGCGTCCAGGTATTTGCCGAGGAAGTGCACCGTGTCGTCCACCAGGATGCCGAGGGTCATCGCGGCGACTACCGACGAGGCAAGACCGACCCGCCCGACCACCAGCCCCCACAGCCCGAAGGCCATGGCAGCGGGAACCAGGTTCGGAATCATGCTGACCAGTCCCATGGTCACCGAGCGCAGCACGATCATGAGAATGAACGAGATCAGGAAGATGGACAGTACCTCGCCGCTGATCATGCTAACGATGTTGCGGGCACCGATGTGGGCGAACATCACGGTCAGCCCGGTGCCGCCGTTATGCCGAAGTTCCGGTGCGTTCGCTGCAAGCCAGACCCGCGCGCGGTCTTCCAGGGCGAGTACCTCGTTGGTCGAGAGACTCTTCAGGGTCACCGAGAGCCGAGTCGCCGACTTGTCCACATTCATTCGGTCGTTGAGGTCCAGGCCGAAGGGCAACGACATCTCGTAGAGCAGCAGATACTGGGCCGCCATTTCCTTCGATTCTGGCAGTCGGTACCAGGTGGGATCGTCGCCGTGTAGGTTCTTGTGCAGACGCTTGAATATATCGGTAATGGAAAACACGTGCAGAGTCTCCGGCTGCTGCCGCCACCAATTGGCGAAGTCCTCCACGTTGCGGAGAAAAGCCGGATCGGTGGCACCACCCGATGTGGGCGATTCCAGCGAATAATCGATGTAATAGATACCGGTGAGGTTATCGGTAGTGAAGTCCGTGGCTTCGCGAAAATCGGTGCCGGTGGCGAAGTATTTCACGAACTCGTCATTGAGTTCGTTGCGGGTAATGAAGCTGATGGAAACGCCGGTCAGGACTAGGACCGCGAGATGCCAGGCCTTATGCCGTCGGATGGCCAGTTCCGCTAGCCACAGGAGTCCGGTCGGCTTCGACACCGCTGGGCGCGGCACAGGCGCTCGGAACAGCACCGTCAGGGCAGGCAGCAGCGTCATCGATAGGATGAAGGCCGCGATCACCCCCATCGCCGTAATGTTGCCCAGATCCCGGAACGGCGGTGCATCGCTGAAGTTCATCGACAGGAAACCGATGGCGGTGGTCAGAGTGGTGAAAAACACCGCAGCCAGGTTGAGCTTCAAGCTCTCGATCATGGCGCGGTGCTTGTCGAGCCCGCCGCGCACCCCGTCGTAATAGCTCATCAGTAGGTGCACCGAATCCGCCACGGCTAGGGTGAGCAAGATGGTAGGCGCAGGCACGCTGGACGGGGATAGGGCAATACCCAGCCATCCGGCAAGGCCCAGTGCGGCAACGATGGACAGGGTGATGACCACCACCGTGGCCAGGGTGCCGACGACCGACCGGAGAAACCAGAGCAGCGTGACGATGATGACGGTTAACATCAGGGGAGTCAGCGTCTGGCCGTCGTGTTCCGAGGCGTCGGCGAATGCCGCGTCCATCATCACGCTGCCGGTGAGATAAACATCCACGTCGGGCCGTTCCGCCGCGATCCGGTCCTTGATGACGCCGCGGACGAAATCCGTAACCTCCTTGGTCTCGACCATCTGGTTCAGGCCGGGACGCTGCACGATGACGTTGATCGCGGTGACATGGCCCGATGGTGAAATCAGCCGCTTGACCAATAGCGGATCGGCGAGGGCGATGCCACGGATGCGGTCGATCTCGGCGGGCGTCAAATTAGAGGCATTCTTGACCAAGTCGGCTACCACCAGAGCATCGCCTTCGCTTCGGCTGTATTGGAAATTAGTCAAGGAGTCGACGCGGGTCGAGTACGGGATTTTCCAGGCCGCGGCCGTGATCTCTTCCACCAGGGCCAGGTTTGCGTCGGTGAACACGTTGCCGTCCTTCGGCGCGAGCACGATCAGGATGTTGTCATTTCTCGTGTATGTGTTCTGAAGCTTCTCGAATGCCGTGAGCTCGGGATTTTCCTCGCTGAAGAACATCCGATAATCGTTTTTAAAGCGCAGTGAACCAATTCCCGCGGCGGCCCAGCCGACCAGCAGCAAGACCGTCAGGATGACCAGGTAGCGCCATTTCAAGATCCATCGTGCGTAGGACTCAATCATTCTCCGTTCCTCATGTAGTTTGTTGGCACCGGCTTACCGAAGCGAGCCGGAAATTTCTCTAGCGGGTGAGAACAATCCGAGGATGCCTTAGGCGTCCTTGGGAAATTGGGTGACCCACGTCCCCGCCGTCATGCGCCCCTATACGAAGGACGGCGCTCCTCACATGGACGGACACCGGGTGAGCCATATCATTGTGAATCCATAGCCGACTGCCCATGCCCGGTTCTTGCCAACGTGGCGGCAAGCCATTCGGCCAAGCCCTGAACGTGTGGCTCCCACATCATGGTCACGTGGTTTCCCGGCACGACGTTCACCTCAACCGGTCCTCGGGCATATTGCCACCATCCCAGTGTTGCTTCGTGCCCATCATCCAAGGCGCCGCGCTCAGCGGCAGAAAAGTCATAGTCGCTATGGTATTCCGATGCCCGGCACAAAGCGATCGGCACCGGGTGCGCCTGCGCGGGGGGCATGTACCGTGCACAGCTGTTCGCCTTGAAGACCTGTACGAGGCCGCGGACCTGCGACGTACCTGCGCCGGGCGGAAGCATCTGGGCCTTTATCATCCCTTCTTTCAGGTATTGCGCTTGTTCCTCCAGGTCGAGCAGACGCAGCTCATCGAGAGAAAGCCCGAGATCTTTTCCCGATGCCTGTTCCAACAACTGCCCGAGCCGTAATACCCAGGTTGCATCATCACTGTCGCAAACACTACTTCCTGCATCCTGATCCGGCGCCGGTATATCGAGGACTGCTAGAAGTGCGATGGCTTGCCCCTCATGTGCCAGCTGCTGGGCAATTTCGAATGCGACAATGCCGCCGAAACAGTGTCCGCCCAGCCAGTAGGGCCCCTCGGGCTGTATGGAACGGATCGCTTCTATGTAGTGACGCGCCATGTCTTGCACATGCGTGTAAGGCACGCAATCACCGTTGATACCCTTGGACTGTAAGCCATAAAAAGGCTGATCCGGGCCAAGCCGATGCGCTAGCGGATAATAGTACAGGACGCTGCCGACGCCGCCCGCGATACAGAAGAACCGTGGCCGGGTGCCCTTCGGTTGGATGGGAACCAGCGGCGACCAACGTGGGTTCAGATCTTGCCTACGTAGCAGCTCGGCGAGCCGTTCTACCGTGGGGGCCTGGAATAGGGCTGAGAGGGGCAAGTTGGCCTTGAATTCCCGCTCGAGTTGCGCCATCAAGCCCATGGCCAAGAGCGAATGACCACCCAGCTCGAAGAAGTTATCCTGGATACCGATGGGGCTCACTTTGAGCGTGTCTTCCCACATGAGAACCAGCCGTTGCTCGTATATATCGCGTGGAATCACGAATTGACGGCCGGGACCGCTACGCCAGTTCTCGGGTAGCGGTAATGCGCCGCAGTCGATTTTGCCATTATGATTGATGGGCATTGCATCCAGCATGATGATCGCGGCCGGGAGGGAATAATCGGGCAGCTGTTCTTTGAGATAGGCGCGCAACTCATCCGCGCTGAGCTGAGGCGCTTGGCGGGGAACGACGTAAGCCAACAATCGCTTGTCGTCGGGGGTATCTTCCCGTAGCAGCACCACCGCCTCCGCTACATTCTGATGCTGACGGAGAATGGCTTCGATCTCCCCGAGTTCGATCCGAAATCCACGGATCTTGACTTGGGAATCTATGCGTCCGAAGTATTCGATGTCGCCATCCGGAAGGTAACGGGCGAGGTCGCCGGTCTTGTACAAACGGTCACCCGGGCGCTCGGAAAACGGATTGTGGATGAACCGTTCGCTGGTGAGCTCGGGACGATTGAGGTACCCTCGTGACACGCCGGCACCGGCGACGTAGAGCTCACCCGTTATGCCGATGGGTGCAGGCTGTAGATGCTTGTCAAGAATGTACAGGCTTAGGTCGGGTATCGGTCGACCGATAAGGCTCGCGTCCTTCTCGACATCGGGGAGTGCCAAGGGGCGATAGGTGACATGTACCGTGGTCTCGGTTATGCCGTACATATTGACGAGTTGGGGCAGATCATCCCCGTGCCGCATGAACCAGGGTCGCAGGCTTTTGAGATCGAGCATCTCGCCGCCAAATATCACCAGCCGCAGGTGCAGCGGCTTGGCTTTTTGGGGATCGTCTTCCACCTGCAGAAGTTGCCGGAAGGCCGATGGCGTCTGATTGAGAACGGTCACTCTTGCCTCGGCAAGAAGTGCGTAAAAGGCATCGGCGTCGCGACTGACCGCGAACGGGACAATCACCAGGTGTCCGCCGTGGATCAGCGCCCCCCAAATCTCCCAAACGGAAAAGTCGAAGGCTACCGAGTGGAACATGGTCCACACGTCGTGCTCATCGAATCGGTACCAGTGCTGCGTGGCGGCGAATAAGCGGGTGACATTGAAGTGATTTATTTGCACGCCTTTCGGCTTGCCCGTTGATCCAGAGGTATAGATCACATACGCCAGCGTATCCGGCGTGACATCGGTTTCGAGATTGCCCTCGCTCTCTTTTTCTATGACCTTCACGTCCCTGTCCAAATACACCAGCTCCGCCGTCGTCTGAGGCAACTCGGGGACGCGATCCGCTTGCGTCACGATCACCGGTGCTCCGCTATCGGCCAACATGAATGCCAAGCGCTCGCGAGGGTAGGACGGATCCAGGGGAAGATAGGCACCGCCGGCCTTCAGGATGCCCAAGATGCCCACGATCAAATGCGGCGACCGCTCGAGATGCAGCCCAACCAGCACCTCTGGTCCAACTCCCAGGCGGCGGAGATAATGCGCCAGCTGGTTGGCGCGGACATTCAACGCATGGTACGTCAGACGCTGCTCGCCATCGCTCACGGCGATGGTGTTCGGCCGGGCCTCGACTTGGGCTTCGAAGAGCTTGATGAGATCACCTGCGTAGCCGCCCGGATACACATACCCCTTTTCGTTCGCGCAATCCAGAAGCCGCTGATTTTCGGCGCCAGTAAGCAGAGGCAGGCATCCCACGCGATGTCCCGGCCGTGCCACGATGCCCTGCAGCAGCGTCTCGAAGTGAGAAACCATGCGGTCGATCGTTGATTGTTCAAACAGATCCCGGTTGTACTTGAAGGATCCATGGAATGCGCTGCCGCTCTCAACAACCTCGAGTTCCAAGTCGAATTGGCCTTCTTGTTGCCTCAGTGGGTAATACTCGGTATCGAGCCCACCCCAGGCCAAGTGCTTGCCTGATTCCAGCGCGCTGAACAGATCGGGCGTCCCGTCGTGCGCCGTGGGTTTTTGATAGGCGAACGAGACTTGCACGATCGGGGAATAACTCGGGTCCCGCACCGGCTGCAAGCGCTCTATCAGCAGCGGAAAGGGGTAATCCTGGTGTTCGAGCGCCTCGAGCACCGTCTTCTGCACCTGGATCAGGAACTCCTGGAACGATGGATTGCCCGAGAGGTCGGCCTTGAGCGCGAGGATATTGACGAAGTAACCGACGGTCTGCGCATACGCGGCCTGGCTTCGCCCGGCACTCGGGGAGCCGACGAGGATCACCTCGTCTCCACTGTAACGATGTAAAAGGACCTGGAATGCCGCCAGCAGCAACATAAAGGGGGTCACCGATTGCTGCTTGGCGAGTTGCCTGAGCCGATGGGTGAGGTCGTCGCCCAGTCTGAATACCACGCTCTCCCCAACGTAGGTCTGCACCGGTGGCCGCGGGCGGTCAGTGGGTAGCTTGATCGGCGTTAAATGTCCGTCAAGCTGGTTCTGCCAGAACGTCGAGAGTCGCGTGCCCTCCGGGCCTTTCAGCATATCCGCTTGCCAGCGGATGAAGTCGGCGTAAGAATGTTTGATCGGCGGCAAAACCACCCGGGTTCCATCGACTTGCGCGCGATAGAGCCTGCCGAGCTCGCCTTGATTGATCCACAGCGACCAGGCGTCGTAGACGATGTGGTGGATGGTGATCAGGAACACATGATCGTGGCCGTCCCGCGTGAACAGATGGGCGCGGAACAGCGGGCCCCGCTCCAGGTCAAAGGGCTGCCGATAGGCTTCCCGTACGCCCTGGTCCAGTTGCTCGTCGGACCAGGACGAGGCGTCGGCCTGTTCGAAGGCCACCAGGCACCGGGGTGCGATTTCCTGCACCGGTTCGCCGTCCCGCAACACGAACGTCGCGCGCAACTGCTCGTGGCGCTCCACCAGGGACTGCAACGCCCGCCGCAGCGCGCCTGCATCCACCGGAGAACGGAACCGGGCAGTAAAGGCGACATGGTAAGCGGGGCTTTCCGGATCTGAGCGATGCAGGAAGTACATAGCTTTTTGCCCGTAGGACAAGGGTGTCTCTGGTTGCGGCTCCGTTGCTCGGCGCAGCAGTCGTGCCAGCAGGGCGCGCTTTTCCTGGATCGAAGACAATGTGGAACGTTGTAGACTGGTTTTCATGTGAGGCCCTCCATCAGACTTTCATCAGGTTTGCGAGCATCGCATCGATCTCATCTTCCGAGAGGTCGTCCAAGCGGGCGAGGATCGTCTCGGCCTCATTGGAGATAGCCTCGGAACCGGCGGGGCGATCCCCGCCGGAAGGCGCTGCGGGTGCCATGGTGGGATTCAACCCGACCGTCTTCAGGCTCGTTTGCACATGGGCAGCGAGTTGCTCGATGGGGTTGCCTTTCATCAGTTCCAGGGTCGACACTTTTGCCCCAGTTTTGCGGTTGATCGCGGTTTGCAACTCCATCGCCATCAGTGAATCCACCCCCATCTTCACCAGGGACTGGCGTGGATCTATCCGGTCTGCAGGAATACGCATGACTTCGGAGATGAGATCCACCAGGACCGTAGTCGCATACTGCGACCGCGCTTCCTCCGGTAGTTCGAACATGGCTGTGTAGAACTCGTTGCTTGTGGCGCCAGCCGATTGTCTATCCGGCTCCGCGATCAGGTGGCGGTAGCGGGGCGAGGCAGCCCAAGCCGGATTGAGTTGTCCCCACCGAGGACAATCGATGATCGCGGCGCCGACTTGCACCGGATTCCATTCAAGGAGCTTCCCGAAAACCTCCAAGGCCTGAGCGGGATTGAAGAAGCCGATCCCCACGCGTTTGAAGTACTCCTCAACGTTACCATCATGGGCCACCATACCCACTCCACTGAGGGCGCCCCAGTTGATGCTCATGGCCGGTAGTCCGGAGGCACGGCGCATATGGGCTATGGCATCGAGCACAACGTTTGCTGCCACATAGGCGCCCTGCGCGGGGTTACCGATGAGTGCGCTGATGGAGGAGAACATCACGAATAGGTCAAGTGGCAGGGTTCGTGTGTGCCGGTGCAAGTGCCAGGCTCCAAGTGCCTTTGGATCCATAACCTTCGCGAAACGTGAGTGGTCAGCCATATCGAGGGGGCTGTCGTCTAGCACCGCTGCGGCGTGGAACACGCCTCTCAGAGGTGGCATACAAGCGGACACCTGAGTCAGAAGCGCGACCACCTCTACTTCCTGGGATATGTCTGCGGCGGCGGCGAACACGGTGACGCCGGCCCGCTCCAACTGTACCATCAAGGCCCTGGCCTCGTCGCTGGCGGCTCCGCGCCGCCCTACCAGCACCAAATGACGCACGCCCTGTTTCGATATCCAGCGTGCGACTTCCATGCCGAAGCCGCCGAAGCCGCCGGTAATGAGATAGGTTCCCTCAGCGTGGAAAGGTAATATCGGAGCTCCTTCGCGCCCCACGACGACTTGGGGTTTCAGCCGTCCATCGACCGCGAGCGCAAGCCGATCGCTACTCGGCTCCACATCCGAACCAGCGCCGAGTTCCTCCGAGTCCAGGGTATCGAGCGTTGGCAACGCGACTGGCGTGTATCGGCGGGCTTCCAGCAGCGACCAAACTTCCCGCACCAAGTCCGCAAACAGCTCGGGTCGCTCCGTTCGCAACGTCGTCGGGCAAACCCGGAGCACTGAGTGCTTGGCCGGTCCGGATAGATGCAGCGAAGAATAGGGCTCGTCCACTACCGCGATCATGCGACCTAGCGGCGCCAGCGCTCCAGGCGTCTGGTCGGCGAATTCACCGGTAAGTACGCCGAACGCTGCATCTACGCCTCGTCCGCCGGTCACTTCCAGCACGTGCTCAGCGAAGTCCGGGGAGCGTCCATCCAATACCCGGACTGCACCCTGTTGCAGAACCTCACTTTCTCGCGCGGGGTCCCTCACCGTGGCAAATACTTCGGCGCCGAGCGCTAAGGCGATCTGCATGGCGGCGCATCCTAGCGAGCCGTCGGCCTCATGGATCAATACCCGTTCGCCGCTACCGATCCGCGCCTGGTGGTGCAAGGCGTAGTAGCCAGTTACGAACGGCAGTACCTGAGCAGCGAAGGCCCCGAGATCATCATCCGGCCGCCTGGTCAGAGGGACAACCACAGACGCCGGCAAGATCACGGATTGCGCCGGTTCACCGCGGTAGATCGCCAGAACCTGATCACCCACGGCAGGCGAGTGGACGCCGGGACCTATGGCCCTCACAACGCCGGTGGTGATGAGCTCGGCTTGAGCGGTTGAAGGCCCTAGTCGCCGTATCTCGCCGCGTCCTAGGGAACAGCCATGGATCCTAACCATCACCTCGCCATCGGCAGGTTCCACCGTGCTGGTCACGGGTAGGCCGCGCGACACATCAGTGCTGAGTTCCGCTCCCGGTTTCCGATTCAGGCGCCGGGCGTAGCATTCTCCATCTCGATAGGCGATTTCTTCTTCACCGTCAGCCATGCCGAGCTCTCTCAACAGCAAGGGAATACTATCGTCGTTCGGATCCAGATCGACGGATCGGAACGGCTGGCTTTCGTATTCATTGACAGCGACTCGGACCAGACCAATGAGCGGAGCCTGGTCTAGGGCTATGTGAGTCTCCCCCGGAACAACCGGCTGGGCACCTCGGGTGATCAGGAACAGCGGCACAGGACGCTCGGGCCGGATCTCCGCTAGCGCCTGAACCAGGCTCAGGCCCTCCGCCACCGTTTCGATGCCCACTGGATCGGATCCCGGATTGGCGTCTAGTCCCCAGAAACAGAGGATGCCATCAAGGCCGGCTGGGTCCACGGCACGCAACAGACGTACAAGTTCCGAACGGTCACGGGGCATCACTCGGTACGTTCCATCACGCATCCCAGTGAAGTTATCACCGCGCCGGACGCAGATGGGATCTGCCCCCTGAGTACTCAACTCCCGCGCCACTCGCTCGCCCACGCCCGAGCGGTCGAGGAGCAGTAGCCAGCGGCCGGTGGATACGGCCTCGACCGGATCGGTCAAACGTTGCACCCAAGCGTACTCGTAAAACCAGCGATCCAAGTTGGCCTCGACGCCGTCCTCTGTCCGGTTGAGGGCCCGTGCGCGCACCCCGCGTACTTCTGCCAAAATGTTGCCGGCTTCGTCGCAGAGGCGGAGATCGCCTTCCACAGTGTCCTCGCTACCGCCAGTCCGTCGGCCATGGCACCAGATCCGTGAGCCGAGTTGGCTCCACAGCACCACTCGGCGGATCGTCACCGGCACGAACACGCGGCGGTCACTCCCATCCAGCGTTGCAAGCAGGGTTTGGAAACAGGCATCCAACAGGGTCGGATCGATCGCTTCGCGAGCTGGGCCTTCTTCCGCCGGCTCCTTGCGTTCGATGCATGCCAAAACCTCATTCCCGGTGGGATGTAGCCAGAGCTCGCGGACTCCTTGGAACCAGGGACCGTAGTGCAACCCCCGTGCTTGCATAGTGCGGTAGTGCTGTTCAGCGTCCCGACGTTCGACGCAGAGCGCCCGAATCGGTTCGAAATCCAGCTTGGGCTGTTCCCCGAGGCGCAGCAGCGAGAGTCTCCCACTGGCGTGGTGCGTCCAGGGGTCTGCCACGGCCACGCGGCTGTAGACGCTATATTCCCGGGTTCCTCGATGGTAGACCGTGCGCAGTTCGGGTTCTTCTCTGGCGCCGATGACCAGCGCTTTGGCGAAGCGTAGGTTCTCTATCGCACCGACCATCCCCTGGCCCGTCTCGTTACGCGCGGCGAAGCCCAGTTCCACGTAGGCGGCGCCGGGGAGGACTACCAAACCATCGACTTTGTGATCCGGCAGGTAGGGGAGATAATTAGAATTTAATGCCTGGCTCCATGTCTCATCTGGACCATCCATCTGAAAACCGAGTAGGGGATGAGTGCTCTGGCCTAGGCGGTCCACCAGCGAAGCCATGGACTCATGCCAGTAAGTTTCCCTTTGCCAGGGATAGATCGGTAATTTGACAAACCGGCCACCCTCCGGATACAAGCGTCCCCAGTCTATGTCCATGCCTGCGGCATAAAGATCGCCTAGAGCCTGTAGGAAACTGGCTTGTTCAGGCTCGCCACGACGTAAGCTCGCCACGCTCAGGCAGTCGACACCGGTGGCGCCGGCGCACTCCTTTATCGATGTGGATAGGACAGGATGAGGCCCTACTTCGAGGAACAGACGGTGACCATCGGTCAACAGGTTGCCAACGGCCTTCGCAAAGTACACCGATTCCCGGACGTTGTCACACCAGTAATTGGCGTCGAACGCGATACCGGTAACCTTCGTGCCGGTCACGGTTGAATACAGCGTAAGCTCTGGAGTACGCGGTCGCAGGTCGGCCAGCGTGCTGAGCAGTTCCGGCCGGAGCGGGTCCATGTAGGGGCTGTGGTAGGCCACTTCGACACGGAGGAAGCGATTAAAGATGCCCTGCTGTTCGAGCTCGGCCGCGATGAGTTCGAGAACGTTCCGGTCTCCGGCCAATGTTGTGGCCGATGGACTGTTGGCGGCGGCGATAGACACCCGCCCGCCGTGGCGGGCCAGCAGCGCGCAAGCCTCGGCTACTCCGCATCCCAGCGCCAGCATGGTGCCGAGCCCGGCGGCTTTCTTTTGGATCCGGCTACGATGGAAGCTCACCTTCACGGCGTCATCGAGGCTTAGAACCCCCGCCACATAGGCTGCGGTCACTTCGCCCACGCTGTGCCCTACGACTGCGGCTGGCTCGACGCCCCGCGCCCGCCACATCGCTACCAATCCCGCCTGGATCACAAAATTGGCCGGCTGGGCGATGTCCGTCTCGGACATGCGGGATGCGGATTCATCTGCCAGCATTTCTTGCAGTATGGACCAACCCGCTACCCGCCGGAATGCATCATCCACGGTCAAAGCCGTGCGGCGGAACACCGGGTCGGTCTGATATAATTCCCTTCCCATCGCCCACCACTGGGGCCCCATGCCGGTGAACACGAACACGGGCTGTTGTCTCTTGAAGGCGGAATTGCCTCGCGCTCCGCCCTGGACGGGCTTTCCCTGGGCGAGCGCATCGAGTCGTTCCAGCAACTCATGCCTGGATTTGGCCACGACCGCGCAACGAAGATCGTGATGTCCGCGGCGCACGCCGGCAGAATAACTCAGGTCGCGGATCATCCGGTCGTCGGTTTCGGCGGCCAGGTTGCGAAAGGCGGCAGCGAGAGCCTGCAAGGCCTTGGGCGAGCGTGCGGAAATCGGCAGAATATAGGGGGTCCCGTCCGCATCGTCTCGACTAGGTGGCTGCTGGGCGGTTAAAGGACTCTCCTCCAGGATCGCGTGGGCGTTGGTGCCGCCGTAACCGAAGGAATTGACCCCGACCAGGGCCGGTCCCTGCCCAGGCGGCATCGGTTCCAATCCGCGGGGAAGGCGTAGCCCCAGCTCTTCGAAGGGAATGTTGGGATTGGGGGTTTCGAGATTCGCAACGGGCGGGATCTGTCCATTCTTAAGGCATAGGGCCGCCTTTATGATGCCGGCGACACCCGAGGCGGCTTCTAGATGACCGATGTTGGCCTTGACGGAACCGACGATGCAGGGATTGCGGGGATCGCGATCACGTCCGATTACTGCGCCCAAGGCCTGTGCCTCCAAGGGGTCGCCCACCGGGGTCCCTGTTCCGTGTGCCTCAAAATACCGGATGTTGCGGGGATCCACCTCGGACTCGAGGCACACCCGGCGTATCAGGGATTCCTGGGCTTCTGGGTTAGGCACCGTGATTCCGTTGGTCCTGCCGTCCTGGTTGACGCCGGTACCGCGGATCAGAGCGTAGATATCGTCTCCGTCCCGCAGGGCGGCAGAAAGCTTCTTGAGCACCACAATGCCGGCGCCCTCTCCCCGTCCATAGCCGTCGGCGCGGGCATCGAAGCTCTTGCTACGGCCATCCTTGGCGAGGAAACCGCCCTTGCACATGGAGATCGGATTTTCGGGCCGGCACATGATGTTTACACCACCGGCCAGCGCTAGAGAGCATTCGTCTGTGCGCAGTGACTGGCAGGCTTGGTGTAGAGCGACCAGCGAGGATGAGCAGGCGGTATCCATGGCGATATTGGGGCCCCGCAGATCGAACACGTAGGAAAGTCGATTTGCGAGGATGCTCAGGGTGGAACTAACCGCGGTATGGGTACCGATCAGTGCCCTGTTGAGCGGGCTTAACTGGGTCAACATGTTATCGAGCATGAAGCCACCCACGTACACGCCTGTGTCCGAACCGGCCAGCCTCTCCGCCGCCAGTCCTGCGTCCTCGATGGCTTCCCAGGCTACTTCCAGCAATACCCTTTGTTGGGGATCTAGATGCTCAGCTTCTCGTGGGGAAATGCCGAAGAAAAGGGCATCAAATTCGTCGATCTTCTGCTGTATAAATCCTCCGGCCCTAACATACATTTTGCCAGGTTTTTCTGGATCCGGATCCCAAAATCGCTTAATACTCCATCGATCTGATGGGATATCCACGATGCCATCCCTACCTTCCGAGATAAGTTTCCAGAAGGCGTGTGGACTATCACTTCCGCCTGGGAATCGACACCCGATCCCAATGATTGCGATGGGGTCATGAGGGGCTTTACGCCCTGCTGCTAAGTTATCCAACTTCATCATTTTCTTTATCCTTCCTCACGCCATATCCATGAATTCATAATGCGTTTATGATCATTTAGATAATCCAGAATTTCCAGCGCCCAGGCGAATACTCGAAATTTCCTCAGGCACATTACGCATCAGGCTATTTATATTTATAGCCCGATCGACTGCTTTCGATCTGTAGGAAATTTCACATGGCGATTGTGATGTAATACCATTATCCGTCTTCTGTCATATTGGAACGTATGGGATCGAACTTGCGCTCAGGTTGCGTAACGGCCGACTCGGCTTGCCGCGTTTTCGCTGGCCTAATCAAAACCACTGAATGATTTGACGAGTTTCGATGTTCCGAACTTTCACCCCTTGTTCCTAGGTCTTCTCCGATAGGTGGTTCGCCCGTGGCTTTCTTTTGGCCTAGCCTCGCCTGCTCGCGCAGCGTGCCACTTACCGCCGAAATGATCTGCGCGGTCACGTCGATGATCAGCTTATTGCTAAAGCCTGCTTGCTGCATTTCGGCGAAAAACGCTTTCGCGACGACCTCGGCCACATGCCTCGGATCGGGCCGTGATAACGACCATCTGCTCTGCTCACGTATCTCGCTGTCGGCCACATTGCGTGCCCGACTGTCTCCGGGATCAACTTTAGTAGTCATAGGGTTGATCTCATATCTCTACTTAAGGAAAAATCGCGGACGAAGAGCACGCTATTCCGCTATCGACGTAGGGCACGGCCCGCCGGTGCCGAACAATATATCCCGCATCTTGACCCGCGCGGGCGGCGGGGCAACTGTTGTAACGATGATGTAAAAGGTCATGCACCCGACACGAGCTCTGGGGAACGCCCAAAGGCAGGGTCAACGACTGCATCCTTTGATAATGAGCATATATCATGGCGTTGTTCCCTTTATGACAATGCTGTTTATAATGAAGGCCAACATACATGAAAGAGCAATCGCTGTTTGTAATGAATGTCACTCTTCCTATGTGAAGGATTCACGCTTCTGGCATGCAATAGCTCTTATCCCCCTCGAGTGAAGCTGAGAGAGAAGATGACCTTTTATCCTATAGGGCGTGATCTTGATTTGATGTTCTGATTATGCGCTTCACGAACAGGTCAAGAATTGGCGATTCTACCAGTGGTAGGAGGCGCTGTAGGCGCTGCGTGGCGTCACCACCAGTGGGGTAATATTCAATCTACGGTGGGCTGCCTTTCCCAGGGCGGGATCAAACAAGGGCAAGATCTCCTCCCGCTCTTCAAACAGGAGGATGCGCGGTTCTTCTCGCCCGATGCCCGGATAAGAGACCAGGGCCGAGTTGACCAGCTCCCGAATGGCAGCCGCCGTTGCAGAACCCCGCAACCCTCCTCCCACCACCGAGAAGGTCAACAGGGAGCGCCGCTTCTGCCTGTCTCCCCGGGTCTCGGCCAACTCCAGGCAATTCCAGAACCCTCTGTCGGAGAAAGAGCGCATCTCCAATGCTCATCATCGGCAAGGCGTGTTCGAGTAAGCCAGGCACTCCCACAAAACTCGCCTTGGGATCCTGGGCAATCAGCAACTGATCGTAGTCGACCCTCGCCTCCTCTCGGGAGGGCAGATTAACCGTGACCTTTTTGGCCGAAGCGTCGATGATGCTCACCTCCCCTTGAAGAAAGCGGGTGCGCGGACACAGACGCCGGATAGGATTGACAATATTACCGGGCTGGATAGCGCCCCCGACCACCTCGGGGAGCAGCGGATGGAGCAGGAAATAGCTCTCGCGGTGAACCAGGGTGACCGCGACGTTGGTGAATTCCCCCAACAGCCGCTCCATCCTCATGGCACAGTGGACCGCCGCAAAGCCGCCACCCAAGTTCACGATCGTACCGGGTTTGTCCGTGGCCACCGGGCGACGCCAACGCCCGGCGGCATTGGTGATAAAGGAGACCAGCAGGCCGTAGAAGATAGCCTGTATCGGTTGAAGGATTGGATCGAGCTCGATGATGCCCTGTTGGGAGGAAAACGATCGGGAAAGCGCGGCCGGGGCGCTGAAGGTAAAACGCCTGTGATGGTGGCCTGTGAAACCCGTGGGGAGCGGGCAGGTTTGCTGGCCAGGGAGGTGATCAGGCTAGTCGCTGGTTTGCCTTGGGTTCATATCGCCATCGCTAATCTCAAACGCTTCTTGTTGGGTACCTTCCATGGGTCTCGGCTAAGTATTTACAGGAATACATCAATGAATTCTGCTATCACCCAGGACAGCTCACGGAAAGGAGCAGCGGACAATTGGGCCGATAGGGCCATATGCACCGGGATCATCGGGGTCCGGATAAAGCACGCCATCGAGCAAATTAACCTATGCCGCTCACGTGAGGGTGATGCTCTTGCTCACACCTCGACTCCTACGTTCGTTTCTCTTGCCTAAAACGAACTGTTTTTCGCCGCGTCCTTAAGCCGAACGCAGCTCGGGAAGATCGCGAAACGGCTCCAAGGCCTCGGGGTTAGCCAGGGCGTCGCGGTTTCTAACCGCGCGGCCATGGATCACCTCGCGCACCGCGAGTTCCGCGAGCTTGCCGTTCATCGTGCGGGGAAGATCTGCGATCGAAATCACCTTAGCCGGGACATGGCGAGGGGAGACGTTCTCGCGGATCGTTTTCTTGATGCGGTCGATCAGCGCCTCATCGAGCCGGTATTCTTCTCTCAACTTGACGAACAAGAGGATGCGCTGATCGTTATCCCAGTCCTGGGCGATGGTGAGGCTTTCCAGCACCTCGGGCAGGGTCTCCACCTGGCGGTAGATCTCGGCGGTGCCGATGCGCACCCCGCCGGGATTCAATACCGCGTCGGAGCGGCCGTGGATGGTCACCCCGCCGTGGGCACTCAGCTCCGCATAATCCCCATGCGTCCACACACCCGGGAAACGGGCGAAATACGCCTCGCGATAGCGCTCCCCGTTCGGGTCATTCCAGAAGCCCAAGGGCATGGACGGGAACGGCGCTGTGCATACCAATTCTCCCTGCTGCTCCCTAACCGGCTGACCGTCTTCGTCGTAGACTTCCACCTTCATCCCTACGCCGCGGCACTGCAACTCGCCGCGGTACACGGGCAGGACGGGATTCCCGAGCGCAAAGCAAGACACAATGTCCGTACCGCCGGAAATGGAAGAGAGCTGCACATCGCTCTTCACATGCTCATAGACATAATCGAAAGAGGCCGGAGCGAGCGGCGATCCGGTAGAGAGTATCGTGCGCAGCGTCGTCACATCGTGGGTCTTACCCGGGCGTACGCCCGCCTTTTCGAGCCCGGCGAGGTATCTCGCGCTCGCACCAAAAACATCGATGCCCTCTTGCTCCACCAGCTCAAACAAGACCTCGGGCTTGGGATGCATCGGCGAGCCGTCATACAAAACCACAGTGGCTCCCACGGCGAGGCTAGACACCAGCCAGTTCCACATCATCCAGCCGCAGGTGGTGAAATAAAAAATCGTGTCGCCGGGTTTCAGATCTGTATGCAGCACGAGTTCCTTTAGGTGCTGAATGAGGGTCCCGCCCGCACCATGTACGATACACTTAGGCGGGCCCGTGGTGCCGGAGGAGTACAGGATATAGAGGGGATGATCGAAGGAAAGTTGGATGAAGCTCAATCGCTCTCCCCTGCCCCGCCGCAAAAACTCGGCATAGGGTATACCAAGCGCACAGGCCCCTTCTGCCTGTCCCCCACCGTAAGGCGCCTGAACGACGCTCGCGACCTCGGATAATTGCGAAAGAACCTCGCGCATCTTGTCGCCAACCGCGATCCATCTTCCGTTGTAAAAATAGCCGTCGCTGATCAACACCACTTTGGGCCGGATCTGTCCAAAACGATCCAACACGCCCTTGACCCCAAAGTCGGGCGAACAGGAGGACCAGATGGCGCCTAAACTGCTCGCTGCCAGCATCCCCACTACCGTCTCGGGGATGTTGGGCATACAAGCGGCAATGCGATCACCCGCGCCCACCCCAGCCTCACGCAGCGCACCGGAGAATGCCCCAACCTGCGTGGCAAGAGCGCTATAGGTGATGGCGCGCCGGCTTCCGTTCTCTCCCCGAAAAACCAGAGCCGCCTTGTCGTCGCGGCGGGAAAGCAGGTTCTCGGCAAAATTAAACCGAGCACCGGGAAACCAACGCGCTCCCGGCATCTGGTCTGCGTTTTCCAATACCGTGTCCCAGGGCGCGGAGGAGCGAAGGTCACAAAATTTCCAGACAGCACCCCAGAAAGCCCCGGATTGGGTGATCGACCAGCGATAAAGTGCGGCGTAGTCTTTCACCTCCGGCGCCCCCTCGGCCTCGAGCAGGCGCATGAAGCGCGTCATGTTCGCTTGCGCTACGCGCGCGGCGGACGGAGACCAAACGGGGTTCTCCGATTTCATCACCGCAACCCTCAAGATCCCGGGAGGCTCAAGCCGCCGTCTGCATTTGGAGGCGGGGCTCTCACCGCATCACCGCAAGTTGCCGCAGCACGTAGGGGAGGATCCCGCCGTGATTGAAATATTCCCACTCCTTGGGCGTGTCGATGCGTACCTTAGCGACAAAACGGATAGGCTCTCCGCCCTCTCGCTTGGCGATGACGGTGACATCTTCGGCGCCTTCCACGAGACCTTCGATGTCATAAGTCTCTTTGCCGCTTAACCCCAAGTGTTCGGCGTTTTCACCCTCCTTGAAGCCCAAGGGCAGCACCCCCATTCCGACCAGATTCGAGCGGTGGATGCGCTCGAAGCTCTCCGCCAGCACCGCCCGCACACCCAAGAGCCGCGTGCCCTTGGCGGCCCAATCGCGCGAGGAACCGCTGCCGTATTCCTTGCCCGCGATGACCAGCAGCGATACGCCCTCGGATTGATAGCGCATGGAAGCATCGTAGATGCTCATTTTCTCACCGCCCGGCAGGTGCGATGTCCACCCGCCCTCCACGCCGGGAACGAGTTGGTTGCGCAGCCGAATATTGGCGAAGGTGCCGCGCATCATCACCTCATGGTTGCCCCGGCGCGCACCGTAGGAGTTGAAGTCTTTTTCCAGCACGCCGTGCGCGATCAGGTAGCGCCCCGCAGGACTGTCTGGCTTGATGGAGCCGGCAGGGGAAATATGATCGGTGGTGATGCTGTCACCCAGCAGAGCCAGGCAGCGCACGTCTCGGATCGGCTCAAACCCCGCGATCTCCATACTCATGCCGTGAAAATAAGGCGGGTTTCTGACGTAGGTGGAATCCTCCCGCCACTCGAATCGATTAGAGGCCGCCACCTTTATCCCTGCCCACCGCGTATCGCCAGCGAAAACATCCTGGTAGCTCGAGCTGAACATTGCCGAATCGATCGTGCGGGTGATGGCGTCCTGGATCTCGCTCTGGCTGGGCCAGAGATCCCGGAAGTACACCGGCGCACCATCCGCGCCCCGCGCAAGCGGCTCCTGCTGCAGATCGATGTCCATGGTGCCGGCAATAGCGTAGACCACGACCAAGGGTGGGGAGGCGAGATAGTTCATCTTCACCTCCGCATGAACCCGCCCTTCGAAGTTACGGTTACCCGATAACACGGCGACGACGGCCAGATTGCCGTCCCGGATCCCCGCGCTCACCTCTGGCGGCAGGGGACCCGAGTTACCGATGCAGGTGGTGCATCCGTAGCCTACGGTCTGGAAACCGAGCGCATCCAAGGCGCGGGTAAGACCCGTTTTCTCCAGGTACTCGGTCACGACTTTAGAGCCGGGGGCAAGGCTGGTCTTGACCCAGGGTTTTACCTTGAGGCCACGCTCTAGCGCTTTTTTCGCCACCAGACCGGCGCCCATCATGACCGAAGGGTTAGAGGTGTTGGTGCAAGAGGTGATAGCGGCGATGACCACCGCGCCGTCCTTCAGTTCGTACTCTTCGCCGCCGGCTCTGCGAACGCGGGCGCTGCCGGAGCTAGCGCGATCCTTGGTCATGGTGGCCACCTGCTCGCGGTAGGTCGCTTTGCTTCTCTTCAAGGCCACCCGGTCCTGCGGGCGCTTGGGTCCGGCCAGACTCGGCTCGACTGTTCCTATATCCAATGCTAGGGTGTCGGAATATTCCGCATGCCGTGTCTTGGGATCGCGCCACAAGCCTTGCGCTTTGGCATAGGCTTCGGTCAGCGCTACCTGCTCGGGCGAACGGCCGGAAAGCCGCAAATAGCGAAGGGTCTCGGCATCGATCGGAAAAATTCCACACGTGGCCCCGTATTCCGGCGCCATATTGGCGATCGTAGCGCGGTCCGCCAGCGGCAAGTGATCGAGCCCCGGACCGAAAAATTCCACGAACTTCCCAACCACACCTTTGGCGCGCAGCATCTGAGTCACGGTCAGCACCAGATCGGTGGCCGTCGCGCCTTCGGGCAGCTTGCCCGTGAGCTTGAATCCCACCACCTGGGGGATGAGCATGGTGATGGATTGGCCGAGCATGGCGGCCTCGGCCTCTATCCCTCCCACCCCCCAGCCCAACACGCCTAAGCCGTTGATCATGGTGGTGTGTGAATCGGTGCCCACGAGGGTGTCGGGATACGCCAAGCGCATCCCGTCGCGGCTCTCAGAAAAGACCACGCGCGCTAAATATTCCAAGTTGACCTGG
>Ga0187893_10004403_pt1 | contig 26843 bp, 45 predicted proteins | sample MA1701074metaG_FD_139574 | JGI IMG/M metagenome (GOLD analysis project Ga0187893, IMG submission 139574) | White microbial mat communities from a basaltic lava cave in the Kipuka Kanohina Cave System on the Island of Hawaii, USA - MA170107-4 metaG ... | reverse complement strand
TCTGGCCGCCTTGGACCGGGCCGGCGAAGCGGCGGACCGTGCCGCGGTAGAGCCACAGCTCGCACGGGCTCGCGCGCAGGTTGGCCAGCCGCGTCTTGACATCGTCGTTGAGCGTGCGCAGGTTGACCCCGCACGACGCGCTCGAGGGCCGGTTGAGCTCGTCGGTCCACGACACGTTCGTGGGCGTGAGATGGCTGATCTCGACCAGCGTCGGCCCAGTGAGCTGTTGGGGCGTCCGCGCGACGAGGACCAGCTCGTAAGGGGCGCTCATGGGAGCGTGTCGACGGCGATCTCGCGGTCGGAGAAGCGGATGAGGACGACGCCGTCGGCGGTGGCGTACTTGGCCGTGAAGGTCGTCGCGCCCGGGGCCAGCCCGGTGAGGACGAACACGCGGCTCGCGGCCGCGGGGGACTCCGCGATGGTCGACTCGAGGATGAGCGCTCGGGTTTCGGAGGCGCCCGCTGTGTTGGCGCCGGAGATCGCGAAGCTCATGTAGCCGTACTTGTCGTTGCCGGTCGAGAACTTGATCTTGCATCCCACGGTCACCCGCACCCGCCCGGAGGCGGGCACCGTGACCGTGACGGTCGGACCGACCGTGGCTAGGTCGCCGTAGGCGGTGTTCGCCCTGCTCTCCTCCGTCGCGATGACCGCGCTTTGTGTGGTGCCCGCGGGCACGGTCAGGCTGGACAGCAGGGCGGCGGTGGCGCGCTGGTCAGAGATCGCGGCGGTCTGGATCGTGGTGACGCCCGCGGCGACGGTGATCCGGGCCAGCAGCGCGGCTGCTTTCCAGGCGGAGTCGGGGCCGGGGTTGGCGCCGCCCAGGTCGCCCTTGCGCACGGCCAGTTGGGGCAGCGCGCGGGCGGACGCGTCGTAGGCGTTGTCCCGCACCACCAGCCAGATCTCATCAGTGCGGGTTTGGGAGGCGTCGGACGCCTCGATCGTCAGGTTCTGCACGGAGACGTCGAGGCGGACGAGGTAGGGCTCTTGCCCGGCGACGTCGCCGGCGACCACATAGTGATCGACCTTGGCGGCGCCGGAGCCGACCCGCACGGTCATGTCCGGTATGGCCTGCGCGCGGACCTGAAACGCGTTGGCCTCCAGCTTGCCCTCGGACAGGATGGCGTTGATCAGCCGGTCCTCTTCGGCGGCCAGGTCGGCGACCGCGGCGCCGGCGCCGTCGGTGCGCGCGCCGATGTTGCGGGCCGCGAAGGTGCTGGTGACGTAGGTGGTGGTGGGCATGGGGGCTCCTAGGCTCGCCAGGTGTCGCGCCAGGTCAGCAGCGCTTGAACGTTGACGGAGGTGCCGGTCAGCTCGAAGCGGACCACGTTGTCGCCTGGGCTGAGGCTCCAGGCGGTGTGCGGGAACTGCCAGGATCCGTAGCGGGAGGCGCCGGACAGGGCGATCACCCGCCGCGCGGCGCCGGTGACGTAGGCCTCGATGTCCGCGGTCAGGATCTGCCCGGCGCTGACCGTGGTCTGGATGTCGATAACCTCGCCGTTGGTCAGGTTGGTCAGCTTCACCCCGGTAGCGGTGCCGGTCACGGGGCCGTACCAGCGGATCAGCGGGTACGCCCGAGCCTTCCCTGCGTTGGTCGCCACGACCTCGCCTGAGGCGGAGGCGGTCCAGTCGATCGGGTAGTCGCCGACCGGGTAGTCGATGCCGCCGCCGGCCGCGGAGTAGATCGGCACGATCAGCTGACGCACGTCCGAGCTGTAGATCCGTGGGTCGGCCGCGCGCATGGTGATCGGCTGGGTGCGTAGCAGCAGCCCCTTCCAGTCGCGGCGGTCGCGCAGCTGGGTCGGCCGGGCGCGGATCAGCTGCTCGACCTGGCCGGGCAGCTTGAACACCAGATCGGAGTCGAGCGTCTCGGACGGGTCGAACGCGTCGCGCAACGCCGCCAGCAGGCTCTCGACCTCGGCCTCGGAGCCGACGACCTCGACGTCGATGCCGCACTGGCGGGCGGCGACCAGGTCGCGGCCGCGGACCGCGCCGTCCCCCCGCGGCAGGTCCTCGTCGGCGGAGCGGACCTCGAACCCGAGCAGCCCCTCGTGCGAGACGACCTCGTAGGGCGTGTCCGCACCGATCCGGAACCCGCGGTAATCAAGCTGGTAATCCAGCAGCCCAAGCGCCATGGCTACAGGGTCCTAAGAGCAAGCGCCACGGCGCGGGCGGTGTCCACCGGGGAGCCGGACTGGTCGTTGACCGTGATCGCAGCACCCGCGCCGCGGCGCTCTAACAGGTCGACCAGGCGGGCGAGCAGCTCGACCACGCGGCTGTTGCCGGCGGCCGCGCTGGCGGCCAGCGTTCCCGGCGCGGCCGCTGGGGCAGAGCCCGCAAGCGGCTGCGCGCCAGCGACGACGGTGCCGGCCAGCCGTGCCGAGGCGGCCGCCACCGCGGCCTCGGCCCGCTCCAGGCCGAGGACCAACCCGTCGCCGAACCGTAGGGTGATGTCCTCGCCTACCCCGGAGGGTGAGCGGATGTCCAACGCCCGGCGGATCGTCGAGGTGACCTGATCGGCGATCCGCCTGGCCGCGGACAGGATCGACCCGACCCGCCCTTCGAGGCCGCGCAGCAGGCCGCCGATCAGGTCACCGCCGATGCGGACCATCTGACCGACCGCGTCGATCCACGGGCGGAACACGTACTCGACCCCTCGTCCCATCGCGCGCGCGGGGATCGTGATCATCCGGTTGATCACCGCGCCGAGGAACTCCATCGCGCTCGACAGGCGCAGCGCGATGTCGTCCCCAAACGAGCGCATCCCGGCCACGCCTCGGCTGCGTAGCCCGGTGAAGAACTGGCCGAGGTGGGACAGCACCTGGGCCAGTCCCTCGCCTCCCAGCTTGCGCCCGAAGGGACCGAGGACGAAGTCGGCGAGGAAGCCGAGGAACTTGTGGCCGATCTCGTTGAACCACACCAGGCCTTTGGCGATGACCGGGCCGACGAAGGGAATCCTCCCGATGATCCCCGCAACCGCGCCGAGCAGCCTGCCGGGCGCGAACGCGACGATCAGGCCCGCGATCAGGACTTCTTTCCAGTGTTCGGCGATGAACCCGAACAACTCGGTCACATCGAAGTTGAGCAGCCCGACCACCAGGCCGAACACGAGCTTGGGAGCGGCCAACCCCAGCCGTAGGCCGACGCTGGCCCAATCCACCGAGTCGATCCAGCGGCCGAACGCGTCAGCCAGCGTGTCAGCCATGCTGACGATGGCGCTGAGGCCATTGGCGATGCCGGTCCCGGCCGCCGCGCCGACGCGGGTCCAGTCAGTCTCGGCAAGCCAGGCCTCGAAACGGGCGGTGAGATCGGTGCCAAGCCCGGCGACACGGCCGAGCGCGACTCTCAGCCCGGCGCCGATCGCGCTCGCGACTCCTGTCCAGTCGCCTTCAGCGAACGAGTCACGGATCTGCGCGACCATGACCTGGCCGATGGGGCCGAGGTTGAGCCGCTCCACGCTCGCCGAGAGCCTCTGGCCCAGTCCGACGGCGGCGTCCCCCACCGCGACGAGGGCGGGGATCGCGACGCCGACCGCGGCCTCCTTGAGGCCTTGAAGCCAGGCGGTCAGCTTGGCCTGCCGCGACGCGAGGTCGTCGGTGGAGTTCGCGTAGGCGGTCTGGGCGTCTTTGGACTTCTCGAAGATGATCTGCTGGGTGGCGAACGCGGCGGCCTGCTCCTCGGTCGCGAACGTCAACCCTTTCTGCGCGTTGGCGAGGATCCGGGCGTCGACCTCGGCTTGGGAGATGGAGATGCCGAGGCCTTGGAGGGCGTCGCGTTCGCCCAACATGGCGGCGGACAGGATCTCGGCGACCTCGGCGGCACTCCGCTGGCCGCCGGACCACTCGGCCAGGGCGCCGGATAGGCCGACGACGTCGGTGGCCATCTTCGCGGCTTCGGACCTGGCGAAGCCCATGGGCACGAGGAGGTCCGCGAAGTTGGCTGCCAGACCGGTCGCCTGTCGGGCGGTCAAGCCCATGCCGGCGGCGGCCTCGCGGGCCCAGCGTTGGACGACGGGCAACTGGTCGCCGAACACGGTCGCGGACTTGCGTCCCATCGACTCCAACCGCGCGGCAGCGTTGAGGAGCTTGGGGACTCCCGCTATCGCCAGGGCGATGCCGCCTGCGGCCGCCGCGGCTCCGGCCTTGATCGCGGTCCCGAACCCGATCCGGAAGCGGTTGCCGATGTTGGTCGACACGGTCCCGAAGCCGCGCAAGTCACGGTCGCCTTGCCGCAATACCTCGCGGAGCTCACGGCCGTCGCCGGTGACCAGTACACGCAAGGACTGAGCGATGAGGTCACCCCCTCTCCGGCGGCAGGGTCGACAGGACGGTCATGGATTCCGGCGGCAGCCGGGACAGCAGGACACCAAGGCGGCGTGCGCTTAGGGGATGGGATCCCCAGACGGCCGCGGGAAGGTCGATGCGGTAAAAGCGGGCGAAGTCGGCCTCGACGTCCTCCCACTGCTGCGTGAGAAGGCGGCCGAGGCTGATGCTTCCCCCATCGACAACTCGTAGAGGTCAGGCAGCGCCCACATCAGCTCGAGGAGGTCATCGGCGGAGCCCTCAAGGTCCAAGAAGTCGTCGAGCTGGTCGCCGAGCACGCTGGCCAACAAAGGCTTCAGCCGCTCCAGCTCGCCCTTTGTGAGCGCGGCGATGTCGATGAGGAAGCTGGCGGGCAGCTCCGCCGGGAGCGCCCACTTTCGGCCTTGGAAGGTGAAGGAGTGCCGTTCGCCGGAGGCCTCACGGCGGGCCGCGCGGCCCGCGCGGGCAGCGTCAAGGTCAAAGTGTCCCATCGTCGTCTCCTGCTAGTCGAGTCCGGCCTTGCGGGCCAGGTCCTTGATCACGCGCTCAGCGGCGCGGCGGGCGAGCGGCTCGGCGCGTTTGACCGTTGGGTAGACGTAACGGCCCTCGGGCAGGTAGGGGCGGCGGCTGATGACAGCCCCTGAGGTGTCGCCGATGATCGCCCGCCGCTGCCCGCGAGCGGTACCAATGACGACGCGGCGGCCACGGCGCAGCCCGGTCGGGGTGATCTCGGCGAACCGTTGGGTGCCCTTGATCGCGCCGCTGTGGACCCGGTCACCGCCGAACTCGACCCAACCGCGCCACCGGTGCGCGCTGCGACCCCAGGTGATGTAGGCGCCGCGGGCGTTGCCGCCGGCACGGATCTCGCTACGCCAGTGGCCCTTCCGTCCCGGGCCCAAGGGGACACGTGCCGCGATCAGCGTGGCGACTGGAACAGCGACTCGCTGCTTCAGTTCGCGGGACAGCTCGCGGGGCAGCTCCTCATCGACCTGCCGCAGCGCGCGGCGGACCTCGCGCAGGCCGACGATCTGGATATCAGGAGCCGCCATGGCTAGGCGGCGAGGTCGGTGGTCTGGTATTCGACCTTGACCGCGGGGTTGGTGCGGTCCCACAAGACCTTGAAGGGCAGCGGCTGCTGGGGCATGTCGTCCAGGCTGACCTGAGGGGTCTCGCCGGTGTACTGGCACGCCTGCAACGTCACCCTGAGCAGGAAGGGGATGGCGCCTTCGATGATGGCACCCGTCCAGCTGGCCACGATCGGCACGACCGCGCCCGAGCGGAACCGGTCGTACTGGACAAGGTCCTCGAACTCGGCGTCCAGCTGCCCGGTGTAGGTCGGCCTGCCCTGCCGCTTGGGCATCTTTTTCAACGATGAGCCGCGGCAGAACCGTCGGTCGGTCCTGACGTTGGCGTCGGCCTCGAAGCCGAACTTCATGATATCGACCGGTGCGCCGGCGACGGTGAGGGCAAGGTCGGGCCAGCCGTACGGCGTGGTGGTTGTGGGGTAGGCGGGCGCGTCGAGGGCGGTGGTGGTGTCTTCGTCCTCGTAGTCCATCTCCAGCTTCAGCTTGAGCAGCCCGGACGCGCCGTCGCCGACCTCCTGCGACAGCGACCATTTGGTCGGCACGCCGCCGTGGTAGGTGAACGGCTGCACCGCGGCCGGGGACACGGGCGGCCGGCCCAGCTTCACGGTCAGCGACTCGTTGGGCGCGTCGGAGGTCGAGGCGTAGGTGTGCAGCCGGCTGTTCACACCGCCGCCGGGGGTCGTGATCACCGGCGGTCCCATGAGCACCTGGAGCAGCAGCCCGAGCCCCTTGTTGTGGACGTCGACCTCGATCGGGCCCTCGGCGCCCATGTTGACGATGCGGCTGCGGTCCGACTCGGTCGCTTGCGCGCCGATCCGCATCCCTTCGGAGACCAGGTGCATGGGCGGGCGCTTGTGCCCGTCCGCCAGCGCCTCGTACGACCTGCTGGTAGCGACCGGTGTGCCGTAGGTGGTCTCGCGGCCGACGTGCAGCTGCGCGTCCAGGACTCCAGGCATCAGGCGTCACCGTCCTTCGCGGTCGCCTTGCGGGCGCCGGCCACGGTCGCCCAATTGTCCGGCTGCGCGTCCAACAGCTTCGCCTGCTCGACGCTGACCTCGACCTCCTGGCCACGCTCGACGACGATGACACGGCCGTCCAGGACGGTTTCGATCCCGTCGACCGCGCCGACGTAGACACGCTTAGGCATCACATCACTCCTTGGTTGGTTAGGACAGGCGGGCGCCGACCAGCACACCGGCGGCCATGTTGGCCGCGCCGGCGCCTTCCCCGTCGATGCCCGAGTCCAGCTCGTACTCGGCGACACGCATCGACTCCACCCCGGTCACGCCTAGGCGGGGGTCTTCGGCGATCACGTCCTCGAGCGCGCCGTAGCACGCCAGGACCCGGTCCTCCGCGGCGGTCTCGGGTTCGCCGGGCATGATGACCTCGATGAACACTTGGACGGTGTAGGACTCGTCGCGCGGTTTCCGCCCGGCGCGCATCGCGACCCAGCTGTTGGACCCAATGACCCTGCCAAGCCAGACGGCTTCCTGCTCGAGCGTGTCGCCGGGGTGGCTGCGCTCGACCTGCACACCGGCCAGGGTGGGATGGGCGCGCAGCCGAGCGACGAGCGCGTCCTTGACGGCGGGGATGGTCGAGGTGCTCATCCGACCGAAGGCGTGATATCGGCGTAGCGGTTGAGGACCGCATCGACCGCGGGCAGCCCGGAGGGGCGGCGGTCGCCAGGTTGGGACAGGTAGGTGACGCCGAGCTCGTCGCGGACCGCGCGGGCCCGGTCGAACATGGCCTCGCGGCGGTTGAGCAGCCAATAGCGGCACAAGGTCAGACACGCCTCCTTCAGGTCGGCCGGTGGGGCGTCCTCGCCGTGCTCGTAGGCCACGACCACCGGCCGGCCGGCGGGGAAGGCGCTGGTGCGCTCGACGACGCCGCTGGGCTTGAGAGTCCAGGCGGCTAGGTCGCCGCTGGTGACGGCGGCGCCGTCGACGGTGGCGGCCAGCAGCAGCCGCGGCCGCGGCCGCGGCAGGATCAGCATGGGAGCTCCCGATCCGGTCAGCTGCTCGCGGGCGTAGCGGGGCACGAACGCGACCCTGCAGTAGTCCTCGATGAGGGCCTGCGCCCATTGCCGGGACTCGACGAGGCGGGCGGTGGGGTAGCGGGCCGGGTCGGCGAGATCCGCGAGGGCGCGGATGTCCGCGAGGGTGGCGTAGACGCCGCCGGCGATCTGGGCATAGGTCGTGCGCTTGCCCTGGCTCGTCGAGGTCCACACGGCGGCCAGCCGGTCCAGCTGAGCCGTCTGCGCCGCGGTCAGCGCAAAGGTGTACCTTCCGCTACCCGCGTTGGTGGCGGGAGTGCCGGCGGCTACGAGCGCGCTGCCGTCGCCGCGGAGGACCTCGATCGTGGTCGCGCCAGCGTCGGCGCCGGTCTCCGACCCGGGCGGGTAGAAGGTGACCTCAAGGGTGCGCGCGGTGTCCCGCAGGATCGTCTCGGTCAGCGCTGCTCACCTGCCGGGCGGGCAGTGGCCTGCTCGCCCCGCGGCCGACTTGCCCGCGGCCGCGGCTGGGCCCGTCTCGGCCGCTCTTGACGCTCGTCCTCCTCGCCCTCGGGCCCGGGCTGCTCGGTGTCGCTCATGGCGACCTGCCTGGGTTGTGTGCGGACCGCTTCGGCGCGGGTGCCGTCGCACCAGGCGTCGGCCTGGGCGGCGGGCAGTTCGACGAGGTCACCAGGCTTCCAGGAGAACCCGTCGCCGGCGACCGGCTGCAGGACCCTGATCCACTTCGTGGCGGCCATCGTCATCACAGCCTCGTGACCGGGGCGACACGGGGGCGGCCGAGCAAGACCAGGACGCCATAGACCCCGCCCGTGGTCGCGCCCGCCACGGTCACGTTAGCCCGCAGGAAACGCTTTTTGCCCTGGTAGCCGACCTCGAACCGCTTGTTGTCATCGGCGGCCAGGATCGCCGGCGGGACGCCTTGCAAGTCGCCGGCTGCTACCGCCGACCAGGCGGCGTCATTGTCGGAGTGCTCCACGACGATGGTGTGAGTGCCGTCGGTGATCGTCCCGGCGGTCACGACGAACATCGCCGAGGCGAAGTCGTCGCCGTTCTGGCCACGGTCGACCGTGGTCCCGTTGCCATTGGCGGTTCGGGCGGCCGGCACGAGGGTCTGGACGGTGGTGTGCTCGCTGTACAGATCAGCCATCACAGGCTCCTTTAGGCTGCGGCGTTGGCGTAGGCGCGGATGGCTGCGGTGTCCTGGGCCATGCCGTCGTGGCGGGCGAAGGAGAAGAACGCGACCTGCAGCCGCTCGGCGTACCGCTCCTCCAGGCGGATCAGCCCGACCGCGCGGACGTCGCGGATGACGTAGCCGGCGAAGAAGTCGCCGAACAGGATGCTCTTGGCCGCCGCGGCCATGGTCGGCATGTTGTTGTTGACCGTGTAAGGACGGCCGTTGAGGGTGCTGGCGACGCCGGCTTGCAGGCTGGGCTGCCACAGCGGCCGCCCGTCTGCGTCCTTGACCTTCCGCAGCGCGGCCAGGGTCAAGTCGTGGAACATCCAGCGGGACCGCTCGTTGCGGTAGGCGACGTCGACCGAGTGCTCCAGGTCGATGAGGTCGTCGTAGGTGACCGAGGTGGTCTGCCCACCCGCGCCGGTCTTGCCGACGACGGCGTTGACCTGCACGCCTTTGGGCTCCTCGATCCCAGACCCCAGCGTGAACGCGCGGTTCTCGCGGCGGCCAATGCGCTCGCCGAGCTTGCGGGGCAGCCACTCCTCCAGGCCGAACGCGCTGTCCTGGAGCAGCAGGCGGGACACCTTGACCATCTTGGACGTGATGGTGTGGGCGCCGAGCTGGCGTTGCCCGAAGGTCATGTCCTGCTCGGGCACTTCGGCCTGCTCGGCCAGGTAGGCGCCCTCGTTGCCGGTGTCGTCGTTGGTCGGCCAGGGCAGGTTGTTCCCGGAGTCGGTCGTGATCGTCTCCGCGATCGGCCGCAGCGCCGCGTAGAACCGCATCGTCTCTTGCAGCCGGTTGCGGAACCCTTCGGGAACGAGGAACCCGCCCGCGGCGTCGGTGGAGATGCCCTGCGCGCGCAGCTGGTCGCCGGGGACGAACCCGGCCTCGAGCAGGTCGCGCTGCTCGGCGGGCACGCCTCCGAGGCCTCGGCGCAGGTAGGCGCCGAACGCGGTCTGGTAGGCGGCGGCGCGGTCCTCTGCCGCGTCGGCGCGGTCGTCGCCGGTGCGGTCCTCGGCGGGCAGCCCGGAGCGGTCGACGGTCTCCAGGCGGGTCTCCAGCGCGTTGGCGCGCTCGAGCCGCTCGATCGTGGCGGTGTCGTCACGCAGTGAGGCCTCCAGCCGGTCCCAGGTCTGGGCCTCCTCGGCGGACAGGTCACGGCCCCCCGCCTCGGCGGCGCCGATGACGGCTTGCATCTGCTCCCAGGTGTTCACGCGCCGCTCCAGCGCGCGGCGCAGCATCGTCGCGGTCATATGGCCGAGACCTCCTCAGCGGTCGTTGCGGACGGAAAGACCGGTCATGGCAGACAGCGCGGCCGCGCGGCGGGCCCGCAACGCCAGCCGCGCGGCCGCCACGGTGGGCGGGGTGGGGCAGTTGCAGACGGCGTCGCGGAGCTCCGGGCGCCTCGACAGCATGGCGCGCAGCTCGACCTCGACGCGGTCAGGGTCAGACAGCAGCTCGTGCGCCAGCCGGGCCCGCCGCTCTTGTGCGACGCCGGCGGCGGCCAGCACCCGCTCGACGACATTGGCGCCGCGGGCGGTCACGGTGGCTTGAGGGAAGGCGGGGAACACGACCGGGCCGGTCTCGTACAGCGTCCCCTCCAGGATCCGCCGTTTCGCGCGCTCCAGCCCGTTGTCCTTGTTCGGGGAGGTGATCTCCTGCCGGTCGACGCGGAAGAACACGCTAGAGCCGTCGACGTCGCCGCGGGCGACCCTGGCGTGCACCCCCATCGCCTGGGGGTCCGCCTCGTTGATGTCGACGGTGTAGGCCAGCCCGTAGTCGTCCTCGGACAGCGCCAGGCTGCCGACGGTGTTGCGGCCCAACAGCACGTTGACGTCGTGGTTGAAGCAGCTGCGGATGTCGTCCTCGGCGATCGTGCGGGTCCACGCTCCTGGGGCGACCTCCTCGTCCCATGAGCTCCACCACCCCTCGATCGTGACCGGCTGGTCGAACACTGAGCCGTAGCCGACCAGCCGCGGGCCCTGGTCGTCCTCGCTCTCGGCGCGGGCCTGTACCCGACCGGGCGTGCTCACGGTCCGGAACTCCAGCCCTCCGGGGCCGAGCTCGCGGGCCAGCCATCCCGGCGCGTCAGTCGGCATTGTCGTCCTCCTCCTCCGGGTCGGTTTCCGGCAACGCGTCGGGCTGCGGGTCGGGCTGGCTGGTGACCGGCGTGAGGTTGGTCGGGCGGAAGTACTGGTCGCCAATGTCGTCGGGTAGCGGGTCGAGGTCTTCCAGCTCGCGGATGTCGTCGGCGGACAGCCAGCTGTTGGTCCAGGCCCGCTGGTAGGCCATGTACCGGGTCGCCGTGTCGGCGCGTAGCAGCCCGGCGCGGGTGAACTTGACGTAGGTGTTGCGGGACAGCACCAGCTCGCGGGTGGCGCGCTGCTCGATGCGGACCAGCCACGGATCGAGCGTGAAGATCAGCATCGCCATGTTCTGCTGCTCGATCCCCGATCCCCAGCTCGTCGAGCGTTCGACGTCGGCGAGCAAGTGCGGGGGCAGCCCGTACAGGCGGGCGATCTCCACGACCTGGAAGCGGCGCACCTCGATGTACTGCGCGTCGGCGGGCGGCAGCCCGACCGGGCGGAACTTCGCGCCCTTGTCGAGCACGGGGATGCGCCACTGCCCGAAATCTCCCGCGGTCTTGGCCGCCCACTGCGCCTGCAGCCGCTCCGCGTCCTCCTTCTCCAACTGCTGGTCGGTCTCCAGCACGCCGGGGATGAGCGCGCCGCGGCCGAACATCCGCGCGGCGAACCGCTCGGCGGCCAGCCCCAGGCTGATCCCCTGGCGGGCCAGCCCGATCGGGGAGACACCCCTCACCCCGTCGTAGGACAGGCCGGGGATGTGCAGCAGGTCGCCCAGCGGCCCGCCGGTGTAGACCGTCTCAGCGCCGTCATCGCCGTACACGAAAAACCGCTTCCCGGACGGGTTGGCATCGGTCCGCCAGGACGACTTGCGTTCCACCCGCACGCGGGCCGGGTGCAGCGGCCACAGCTCCCGCACCCGCCCGGCGCCGTCGCGGGCCTTGAACGCGTAGGCGTTGCCCCACGCGATCAGGCACACGACCAGGTACTCCCAGACCTCGAACGGGGTGGCGTCAGGGTGCGGGTCGGTGATGACCGGCGCGTCGACCTGCCGCCGGGCCGCCCGACCGCCCACGCGGTGCCGCTGGTAGGCGTGCAGCGGCAGCCCGGCGATGAGCCCGCCCAGCAGCGCGTGCGCGCGGTAGACCGCCAGCATCCGTGAGGACGACTCGACCGTGACCGCCACGCCGGCCTCGGCCGGCTCCCCACCCAAGACGTCCAACAGGCTGGCGTCGGTCAGCGGGCGGGCCGGGTCCTCCAAGGACCGGCGGCCCAGCAGGGTGCCCAGCACCGTCACGAGCGCTGCTCCATCGCGTAGCCCTTCGCGATCAGGGCGGCGCCGGCGATGATCAGGCCGGCCCACACGGCGAGCAGGCTCACGCCGACGACGATCAGCGCGGCGCCGGCCAGCTCGACCAGGTCAGGGATACGACGGTTCACCAGATGTTCGGTCCTCTCTCGGGCTCAGTCGGGTTCAGGTAGTGCCACACGGCTCGGTGATGCGCCCCGATCGCGCCCACCGCGACGTCGATCTTGTCCGGCGAGTCCGCCGACGCCTTCGTCACCACGACATAGCCGCGCCGCTTGACCGGTACGGCGTTCTCCAGGTGCCGTTTCAACACCTCAGCGTTGTCGTGGGTCAGCTCGTCGCCGGCGACGGCCTTCTCGAAGCTGTCACACGCCGGGCCGAACCGGGACGGCTGGTTCGTGTCGAAGCGGACGACGGTCTCGCCGTAGGTGTGCTCCCAGTCCTCGATCTCCCGGTGCCAGCCGGGCGGGTCCGGCGCCAGCTCGAGCACCGTCCACCGCTGCATCGCCTCGGCGACCTCGTCGTCGACCTCGTTGCGCGGCGTGCGCCAACTCGCCCCCGCGGTCAACGGACGCTCCCACGCCCTCACCACGAACACGTGCGGGCGGGCCTCGACCGTGCAGCCAACCAACGCCGTCGAGTCCCGGCTGTAGGAGCCGTCGAAGAACAGCACCACCTCGGCGCCGCCCTCGACGACCCGCGTCGGGTCGGCGCGGTCGTCCCACACCGACGTCACCGCCGTCCACTTCGTCGCCGCCCGCCGCGGCTGATTACCCCAATAGCGGCGCCACTCGTTCTCATCCGTCTGCGGCGACCGGTACAAGTCGATGACGCTCTCGACGTCGGTGAACGCCCACGCGTCCCCCGACGCCTCCCGGATCGCCGCGCGCAGCTGCTCTTCGTCCTCCAGGTCCCACCGCTCCGAGGCCTGCCTGTGGTCGAACAGCAACCTGGCATCGGCGATCGCGCCGTCGGCGACCTGCAAGGCGTAGCGGTGCGAGGCCTCGGCCACCGACCCCTCACCTGGCCCGTACATCGTCGTCGTCTCCAGCGAATGCGCGTCCGCGGCCTTGCGTTTGGGGATGTTGCGCAGCATCGTCGCGTGCGCCTTGCGCAGCCGCTCGCTGGTGAACAGGTGGGGCTCGTCGAAGTGCTGAAACGTCGTCCGGGCGCCATCCCTGGCGCTCGGCGCCGACGCGAGCGGCTTGATCTCGCCGGGCGCCCGCGCGTGCAGCACCCGGTCCAGGCCCACGTCGTAGTCGTTGACCAGCTTGCAGTCGTCGTTGGTCAGGATCGCTCGTACCGCGCCATAGGCCAGGTCGTCGGTCTGCTGCTCCGTGGTCGCCACCATCGGGATGTACGGGTCCCGCACCGGGCGTCCCACGGGCACCCACTCGCCATCCTGCTTACGCCAGCCGTCGCAGCGCACCGGCGCCGTCGGGTCCATCTCCGCGATCGCGACCCACGCCGCGATCTCAGTCTTGCCGACCCCCTTGCGCCTGCTCAGGACCTCGCGTTTGAACCGGCGGCGGCCCGCGAGCTCATGCCCGCGGTCGTAGACCTCGTAGGAGCGGTAGACGAACGCGCGGATCTCGTCGGTCAGCTCGACCGGGTCGCCCAGCACGTCGCCGGGACCGTGGACGAGCAGGTCCTCGATGAAGTCGCAGACCTCCGGGCCCAGCGTCGGCCACGGCTCCGCCTCCAGCGGCGGGACCAGCAGCCGCGCGTCCGACCTCACTCCAGCGTGGCCGAGCCCGGGACCGCGGCAAGGTGCCGTGGGTCCGACCGCTGGCGAGAACGTCGCCGCGGCCGCGCCGCCTCCTCCTGCTTGTCGGCCTGGTCCACGATCCGCCACCGCAACCGCATCCGGTCCTCCGGCGTCGCGCCGAGCTTGGCCTCATTGAGCCGGATCTCGGACATAAGCTCCTTCGACGGATCCGCGAAGTAACGCTCGACCAGGCCCGCGAGCATGTGCAGCCGCTGCCAGTCCGTCGCGGCGAACCGCAGCGCCTGCGGCGACCTGGCCCACGTCCGATACCACGCCCGCGTCGCCTTCGAAAGCCTCGACGCACCCGGCAACGCAGGCGCCCGACCGGTGTACCCAGACCGTGGGAGATCCTCACGCTCCGGGGTGTCGCGCTCGCGTGAACGCTGCTCTTTCGGTGCTGGTCCACGTCCAGCCACGGCTTGCCCTCCAGTCTCACGCGGCGAAAAGTTGAGGTGGCGCGGGGTTCGAGGGGCCGGACCCGAGGCGAACTTTCCGACCCCCCTCCCCCCTTGGCGCTCAATAGGGCGCGTCGTCGTCGTCAACGCACTCGGCGTCGACGGCCGGCGGAAGCTCCCAACGTTGCACCGGCGCGATGCGCGAGCCGGACGCGACCTTGCGGGCGGTCGCCTCGGTGGTCGGGGTGATGCAGTACACGGCGGCCGGGGAGTACAGCTGGGTAGCGACCGTGCCGCCGTCGCCGGGGATGTCCAGGCGGAGGAACGCGGCGCCGGCGACCTGCTGCTCGCAGACGTAGCCGGCGAGCCGGCGGTGGCCCATCAGCTCCACGATCGCCCAGCCCTGCCAGGGCTGCTCCGTTTGGTCGTGCTCCGAGGTAGTCACGCGCTACAGGCCCCGTTGGCCCACGTGCTGACCGGAGAACGAGCCGCTGATCACCGCCTCGCCGTGGGCCTCGCGCAAGTCAGCGACCAGCTTCTCGCAGCTGGCGAAGATGTCGCTTTCGACCTCGGCTGCGTTGTCGCCCTCGACGTGGCCGGACAGAGACAGGCTGTAGCTCATCGTGTTGCTCCTTTGCTTGCGTTACATGACTTACACAGGACAGCGATGCGGTCGGGCAGGAGCGGTCCGCCTTGGGCGAGCGCGACATGGTGGTCGCCGGTCAGCTCGGCCGCGTCCACGGGGTGGGGTGGGCGTTGCCAGCCGGGGCATACCGGGCCGTGGGCGGCCACGTGGGTGGCGATCGCTTGCCTGGCGGCGGTCAGCCAGGCGTCGGTGTAGCCGCGCTCCTGCCGGCTCCCCCGAGCGTGCTCGCGCGCCTTGCGATGGGCGGGGCACCGGTTGCCGCGTGTGGGCGCGCCGCAGTCCAGGCACGGGGTCAACGGCACGCCGAAACCTGGGCTGGGAAGAAGGGAATGAATGTGGCTGTGGTGTCAGCTCGCCTAAATCTGACGCAGATTAATACCCGACGCGAGGGCGGGATGTCAAGCGCACCAGCGTTCGCGCAGGTCAGTGCTGGCATTACAGGGCCCGCCGAGACGCCATTTTTTTGTCATTCTGACGGGTGCCTGGGAAACAGGCGGCCCCAGCGCGCAGGCTATGCCCGGCCTGCTCCACCGCCCGCCGCTGCACACGGGTCAACACGTCAGGGTCCAAGAACACGAGCACCAGCACGATCCGGTCGCAGGCGCCTCCCAGCTCGCCAACAGGGACCAGGTCGAGGACGCGCGCCGACGGCGCCCACGGCCTAAGCGAGAAGTGGGCGGCCAGCTCACGATGCGCTCGCGCGACGTGAAGCACGCAGGCGGCGTAGGCCTCCCGTAGCGCGAGATCGCCGCAGCTGAGGTTGCCGCCGCGGCCGCCGCGGCCGTCCACAGCGACCGAGGCGGGATGCCACATCAGCCCGTAACAGTCGATCGCCGCCACGACCGCGGTCGTCACGTCCTCCACCGCACGAGCGATCGTCTCCGAAGTGCGCGCCGCTGAGCTTGTGGAACGGCCGCGGGTCATACGCTTGCTCCTGCGTCTGCTGGCCGGCAGCGCCGGCACGGGCGAACGATCTCGTAGTCGCGCCCGTCGATCCGCTGCACCTCGAACATCCACCCCTCCGTGCACCAGCACACCGCCAACCGCGCCGCCGGCCGCGTGTCCCGCACCGCCTGGCGAAGATAGACGGCGGCCAGCCGCGGGCCCCACACCGGATCCGCGTCGATCGTCGCGCCGACCGTCCCGACGATCCGCGCGACCGCCCGGTCCCCCAACCCGGCCGCGTCCAGCGCGTCGAGGCGCTGCTCGACCTCAGCCCGATAACGGTCCGCGCCCGGAGACCCGAGGAGCTCGCCGACGGCGGCAGAGTCCAGCGTGCTCATCCTGGATCGCCGATCCCCAAGGCCGGCAGCAACCCTGCCCCGACTGGTGAGGCGGACGCGCGAGTGGCTAGCTGGCGACGCGCGACGTCGGCGTGCTGGCGTGCGCAGGCGGTGTACTCGTCACGCCACTGCGCCCGCCAGGTCGTGTCGCGCATGTCCGTCGAGCACAGCCGAGCCCAGCCATGCCGACGCACCAGCTCGACGAGCACGACGTCCTCGAACGCGGGAGCGGGCTGATATGCGCCGACCTTGCGGCATGCCTGCTCCAGCTCCGCCAGCGCGTCAGCCCAATTGCGCTCTCGCGGCATCGCCGCGGCGCGGATCTCCCCCACCGCCGGCGGGAACCGGCGGTCGGGCTCGGCCGCGAGCGTCCGCGCCGCCGCAGCCACTGCGGCCGTGTCGAGGTCGGCGAGCAGCGGGTACCACAGGGCCATGGTCTGCGGCGGCAAGGTGGCCGCCGGCCAGTAGCCCTTGAGGTTGGCGTAGATGCGCGCCCAGTCCGAGGGGTTCACATGCCTCGCCGTGTGAGCTCGTCGGCCAGCGCGTGGTAGGCGGCGATGTCGTCGGACGTCTGCTGCTCGCGAGTCCGTCGCGCGCCGCGATCGGCTGCCGGGTCAGCGTTGAGGAATTCGTTGAGGACGCTGGGAAGTGATGTGTGGTGCAGGCCTTTGCGGCGTATGACTTCGAGCGCGGTCGCGATGTCGGCCTCGGAGTATCCCTGGCCGACGAGGCGCTTGACCTCGGCTGACAGGGGGCCAAGGAACCCATCGGGCGGTCTGACCTTGCAGGCCGCGATATAGCCGGCGAGCAGCCGCTGCGCAGGCGTTTGGCCGTTGCTGTTCGCCGGAACGGGGTCGCCGCGCGGCGCGTCAGCGCCCGCCGGAGGCATATGTTCCGAAGGAACATGGGGTGGGGACGGGACGGGGTTACCCGAACGGTCCTCTATCGGATTGAGCGATGTTCGGGCGAACGCGTCGGGTGTGTTCGCCCGAACTTCAGGCGAACCTGCGGTCTTGTTCGCCGGAACATTCTTCGAACGCGGATTCTTGTTCGCGCGGGCTTTGGCCATCCGCTCGGCGGCGGCCGCCCGCTCGTTGTCACGCTCCGCGCGGGACGGGTTGTAGACGAGGAAGTCATGGATCCACCATCCCTTGCCGCCAGGGTCTGGGCAACAGTCCGAAGGACCGTCGTGCCAGCGGCCTGCCGCGACCAACTCTGCTACCTTCTTGGCGACAGCTGGTATGCGCCGGCCGAGGGCTTCCAACTGGCCGCGGGGGACGAACCCATCCGTCTTCAGGCGCGAGCCGTAGAGCATGCCGCGGACGTCGAGGAGCTCGGCCAGGGGGTGGAGACCCACGATCTTGGGGTGGTCGTCGTAGAGGTCATCGAGCTTGAGCCAGCCCATCAGTCGCCCTCCTTCTCGCCAAACAGGTCGAGCTGCCCGTCGTCCGGGGGCGGGGTGGCGCGCCGGTCGAGGTGGCCGCAGCGGTCGCACATCAGCCAGACCACCGGCACGCCGACGTCGTCGACGCCGGATGCGGCGTCGACCATCTGGTGGCCGAGCTTGGCGCAGGACGGGGCGGTCCTGAGGGCATCTCGTCCCAGGTGCGCCCGTCGAGCTGGCGGCCCGCCGCCTTCTTGCCAAGCCGGCGCATCGTTACCGCGGTGCCGTCGTCGGCTCCGTGGGGTTGCTCAATGGGCCACGAGTAGCCGTCTGCCCGCAGCTCGATGTCGCCGCTGAAGTAGACGCCCGCGTCACTACTGACCGGTACCCACTCGCCCCATTGTTTGAAAAAATATGGGACGCCCGCTGCCTGGCATTCGTCGCGTATTGAACGTGCCCAATCCGGGTGCATTGGGCGAGCCCGGGGTCCGGACTCTCCGCCACAGATGATCCAGTGCAGCCCGCGAAGGTGTTGTGGTACCCGACATCCGTCGCAAGGCCCTTCGCCATTAAGGCGCGGGCATGTGCCAGGCTCCCGATCACAGAATCTGAATAGGTACTGTTCGAGGTCGATCGGGCCGAGTAGCGGTTCGCATGAGAGGAACCGGACGACTGCGGGGGTTCCGAGGAGTTTCGGTATGCGGATGTCTGCCCACTTCTGGTCTTCGACGGACACGCCGAGCCAGACGTTGGGGAACGGCCAGGGCGTTTCGGTGTTGAGGATGATGTCGCCGCGGGGGTCGAGCTCCCAGGCGTCACGCCAGATCTGCTCTTTGAACCAATCGTCGTTGACCAGCGCATGCATGCGCCCGTGACGCTTTGTGAGCACTTGATAGGTGTGGCGCGGCGTGAGCGCCATCACCGCGAACACCTTCGTGATGAACTCGTCTGGGACCTCATCATGAAAGAGATCGCTCATCGAGTTGACGAAGATCATCCGGGGGCGTTGCCACCGCAATGGGATGTCGAGCCGGTCTTTGTGGCAGATGATCTTCCCGAACCCGTCCGGGTAATAGCGCTTCAGCCGCCCCTTGGCCTCACGCTCCGCATAGCAGTGATCGCAGCCGGGCGACACTTTGGTGCAGCCCGTGATAGGGTTCCACGTCGCCTGCGACCATTCGATTTTTGTGTTATCGGCCATCGTTTTCCTGCTCATCGAGCGCGTGGAGGGCTTTGCTTAGCGGTGTATGGTCGAGCGGGCCAGCGCCCGCGTCTTCGGCCCGCCTGATGATGGTTCGGGCCGCGGCGGCGACCGCGTCCAACAGGCGGAGCTGCTCGAGGATGCAGTCGCAGGCGTAATGGGTCACACACCGTCTCATCGCCGGCGGCTCCTGACGATCTTGGTCTTCGCCGCGGCGAGCTCGCGGAGCTGGTGGAGGTGGCGGGCGCGCACGGCGGGGTCGAAGTGGGCTGACAGGTGTCTGGTGAGGCGATTGGCGACGTCGCGGTGCTCGGCTGGGATCTCGACGCCGACGTCGGCGGCTTGGCCGCGTCGGTGGCGAGCTCGGCGGGTAGTCATCACTTGCTCAGGATGGCGTGGGCGTCTTGGACGCGGCGGAAGTCGGCGGGGTTGCCGCCACGGTCGGGATGGGTGCGTTTGAGGGCCGCGCGGCAGACGGCGGCGAGCATGGCGTCGGCATTGGTCAGCAGAGCGGCGAGCCGAGCGGGGTCGGTGGACCCGGATGCTTCAGCGATGAAGACCGCGGCTTCCCGGGTGGTCGCAAAACCGGAACTGGGTTCGCGCCCGGTGACCTGCCCGTTTCCGGTTTCACCCCCTGGGGGGAGGGCGTGGAAGCCGGCGTGCGCGTCGGCGAGGTCGGACCGCAGCGCGGCGTTGTCGCCGGAGAGCCGCCCAACCTCGGCGCGCAGGCGTGTGACCTCGATGAGGAGCTGCCTGAGGTGGCCTCGGATGACGTTGCAGACCGACCATTCGCAGGGGCGGTATCGGCGAAGGTAGTCACGGATCGCGTCGAGGGCGTCGGGGGGGAGTTCCATCAGCGACCCTCTTCCGTGAGGTCGGACGGCTGGAGATGCTCGAAGATGTTGCCGACGTGGGCGCGCGCGATGGCGATGCCGCACCAGCGGGTCGCGATCAGCAGCCTCGTTGCCGTCTCGGGGGGCATGCCGACGGCGGTCACCTTGGACAGGTCGACGCGGGCGGCGGCGTGGTCGATCGCGGCGATCAGCCTCAGCGTGACCTCACGCTGAGCCGGGTCGCCGAGGTCGATGCCCATGCCGGCCAGGTGGTCGCCCACCCGGCCGAGAGCTTGGTCGAGCGCGCCCGGTTCCGCGGCCTTCTCGTCGTGTTCACCGCACGCCAGCAGGTCCGCCGCGACCTGGTCGACGTCCGCGGCGTTCACGCGCCCCTCCCGCGGCGCTTGGTCCTGCGGCCGGTCACCCCTAGCTCGGCGAGGCGCTCGACGCGCCGGAGGACCTCGGGTGTGCCGAACGTGGCGTACAGCCGGTAGATGAGCGCCGCGCAGACGTCCTCGTCGAGGACGAACACGACCGTGACCGGCTGTCCCTTCGAGGTCGTCCCGCCGACCGCCAAGGCGCGTCGATAGGTCCCGCCCTGGTCGAGCAGCGAACCCGTGTCGACGGTCGTGACAGTGATCTGGTCGCCGTCCACAAGCCGCGCGTCTTCCACGAGCTGCTCTTCCCAGTTCGGGTCCCGGGCCAGACGTCCTGGCATCAGCCGACCTCCTTGCGCAGCGCTGCCCAGTCAATGGGCTTGAGAGCAGCGCGGTGTGTCTGGGGGACGGTGACGATGGGGTAGCCGAGCCCGTCCAGGCCAAGCGCGCGGAGCCACAGCGCGTCGGCCTGGTTGTGATCGGAGCCCTGGTAGCCCAGCCGTCGGATGGCGGCGCCGTAGACCTCTGCCTTGGGCGCGTTGCCCTTACCGCACGCGTAGCGCTTGAGCGTCGCCGGCGGGATGTCCACGTAGCGGATGCCGGCCTCGTGGAGGGCGAGGCGGACGACGCCGCCCAGCTCGCCGAGCGCGTGCGCCTGGCTGGTGCGCGACCCGAAGCTGTAGCCCTCGACGGCGACGAGGTCGGCGCCGGCGCCGACCGCGAGGACGGCGTCACGGAGGTCGACCAGCCGGGCCATCCCCGTCGCGCTCGACTTGAGAGTCGTCGCGCCGGCGCCGTTGGCGACCCCGGTGGCCGTCAGTGACAGGTCTAGCCCGATGACGCTGGGGATGGTCTTCATGACCCGTCCCACAGGGGATGCATGGGATCGTCGAGGATCCCACGGACCGTGTCGGCGACCTTCTCGATGGGCCAATAGCCGCCGGCGCCGTCCAGCCCGAGCTGCTCCTGCTGCAGCTGCTCCAGCCAGGCGCGGAGACGCTCCTCCAACGTACGGATCATGGGCGGTCTCCTGCGGGGTCCTGGTGCGCCTCCAGGAGCGCCTTGACATGGCTGGCGTGATAGCGGCGGTGCCCGCCGAGCGTGCGGATCGAGCGCAGCTTGCCCGCCTTGGCCCACCGGGTGACGGTCTTGACGTCCACCCCGAACGCCTTGGCCACCTCTGACGGGCGCAGCATCTCCTCATCGACAAGTTCGCTCATCGGCTGGCTCCCGTCAGGCCGCGCGTGAGGATGTCGACCAGGCGGGCGCGGACCTCGGGGGAGTGACGGCGGATCGCCTGCAGGGACATGCCCAGCTCGAGCAGGCGGCGGATCTGGGACAGCTCAGCGACCTGATCGTCGGTCCACAGATGCGTACTGCCGCTGGCGTAGGCCCGGACAGTCGGGGTGACCAGGCCGGATTCGACCCAGTAGGCCAGCTGCCGCGGCGTGGCCCCGGATGTTTGCCGGGCCTGGACGGAGGTGTGCAGCCGCCCGGGGCTGACCGCAGACGAGGAGTGAGCAGCCACGCGCGTCAGCCTTTCGCCTGTTTCGCGAGCCAGGCACGCGTCTTGGGGACGTCCAGCGGGAAGGAGATCCGGGCCTGGGTGTCGGCGCGGACGAGGATGCGCCCGGATCCGGTGTCGTCCTCAGGGTCAGGGTCGAAGGTGGCGTGGCCGCCGGCGAGCAGGTCGCAGGCGATGAAGACCTGCTCGACCTCGCCGAAGTACAGCTCCTTGGACGACTGGGTCCGCCCGCCGGTCACCGACCACACCAAATCGTGACGGCCCTCATCGTCCAGCCCGGCCTTAGAGCGGCAGGCGATCGCCACCGCCGTGACCTCGGCCGCATCGACGAGCCGCCGGTCCCGCTCATCCCGCTGGCCGCGTTCGGGCTCCTGTTCGAGGTCTTCGGTGATGCCGAGCGGCGCGGAGGTCGGGGGCGGCGGAGCCGGGGGTAGGGCCGGCTCCGCCGGACGCCCCTCCGGCGCGGCCGGTACCGGTGGAGGCTCCGGCAGAGCCGGCCGCGCCGACGGGAGCTCTTTGAAGGTCGGGTCGGCGGGCAGCTCCGCGCCCGCCGGCAACGGGAGACGCTGGGTCGCGCGGCGGCCGGGCTGCAGTTCCGTGCGTGCGGGGCCGATCTCGGCGACCGCGCCGACGGATTCGAGCACGAGCCCGAGCGGCGCGATGACGTCAATGACGGGGACCGCGAACCGTTTGGTCGGCTGGTTGGGGACCTTACGTTGGCGTTGCTCGAGGCGGAGCTTGGCCGGCAGCGCGCACCCGTGCGCCGTGGACGCGGCGAGCAGCTGCGCGACGCCGGCCAGCTCCGTGGCCGCGTAGTACGAGTGGGTCTCCAGCCGCCACACGCCGATCCCGGCGACCTGGGGCAGGATGACTCGTAGCCGGGTGGCCGGCTTGCACGCGTTGCCTCGTTGGGCCAGGACGGCGCGCTCGACCGGGTCGGACGGGCACGCGCACGGCTTCATGCCGATGAGCTCGGTGCGCCCGTCGCAGCGGCGTTGGCAGCCGCCGCCCGCCCACAGCTCGTAGTACTGGTCGAGGACCTCGAACGGGGGGAGCATGATCTCCAGCTCGGCGGCGGTCGTGTAGACCTCGTGCTGCGCGCCCTCCCCGCCGTCCCACGGTCGCGGCTCGCCGCCGTAGATCTCCGCCACCGCCTGCACCAGGTCGGCAGACGGGGAGGTGACGCGGAAGGTGTCGAGCTTGGTCGGTCGTTCTTTGCCGTTGCTCGACGTCGTCTTCGCGCCGATCCGGAGACGCCCGATCTCCCGCAACCGCTGCTGGATGTCGAGGATCGGCATCACACGGCCCCGTGCGCGGCAGCGGCGTGGAGGGGGTCACCGATGACTGTCTTCGAGGTCTCGTTAAGCCATCTATAGCCTTCACGCCAAAAGAGAAAGTGGCGGAACACCTCGTCGTCGCAGCGGACCGGGATGAGCTCGTAGCCGTCGGGGCGCAGGTGGAGCACCGCGCCGCCGTCGGTGGCCGGCATCGGCTCTTCCCGACCGTCGGCGAGGAGGATGAACTCGGCCTTGCGGTAAGCCGAAAGTTGCAACGCGGTCTCCGGATACACCCCCGACCCGGTCTTGGTGTCGATCAGCAGCCGGCCCAGCCCAGGCACGGTTGCGATCATGTCGAGCGTGCCCGCGTACTTCTCCTTGCGGGAGAACACCGTCATCTCGGACGCTTGGAACTGCGGGTTGAAGGTGGCGTACCAGTCGAGGAACTGGTCGACGTATGGTTCGGCGTCCTTGGGGATGGCGGGCATGGGGCCGTCGATGACGAGGGCCTCGATGACGTTGTGGACGATGGTGCCCAGCTCCATCTTCTTCCCGCTCGAGCGCCAGCACGCGCCCTTGATCCAGTTGATCGCGGCTTCCCGGCCGTCGCCGTCGTCGCCGAGGATCGCGCGGATGCGGGGGATGTTGTCGACCGCGCAGATCGCGGCCTCTTTGGCGGACCAGTAGACCAGCGCGTCCTTGGGGACCGCCTTCAAAATCGTCGTGACCGACCAGTAGGCCTCGCCGCGGCCGTCGACATAGAAGCGTCCTTTGCCGGCGCTGCGGGCCCGCGACGGGGCAGCCATCAGAACGCCTCCTCGTCGAAGCCGGCCAAGGTGTCCAGCCCCGGGCCGTGCTCGAGCAGGACCTGCGCCCAGCCGGAGCCGGCGCCGGCCCGCGCGAGCGGGCAGATCAGGCTGCGCCAGGCACGCACGTCCTCAGGGACCGCGAACGCCAGCATCCCGGCGCACTTCAGCCGTCCGACCTCGGGACCGACGAACACGCTGGTGCGGATGTGCGCGCCTTCCAACGTCGAGCGCAGCTTCAGGACCAGACCGGGAGCGGCGGCCATCAGAACGGCGCCTCGTCGTCGTCACCGGTGGCGGCGTTGGGACTTGGGAGCTGCTCCAGGAGCCGCTCCCAGGTGTCGTGCTGCTCGATGTGGCCGAGGCGGTGGAAGGCGTGCTCGGGCTGGCCGACGAGGATGACGCGTTGTTGGTCGGCCAGCGCCCAACCCAGCTCGGCGTAGCGGGCGATCTCCTCACGCCGCGAGCGGCCGGCTGACAGATATACAGAAATCATCCGCCGCTCACCGCCAGCCAGACGACGGCGGCGCCGGTCAGGTAGCCGGCCAACAGCAGCACGATGAGCACGCCGATCATCGGCGGGCCCGCCAGCTCGGCCTCGCGGTCCCACTCACACGCCCAGCAGCAGCGGGGGGTGGCGAAGCCGTCCGGGTAGACACGCTGCGCGCCGCAGTCCAGGCAGTCGCGCAGCTTGACGGGATGGGCCGCCGCCGCGTCACCACTGGGGGAGGCGGGTGACGCGGCGGGGCCGTCGGCGTGGCCGATCCCGAGGCCGCCGGGCAGGAAGCTGTTGTGGTCGTAGATCATGAGCTCGCCTCCGAGAACGGGCTGCTGCGCTTGCCGGCCGCGCCGCTGTCCTCCTCGTCGGGCTCGTCGACGGGCTCGTCGGGGTGCTCGGCCTCGGACATCTCAGCGAACGCCAACGCCTGGTCCAACGCCGAACCCTTCGCCGTCGGCTGCGCGGGTTGGGGCGGGTCGACGTCGAACAGGCGAGGCTCATCGGACTCGGCCAGCTCGGCCGCCTCGGCGCGGAGCTTGTCCAGCAACGCTGCCACGTAGTCGACCTCGATGACGTAGGCCTCACCGACCTTGACCGCATGAAGGCGAGTGAGGAGCTCGTCGAACGTCTTGTAAGTGATCGCTGACACCGTGCCGACCGCCAGGACAACCACCTCGGAGTCACGGTCGAGCTCGCGATGGCAGGCCTGGGTGCCGGCGAACCGGATACGGCCGCGGGGCACCCGCTGACCGTCGAAATCAGAGAAGGGCATCAGACCTCCCAGTCGTGACGATCCATGGCGGTCGGCGCTGCGCCGGCAGGCGTGGCAGCGCCCGAGCGACGCAGGCGACCCCGGGAGCCGGGGGGCGCTCCCATCCGGACAGCCTTCGTCGCCTCGCGGTCCTCCCGCCGCTTGCGCCGTCGCTCGAGCTCCTCGGCCACGACCTCGTCCACGATCTCCCGCACCCGCTCCGGAGCCACAGCCGGAGACGCAGGCGCAGGACTGGGACGGTCACCCGCCTCAAGCGGTTCGGCGGGAGCGGGAGGCGGCTCCTCCGCCACGCGCTCACGGATCCGCTCGGTTACCTCGACCAACCGCGGCTTGATCTCCCGCGCCTGGCGCTCGGTGATGGGGACTGAACCGCGGTTCAGTCCCGCGACTGTCTCCAGCTCGCGGATCACGAGGGCCTGGTCGAGGAGCTGATAGGACCGGCGCTCGGTCATGGAGAACTCGTTCTCGATGTACGCCTTCCACGTCCGGTAGCCGAGCACTCTCCACGCCTGCCGCTCGTGCGCCTCCGACAGCAGCTCCCACAGCCGGTCGGCGGTCCGGCGGATCCGCTCGGTCAGCTCCCGCGCCGCGGCCTGGTCGAGCGGCTCGACCACCTCACCCGTCACAAGATCCACCACCGTCGCGGCCGCGCTCATCGAGCACCGCCCTCTCGCGTGAGCCGCTCGACGTAGGAGACGAGGTCGGCGTAGGCGATACGGGTGCACTTGGGCCGCGGTCTGACCACGGGTAGCAGCCCCTCGGCCAACAGGGTGCCGACGGTGCGAGGGCTGACGCCGAGCTGCGCGGCCGCCTGCTCCACAGTGAGCAACAGCCGATCGGGGACCGGCTGAGCCGCGGCCAGCACCGCCGCGCTCACCTGCTCGCGGATCAGCCGCTCCAGCGCCCGACCGGCGTCTTCCGCAGTCGACCCTCGCTGCTCGCCTCGAGCATCTGCCCGGCTATGGGGCAGCGGCGTGACGCTCACGCGACGTGCTCGGCTGAACGTGAGGGCCGGTCCAAGACGATCGCCTCGAGGGGGACGTCGAGCGCCTTGGCGAGGGCGATCAAGGTCCTCTTGGTGCCGTTGCGGCGGCCCCGCTCGAGGTCGCACAGGCAGGAGGTCGTGACGCCTGCCTGCTTGGCGAGCGCCGGCAGGTTGTAGCCACTGCGCTTTCGAATGGCCCGCAGGGCCTCGCGGTTGACTCTCATGGGCCGGCAAGCTAACCGCTGTCACCGCGCAATACCAATGCGCGATGCGCAGTACTGACCCGCTGGCGCGTACTTCTCCCGGCTTGCGAAAGTTAAGAACGTCGACTTATGGTTACGCGCGATACGCGAAAAAATGCGACAGAAAACTGGGGAGCGTGTGGTGGCAGCCGACGCTGGCAACGAGCAAGACGGGCAAACCGAGGCGCGTTGGAAGGCCTTCGGGGCGTGGCTGGCCGGGCTGCGCGAGGCGGCTGGGCTGTCGAAACGGGAGGCGGCCAGACGCACGCAGATCTCGGACAGCACGTGGCGCGCCCTGGAGAACGGCGGCCGGACCTTGTACGGGACATGGGTGACCCCCAACCCCGAGCGCTACATCCTCCACCAGATCGCCTTCACTCTCGGGGTGAACGCCGCAGAGGTGTTCGCCCGCTGCGGCCGCGACCTCGAGCCGAGCGAGGCGGACCCCGCGGACTACGACCCGTTCGCCGAGATGGAAGCCATCCGGGTCAGGATCGCGAGGCTGGAGGCCTACCTCCGGGCACATCATCCGGCCCAGGAAGCCGCGCAGCGCGCGCCTCAGCACGGTCGGCGAGGTGGCTCAGCCGCCGCAGCGACTCCTTGACCGCCTCCTCGACGTCGCTGAGGAGGTCTTCGTCCTCGGCGTCGAGGCGACCCCGCCAAGCGGCGATGCGCCGCATTGTCCAGTCGCATTCGTGCTTGACGGCGATCAGGGCCGCGCGGCGGGCGGCCGAGCGCTCGAGGCCGTCGGGCGCGCCTGGGCGGTCGTGCGTCACGGTCTGTTCCCCCGTTGCCGCAGGTCCGGTCTGGATAGGACGTCTCATGGCCTGCAAGAAATACTTTTCCACATACAGGAAGCCCTGGCAATAAGTGAAATCCGCCAACAAGG
>Ga0187893_10004402_pt1 | contig 26848 bp, 27 predicted proteins | sample MA1701074metaG_FD_139574 | JGI IMG/M metagenome (GOLD analysis project Ga0187893, IMG submission 139574) | White microbial mat communities from a basaltic lava cave in the Kipuka Kanohina Cave System on the Island of Hawaii, USA - MA170107-4 metaG ... | reverse complement strand
TCGTCGTCTTCGATCCGGAGACCGAGTGGACCGTCGACCCGGCCCACCTGCGGCAGCGCCATCCGATCACGCCGTACGCGGGAATGTCGCTGCGCGGCGTCGTCCGACAGACATTCGTACGCGGCCTGTGCGTGTATGAAAACGGCCGCTCGAGTGAACGGCCGGTGGGACAATGGCTGCGGCGAGCAGCGGTCGCCTAATCGTCGCGGCGATCCTTTCCGGATCGACGGTCGTCGCCCGAGCGACGGGGCTTGAGCGAGCGGCGGTCCCGGATCTCGCGCCGTTCCGTGGACGTGCGCCCGAACGTCCGGCGCCGTTCCGTCCATTTGCGGCGGTCGAACGTCGTGCGACGGTTGAGGGTGCGGCGCTTGGTCTTGCGCCGCTCGGGACCATCGTGCTTGCGGCTGGCCATGCCACCTCCAGGACCGACACAAGATGCGGCCGGAGGGGCGGGTCGCGCCAGCGTTGCAGGGGGAGGGGACCATGCGGGCCGGGTTGATCGACCTGGCGTCGGCGCGCCTTGGCGGGCGCGCGATGCTGGCGAACGACGAATTCTTCGCCCCGAAGACCAACCTGGTGAAACCGCATCCGGCCGTGTTCATCGCCGGCAAGTACACCGTGCGGGGCAAGTGGATGGACGGGTGGGAAACGCGGCGCCGCCGCACGCCCGGACACGATTGGTGCGTCGTCCGCCTCGGCGTCCCGGGGGTGATTCACTCGGTGATCGTCGACACGCGGCACTTTCGGGGCAATCATCCCGAGTCGTGCTCCATCGATGCCGTTGCCCTACGCGGAGACGCCGGCGTCGTCCGCCTGCGCGCGCTGGGCAACCGGGGCGGGTGGCTCGAGCTGCTTCCCCGCCATCCGCTCGCGGGTGACACGGAAAACGAGTTCCCGGTGACGAGCGACATGCGCGCTACGCACGTCCGACTGAACATCTACCCGGACGGCGGCGTGGCGCGGCTGCGCGTGTTCGGCGCGGCGCGGCCCGATTGGGAGCGGCTGCGCGCGCAACGCGGCCGGGTGGATCTGATCGCCGCGCAGCACGGCGGCGTGCCGCTCGCCGCGAGCGACGAGTTCTTCAGTCATCCGCTCAACCTCGTGATGCCGGGTCGCCCCACCGACATGGGGGACGGGTGGGAAACGAGGCGCCGCCGCGGCCCGGGGCACGATTGGGTGGTGCTGCGCCTCGGTCACCGCGGCACCATTGAGGAAGTCGTGGTGGACACGACCCACTTCAAGGGCAATTTCCCCGAGAGCTGCCGGCTCGAGGCCTGCGACGCGCCCGGGCTCCCGGCCGACGCCGTCCCCGAAGACGGCGCACCGTGGCGCGAGCTGCTGCGGCGCACCAGGCTGCGTCCGGATACGCCGCACCGCTTCCGGGCCATCGGTCGTTCCGGTCCGGTGACTCACGTGCGCCTCAGCATCTTTCCCGATGGCGGCGTGGCGCGCCTGCGGCTGTTCGGGAAACCGGTGTGACCGGGCTCGCGGCGCGGATAAACGCCCTTCCCGAGTCGGAAGCGGCGGCCGCCTTGCGACGCTGCTGCGGCGCCGAGCGCTGGGTGGAGCGCATGGTCCGAGGCCGGCCCTATGCTGACGACGCCATGGTGTTCGCTGCCGCCGAGCGAGCCTGGTGGGACTTGGCACGCGAGGACTGGCTGCAGGCGTTTCGCGCGCACCCGCGCATCGGCGAGCGAAGCACCGATGCATGGTCCCAGCGGGAGCAGGCCGGCGTGGACGGTGCCGGCACAGCCGTCCGGAGCCGTCTCGTGGCGGGCAACGAGGCCTACGAGCGTCGCTTCGGCCACGTGTACCTCGCATGCGCCACCGGCCGCGGGGGGGACGAGCTGTTGGCCGACCTGGAGGCCCGATTGACGAATGACCCGGCGCGCGAGCTGCGCATCGCCGCGGCGGAACAGGCCAAGATCACCCGGCTGCGATTGGAGAAGCTCGAGCACCCATGATCACGATCACGACGCACGTCCTGGACACCGCCCGCGGCCGCCCGGCCGCGGGACTCGCCGTCACACTGTCGGTCCGCGCGGGCGAGCGCTGGACCGAGCTGGGGCAGGCCAAGACCGGAGCGGACGGGCGCGTCGCCAACCTGGTGCCGGCGCAGGCGCCCGCGGCTCCGCGCGGGGGCGCCGTGTACCGCCTCGCGTTCGCCGTCGAGGAGTATTTCGCGGCACAGGGAACAGCGAGCTTTTATCCGAGCGTGGAGGTCGTATTCCGATCCCAGGAGGACACACATCATCACGTGCCGCTGCTCGTGAGCCCGTTCGGCTATACGACCTATCGCGGCAGCTGACCGGTGGGCCCGCACCTCGAGCAGTGGCTGAGTCTCACGCTTCGCTGGATCCACGTCATTACCGGGGTGACGTGGATCGGAACTTCCTTCTATTTCAACTGGCTCAACGCGCGCATCGGTCCGACGGACGAACTGCCACCGGGGGTTTCCGGCGAGTTGTGGTCGGTGCACGGCGGCGGGTTCTACCGCGTGCTGAAATACACCGTGGCGCCCGAGCGGCTTCCGTCCACGTTGCATTGGTTCAAGTGGGAAGCGTACGCCACCTGGGTGAGCGGATTGTCGTTGCTCGTGCTGGTCTACTATGTGAGCGCGCGAGAATACCTGCTCGACCCATTCGTTTCCTCGATCGGCGCGGGGACCGCCATCGCCATCGGCCTGGGCAGCCTGGTCCTGGCCTGGTTGGTCTATGACGTCCTGTGCCGCTCGCCGCTGGGCCGGCGTCCGTGGGCATTGTGCACCGTGGGAGCGCTCCTCGTCCTGGTGCTGGCATTCGGTCTCGGTTTCTTCCTCAGTGCGCGCGCCGTCTACCTCCACATCGGCGCCGCGCTGGGGACCATCATGGCCGCCAACGTGTTTCGCGTCATCATCCCGGCGCAGCAGGAGATGGTCCAGGCAATGGCTGCGGGCCGCGCACCGGACGCCGCTCGCGGGCGCCAGGCGGCCATGCGATCGCTGCACAACAACTATCTCACGCTGCCCGTGCTGTTCACGATGATCAGCACCCACTACCCGGCGACGTACGGCAACGCATGGGCGTGGCTCATCCTCATCGTGCTGTTCGTGATCGGCGTGCTCGCGCGTCACTGGTTCAACCTGCGCAACGCCGGGCGGCGCAACGCGTGGATGCTGCCTGCCGCCATCGCGGCCCTGGCCGCGGCGGCGCTGGCCACTGCGCCGCAGTCAGGCAGCGGGTCTTCGACTGCCGATTCCGGTGGAGAACGATTCGCCGAGGTCCGGGTCGTGGTCGCCCAGCGCTGCGCCCCGTGCCATTCAGCGGCGCCGACCTATCCCGGCGTGCCCGTCGCCCCCGCTGGCGTGCTGCTCGACACGCCCGACCAGATCCGCGCCCGCGCGGCGCGCATTCTCGAGCGCGCGGTGACCACGCAGACCATGCCGATCGGCAATCTGACGGGGATGACGGACGCGGAACGCCGGGTCCTGGGGGAGTGGGTCCGCGCCGGCGCTCCGCTGCGGCAGCTGGCGCCCTAGGAGACCTCGAACAGGACCTTCAGCACCCCCGGCCGCTGCGCGTGGTCGAAGGCGTCGAGCGCCCGTTCCAGCGGATAGCGCGCATGCACCAGTGGCGCCACGTCGACGACCTTGTTCTCCAGCAGGGCGATCGCCTTCGGGAATGGCCCGCACCGCGATCCCACGAGCGTCAGCTCGTTGACCACGATAGTCGAGGCGTTGCAGGTGAGCGTGTCCGCATACGTGCTCTTCATCACCAGCGTGCCGCGCGGGCGGAGGGCCTTGATGGCGGCGGCGAACCCCAGGTGGTTGCCGGTGCATTCCACGGCGACGTCGAATCCTCCCGCCTGGACCTCATCCGCCCGAATCACCGTGATGGCGCGGGCCTCGAGCAGCGCGCGCTTGGGTCCGTGGCGCCCCACCACGCGGAGCCCGCAACCGGTCAGCGCGAGGGTTTGCGCCACGAGCTGGCCCAGCTTGCCGTCGCCGATGACCAGCACCCGATCGGCCGGGGTGATCCGGACCTGCTCCTGGATCTCCAGGGCCGCGGCGAGGGGCTCCACGAACACCGCCGCGTCGAGGGACACGGCATCGGGGATCGGGTGGAGGTTCTCGGCGGGCAGCGTCAGGTACTCGGCGAAGGCGCCGTGGCGGTTCACGATGCCGAGCACCGTGCGGCGCTCGCAGTGCGTGCGGCGCCCAGCGCGGCAGGCGTCGCAGCCACCGCAGACGGCGTTGATCTCGCCCGCCACGCGGCGCCCCTGGAGCGCTGCGGGGCCCCGGTCCACGACACCGACGAATTCGTGGCCCAACACCCCGGTGAACGGGCAATAGCCGCGCGCCAGCTCCACGTCCGTGTTGCAGATCCCGGCGCGCAGCACGCGGACCAGCGCTTCCCCATTCAGGGGCTCGGGCACCGGAATGCTGTGACGGAGCTTGAGCTGACCGCCTTGGAGCCAAACGGCCTTCACGTCGCCTGCAGCCCGTAGTAGAGCACGCGGGCCATGACGCGCCTGCGGTAGTGGGCCGTGGAGCGGATATCGTCGATCGGCGCTACATCCTGCTCGATGGCGGGGAGCAAGTCGTCCGGCGAGCGCAGTGGCGTCGAGCCCGCGAGCCGTCGCTCGATCGCGGGGCAGCGGCGCACGGTCGGCGCCATGCTCGCCGCCACGACGCGCCATCCCTGTTCGCCGCGTACCACCGCGAGCCCCACCTTGGCGATCGCCTGCGCCCTCCGAGACCCAACCTTCTCGAACCACTGGACGCGATAAGGGGTCCGGGGCAGAGGGATCCGAATCTCCACCACGAGCTGGTCGGACCGGCGACGCATCCGTTTGTACCCCTGGTAGAAGTCGCTCAACGGGACGGCTTCGCGGCCGTGCGCCGAGTCCAGCACGACCACGGCGTCGTACGCCATCAATACCGGCACGCCGTCGGCCGCCGGCGAGGCGTTCGCGATGTTCCCCGCCCACGTGCCGCGTGCCTGGATCTGGATCGCGCCCACTTGCCGCGCGGCTCGACCGAGCAGCGGCAACTCGCGCGTCGCCCGCGCGTCGCGGATCACATCCCAATACGTGGCCAACGCCCCCAGCGCGAGCTGCCCATCGGTCCACCGGACGCCTTTCAACTCGGGCACGCCCGACAGATCGACGTAGCAGCGGTCATGCTCGGCGGGGCGCGTGGGCCAAACCACCAGCAGATCGGTGCCCCCCGCGATCGGAATCGCCTCGGGCTGCTCCGCCAGCATGGCGAGCGCCTCGGGCAGGCTCTCGGGCTGCAGCAGCTTCACGGCCGACCCTCGAGCCCGGCGGCGATCCCGTCGATGATGCCGTCGTATCCAGTGCAGCGGCACAGATTGCCGGCCATGAGCTCGCGCACCGTGTGGCTGTGCAGCAGCTCGCGATGGGCGTCGATCCATCGGGCGGTCATCACCACTCCCGGTGTACAGGCGCCGCACTGCGTCGCCCCCGAGCGGCGCAGCGGCTCGAGCGTGGCCGGGTCGAGCGACTCCACGGTCTCCACGCGCGCACCCCGCACCTGATAGATGGGAACCAGACAGGAAACGACCGGCAATCCATTCAAGTAGACCGTGCAGGCGCCACACTCCCCTTCGCCGCACCCTTCCTTCGTTCCCGTGAGGCCGAGCCGATAGCGGAGCGTGTCCAGCAGGCGCTCGGCGGGATCGACCGCCAGGGTAATCGGAGTGCCGTTGAGGGTGAACGTCGTGCGGAAGGTGGAATGCGGAGTGCGGAATTGATTGTCGGTCATTGCGCCTCCCCGTGAAACTCCGCGTTCCGCATTCCGCGTTCCACAATCTCCATCAGCCGCTCCTGCGTCAGCGGGATGATGCACGGGTCAGCGCCGGTGGCCGCGGCGATCGCGTTCAGGACCGCCGGCGCCGGCCCGTCCATGGGCAGCTCGCCCAGCCCTTTGGCGCCCTGGGCGCCGAATGGATAGGGGTTCTCCAGAAACGCGACGCGAATCGGCGGCAGGTCGTCGCTCGTGGGGATGATGTAGTTGGTGAGTTGAGCGTTGGCCATCGCGCCATCCTGCCAGCGGCATTCTTCCAGGAGCGCCCAGCCCAGCGCCTGCGCAACGCCGCCTTGCACCTGCCCGCGGGCCAGCGTCTCGTGCAGCACTTTGCCGATCTCCTGAACGGCGACGAAATCGAGGACGCGCGTGTCGTAGGTGCGCAGGTCGACCTCGACTTCTGCGACGTACGCGCCCCAGGCATACGTGCCGTAGGCGTCTCCGGAATAGGTCGCATCATCCCACGCGATGCCGGGCGGCCGCTGGTAGGCTCCCTCGGCGAGGAGCGTTGCATTCGGATGGGCTCGATGCCAGCGGCGGATGGCGGTGCGAACGGCTTCTCCACGGGCGGTGGCGTCGAGGCCGAGCCGGATCCGCAGAGCGTCGCAGGCGATCTCCACCATGTGGCCCACGACCATGGAGGTGCGCGAGGCCACGGTGGGGCCGCTGTTGGGGACGCGCGCCGTGTCGGCGGCGGCGATCACCACGTCGCCCGGCTCGAGACCGAGCCGCTCCGAGGCGAGCAGCGTGAATACGGTCAGGGTGCCCTGCCCCATCTCGATGTTGGCGCTGCGCACCTCAACCCGGCCGTCGGGGAGTCCCGCCACATGCAGCCGCGACGCCAGAGCCACCTCGCCGCCGCCGGTGAAACCGGCGCCGTGGTGAAACGTGGCCAGGCCGATGCCCCGGCGTCTCGTAGACTCGCTCCGATTGAACCGCGGATGGGCGGCACGCTTCGCGTGGTAATCCGCAAGGGTGAGGGCGCGCTCGAGCACCGCCACCCGATCGGTGCCGTCGTTGATCACCTGTCCCGTTGCCGTGGTCTGTCCATCGCGCAGCAGGTTGCGGCGGCGCAGCTCGGCAGGGTCGAGGTTCAACCGGGCCGCGATGCGGTCCATGTGGCGTTCGTTCGCAAAATGGGTCTGCGGAGCCCCGAAGCCGCGAAACGCGCCGAACGGCACGGCGTTGGTGAACATGGCGCGCCCGTCGATACGCACGTGGTCGCAGGCGTACGGCCCGGCGGCGTGGATGATGCCGCGCGACAGCACCACCGGTGACAGCGTCACGTACGCGCCACCGTCCATCACGACCGCGATGTCCTGGGCGAGCAGCCGGCCATCCGCGGTCACCCCGGTACGGTGCCGCACCAGCGACGGGTGGCGCTTGGTCGTGGCTGCCATGTCTTCACCGCGATCATAGATGATCTTCACGGGTTGGCCGCTCTTCAACGCCAGCAGGGCGGCGTGCAGGGCGATGGTCGAAGGGTACTCCTCCTTGCCGCCGAAGCCGCCCCCGGTCGGCGTCTGGATCACCCGGAGCCGGGCCTCGTCGCGGTCCAGTGGAGCGAGCAGCGCCTTGAGCACGTAGTAGGGGCACTGCATCGAGCCGCGCAGCACGACGACGTCTCCCTCCACCGACGCGAGCATGCCCTGGGGCTCGAGATAGACGTGTTCCTGCGCGCCGGTCTCGTAGGTCCCCTCAACCACGATCGGCGCGGCGGCGAGCGCGCGCTCGACGTCGCCCTTGGTGATGGAGAGGTGTTTGAGAACGTTATCGCTGCCGTACTGGATCTGCTCGAGCTTCGGGACGGCGCGGAAATCGAAGATGGGAGGCTCCAGCGCGACCTCGATTGTGACCGCGGCCACCGCACGCCGCAGCGACATGCGATCGGGATGCGCGAGCAGCAGCACCGGCTCCTGCACGTGGCGCACGCAGTCCGCCGCCAACACCGGCTGGTCGCGCTCGATCAGGGCCACGAAGTTCGGGCCGGGGATGTCCCGGTGGTCCACGATGGTGAACTGGGACCAATCGACGTCCGGCGCGAAACGCACCGCCGTGATGCGCCCCCGCGGCGCCGGGCTGCGCACCGTGGCGCCCCACAGGAACTCCCCCTCCTCGAGCGGCAGGTCGTCGACGTAGCGTTCCCGGCCGGTGAGTTTCGCCAGTCCCTCGAGTCGCTGCATGGCGCGAGAATCTAGCCGTTGCCTTCGGTGCGCGCGCAGTGTAGCTAACCGAACGAACGCCCCGTGAGGCCTCTCATGGCACCCGCACGCAAGCGATCCCGCACTCCCCCCGCAAGACTCACGTCCATCAATCCGGCCACAGGCGAGCCGCTGGAGACGTTCCCCGAAACGAGCCCATCCCGGCTCGATCGCATCCTGGACGAATCGGAACGGGCGTTTCAGGACTGGCGCAAACGCCCGCTGGCCGAACGAACCGGGCTGCTGCGCCGGGCGGCTCAGGTGCTCAGAGCCGGCAAGGGGAAGTACGCCCGCGCTATGGCGCTCGAAATGGGAAAGCCGCTGGCGCAGGGGGAAGCCGAAGCGGAGAAGTGCGCGTCGGTGTGCGACTACTACGCCGAACACGGCCCGGATTTCCTGGCACCCGAGCCGCGCGAGCTCGATGGCACAAGAAGCTACGTGCGTTTCGATCCCATCGGACCCGTCCTGGCCGTGATGCCGTGGAATTTTCCCTTCTGGCAGGTGTTTCGCTTCGCGGCTCCGGCGCTCGCGGGCGGCAACGTCGGGGTATTGAAGCACGCCTCCAACGTGACGCGGTGCGCCCTGCTGATCGAGGCGGTGTTTCGAGAAGCCGGATTCCCCGAAGCGACGTTCCGGAGCCTGGTCCTCTCGAGCGGGCGAGTCGCGGACGTCATCGCCGACCCCAGAATCCGCGCCGTCACCCTGACGGGATCGGAAGCGGCCGGCAGCCAGGTGGCCGAGCAGGCCGGGCGTCACCTCAAGAAGACGGTGCTCGAGCTGGGCGGCAGCGATGCCTTCATCGTCCTGGACGACGCCGATCTCCCCAAGGCGGCGAAAACCGCGGCCGACGCGCGCCTGATCAACAGCGGCCAGAGCTGCATCGCCGCCAAGCGGTTCATCGTCGTGGAACGGGTGGCCGCGCGGTTCGAGGAGCTGTTCGCAACCGAGATAGCCTCCCGCCGCATGGGCGATCCGCTGGCCGCCGGCACGCAAGTCGGTCCGCAGGCGCGCGCCGAGCTGCGCGACGAGCTCCATCGCCAGGTCCAGCGTTCGGTGAAGCGCGGGGCGAAGGTCGCCGTCGGCGGTGTCGTTCCCAAGGGCGCCGGCGCTTTCTATCCGCCTACCGTACTGACCGGCGTGCGGCCCGGTATGGCGGCGTTCGACGAGGAGGTGTTCGGACCGGTGGCCGCGGTGGTGCGCGCGCGTGACACGGCCGCTGCCGTGGCGCTCGCCAACGCGTCTCCCTATGGATTGGGAGCGGCCGTGTGGTCGGAGGATCGAGCCGAGGCCGAGCGCGTCGCCGCGGAGCTCGAGGCGGGGTGCGTATTCGTGAACGGCATGGTGCGGTCCGATCCGCGGCTCCCCTTCGGCGGCGTGAAACGGTCGGGGTACGGGCGCGAGTTGTCCGAGTATGGCTTGCGCGAATTCCTCAACATCAAGAGCGTCGCCGTCGCATGACTGACCGGCCGTCTTTCGAGTCCCGCTCGCTGGCCGCCGCGCTCGGCGGTCGCTACGTGGTGGAGCGCGAGCTCGGTCGTGGAGGCATGGGAGTCGTGTTCCTCGCACGCGAAGTCGCGCTCGACCGCTTCGTCGCCATCAAACTCCTGCCCCCGACGCTCGCCACCCCTGAGTTGGTGGTCCGTTTCCTCCAGGAAGCGCGCACGGCGGCTCGACTCGCCCACCCGCACATCGTCCCGATTCATGCCGTGGAGCAGGTTCAGGATCTCGTCTTTTTCGTGATGGGGTACATCCCCGGCATGACGCTGGCCCAGCGCGTTCACCACCACGGCCCACTCTCCGCACCCGAGGTCGCCCGGCTGATCCAGGAGGTGGCCTGGGCGCTGGCGCACGCCCACCAGCAGGGAGTCGTGCATCGGGACATCAAGCCCGAAAACATCCTGCTCGAGCGCGGCACCGGACGGGCGATCGTGACGGATTTCGGCATTGCCCGGCTTCAGGAAGTCACTCCCGGGGTGGAGGCCGGCAGGCTGATCGGCACCGCCCGTGTCGTCGCCCCCGAGCAGGCGGAGGGAGGCCCGGGCGACGAGCGCAGCGATCTCTACTCGCTCGGCGTGACGGCCTACTACGCCCTGACGGGTCGCTACCCGTTCGATGCCCTGGATCCGCGCACCGTGCTGATGCAACACGTGACTCTGCCCGCGCCGCCCGTGCTGTCGGTTCGGCCGGGCATCGCGCCCGCGCTGGCCGCCGCCATCGATCGCTGCCTCGCCAAGGTGCCCGCCGGCCGGTTCGCCACGGCCGGCGACCTGGCCGATGCCGTCGCCATCGTGCGCGAAGGCGCGGCCACCCCCGCCACCCTGCAGCGCATCACACGAGAGCTCTCGAGCTTCGCCGTCGATCTGACGGGCTATGGTTCGCTGGCCATCGTGGCGATCGCCGCACAGCTGCTGCGCAGCAGCGATTTCCTCGGCATGGGAGTCGTGTACACCTTCGCCATCGGCCTGGTGCTGCTCGCGCTGACGGAGCTGCGCGCCTTGTCGTTGACCCGGCTGATCCGCTCGGCCTGGAGCGAAGGGTGGACCGAGCGTGATCTCGCCGCCGCCATCGAGCGTGAAGCCCGGCTCACGGCGGCCACGACCGCGCCACCCCATCCGGGGCGGGCGGCCAGCAGTGCGCTGTTTCTCGGCGGGCTTCTCGCCCTGCTGGCGTTCTGGCTGGGCCCCAAGGAGCTGGGCCAGGCATCGCTCGAAGGGCCGCTGGCGTGGGTGATCGAGCTGTTCAGCCTGATCGCCCCCGTCGCGTTGGGCCGCTGGTTCGGCACCCGGCTCGAAGCCCCCTACGACGGTCGTCCAGGCCTGTTCAGCCGGTTCTTCGCGAGCTTCAAGGCCCGGATGTTGTTCTGGGCGTCGCGGTTCACGTTCAAGCGCTCCGCGCTGCCACCGCTCCCCGCCGGCGATCACCACACCGAGGTCCTGATCGCAGGCGCCGCGCGCGACATCCTGCGCGCTCTCCCCGACCCCGACCGTCGTCTCGGTGAAGTGGAACAGATGCTCTCGCGCCTGGAAAGTGAGGCTGCCGGCCTCCGCAGGAGGATCACCGAGTTGGATGCGATTGCGGCCCAGGTCGGGGGGACTGCCTCACCGCGGCGCGATCAGCTGGTTCAGGACCTCGAGGCGTCGCGCCGTACGGCCACGGAACACCTCGGTACGATCGTCAACGCGATCGAGAACGTCCGGCTCGAGCTGCTGCGCCACCAGGCCGGATTGGCACCGACCGGCCTCACCGGAGACTTCGAGCGGCTCAAGGCCATCGGGGCTCAGCTCGACGCGGTGGTCGAAGCGAGACGGGCGGCCCCAGATTTCGAGACCGCCCGTGTCGACCTGCGGGGCTGATTGTCTACTGCTCCTGCGTCACCCAGGCCGCGATCTGTGCGCTGAATCCCTGCGCCAGCACCTGGAGATCGATCGGACCGATGTTCGGATCCTCCTTCAAGGTCACGACACGGTCCAGGTTGGTCTGCGCCTTGGCGAAGCCTGAGTCAATGGCGATCGCGGCGCGATAGGCTCCGGCGGCCGCCGTAAAGTGGCCGGTGCGCTCGAGCGCAATGCCCAGGTTGTTCTGAAACATCGCCACCTCGGGCGCCCGCTCCACCGCCAGGGCCAGGGGCCGCAGCGCGTCATCGAACGCTCCCTGATGGATCAGCACCAGCCCCAGGTTGTTCATCGACCACACGTCGCTCGAATCGAGCACCAGCGCCTCGTGGTAAGCCGTGACCGCCCGGTCCGGCTCGCCCTGAGCGCCATGCACCCGGCCGATCAACCGGTAGGCCTCGCCCACCGTCTCGTCGATCCGTAACACCGCCTCGACCACGGCGAGGGCGGAATCGGGCTGCCCGGCATCGAGCAGTACGCGGCCCAGGTTCAGATAGCTCTTCACGTGGGTGGAATCGAGTGCCAGGGCCTGCCGCAGGGCGGCCTCGGCCTTGGGGAGATCGCCGGCCTTCCAGGCCGACAGTCCGAGCATGTAGAACCCGAACTGGTTGGTGGGACGGCTGGACGTGTACGACTCGAACCCGGCTACGGCTTCATCGTAGCGACGAGCGCGGTACGAGGACTCCGCGCTCGCGAACGACACCGGACCGACCGGCGCGCCGGGCACGCTCGGCGTGCTCGCCGACTCCGGCGTGACGGTCATCGAGGGGGGGTCTGGCTCTCTCGCGATGGCTTGCCGGGGCGATTCTTCGCCGCAGCCGGCCAAGACCATGAATCCAGCGACGAGCCATGCTGGGGTGTACCGGAACGTGGTGATCATATAAGCCTCCGTTGAAGGTGTGTGGACGCACCCCCCTCAAGGCAGGCGGGAGGCCAGCCGGTCGTTGGTGATCAGCCCTCGGTAGCGCAACCACTTAGCGACTCGGAACGGGAGACATTGTGTCCGGGCGGACACATGAAACACGGGTGAGCCGTGTCCGACGGGACACGGGAACTACTCCCGGGTGATGCCGTGCCTCCGCATGATCTTCAGCAAGCTCGCGTGATCGGCAAGCCCGAGCGCGTCCGCCGTCCGAGTGATGTGCCAGTCATGTTTCTCCAGAGCAGCAACCACGATTCGACGCTCGGCAACTGCTTTGAGCTCCTGAAACGTGCGCGGCTCGGCGCCTCCGTCGCGCACGGGACCCTGTTCGGCGATGTCGGGCGGAAGGTCATCCTCTCCCAACACTTCCCGGTCCGTTGAGATCAGCATCCGCTCCAGCGTATTGCGCAGCTCGCGCACGTTGTTCTTGCTCCAGTCATAGGCCATCAACCCCTCCAGTGCCGCGCCGCTCAACGTGCGCGGGCGCGCCCGAAACCGGGCGCACATCTCGGTCAACAGATGTTGCGCGAGCTCCGGGATGTCCGACAACCGGTCCCTGAGCGGCGGCACGGCGAGCACATGTACGTTGAGACGGTAATACAGGTCCTGGCGAAACCGCGCCGCGGCGATTTCCGCTTCCAGATCCCGATTGGTCGCGGCGACGACGCGCGCGTCCACGGCGATGGTCCGCGTGCCGCCCAGGCGCGTCACCTGCCGCTGCTCCAGCACGCGCAACAGCTTCGCCTGCGCCGCGGCCGGCAGCTCGCCGATCTCATCCAGAAACAGGGTCCCCCCGATCGCCGCCTCGAACGCCCCCTTGTGCAACGTCACCGCCCCGGTGAACGCGCCGCGCTCGTGCCCGAACAGCTCGCTCTCGACCAGATCGTGCGGCAGGGCGGCGCTATTGATGGCGACGAACGGACCCTTCGCCCCGCTCTGTCGGTGTACTTCGCGCGCCACCACCTCCTTGCCGGAGCCGCTCTCTCCCACGATCAGCACCGGCGACGGAATCGGGGCGACGCGGGCGATCGCCTCCCGCAGTTTCCGCATGACCGGGCTCGATCCCGCGAGCGGCGCCTCCCCCATCTCGCGCTGCAGCGCTGCCACCTGGGCCGTGAGGCGCCGCCGCTCGAGAACGCCGGCGATCTCCTGGACCACCCGCTCCATGGGCTCGGCCTTGTCGATGAAGCTCACCGCGCCGAGGCGGATCGCCTGCGCGCAGCGATCGTAGTCGCCCGTCCCCGTGTAGACGATCACGGGTACCCGTTGACCCTCCCCCCGGCGCTCGAGCTGTCGCAGCACCTCGAACCCGTCCATGCCGGGCATCTCGAGATCGAGCAGCAGGCAATCGACCGGCTCGCGCGCCAGGATCTCGAGCGCCGCCGCGCCGTCCGGCGCGTGTAGCGTATCGTGACCGGCCAGGCGCTTGAGATCGTAGGCGTATTGTTCGGCGAGAGCGTGAACGTCGTCGACGATGAGGATCAGGGTCACGCCGGGCCCTCAAGCGAGGGCACTTCCACGATGAAGCGCGACCCGGCGCCGGGAGACGTCTCGACCCGGAGCCGGCCGCCCGCGTCGGTCACCAGCCGGCGCACAATGGAGAGGCCGAGACCCACTCCGCCGGGTTTGGTCGTGTGGAAGTCCTGGAACGCGTGCTCCAGCTCGGATTCGGTCATGCCCTTCCCCGTGTCCTCGATCACGATCCGAATCGCATCCGAAGCGCCTTCGTCTTCGGATCGGGTCGTGGAGACCGTGACGATCCCGGGCTGGCCGCCCAGAGCTTCGACCGCGTTGCTCACGAGATTCTCGAGAATGCGCCGCAACGCGATGGCGTCGATCTTCGCTTCCCCCACCCCGCTCCCGAGCTGGGTGGTGAGCTCCGCCGGACCCGCCGGCAGCTGCTCGACCGTCTCGCGCGTCACCGTGTTGACGTCGCAGCGCTGCGCGTCGGGAGGCGGGGACAGCTTGGCATAGTTGGCCGCGAGCGATTCCAGATAATTGAGACTGGAGGCCAGCGCCTGGCGCCGCTCGGCGAAGACTTTGGGCAGCTCGGCCGGTCGGTCGCGGGCGACTTGCGCCAGGTGGCGCAGCACGTTGCGCAGCGGAGCGAGGCCATTCCTCACGTCGTGGTTCACCTGCCGGGCGAGCTCGCCTGTGGCCGCGCGGCGCTCCACCTCCCGTAACCGGACCGTCCCGTCCCGCAGCCGCTCGGTCATCTGGCCGAGCAGGCGCTCGAGCGCGCCGACCTCGTCCGCGCCGTCGCTCGCGAACTCCACGTCGAGGCGGTCCATATCGATCTCGGCGGTCTTTCCCGCGAGCTCGGCCAGCGGCCGGCTGAGCCGCGACGCGAGCCACGCGGCCAGCAGCACCGTCACGAGCAGCGTCACCAGCACCGCGATCACGAACCAGAGATCCACGGTGCCCACGAGCTCTCGCAATCCCGTCAGCGGCGTCGCCACCTGGAGCCGCGCGGGCACGAGCTGCGCGCTGTCGGGCTGCGCGGCGACGAACGGCACCGGCAGCTCGCTCACCACCTCCTCCGCGCGGCGCGCGGCGGTGGGGGGGGGACGCGACGACACCGTGGCGTGAGGCAGGACGAGCGAGACAGTGACCGAACTGTCCCGCGCCAGGCGCGCCAGGAACCCCGAGTCGACCGTGATCCCGCCCACGACGGTGAACAGGCGGTCGCCCAGGGGGAGGGAATCGAGGCGCGCCAGGGCGAAGAACGGACCTTCGGCGGTGCGGGCCTGAATCAGGGCCATCCCGTTCGGCGCGGTGGGCAGGAGCTGGGGCAGGGCGCGCTCGATCCGGTCGAATTCGTTGCGGAAATGCCCGGAGCTGATGATGCGCGCCGAATCGTCCTGAATCTGCAGCATGTCGAGACCCGCAATCCGCATCGCGGTGCCCGCGTAGTCGAGCGCGTAGCCGCGTTGCAGCGTATCCTGCGCGAGGGCGGCCAGGCGGAAGCGATTGTCGGCCGCGGCGGCGGTGCGCAACCGCGCCAGTCGCGTCGCGAGCAGCGTCCCCTGACGCTCCAGGTCCTGGCCGATGAGGTCGACGAGCGCCGCAACGCGGCCGCGGTATTGTCCGGCGATTTGCTGGCGCATCCCGCGGCGGACGCCGAGTCCGAACACGATGAGCGGCACGAGCACCACCGGCACGGTGGCGAGCAGGATGCGGGTGCGGAAGGTCATCGGCTCATCGGACGCGCAAGGTTCCGTCCCACTCCACGGTGAACGCCGCGCCGCCGCGGCGCACGATGGCCCGCCGCCGCACGTCGACCAGCGCCGTCAGGTAGCGCGCCGGGTCGGCGCCGAGCCACGGCGCCCGGGCGACGAGATCCCGCACCGCCTCACACGGCTCCAGTGGTCCCACCGGCAGCGCCCACACGTAGGCGCTGGCCCCATTGGAGGCGAGCGCGGCGTTGAATTCTGCGCCGCCCAGGCCGGTCGCGCGAGGCCCTTCAGCCCCAACCAGCCCCAATGCGACGAGGCGACCAGCCAGATCACGCGCCGTGGGATCGTCGGACGGATAGACAAGCGCCTTGCGCAGCAGTCCCGGCGCCGGCGCGGGGCTCGGCGGTGCGGCACTCCCGCAGTCGTTCGAAGACCACCAAGTCGCGGTTCCGGCGGCACGCGCTTCGACCCGCACCGCATCGCGCGCCAACCCGGCGCGTACCGAGCCATCGACCAGGCTGGCGCCGAGCGGCATCGCCAGTATGTAGGTCCGGTCCCAGGGAAGCGCCACTGTGGCATAGCCGGGGCGATCGGCCGCGTAGCTCAGCGCGACCGCGTCATCGGTGACCAGAAGGTCGATCCCTCGGTCGACGAGGTCGCGGGCGTCATCACCGGCGGGAGGTCGGATCACGATCACGGGTCGCCCCGTGCGGCCATACGGCGCGACGGTGATCGAGCCGCCGGTCGTGTCCGCCGCGTAGGGGCCCGTGCCCGCCGGCCATTCCTTCCCCGCGATCGACCGCGTTACGGCGAACGCGGGGGCGGCGAATAACCGCGGGTTGGAGACGGACGTGGGCAATCGCACCACGATTTCACGCTCGTTCCCTGCCGTCAGCTGCGCGCCGCTCGGCAACGGCGCCGCTCGGCCGATCCAGGAATCGACGACCGCTTGCCCGGTCACGGCAGATCCGTCCGAGAAACGGAGCCCCGGACGAAGCGTGAACGTCCACTGGCGCCCGTCGTCCTCGCCACGCCACGACTCCGCGAGCACGGGACGCAGCGTTTCCGTGCAATCGAGTCGCACCAGCGTTTCGAACACCTGCGGGAATACGAATCGCTCGGCCTCGGTAGTGGGCACCGGAGCGTGGCCCGGATCGACGGCGCCGGAAAGAGCGATGTAGAGACGCTCAGGCACCGATGCCGAATCGCGCGTGAGCGCGCACGGATCGATCGCGGGTGCCGGCGGACTCACGACGACAGGCGCCCGGGCGCAGCACACGGCGAGCATGGTGCAGCACACAGCGGCGGCGGGTCGCATACCCGCAGAAAATACCCGGGAAACGGCAATCGGTACTCGGTGACCGAGTACCGATGACAGATTGCTGTTTGCGCCCTAGTCTACAAACGCCCACAGCAGCTCGCGGCTCCTGCGATCCAGCCGGGCGAGATGCCGCAACCGATACAAGTCGCCGGCGACGTCCCGGATCAGGAGGCCGCCTTCCGGGAGACCCCGAGGCCAATCATCCAGCCGCGTCTGGAACGACCGCGGTCCCTGGCGCGTCTCGACGCGCCAGGTCCGGATCTCCACCTCCTCGTCGATCACGTGCACCGCGGTCACGTCGAAGACAAACCCCGCCTGCACCAGCGCCTGTTCCAGGGCCCGGCGCGACCCGGAATCGAGCGTGGCCGGATCGGTCACGAGCGCGACCTCCGCGTCTTCATGGTCGCGGAGCGACAGAAAGCGCCCGGGCTCGGACCACGGGAACGCCCGTCGCACGCGCACCGCGCACTCGTGCTCCCCCTGAGTCACCCAGAGCTGCCCGTCGGCGCGATGCTCCAGTGTGAAGACGGTGCTCGGTTCCGCGAGCGGCTTGCCAACCATCACTGTTGTCATGTGACCTCCTCTCGGTCATCGGTCATCGGTTGTGTTACGCGGTTCACGCCAACTGCAGCTGCAACTCATGCAGTTTTCGATACCGGCCACCGGGCTTGGCCAAGAGTTCCCGATGCGTCCCCGCTTCGACCAGCCGGCCATCCTCGATCACGAACAGCCGCGACGCCCGGCGCAGGGTCGACAACCGGTGCGCGATGGCGAACACCGTGCGGCCGGCCGTGAGCCGCTCGAGCGCCTGCTGGATCTCACGCTCGGTCTCCGTATCCACGCTCGAGGTCGCCTCGTCCAGGATCAGGATCCTCGGATCGTGCAGGATCGCCCGCGCGATCGAGACGCGCTGGCGCTCGCCGCCCGAGAGCGTGTGACCCCGCTCGCCCACGACCGTGTCGTAGCCCTGCGGCAGCGTGCACACGAAGTCGTGCGCGTTCGCCGCCTTCGCCGCGGCGATCGTCGCCTCGAGCGAAGCCTCGGGCAGTCCGTAGCGGATGTTGTCCAGCACCGTGCCGTGAAACAGGTACGGATCCTGGAGCACCATGCCGATCTGCCGGCGGTAGTGCCCGGTCTCGAGGCACCGCACGTCGACCCCGTCGATCGAGACCGAACCCCCGGTCACGTCGTAGAAGCGCGCGATCAGATTCACGATCGTCGTCTTCCCGCCGCCCGACGCCCCCACGAGACCAATCAGCTCCCCGGCCGCCACGTCGAAGCTCACGCCCTTCAGTACCTGGCGGACGCCGTCGTAGGCGAAGACGACGCGCTCGAAGCGGACCCGTCCCTGCACCGGATTCAGACGCACGGCCGCCGGCTGGTCCTTTACCTCGGGCTCGGTGTCCAGGACCTCGAACACGCGATGCGCCGACGTCGTCGCCCGATTCATGGTCCGCGCCATCTGACCGATCACCTCGATCGGCGCCACGAACATCGTCGTGTACAAGAGGAACGACACGAACGTCCCGGTCGACAACGTCGCTCCGGAGCCCAGCAGCCGCGGTACCGCCAGCACCCACACCAGGACCGTGGTCGTGTGCACGGCCAGCATCAGGAACGGCCAGAAGCCGGTCCACATGCGGTGAATGCGGTTGAACTCCGCGGTCACGTCCTCGTTGCGCTCCCCGAAACGCGCGATCTCGCGGTCTTCCTGGTTGAACGCCTTCACGACCCGGATCCCGGGAATCGTGTCCGACAGCACGTCGCTCACCCGCGACCACTTCCGCCACGCGCGGATGAACAGCTGGTTGATCGCCTCGCCATGTCGGTAGATGAGCCAGCACAACGCCGGGACCGGCAGCGTCATCACCAGACCCAGCCGCCAATCGAGCGACACCAGCACCGCGCCCAGTCCGACGAGCATGACGAGCGACAACGATACGTCGACCACGCCGAACGCCAGGAACTCCCACAGCCGGTCGGTATCGGCCGAGACCCGCGTGATCAGACTCCCCGTCTTCTTGCGCGAGAAGAAGGACAGCGACAACCGCTGGATGTGCTCGTACAGCTCCGCGCGCAGATCGCGGGCCACCCACTCGCCGAGAATCGCCATCAACCGCAGGCGAACCAGCGCGGCGCCCTGGCGCACGAGATAGACGAGCGCCATCCCCGCCACCGCCAACCAGGCGATCCACGTCGCCCGACCCACCGGCAGCGCGCCCTCGCGGGCAGGTCGGATCACGCGATCGATCAGGTAACCGGCCAGGTAGGGCGGCACGAGACTCACCAGCGTGATCACCGCCGCCGCCGCGATCCCGATCGTGAGCTGGCGCCGGTACGGCTTGAGATAGCCCAGCAGCCGGCGGATCACGGCCACACGCCGCCCTGCCACCAGTGCCTGCGCGTCCCGAACCGGGCGCGCCACCGCGTCGGCGTACTCGCGATCCGCGTCCGCTGGCGGGATCGTGCGCCCGGCGATCGACTCCTCGAGCACGAAGCGCAGGTTCTCGAAGGCGCGGCGCTGGCGATGCGTATAGCGCACCACCAGCAAGGCCGGATCGCCGGGGCGGCCCAGCAGCGTGAGCGCCGTCGCCGACAGTCCGGGAGCCTCCCGAACCGCCTCGATCCGCGAGCGCCAGACGCTTTCGATCACCCAGTCCGCCCCGGCGCGCGTGGCTGTCGCCAGGTGATTCGGGCCCAGCGCCACCCAGGTCTCCCCGAGGCGCAACGCGTGGTCGAGGTCCGCCAGGGCGTAGAGCTGCACCGGCGCCCCATCCCACCGCTCCTCGATGGCCCGGCGCAGCCCGGCAGGGAGCCGGGCCGGCTGGTCCGTGTAGCGGGCGATGATCGCTGCGTTGAGCTGCCGTTGATCGGTGTCCATCATCGTGATCCTAGGGCGTTGGGGTCAAACAGAACGGCCTCCCAGGTTTCTCGAAGCACCTGGAAGGCCGGGATCACGCAATGGTATCGCGGACTTCTAGGGTGCTTCCCTCCCCGACTGTTCGTCGGCGGACGCAATACGCCCAACGACGCCCGCAAACGGCGCGGTCCGGCGCACCGGAACCGCCCACAGGCGGAGCATCTTGGGGTACGGAGTGCGCGCGTTCATCATCGAGAAGAGATCCTCAGACAGGGTTCCATTGCCGCTGGCTCAAACTACGACCGGTCCTGAAGCGAGGTCAAGGGGCGGTGCGGCAAACGCCGTTGCCCGGACAGGAACTGCTGCAGGAAGTCCTGCCCACGCGCCAGCTGCGACACACGTCCCGCAAGCTCGTTCACGCGCTCTTCGAGGTCCCCCTCCAACAGCCGATCCTCGAGCCGGGCCAGCCGACGTCGCTCGCGCCGCCAGCCCGCCGCGAAGAACACCGCACTGGCGACCGCGGCGCCGAACAGGAACAGGAAGATGCGCTCGTTCACGGAAAACGCCCGGTTGGGAACCGTGAAGACGTACGGGCGATTCCATCACGAGTTTCGGGAGGTTTGGGCCCCTACCCGGTAGGACTCCCGGACCAACCCGGCGAAGCGACGATCGAGCTGGGCAGCCCGCGTGAAGCGGAAATAGTGCGCATAGCCATGGGAGTTCAGGTCTCGAAATGAAACGACCTTCACCACCAGGGGATGACGCGCCCGGCGCTCGAGCCAGAGGTAGACCTCGACCCACCGCTTGAGAATCCGGACCCCGGCGAACCGCACCCGCACCTGGAACACGATCCCCGACACGCGCCCATAGATCGTCACCGGGCCCGCCGCACGCATCAGCCGCCGCAGGCGATCGAACACGCGCCGGAACTCCGGCGGACGACCGCGGAAAAACCGCATTAGCGGGAGAGTTTTGCGGCACGAATGCCACATGTTCCGCGTCACAAAGCGGTGCCCGCAGCGAGGGCACCGCCAAAGTCGTTGGCCTTGCAATTGCCACCCTTTACCCTATAGGTGTATCCAAGATGGTACCACCCGCACGGGCTGGAGAGGAGCGAACTCGATGACAATCATCAAAGCGGTGGCCGTCGGCGCCTCGATCGCGCTCGGCGTTGGGGGCGTGGTAGCGAGCGTTGCCAACCCCCAGCAGAGAGACACCGTCACGATTCCGGCGGGGACCACCTTCGTCGCGATTCTGGACCAGGAGCTGCCGACCGCTACGAGCCGTCCCGGAGATGAGTTCGACCTGCGCACCGTACGACCCGTGCGCCTGTCCGGCGGCATGGAGATTCCCGTCGGGAGCGTAATCACCGGTGAGGTGATCGACGACGACAACGACGACGGCGGCGTTGGCGGGGGGTTCAGCGTGCGCTTCACGGAGCTGGTGTTGGATGGGGACTCGACTGAGATCGAGATCCAGACCGAGCAGTTCCGGTTCGGCGCACTGTCGGTGGCGTCTGTCGTCCCGGTGGTGGTACCGGCGGGAAGGCCCCTGGCGATCCGCCTGATTCGACCCGTCTCCGTCGCCTACCGCCCGCCGCCGGAGCCGATCTACGCGGCGGAGTAGGAACGAGCGTCGAGTCCTGAGCTATTCAGGCGGCCGCCCCGTCACGAGCTCCCGCACCACGCGCTCGGCCCCATAGACGTGCTGCAGCCACGCCTGGATGGCCCGCACGTCCACCATCACGTTCCGTCCCCGCTCGGGGAGATAGATGTAATCGCGGACCAGGGCGTCGATGTTGCGGTCGAAATTCAATCCGACGAGACGCAGGTCCTTGGTCACCGCCGGGCTCCCTGAGTTGCCGCCATAGGTGTCCGCCGTGGACACGAAGTCGAGCGGCGTGCCCAGATCGAGCCCCGCCGGCGGCGTGCGCCAACGGTAGGGGAGATCCCAGGCGGTGCCGGGACCGTAGGCCCGGAATCGGTCGTACATCCCATAGAACGTCGTGAACGGCGGCGCCTCGGTCCCGTTGTAGGCATAGCCCTGCACGACGCCGTCCGCGATGCGCGGGGAAAACGTTCCGTCGGGCGGAACGAGGCGACCGTAGACCGCGAACCGCGCGCGGCCCAGTTCGCTGGCCAACTCGCGCTCCTCCACGCCCAGCGCGCCGAAGTCGCGCTCGAACGCCTGCATCGCCGGCAGCAGCGCCGCCATCAGCACCAGGGCCGGATCGGTGGTGGGGAGGCCCGCCGACAGCGCGATGTCGGCCCTGGCCGAGTCGGCGAGCGCGGATGTCCCGAGCAGCTGCTGCGCCGCCGCCTCCGGGGTCGCCTGACCCATCAGCGCGGCGCGGGCGATCGCGTGGCCTGGTCCATAGGCCCGCACGACGTCGGCCAGCTCGAGCGCGAGGAAGCGGTGCTCGAGCTCGCGCGGCACATCGCCGATCGCGGCGGCGCGGCGGCTGAACACCGCCGCGGAATCGTGGCTGGCACCCGCGATCTGTGCGGCAGTCACCGCGCGCCGGGCCAGGGCCGACCCGGCTGAGCCCGAGGGGAAGAAGGCGAACGCCCGGTATGGCGCCGCGAAGGTCGCCTTGCGGCGCTGCAGGTCGGCCATGCGCTCGAGCAGCTTTCCGTACCGGTCCCGCAGCTCGCGCCTGGCCCCCAGGCTTTCGGCCAGCGCCCGCTCGGCGTCGCGCCGGCGCGCCATGATCGCCGCATCGAGCAAGGCACCGTAGCGGCCCTGCGACGACTTGAGGCTGTTCGAGACGCCGAACATCCGATTGCGCAGGTCGATCGAGTCGCCCGTGGCGCGATGGGCCTCGTAGAAGGCGCGCATCGCGCCGAGCCGGCTGGACAGGAACCCGACCTGGGCCGGCACGCTCACGGCCCGCTCATACTCGAGCTGCGACATCGCCTTGAGCCGGCTGGTCGAGCCGGGGTTGCCGATCACGAACACTGCGTCGCCCGGCCGCACTCCGGCCGCGCCCCAGGCATACCAGTGCGGGGTCTGGTACGGCGTGCCGTCGGCGCCGTAGATGCGCAACACGGCGAAGTCGAGCGCGTAGCGGGGATAGGTGAAGTTGTCCGGGTCGCCGCCGAAGAACCCGAGCTGCAGCTCGGGGGCGGCCACGAGCCGCACGTCGGTGAAGCGTCGGAACACGTAGCCCGAATACCGGCCCCCGTTGTACAGCGCCACGATCTGCACCCAGATCGAATCGCCCGGTCGGGCGAACTCCGCTTTCAGACGGGTCGCCGCCGCGCCGCCCGCCGCGCGCCGGATTCTCGCCCGGGCCGTGTCCGACGCGGCGCGATCCACCTGGGGCAGGATCTCGTCGGTGACGTCCTGCACCGCGAGCAGCTGATCGGCAAAGGCATTGGGCAACCTGCGCTCCTGGTCGATCGAGCGGGCCACGAAGCCCGAATCGAGCAACGGCTCACCCGGTCGGGCGACGGCGCTGATGCCGGCGCGGGCGCAATGGTGGTTGGTGACCACCAGCCCGGAGGAAGAGACGAATGCCGCCGAGCAGCCCGGGAGCCGCAGCGCGGCGAGGCGGGCGCGCGTGAACCAGGCAGAGTCCGCCCGAAAGCCGTAGGTCTCGGAGAAATAGCGGTCCGGCGCGTACTCGAACGTCCACATCTTGCCGGCGTCGTAGCGGCCGGCGCGACTGGTATCGGGCTGTTGCGCGGCGAGGGTGAACGGTGCGAGCAACAGCAGCGCACGAAGACTTCTCATTGGGAGCCGCTCCGTTGTGGTCGCAGTGAGCGCGCGACGAGGCCGATGCCGGCGGCGAGCAGGCCCAGAATCACGAGTGTGTCGAACAGCGAGGTCGATTGGAAGTAGATGTGCAGGTTGGCTAGTATCCCCGCGACGATGATCACCGCCCCGGCGCCGAGTAGTCCCCAACCGGCGATCGAGCGGCCATTGAAGAAGAGCAGGCCGATTCCGATCAGCAAGGGCAACAGGGACAAGCCGAACGCGTTGTAGCCCCACAGCGTCCATCCGCCGCTCGCGACGGTGACTTTGGTGAGCAGCAGGTATCCGCCCGCAACCACCATGGCCGCGCCGCACAAAAACAGCCCCACCCCGCCGGGCGTGCCGCCTGCGCCTTTCATGGTGCTCAAATGTGGCGCCGGCTCGGGCCTCGCGCCATGAACCGGGCGCGCGGCGGCCGCCCGTCTTGACGGCAGCTTGAGCCGTACACTCCATTGTTATAGGTCATCCTCTTCGTGCCTGGGGGCCCCCGTGAGTCGCCGCTGCGCCGTCGTCACTCTCACCTGCTTGCTTCTGCTGCCGACACTGGTAACCGCCCAGCATGCATTGGCGCCGGGAACGCGCGTGAGATTCCGCGAGCTCCCGAACGGCGCTCTCAAGGAGCGCGAGCGCAAGGGAACGATCCTGAGCCGGTCCGGGGATACGCTGTTCGTGCGCCTCGACGCCGACCCGCGCCCGCCGGAATCCATCGGCTCTCCCTATGCGGTCCCCCTCGATGCCGTGCGCACCATCGCCGTGTACCGGGGTCGCGGCCCGCAGCCGCTGAAAGGAGCCATGTACGGAGGCCTGGGCGGCGTCGGCATCGGGCTGACCGTATTGTCGATCCTGTGCGGTGAAGAAGACGTGCAACCAGGCCCCGATGAAGGAGACAAGAACACCTGCACGCTGTCCGACATCGGCGGCATTCTGTTGTTCACGGCGATGCTCGGCGCCGCAGGGGCGGTGGGAGGATTGATCGTCGGGATGTTCGTGTGGGATGAGCGCTGGGAGCCGGTGCCCACCGAACGGTGGCGCTTCGGTATGCGCCCGATCGACGGCGGATTGGGTGTCCGCTTGTCTTTCGCTTTCTGATTCTGGCGCGCGGGCGTCAGCCCCGCCGCTTGAGGAACTGCACCTGCCGCTCGTGCTTCAGGGCGGCCGCCCGTGTCCGGAAGGTCCCCAGGTTCCGGCGTTTGCCGGTCTTGGGATTCCGCTTGCGCGAATACAGGCGATACCGCCCTGACCCCAGCCGGCGAATCACAACTCGGTGCGGCGGTGCACGACCAAGCGCAGGAATCCCTTGATCGCCACGTGCAGCATCATGTAGGCAATGATCGCGATGACGATGGGCAGCGCCAGCGTGCTGCCGTCATCGGCGACCGGACTCGACACGATACCGCGGAACATCGTATAGAAGGGATCCGTGACCGTGCGGATGAACCGCACGAAGCCGGAGCTGGAGTTCGCCGCGATCAGGGCCAGCGCCAACCGAGTCCCCAGCAACGAGTAGAGCAAGATGAAAGCGTAGTCGAGATACTGTGACAGCCGCGCCAATCCACGGGCGCGCCGCACTTCGCGATCCGTCCCGACGACCTGATTGATCGCCTTGCGGCGCAGATCCCTGGCCACCTGCTCCATCCGCTCCGCCTCGCTCAGCGTCCGATGCTCGGCGCGCTCGGCAATATCCTCGTTCACGTCGTGCTCGACGTGAGACTTCATCGTGCCATGCAGGGCCTGCCGGCGAGCTTCCTCGGCGCCCAGTTTGTCGTACTCCATTCGCCCTCCTCTGCGGGATCAACCGGTCATTTCTTCCCGACAGGGGAGAGCTACCCGGAAACCGCCTGTTGTTGCCGGGGTTCGTCCCGCTCACCCAAATGCCCGTGACCGCCGTCACGTCGTCGTGCTCGGCGCGACCCGAGTGGAACCCGCGGGGTAGTTACCAGGCGACCACCCACGCCGCCGGGCGTCATCGCCCTGGCGGCGCTCTGGTCAGAAGGAGGCGACTATGAATACGGCTTCCACGAAGGCACTTCGCGTGGTGGTGCCCGCGCTCATCGGCGTCGCCGTCATTTCGGCGATCGTCTTCGGTGGCGGGCGCACCAAGCGTGAAGCGACGATCTTCGCCGGCACGACGATGGTCGCGGCGCTCAAGAACCAGGTGTCTACGGCGCGCAATCACCCCGGCGACAACATCGAGCTGCGGACCACGGCACCGATTCACGCCGAGGGTGATGCGGTCATTCCCGCCGGCGTGACGATCTACGGAACGGTGACGGAGGCGAAGGGCGGCGGCCGCGTGGCCGGCGCGCCGGTCCTGGGACTCCGGTTCACCGATATCGAGGTCGACGGCAACCGCTACGCCATCAGCGCGGACGGTTTCCGGATCCGCGGCCATAACGACGCGCTGGAGAGCGTCGCGGAGATCGGCGGCGGCGCCGTGGCAGGTGGAATCCTGGGCCGCGTGGTCGGCGGCAAGAAGGGAACGGTACCGGGCGCGGTCACCGGAGCCGCCATCGGCACCGGCGTCGCGGTCGCCACGAAGGGCGATCAGCTCCTGCTTCCGGCCGGCCAGAAGCTCCGCGTCCGGCTCAGCGCCCCGGTTCGGGTCACCTATCACCCGGAACCGGAGCCGCAGACTCAGTAACCGAGTCCGAGGCCGAAGCTGGCCGCGTAGCCGTCGCCGCTCGGCGCGGGGGCGGGGGCGAGCATCAACTGCGCTCCGCCATCGCGGAAGATTCCGTCATCGCCGTTGCGAGCCGTACGCCGCCCCCTGGCGGCGTACGGCTCTCGCGCGTAGACGGCCTGCGTCAGGTCATCGGGGAAATACAGCTGTGAGGTGAACTCGCGGCCCCGCGCTCCGGCACCGGCGTCCGTGCGCACCTTGAAGTGGATGTGGACGGTCCGCCCCTGGTACCAACCCGGATAAATCGTGGTGAACCGCGCCGCCCCGTCCGCATCGGTCACCTGGTAGCCGCGCAGGAATTTCTGTCCTACGGTATTGAAGGACGGGTCGGCCACATCGGAGTAGACGCCCAACGCATCGCAGTGCCACACGTCCACCCGGGCGCCGCGCAGCGGCGCGCAGTCGGTTCCGCTGACGCGGGAGACGTTGATCGTCAGCTGGAGCGGCGTGCCGGGCTTGACAAGGCCGCTCGCAGGATCGGACCGGAGATCCGATCGGTTGAGGAGCTCGTCGACGAAATACGGCCCTTCGGTCTGCTCGGGTCGAACCACACACCCCGGGGCGGCGCGCCCTGCTGCGTCCCCCGCCTCCCCACTGCCGCCTTTGGCGGGCCCACACCCGGTCACGATGGCAAGACCGGAAACGCCGATCAGGGCCACCGCCTCGCGTCGGGTGAGGACGCGCCCGATCGGCCGGTCGTCGGGGTGGTGGATCATGGATCAGTTATAACGTGT
>Ga0187893_10004401_pt1 | contig 26859 bp, 24 predicted proteins | sample MA1701074metaG_FD_139574 | JGI IMG/M metagenome (GOLD analysis project Ga0187893, IMG submission 139574) | White microbial mat communities from a basaltic lava cave in the Kipuka Kanohina Cave System on the Island of Hawaii, USA - MA170107-4 metaG ... | reverse complement strand
GGTCGAACGCTCGACCCACGCACACCACGAAGTCCCCGTGCTGGTCGTCGGAGCCGGACCGGCTGGCCGCGGGGTCGCGGCCGTGCTGGAAAATGCTGGCATCGACCACGTGGTCGTGGATCGCCAAGACAGTCTGGCCCTGACCCGCAGCGTTGCGTGGCCGCTACCGAGCGCGCTGATGTCGGAGCTGGCGTTGTTTGGCATCTATCCGAACGAATACCTGGCCGCGGGTACCAGCACGGATCCTCAACGAGCGGTCACGCTTCATACGTTTCGTTGCGACCACATCGTGTTGGCCACGGGCGCACGCGATACCACGTTGATGATACGCAACAACGACATTCCGGGCGTGGTATCCGCTCGCGGTCTGCTCGCCATGCTCGCACGCATCGACGCAACACTCGGCGTGGACGTGGTCGTCGTAGGAACTGGGACGAGTGCGACCGTTGCCGCCGAACGCCTGCACGCTCCTTTGTTCGATCCCACCCGGGTGGTTGCGATTTTGGGGTCGACCCATGTCGAGGGCATCGACCTCGCTGATCGGAGCTTGCCGTGCGCTCTGGTGGCGCTGGCTCCCGAGCCCAGCCCCGCGTTCGAGCTCGCCGCACAGGCCGGGGCACGCGTGTTTTGGACTGGGCTCGGCTTTGCCGTCGCGTGCGACGAGCATGGTTGCGCGCATGCTGAACCGCCCTGGACGATCTGGGCTGCGGGTGACGTGACCGGTTACAGCGGGCCAGAGCGAAGTTACGAGCATGGGCGATTGGTCGCGAGCGCCTTGGTCGAGCGCCTGGGAGCAAGCGCACATGCCTAAACGCACGTTCGTATGCCGCTGCGAGGACGTGACGCTCCACGACATCGAAACGTGTCTATCGCTCGGGCTTTGTTCGATCGAGGAGATCAAGCGTTACACGGGTCTCGGTACGGGTCCCTGTCAGGGCAAAGAATGTCTGGCTGGGCTCGCGCGTGTCCTCGTCGAACGCGGGCTGGGCGAACCACGCGCGCTGCAGCCCTTTACCACCAGGCCTCCCGCAGAGCCGGTGACGTTCGGCAGCTTGGCCGCGCTGGGCTCCGGTACCGAGGGCGAACCGTGAACGTTGCCGATCGCGCCGGTCTGGGTAGCTCCCGCGTTGCACTGGCGAAACAAGTGGACATCGCGATCGTGGGAGGCGGCATCATGGGCCTTTCGCTCGCGTACAACCTGGCCGCCATGGCGAAATTGCGCATCGTCGTGGTGGAACGCAGCTATCTGGTGAGCGGAGCGTCTGGACGAAACGGTGGCGGCGTGCGCATGCAATGGGGCGATCTCGGCAACGTACAGCTCATGCAGGAAAGCATCGAGATCTGTCGAGGGCTCGCGCAGGAGCTCGACATCAACCTGTGGTTTCGTCAGGGCGGCTACCTGTTTCTCGCCCGCTCCCATGAACAAGAGCAACGCTTGCTTCGCAACGCGGCATTGCACAAACAGGTTGGAGCGCCGACACACGTGCTCGATCCCCAGGAAGCGAAACAATTGGTGCCGGAGCTCGACGTCGCGGGCGTGCGCCTGTGCAGCTACAATCCGCGTGACGGAGTGGTGTTCCCATGGCCGTTCGTATGGGGATATGCCGGCAAAGCCATCGCGCTCGGCGTGATCGTGCGAACGCACACCAACGTCGACAGGCTCGAGCCACGCGCACATGGCTATGTGCTTCACCTGTCCAGTGGAGAACACATCGAGGCACAGCGGGTCGTCAACGCCACGGGTGCATGGAGTCATGCGCTCAACCGTCCGCTCGGCATCACGTTGCCCAACTTTCCGCATCGCCACGAGATCCTCTCGACTGAGCCACTCAAACCATTCCTCGATCCGCTATGCGTCGATCTCGCGACTGGCTTGTACTTTTCTCAGAGCACGCGTGGAGAGATCGTCACTGGCATCACGATGCCCGAGCCAGACCACGAACGTGATTGCGTGCATCAGCACAGCTCGCTTGCGTTTCTTGCGGCCATCTCGACCGCCATGGTCTCGCTGCTCCCGCTCGCGCGCGGACTCAAAGTGCTACGGCAGTGGGCAGGGCCCTATGACGTTTCGCCGGATGGCGACGCCATCGTCGGTCCGTCACCTGGACATCCAGGCGTGATCCAAATCTGCGGTTTCACGGGCCACGGACTCATGATGGCTCCCGCGGTCGGCAGGCTGCTCGCCCGCAATCTCGTGTTCGGCGAGTCCCACCCCATGCTCGAACGCTGGCGCCCTGACCGATTCCAACACGGTGCCTCCCGGCGCCACGAGGACATGATCATCGGGTGACGCGGCGAGAACCTCCCTCGAAACGCAGCTCACGGCTCGATGCAGAACGTGAATGTGACGGTATCGTGGGCCAGCGCGTCGGTCTCCGTAATGCGAAGCTCGACCGCCCACAGCCCCGCCATCGCGAGATAAACGGGATCCAGCTGGTATTGACCCGGCTGCTCCATCGAGCGCACCTCGGACGGTACAGAGCCTTTGTGCCCATGAATGGGCATCGAGGGAAGCACCTCGACCCCGGCGTCGTTCAGCGGCACCCCGTCGAGATCGGTGATCGATATGATCCACGTGTTGTCGTACAACTGCGGGGGGGCTGGAAAGGCGTCCACGAACGCCACTCGAACCCGCGAGCCCTCGTGCCACAACCCTACCCTGTAGATATCGCTGTCTTCGGGTGTTCCACACGCGAAGGTGTCGCCCTCGTCACTGCTTTCTGAAGCTTGACGGTCTTGCTCGCCCTCGCTCGGCATCGGCTGGCACGACGCGAGCGCCCCCCATGCTCCGATCGCAAACATGGCCACGCCATCGCCACGCTTGCGCGGACACGCGAAGGAGTCCAATGGATGCACGTTGGCAGCATGCGCGGGTGCCCCTTGGCAGTCAAGCTGGGCGCACGGCTTCTTTGCGCATAACATGGGTGAAATGGCGTTCATTCGGACGCGTGCGCTCGTCCTTGCGCTGTCGCTGGAGCTCTGGCTTGCGCGATCCATCGTGGCTCATGCTGCCAATGGGAGCGAACCCCGCACCCCCGTACGTTGGCCCCCACCCGCTTGTATGACCGTCGTCGATCGTTCGAGCTCGGCCACGGTTCATTTCGACTACGACATTCCGGAAGAAGACACCGTGCGAACCGCCGACGAGGTTGAAAACAGCCGCACGCACCAGTTTTTCGTGCTCTCGAAGCAGACCACGGAGCTTCCCCCGGTGTGGATCTCGTGGAACGACATCACACGAGCCGCCATGGTGGATCCCGAAGTACGCCCAACGGAGATCGACGAGGACGACGTGCTCGAGACCTCGTCCATGTGGCACGCCGACGAATGGATCCGTATCACCTCCGACGAGGACAGGCGGCCAATCACGTTCGAACAGGCCGCCGAGGGCGTCGATTGGGACACGACGGCGGTTGCTCAGGGGACCTATGTCGTATGGGGGTACACCTACGAGCCGACACGCAACTTGTGGAGCCCACGCTGGGGGGCCGTCAAAGTGGTCGACCGAGCCAGTGATCCCGCATCGAGCCCACCCAGCGTATTTTTGATGCACGAGGAGGTCGTCCTCGAAGCCGGTGAACGTCACCCATTGCCGGGCTGTGTCGACACGATGCCAGGAAGCACGATAACCGCGTGGTATGGCGTGGTATTGGGGACGAACGTCGCACAATGGATCCCGTTCGCACAACGAATCCCCGTCGACAGCGGCGAGCTCTCGCTCGTCTTCGAAGCCCCAGCGTTCAAGGACTCCGTCACGAACGTGCGCATCCGCGTGGACATCGAGGACCCCCACGGGCGAACGTATACCGCCTATTCACCGCGTGTGATGCCCGTGAACCCGGCTGCCGACGATGGCCCCCCTCCCGCAAACGATGGCTGTGGATGTCGTGCGGACATGGATGGGAGCATCATGGCTTGGCTTGTTTGCATCGTGCTCGCTGTTGCGCGATGCCGGAGTCATGGCCGTGCACGCGCGTAGTCCCATGCGAGCGCTCGTCATCGACACGTTGGCGATTGTGGCGCTGCAGCTCGGCTGCCATGTTTCCAATGCGAGCGACGGAAGCGATGGTGCCAGCACTTCCCACACCAGCGGGAGCGACACGACCGACGGATCTCCGACGACCGGGATGTTCCAATGTGCCGATAGCGCTCGTTGCACGTTCGTGCTCGCGAGCCAAACCCTCGACGACCGCATCGACGTATTTCTCGCGCGAAGCTCCGATGGCGACATGCAGATCCCCTATCGCGGCAGCGTCGACGTCGACCTCAAGCCCAATCCAATGGGCGACAACTCAGGCGAGTTGTTGGACGAACCATACGGGTTAGCGGTCGCCAACGGGGCGCTTTACGTGATGTTGGGTCACTATCCGACCCGTACCGCGGGCTCATTGCTGTCGTTTCCGTTGTCGATGTTCGCCAGCGCCTTGCCGGGAACCACGCTCGGCAAGGACACGTATTTCGCGTCGGGGGAGTTCATCGCACCCGTATCCGGCGTGGCGCTCGGTGAGCTCGAGCCGATCTTCGTGCTCGCGCACCCGAGCGGCAGGCTTCTCGTTGCAGTCTTGAACAACGATCTCTTGCTGTCCGAGGACCAGTGGACGAACCCGGGCAAGCTGTTGGTCGTGGATCCACACACACCCGATATCGTTGGAACGTTCGAGCTCACAGGTCTCGACAACGTTGGATGCACCGCGGCATGGGGCATCGTCGCGCTCGACGAACACATCCACTCCATTGCGCTGGCATGCGACGGTGGCGACGACATCGCTGTCCTCGACGTGTCCGGCGTTGGCGAAGGTACTCCGTCGGCTGCGGCTGCATCGCTGACCGGCTGCATTGCCGACTTACCTTTCCCCGACAAACGCGTGCGGTTCTTCGCTCCCGACGGAAGCGGCGGAGTGTTGGCCGTCGAAGCTCCTGGTGTCCCCTTGGGCACCGAAAACACACGCTTGTGGTGGTTCGACGGCGGCTGCGAGCAAGTCGATTTCGGCGAGATCGGTGCAGACGTGCTCGCCGACGTGCGTACCGTCGTGCATGTTCGCGGGGATGCAACCACCCCCAGTCGCCACTGGCTGTTGGCGAGCGACGGTCCTCCTGCCATTCAGGTGGTCGTGGCCGGCAACGACGCTGCGCCAGCGCTGTGTGGCAAGCTCGAAGGACTCGATGTCTACTGGACCGGCGACGACGGTGAGCCGATCGCACCGTACGCGCTTGCGCTCACATCGGCACGGGACGGGCTCGCCATCGGTGCGGGACCACGTGAAGCCATTGCCGATGCGCCAGGCTACGGGCGCGTGCTGTTCGGCGATGTGATGGAAAGCTCGGATCCCTGCGGCGAATCCAGCGATGTCTTGGTGCGTGTCGTCGACCTCACAGACGCGGCCGGTTCGGTCGAGGCCAACGATCCCGGTACATGGCGGCGAGCTCCCAACGTGCTGGCGATCCACGAGCCGTGAGCATGTTCCCACACGAAAAGCGTCATGGGTCGTTCGTGATGGTTTCGAAGCACGGCTGCACCCATACACAGGTGCCATGTCGCGCGGTGGGTGTCGCGGTGGCTTCGGTCCATTCGAGATTGCTGCGCGGAATATCGAAGGTGGTGATGTTGTCACGCACGTTCGCATCGAGGTCGCCGCTCGCGATCAGATCATCGACCACGGACAGATCCATCGGGCGCAACCGAAAACGCATCGTTGCGCGATCGAAGGTGTCGCCGATGGTGTAGCGTTTGGATCGCCAGGTTTGGCGATCGTTCACCGCGCCCGGTTGTGGTGGAGCACCGAGCTGGAGGCTGTCGTAGTCGGTGGCCTCCCAGAACATGTGCACTTGGTCGCCGTCGGCGTCGTAGATAGAATCTCGAAACACCCATAGATGAGCATCGTCCAGCGTGTCCAAGGGCTCTCCATCAGCCACGACCCCGCTTTGAAACACGACTTGATCACCGCGATGGACCAGCAACTCGACCCATGCGCGCCGGTCCTGGTTGGCTCCGCTCGGCCAACCGTGGCCGACCTGCTCGTTGTGCAGCCACACTTCGATGTCGCGTGCTCCCATGCCATTGTCCAGAGCGCAGATGCCCGCACACGTGGCGGCGTCACGGAGTCTCGACATGTGGTCGAGCTGCTCCTGACGTAGCACTGGACCGAGCTCGGCATCCGGGAAGTCGGTCAGCGCCACGTCGACACCGACGAGGCGATGATCGTGGATCCTGCGTTCGACGACACCGGGATAGTCGGCGATGGGAGATCTCTCGCTGGACATATGGCATTGGCCACACGTCGAGCCGACTCCCGGGAGCGGACGCTCTGGATCGTTCGGATCGACCTGACTGTAGAACGAATTCTTCCACTCTGCGAACGTGCGCTCCAGGTGTACACCGGCGTCGGTCACGATGTCGTGGCAACTCCCGCACATGTTCGCCGAACGCACGGCATCTCCATCGAGATAAGGTGAATATTTCGAAGTGTGGAAATCGTTCTCGATTGGGTCGCTATAGCGGCCTCGCATCACGGTGTCGTGCGCGAGCACGAGCGGATTGTTGAACTCCCCCGCGACTGCATCGACGTTGTGGCAAAAGTAGCAAGTCACACCCCGCACATGCGGCGGTAACATGGCCAGATTCAGGCCATCTTTGGTCAGCCCGAGCTGGACCGCGAGCGGGGCATGACACTGAACGCAAAAATCACCGAGCTTGCCGCCCGTTTCCCGCTGCCCGCGGGCGTTCATGGCCAGGAATACGGGATCCTCCGCGGCGTAAGCATGCATGCTCCCGAGCCATTGTCGGTAATGATTGGGATGGCACGTTTCACACGTCTTTGGATCGAGAAACTCGTCCGCGACGTATTGGTCGTGCTGGGGCGGTGGGCAGCCCGCGAGCACCAGCACGCCAAGCAGCGCAGTGCGCGTAGTCCCATGGACCATGGGACACCATCGCTCGATCTTTATCTGACGGCAAGTGCTGCTAGGCTCGCACCGTGCAGGTCGACGCGAACAGCGATCGCGAATGCGTGAGCTTCCCAGGCGTGCTCGGTCACGCGCGTGCTCGCGACATGTTTGCGCGCGCTTTGGCCAGCAACACCCTGCATCACGCGACGATGTTGGTGGGTCCCCGTGGTGTCGGCAAGGCCACGTTGGCGCGCTCCATCGCATCCGTGCTCGTGTGTTCGAATGGCACTGGATGCGCATCGTGTCACGCATGCGCACGCGTGAGCTCGGGAAATCATCCCGACGTGCAATGGATCGTACCGGAAGGTGCCGCCGGTCAGATCCGCGCGGCACCAGCACGAGAGCTGCAGATCTCACTGCAACACGCACCCTACGAAGCGCGCGCGCACGTGGTCATCATCGATCCTGCGGATGCGCTCAACGAAGAGGCCAGCAACATCTTGCTCAAGTCCATCGAAGAGCCACGGCCCAACGTGTCGTTTTTTCTCATTACGCACAATCTGCATCGTCTGCTTCCGACGATCGTCAGCCGATGCATGCCAGTCCGCCTCGGTCGTCTCGACGACGAGCACGTCGGCGAAATCCTCGCGCACGAGGCCGACGACGTCGTCGACGAGAAGCGGCGCGCGTTGGCAGTCCGGCTGGCAGACGGCAGCGCCGGCGCGGCACTGGAGCTGGCCGGCGACACGAGCCTCGATGCATGTTTGGCTTTGCTTCGCCTCGCGGTCGCGACCACGCTTCCCAAAGCGATCTTCGCCGGTGCAGCAAGCCCTTTTTGGCAAACCTGGAGCGAGAGCACGGCGGGCGCGGCCAAGGGCAAAGCAGCACGCGAACGAGCCATGGCAAGCCGCATGGCCGAGCTTTGGTTGCTCGAGCTGCGCGAGCGCATGCGTGGTCGCACGGGCATGTTGGAGCTCGCGCCCGCACACGATGTGCCGATCTCGCAGCTGGTCCGCCGCCTCGAGGTGATTCAACGCTTCCATAGCGCTCTGGAGCACAATCCAAACGTTCGTCTCGCACTGGAACAGCTGCTCTTGGAGGTCGGATGAGAGCACGTCGGCCCATCCACACCGACGCAGCATTGCGCGATCTCACGAGTGAGGACGAAACGAGCCGGCAATTCGCAGCGGGCCAGCTGGCGCACGCCATCTTGCAAGATCTCCGCGAAACGGGACCGCTTTGGAACGCTGCGAGCAAACATCCACGCGGCTTCGAAGCCACCGATGCACTGCTTCGCGCGCTGGAAGACCCACACGCAGTAGTGCGAGCGCTCGCGGCTACTGGGCTGGGCCTGCTGGGCGATGCACGCGTGGTACCACGGGTACGTTCATGGCTCGAACACCCTGGCGACCCTGGCGACCCTCGAACCAGCAACCACGGAGAGGTTCTATTGCGCGAGTGTGCCGTGATCGCGCTGACGTACGTCGCCACCGTGGCCCCCTCGAACGGTGAACAGGACCAGCCCACGCAGCTCAAACACGAGATCATCACCCAACTGTCGCGGCTATTGTGGTCGCAGCATTCGGAGGTGCGTTTTCAAGCAAGCCTCGGGCTGGTCGAAGTCACAGGTGCGAGCGCGGAATCCGAGCTACTCGGTGCCCTCGACGAGGAGCAACATCCTGATGTCCGCTTCCAAATCGTCTACGCGCTCGCGCACGTCGATCCCCCCAGCGAACGCTTGGTCGCACGCATGTGCGAGCTGCTGCGCGGCCCCGAACGCCAGGACCCCATCGGTTTCGAGGCTGCGATGATCGTGGCATCGGCCCGACATCACGATGCCGGGACTCGGCTGCTCGATGCGCTCGCCAACACGCACGAGCGCGACCGCGCGCTCGAGGGCCTGGCAGCGCTCGGCCCAATGGCTCCCGAACACGCCCACACCAAACTCCGAAAGCTCGCCAAAAACTGGTGGGTGCCTGGGGTCACGCGTGTACGCGCTGCCTATGCGCTCGCTCGCATACGCCCGGACGAGGGCCGCCAAGCGCTCGATCGCATGGCGCAATCGCTCCGTCCTGCCATCCGCGAAGCGGCACGAGACGCACGACGAGGGCTCGTCACCTTGGCGAAAGACGGCCACGCATGACGACTCCCCCACCCACGATCGCCGGGCTGGTCGATACGCATTGCCATCTCGACTATCCCCCGATGAGCGAAGATGTCGCGGCCACGCTCGCGCGGGCAGCCGCAGCAGGCGTCGTTCAGGTCGTTCACATAGGATGCAGTGTCGACCGGCTCCAACGGGCCATCCAGCTCGCGGATGCACACGATGGCGTGTTCGCAGTAATCGGCATCCATCCCCATGACGCGATGGTAACCGACGACGGCGTGCTCGCACGGTTGGAGGCGTTGGCACGCCATCCCAAGGTCGTGGCGATCGGAGAAAGCGGGCTCGATTACCACTACGATCGATCGCCGCGCGCCAAGCAAATCGAGAGCCTCGAGCGTCACATCGCGCTCGCGACCTCGCTCGACAAACCGCTGGTCCTGCACATTCGCGACGCCCACGACGAAGCCCTTGCGGTGGTAGCGCAACAGCGCCTGCGGGACAGGCCGGGGATCGTCCATTGCTTCACCGGCGGCCCTGACGAGGCAGAGCGCTGGCTTGCTGCCGGTTTCCACTTGAGCTTTTCGGGTATTGCCACGTTTCCCAATGCCGAGCCGATCCGCATGGCGGCGCGCGTATGCCCCCCGGATCGCGTATTGCTCGAGACCGACGCCCCGTTCCTCACGCCAGTCCCCCTGCGTGGCCGCAAGAACGAGCCTGCCAATGTGGCGTTCACATGCGTGCGACTGGCCAAGGAGCGCGGCGAAGACCCGGCCGTGCTTGCCGCGCACGCCGCAGGAAATGCGCGGCTGCTCTTGGGCCTCCCCGAGCCAGTGCCTGTGCAAGCTTGACCGCAACCGCCATGTGCCCCATGCTCCCGGGCCCGCGAGGAAGCCATGAACCTGCAGCTCGGACTGATCGGACAAAAGCTCGGCATGACGCAGATCTTCGCCGAAGACGGCACACGGATCTGTGTCACGGTGGTGTCGATCGCGGGCAACACGGTCACGGCCCATCGCACCAACGAACATGATGGCTACACGGCGCTGCAACTCGGATTCGGGGCCCAGAAGCCGACCCGCATGCGCAAGCCGGACCTCGGGCGATTCAAGGCCAGCGAGCTGCAGCCCAAACGCATGGTACGCGAGTTCAGGGTCCCGGCAGACGTGCTTGCCAAACATCCGGTAGGGGCGGAGCTCGACGCCAGCCTGTTCACCGAGGGCGCGCTCATCGACGTGACCGGTACGAGCAAAGGCAAGGGCTTCGCAGGCATCATGAAGCGCCACCACGCAGGCGGAAAAAGCCAAACGCACGGCGTGCACGAATACTTCAGGCACGGTGGCTCGATCGGCTGTCGTCTGACTCCGGGGAAGGTGCACAAAGGCAAGCGCATGGGCGGACACATGGGTACCGCGCGCGTCACCGTGCAAAACCTCGAGATCGCCAAGGTCCTCGCCGCGCAAGGCGTGTTGTTGGTCGCGGGAGCCGTGCCTGGCGGCAACAATGGCTATCTGACGATCCGTCATGCCCACAAAGCCGCGATTCGCGAGGCGCACAAGGCCGCGCGTACGAAAACGTAGTCGTTTGCGCGTGTCGGGTGATTCGTGGCGCGGGGCAAGCTGAGCCATCACGCCGAACGGCACGACCTGCACTATCGTCGAGCCAAGCGCGAGCACTACGGCTCACGCGCGGTATACAAGCTCGAAGAGCTCGATCGCACGTTTCGATTGATCAAGTCGGGGATGCGCGTGCTCGACCTCGGTTGCTGGCCAGGATCGTGGTTGCAATACCTCGCCGAGCGTGTCGGTGATAGCGGACGCGTCGTCGGCGTGGACTTACGACCCGTGGAAATCGCATTGCCCCAATGGGTCACGACCATCGTCGGCGACGCGGAGTCGATGCAGCCTGATGAGCTCGACGGACCCTATGACGTGGTATTGAGCGACATGGCCCCGCATACCTCCGGCGACAAGCATACCGATCAATGGCGTAGCGAGGAGCTGTTCCTACGTGCCTTGCAACTCGCCAACCAGCTACTGCGGCCGGGCGGTCATTTCGCTGGCAAGGTGTTCCAAGGCGGACGCTTTCCACACTTGATTGCGGCCACCAGACAGCGGTTTCAGGAGGTCAAGCCGTTTCACACCAAAGCCACGAGAATACAAAGCCGAGAACAGTACCTCGTGGGACGGGGGATGAAGCAAAGCCCCAAAACGATGCCATAGCGTGGATCATCGCGCGTTTGGCTTCAGCGCGATCAAGTGCTCTCGTCGCGGCGCACCACCTTGCCAGTCGACGCGCGCTTCGGATGCAGTCGCAACGATTTCCAAGCCACATGTCGACGATAGTCGGGCGACCTGCTCGTCTGCTCGCACGAGAATGGAATTCATGCGGGCGTCACCAAGCAGGAGCACGACCAGCCCCTCGGGGGCCATCACAGCGGCAGTGGCTTTCAATATTGCCGACACTTCGTGGTCCCAGCGCTGCATGGCGCCATCGGTGGCGAGCTTGCGTCGCGACCCAATCTCGTGCGAGCGAAGAGCTTTGACGTCGAGTCCCAACCAAGCGAAGCGACGCGCATGGTGTCGAGCATAGTCATACGTGCCTCCATAGGGCGGCGACGTGACCACCAGGTCGATGTTCCCTGCCTGCGCACGAAGCAGGGCGGGTAGCTGCAGTGCATCACCTTCGATGAGACGTAGTGGTGGGGAGGTGCGAGGAGCTGCGTGCTCGAGGGCTTTCCAGCGATCGATCAGCTCTCGTCCTTTTGCCAGGAAGAACTGCGACGCACGGCCACGAGGTACGTGTTTGTCGACGCGATCTTCGCTGGTATCGGCGCGTTGGCGGGAAAACTTGATCAACATGGCGGAGAACACGATTTCCAAGCCGCGTCGATCCTGTTGTTGTTCGACCGTGGCGATTTCGTCCCACAATCCTGCCAGCTCGCGCAGCACGTGTGGTGCGTACCAGCTCACCTCGCTGGCCGGAATCGCCGCCATGGTCCGGACTCGAGCTCGGGCTCGGGCGTGGGAGGCTTCCGCCACGCGCTCGAGCGCCCCGACGAAGCGTGTTCGCTCGCGTTCGTTCCGCAGCTCCGTTCGAACGGCGGCAATGCGAATGGCAAGCGGATTGAGGTCGACACCGATGCACGAGTGCCCCGACGCCATGGCTTCGACGCATACCGTTCCGCTTCCGCAAAATGGGTCGAGCACGTGCTCGAACGCGCCCACCCGCGCCTGCATCAGCGTGCGAGCGATCCCGGGGTGCATGTGCGCGGGATAGCTGTGAAAGCCGTGGGTGAGCGTGTTGGGATCGACGCGTTTGCATGCGTCGAACGCTTCCACGAGCACTGCGGCCACGCGAGGGTCGCCGGCTCGCCGGCGCGGTCCCGCCCGGGAATTCACATGAGCGAGGGCCCTGCGTTGCGTTGCAGGCCGGCTGCCGTTTTTGCGCCCTGGGCGGGAGTTTCGTTGCTCGCGCACCACGTCAGGGTAGCCCGGAACGCATCGATCCGAGACGTTTCGGACTTGCGCAACGGCCTGACACGAGCCAGTGTCCGCCCCTCGCCCGCATGACCTCGCATAGAAACGACGTCCGCAACGTCGCGATCATCGCCCACGTCGACCATGGAAAGACGACGTTGGTGGACGCGCTGCTCCAGATTGCCGGCGCGTTTCGCCGTGGCGAGGTCGTCAACGAGCGTGCGCTCGACAGCGGTGACCTCGAGCGAGAGCGCGGCATCACGATTACCAGCAAGCCGACTGCGCTCACGCACAAAGACGTGCGCATTCACATCGTGGATACGCCTGGACACGCCGATTTTGGCGGCGAGGTCGAGCGCGTGCTCAACATGGTCGATGCCGTGCTGCTCGTGGTCGACGCGTGGGAGGGGCCAATGCCTCAAACCCGCTTCGTCACGCAAAAGGCCATCGAGCTGGGCCTGAAGTTGATCCTCGTCGTCAACAAGATCGATCGTGTGGGCTGCAATCCTCACAAGACCGTCGACGATACGTTCGACCTGGTCGCATCGCTCGATGCCAGCGAGCAGCAGCTGGATTTCCCGGTCGTGTTCTGCAGCGCGCGGGAACGCTATGCAAAACGCGACCCCGACGGCGAACCCGAGTCCATGACACTGGTGCTCGATACGATTGTCGAGCATGCACCCGCCCCGACGGTCGATGACTCGGCTGCGTTGGCAATGTGGGTGTCCACGCTTCACTACGATTCGTTCCTGGGCTATCTCGCGATTGGACGCATCCGCAGTGGCAAGATCTCGCCCGCTACTCGCGTGGCGCTGGTGCGCCCCGAGCAAGACGTTGCCGCACCGCCGACGTGTGTCGAAGTGTTTCGCGCGACCAAGGTGCTCGGCTTTCAGGGCTTGCGGCGCTTCGAGCTCGGGCACGCCGAAGCGGGAGACATCGTGGCAATCGCGGGCATGGAAACACTTCAGGTCGGCGACACCATCACGAGTGAAGCTCCCGAGCTTCGGCGAGTATTTCCGCGTTTGGCCGTCGACCCACCCACGATGGTGATGCACTTTCGCGTGAACGACGGCCCGTTCGCAGGCAAAGAAGGCACATGGATCACGTCGCGAAAGCTTCGCGAGCGGCTGTTTCGCGAAGTCAGATCCAACGTTGCGCTGCGCGTGAGCGATACGGAATCGGCCGACGAATTCGAGGTGTGTGGTCGCGGAGAATTGCACCTCGGGGTGCTGATCGAGACCATGCGTCGCGAGGGCTACGAGCTATGTGTATCGCGGCCGCGAGTGATCTTCGAGCGTCTCGCGAGCGGTGAATTGCAGGAGCCGTACGAACGTGTCGTCATCCATTGTGACACCCCATACACGGGAGCGGTCATTCAAGAGCTGGGTAGTCGCATGGGAGAGCTGCTCGCCATCGATGACGCCGGCCCTGGACGCAGCAAGCTCGAGCTGCGTGTACCGACGCGCGCCCTCATCGGCTACCGTTCGGAGCTGCTCACTGCAACCCGTGGCACGGGCGTCATGGCTACGCTGTTCGATGGCTATGGGTCGTACCTCGGACCCATGCGCAGCCGCTCCCACGGCGTCCAGATCGTCCTGGAGGATGGGGAAACCTTCACGTATTCGCTCGCCCGTTTGCAAGAACGTGGTGAGCTGTTCGTCGGTCCCCAAATCAACGTGTACGCCGGAATGATCCTCGGCACGCACGTGCGCGACAACGACATCATCGTGAATCCGTGCATCCAGAAAAAGTTCACCAACGTTCGCGCGGCAGGCTCGGACGAGAAGTTGTTCCTCACCCCGCCACGGGTGCTTGCGCTCGAACAGGCCATGGCGTTCATCGCCGACGACGAGCTGCTCGAGGCCACACCCAAGAGCCTGCGCCTGCGCAAACGCTGGCTCGACCACAACGTCCGCAAGCGCTTCGAGAAACATCAAAAGCTCGCTGGCGAAGGACGAAGCGAATCGACCGGCGAAGCAGCGGACAGCGGCTGACGGCGCCTTGGCGTGAGCGGTCCTTTACCGTGGTGCTTTGGGCTGGCAAGCTCTGCTTCGTCATGCGCCCGCCCCGATGGCTGTTCGCCGGCGTCGTCTCGGTGGCCTGTACGCAACCGAACCCTCACGCCCGAGTAGACGGGGATACGACAGATACGACCAGCATGTCGGGGCCGGACACCACCTCCGGTTCCGACTCCGTTCCAGATTCCTCTGGGTCCACATCCGTGAGCGCGACCGTCACGGATGCGGACGTGACCACGACCATCGGCACCGACGCGACCACGGCCTCGGGCACCGACGTGACCACGGCCTCGGATGCGGACGCCACGGAAACGGCTCCCGCGACGACCTCCTCGACGGAAAGCAGCTCGACTGGCGACGTCCTGCCTTGTGACAATCGTATCCACGACGGAATGGAAACCGACATCGATTGTGGAGGTGAGGCGTGCTCGCCGTGCGACCACGGCTCGATGTGCGAGGATGACCGTGATTGTGTCTCGAAGGTCTGCACGACATCGATGCGCTGTGCGGTCCCGACCTGTAGCGACACCGTCCACAATGGAGAGGAGGCCGGTATCGACTGTGGTGGCCAATGCGAGGTGTGCGTGATCTCACCGTTTCACAGCGATTGGGCCGGGGACGGTGATGAATCCATCAATACCAAGCCATACGTGGCCATGTGGCACAACGGCACGTTCGTGCTGGCATGGACCGCAACCCCGATGGACGCGCCAACGGACGCGATGGCTGCTTGGTTCGATGAACATGGAGAGCTTACCAGCGATCCCGCAGTCGTCCTCTACTCGGGGGCCGAGCAAGAAGCCACCGGTGTCGCGATCCTTTCCAGCGAGAGTGAACCAACCGTGGCCACGGGAGCGGTCGTCCCGATTCGCTCGGGCGTCGACAGTGAGGGAGTACTCTCGTTCGTAAGCATCGACATGTTGGGCGGACACGTCGACGACCACGTCTTGCAACAAGGCAATCTTTATGGCCAAGGATCGAGCCCGACCGTAGCCACACGACCAGGTCAAGCCCTGTTCGCGTTCAGCGCTCCCCCCTACGGACTGTGGGCATATTTATGGAATGCGGAAAATTGGACGTCCGTCCACGGATCGAAAGTCGAAGTCGGATTGGGGGAGCCGTACAACAGAACAGGCGATGACATCACAATCGTAACGACGGGGACGATATTCACCATCGTTTGGCATTGGAGCGATCTCAATGGCTTGAGCAACCGCATTCGATATCGCAGAATGTCATTTTCGGGTGAATGGTTGGACAGCGGCAACATTCGCGAAGTGGATCAAGATCCGCTGTTCGAGTACAACAAGCTCGATCCGAGCGTTGCCGCACTCACGGATGGTCGCCTAGTCGCGGCCTGGAGGCGTGAAAAAATCGCAATGTTTCGTTTCATCGACACCAACGGCATTCCACAAGGCAGCGAGAGCGTGGCAACACACGCGTACGACCACAAGCTTGGTCCGGTGGTGGCAGGCCTGCGCAACGGTGGCTTCGCGCTTGCTTGGATCGACGAAGGCGACGACACGGTCGTATTCGAACGACGAAACGCAGACGGAACGCTTTTGGGACCCGAGCGCGAGCACCCGTGGCCCAACTCGATCAATGCGACGAAACCAGCCATCGCCGCCAATGCAGATCACATGGTCGTGCTCTGGGAAGCCGACGTGAACGCAAAGCGCGACATCGTCGGCCAGCTCCTGAGCTACTAAGCACACTCGTTGCACGTCGAGTTGATATCCTGCAATCCACGCACGTGCCCCCCCTGCCCCCGCATCCTCGCCCCATATTGGGTTTCACCCCCTACCAGTGGCTCGTGTTGTTCGCGGCATGGCTCGGATGGGGCTTCGACGTGTTCGACGGCTTGTTGTTCAACTACGTGTCGCCGATCTGCGTACCCAATCTTTTGGGCATGGCACCCGATGATCCCGCCGCCAAAGGCGAAACCGCATTTTGGACAGCGACGTTGAGCAGCCTGTTGCTACTCGGATGGGCCGTCGGGGGCATCGTGTTCGGCAAGCTGACCGACAGACTCGGCCGCACTCGCACGCTGCTACTCACGATGGTGACCTATGCAGTGTCGACCGCGGCATGTGCGTTCGCGCCGAACCTGCTCGTGCTGGCGGTGTTTCGTTTCGTGGCGAGCTTGGGCATCGGGGGAGAATGGGCCGCAGGAGCGTCGCTCGTGGCCGAAACGATGCCGAAGGAAAAACGTATTCTAGGAGGCGCGCTGCTCTATACGTCCGCGCCGGCAGGGCTGTTCCTGGCCACATACGTGAACGATCTGTTCACGCGCCAATTGGACGCGATCGCTTCCGATCCAGCGCTTTCGTGGCGCATCGTGTTCCTTACTGGGATCGTACCGGCCGGGGTCGCGCTGCTGATCCGCATGAACGTACACGAGCCCGAGCACTGGAAACCGAGTGAGCAGCAGCCGGCGGTACGTGAGCTGTTCACGCCACGATTGCGCAAGCGTACGCTCGGCGGGCTGGCGATGGCCGTGGTTGCGCTCGTCACGTGGTGGAGCTGTAGCGTGTTCATCCCGATGATTGCGCGCTACCTTGCGGACGACGTCCGGCCGTTGCCCTCCCCACATCAAATGGAGGCACTGCGGGTGCAATACGTGACGATTGGAACCAACGCGTTCAACGTGGGCGGTCTGGTGGGCACGTTGCTCACGGTTCCGGCTGCCACTCGCCTCGGCCGTCGTCCGATGTTCCTCATGTACTTTTTCGGCAGTGCGATTGCTTTGTGGACCACGTTCGGCATAGAGATGGACCCCCATACACGCATCTACATGCTGGCATTCGTGGGACTCACGGTGTTCGGTGTGTTCGGCTCGTTCACGTTTTATCTGCCGGAGCTGTTCCCGATGCGTCTACGCGGTACCGGATCGGGCTTTTGCTACAATACCGGCCGCATCATTACCGCTGCGTTTCCGTTCGCGATTGGAAGCATCGCGGCCAGCGGCGTGAGCCCGCTCGACGTGATTCGCTGGGTTGCGTTGGTGCCACTGGTCGGCATCGTGCTCATCCTGATCGGCGTGGGTCACGAGACCAAGGGGTCCGAGCTGGACGAATGACGGTTAGCCTGCATGGGTCTCACTAAACTTGGCCAATTGGGCCGCGCCGGCTTGTACGGCCGTGCGTTGGCTATACAGCGCAAGCGCACGAACGCCACCGAGCTCCTCTCCGGATCCCGCACGCCCCGGACCGCCATGAGCGGCCTGCGGAAACACCAACCCCGGGCTGAACGATGCGGCTGCGATCTTCTCGCCCGCAATGACGAGCCGCCCCAGAAAAGCTCCCAGCTCGAGAGTTGCACGGCTCGAGATGTCCCGATCGTCGCTGTACACGGTGGATACGAGGCTGCCTCCACCGGCCGCGACAATCTGAGCGGCACGAGCGAACGAGCCATCGTAGGGGAGCAGCGTCGCGACCGGACCAAACACCTCCCTGCGATGAAACCCAGCCCGTGGTTCCAGCGCAGCCGCGCTCGTAGCCTCGAGCAAGATGGGCTCGAGGAACCATCCCTTTGCGTCGGCTGCTCCCATGAATACGGTGCGGCCGGTATCGCCACGAACCACGCGAGCATCCGCGGTCAACACGTGGACACCGTTGCGCCCGTCGTGAAGCTGCTGATCCGTCGCGAGCGGCCCCATGCGCACCTGAGGATCCGCGGGATTGCCGGTGCGTGCAGCGATGTCATCGAGTCGCTCCACGAGGGCAATACGGACCGCTTCGAGCAGGTGTTCCGGAACCAAGATTCGCCGTGTCGCGGTGCACTTTTGACCCGCCTTTTGAGTGATTTCAGTGACGCAATCTCGAACCACGAGATCGAACAGCTCGGTGCCAGGGGATACGTCCGACCCGATGATCACTGCGTTCAAGCTGTCGGCCTCCACGTTGATGCGAACACCGTGACGTAACACGTTGGCATGTCCGCGGATCTTTGCGCCAGTGTCGGCGGACCCGGTGAACGCGACGACATCCTGCGGCCCGAGATGGTCCAGCAGATCACCCACGGGACCGACGAGCAATTGCAAGGCGCCTTCGGGCAGCAATTTTCCCTCGAGCAAGATCGCTGCGATGCGGTGTGCAACCCAACACGTGCTCGTTGCTGGCTTGGACAACACTGGCATTCCGGCCAGCCAGGCCACCGCGGCCTTGCCGATCATCCCCCACGCCGGAAAGTTGAACGCATTGATGTGCACCGCGACGCCATGACGTGGGACCAACACGTGCTGCACTTTGACTTTGCCCGAGCGCGTCAACGAAACTGCCTCCCCATCGACCAACCACGGCGAGTCTCCCAGTGTGCCGGCGAGCTCGGCGTAGGCCGAGAGCACTCCCGTCGCACCGTCGATGTCGAATTTGGCGTCGGAACGCGTGTTTCCGCCGTTTCGTACGGCCAACTCGATGAGTTCCTCGCGATGTTCGTGGAGCACCTTGGCGGCACTCTGCAAAAGCTCGCCGCGTTGTTTGCGGGTGAGCGCCCGCAAGCTCGCTCCACCAACGTCGCGAGCGAACGCGAGCGCGTTCGCGAGCTCTCGAGCAGGCCGCACGACTGCGATGGCTTCTTGGGTGGCAGGATTGAACAGCGATTGGGTGGGGCCATCGCCGGGTTGCCATGCGCCGCGCAGATGGCTAGCGAGCTCTTCGATGGGATCCATGGGCGGACACGCTAGACCGACTGGCGAGCGTGGACAAGGCGACGAACCTCACATGGCACGCCCCCCTCGGGCCAGCGCCGTTGCCACCGCTTTCACCGACACCCACGATCCCGAGCACGCTCTAACGGCCCGGCTGGAATGGATCGCGTAGGTCGTTCGGGAGCAGGGGTACGCATGGCCCGCGCTGTCGTAGCGCCTTTGGCCGCTGAATCTCCACGCCATCTTCGGTGCGCGAGATTGGCCCGCATTCACGCGTCGACGCGGGAGGTTCGACAAAAGGATCACGAAGATCGTCGGGAACACGCCGGTGGCGAACAATCCGCTTTCCGGACAGCCGTGCCACGAATGGATCCTTCAAGTCCGACGGTGCCACTTGAACCGTCGGAATACCAGTAGCCGTGCGCACGAATGGATTGCGAAGATCCATCAACACGAGCTTGGGCCGGTCGGAGCGCGGCGGGGGAACCACGGGCGCGTGGGGTACGAAGGGGTCGCGAAGATCGACCACTTTCGTGGGCCGCGTGTCCGTTTTGGAACTCTGGGGCTCGCTCGCCAGCGCGCTCTCCGGCATCAGCCCGAGTGTCACGACGACGAGTGAAGCCCGGATCACGACAGCTCCCTCGGATCGGTCAGCCTGCCCGTGATGGCCGATGCCGCTGCAACTGCGGGCGACACGAGATACACGGGTCCAGGGGCTCCCATGCGCCGATCGAAATTGCGATTGGTGGTACTCGCGGTGGTCTCTCCCGCCAGCGGGATGCCCGGCCCGTTTCCGATGCACGAACCACATCCCGGCTCGGTAACCACGGCACCGAGCGTGCGAAACAGTGCCAAGATCCCCTCTCGCTCCGCGGCATTGGCCACATCGACGCTCGACGGAGTGACCGTGACGCGAACGTCTTTTTGGAATCGATGACCGCGAAGCACCTGAGCCGCGGAACGCAGGTCGGCCAGCGAGCCACCGGTACACGACGCGATCACGACATTGTGCACTGGCACGTCCCCGACGTCCGAAAGCGGCTTGCGATTGCGCGAATCGCCTGGCGTGGCCACTGTGAGCGGTATCTCGGCCAAATCGACGCGAATGGTCCGGACGTAGCTGGCTTCCTCGTCGGGGTAGACGAACATCGGCGTGACATCGACGTTTCGGCGTTCGGCCAAGAACGCACGCACGGGTTCGCACGGCTCGACGATACCGGTCATCAGCCCACCTTCGACGGTCATGTTGGTAAGCACGCTGAGCTCGTCGACGTTCCACTGGGCAAGTCCGGGGCCACCTATCTGAATGACGCAGGTATCCGTGGGAGATTCGCGCCACTGCTCGTCGCGAAAATAAGCGTCGCCAATGATGTGCAAGATGAGGTCTTTGGGCGACAGTGCGCCACGGGCATCACCTTCCACCCAGATGCGGACCGTCTTCGGCACGGTCACAGGAATCAGCCCGGTCCGCAGCGCGAACGCCATCGCCGTCGAACCCACCCCGATGGCGAAGGCATTGAGCACACCCGCCGTGGGTGTGTGACTGTCGGTCAGCACGATGATCATCCCGGGAACGGCGTAGTCCTCCACCACGATGCGATGGCAGACACCTGCCGGGAACGCGCGACCGGGTCCATGGAGGCGAATGCCACTTCGTTCGCATGCCTCGACCATGTCATCGCGAAGCTTGCGGGCTGGCGCGAGCCGTTGCTTACGTACCAACGCGGGCACGGTCTCGTGATCGATGAGCACGAAATGGTCCTCGAACGCTGCGGCGAGCTCGGGCTTGCTGACCGGTGTCGTTCCCCACTCGCTCGTGTAGAGCGCCATCACCATGGCGCCCGTATATTCGTGCACACCACGAAATCCCACGTTGCACAGCACCTGATCGCCGGGCGCCACCGAGGCGATTCCGCCCGGATTGCCCGCGCCGGTCCACACGTTTCGCGCGACGATCTTTTCGATGCACGTCATCGGCCGAGCGGCGACATCGATGTCGTAAGATGGGCCGATTTCGCCATCGAGCAAACGCGACCCGTAGCGCAGCAGACCGCCGGAGCGCGCCACGATACGAAAGAACGGAGGTAATGCGTCGGCAACCCGTTCGAGGTCGACATCTTCACCGTCCTCCAGTCGCTCGACCAGCGAGAAGTCACTGGTGAACGGCAATCCGCTGTACACCATGTTCTCCTGGAAAATGCGCTGAAAGCTTCGTGCGACCACCAGCTCGATACCCGCGCCCTGATGGGCTACGACGGCAACTTCTCGACTCGATCCGCTGCCGTATGCGTCGCCTGCGACGATCACCTGAAAGCCGCCGGATCGCACCGAATCGATCCCCACGGCGCCCTTGAAGTTTTCGAGAAAATACGGGCCAAGGATCTGCTCGGTGTAACCGAGGGTGCACGCGGCTCCGCTGATCATCGCGTCGGTATTGACGCCGTATTCCAGGGCTGGAATCCCACCTGCGCGCACGTCCAGATCCTTGCCGCCGAGCTGTGCGCGCAGCAATGCAGCGTCTTCGGCAAGCCAGAGGACGCGTCCGTTGAGTTTCATGTGAAGACCGCGCTAGTCGTCGCGACTACCGAACAAGCGCAAGAGCGACAAAAAAAGGTTCAGGAAGTCGAGATAGAGCTCGAGCGCCCCCAGGATCGCGAGGTTTCCTGCACCGCCGTGCATCAAATAGAGCTGCTTCAACTTCTGGGTGTCGTAGGCTGTCAGGCCCGCAAATACCAGCACCGCGATGGCCGAAATACCAAAGCCGAGCGCCGAGCTCATCACGAACATGTTGACGACCGCGGCAATGACGATGCCGATGACCGCCATGAACAGAAACGACCCCCAACCGGTGAGATCCTTCTTGGTCGTCCAGCCAAACAGGGCCAGGCCGGCGAACATCGCAGCGGTCACGACGAAGATGCCCAGGATCGATACCGCCGAGTAGACCAGCGGCACATAGGCCAACGCCACGCCGAGCATGGCCGCGTAGGCGAGGAAACATCCCAACGCGAGTGGGCGATCCATGGTGTGGACCTTCGCAGCGAGAAACCACACGAACGCGAGCGGTCCCAGGAAAGCGACCCAACGAAGCGGCGTGCCATAGATCATCGCGACCGCGGCCGGGCTCTGCGCCACGAGAAGGGACACGGCTGCGGTGACGGCGAGCCCGACGCTCATCCAGCCGTACACGCCGTTCATGAACTTGGCGACACCGTGATGAAGCTGTGCTCCCGCGTAGACCGCCCGTTCCTGAGGCTCTGGAAACGATTGCATGCGGCAAGTTTGGCCACACAGTCGCGCGTGGTCAACGGCCCATGCCCCGGGGATCCCCGAATAGGCCTTGGGGCCCCCGGGGATGGCTCTTTGCGCGCAGTTGGCCAGCGGTGGTAACCCTGCAGCACACTATGCGCGCGTGAGGCGGGAGCTCTCGAGCCTGTTGACGGGATGCGTGCTTGCGAACGCGTCGTGTGTTTTCGATGCGCAGCACCGCAAGGACACGGCGACGCCGCCTGGCACCGCTTCGTGTCCCGAAGCACCGGTCGCAGCGTATGGCGATGTCGCAGCGCGCGGGGTGGTTTGCTCGCGCGCTGACGTGATCGGCTCGGGCATGACGCGACTCGGCGGAAAGGTGCTCGAGGAAGCGCAGGTGGGCAGTCCTGGTGATGAAGTATCGGGCGCGCAGGTGAGCATTCACGCGCTGCAACCAGGGTTTCGTGTGGGGGATCCGGGCAAGTCGCTCGCAAGCACCACGACCGACGCTCAGGGACACTACGAGATCGCTGGCATGTTCGATCCAGGCGAATACATGGTGATCGTTCGTGACCCGGCGACGAGCCGCGTCGTGGCCTATCGACGCGTGCGATTGGGCTACAGCGACAATCGAAAGCTCGAAGATGTAACGTTGTGGATCCCCCGGGATCGCACGGACGTGCCACCGTAATCGCGCATATAGCGCGGGAACGACGGGCCCGTCGCTCAGGGATCTGTGAGGAATCGGACGACCTCCCCACGATACAGTATCCATGCACCGTGGCAGCGCCACCCGCGTATTTGCTCGTCACTCCGGTTCGCAATGAAGCCGAGCACGTGCGTGACCTCGTCGCGAACTTGCGCGCACAGGAACGTCGGCCAGCGCTCTGGGTCATCGTCGATGACGCCAGCAGCGACGGAACGTCGGCCGAGCTCGATCGTTTGGCGGAGCGCGAGCCTTGGATCCATCCCGTCGTCCTGCCACGCGAGCACGGCGAGGATCGACCGGGAACCCGCTATTCCGAGGTCGTGGCCACCGGCATCGATACGGCGCTCGAGCTGGCCGCAGGGCGTGGCATCGCGTTTCGGTATCTTGCCAATCTCGATGCGGACATTCGCTGCCCGCCTCAGCTTTTCGCCGAGCTGATGAACCGCATGGATGGCGATCGCATGGTGGGGATCGCTGGCGCCGTGCTCGAAGTGGCCCTTGCCAAGGGTGGCAGCGTACGCGAGCTGGGCCAGCCAGAAGATTCCCCTCGCGGATGCCTACGCATGTGGAGGCGCCAGTGTCTCGAGCAAACCGGCTACTACGCCACGCCACATTGGGCCGGCGTCACGGGCTTGCGTGCCCGCAATCGTGGCTGGAAGACCGTCGTGTACGACGATCTCGTGGCGCGAGCCATACGAGCGAGCGCAACACGGGACGGCTGGTGGACCGGTTACCGGCGACTCGGACAGTCGTGTTGGTACGTGGGCTGGCATCCCGCTTCTGTCACCGCGCAGGCCATGATGCTCACGGCGAAAAAGCGCGATTGGAGTGGGATCGCTCTGCTCACAGGATACCTCGAAGGAGCGGCACGACGTGCACGGCGAAGCCATGATCCGGAGGTGCTTTCGTACTATTCCGAACAACTTCCCAGGCAACACCTGAGCGCCATCGTGAATCGCGTGCCACCGCTCGCCCGACTGCTCGGGCGACGGCGCATGCCTTAAAGACCGCGAGCTCAAGGGTTTTCGCGGTAGAACATCATGGTGCTCCTGCCAGGTTCACCGTGAAAATACACCGTCGGTGCAAACACCTTTTGCAGATAGGCTCCGCAGAGCTCGAGCAGGTTTTACGGAAGGTGAGCGCTCGACGGTCTTGTTACGTGGAGCGACCCGTCCGTCTGTTGGATGGTTACCAGCGGTTTTCACCGCCACCGGGAATCACATCGACCGACTCGACGGTCACAGTCCGCAGCGTATTTTGAGAGCAGTCGAGGATCTTGCCCAGATAAGCGTCTGTAAACGTTTTTGCGTCCCACTGGACCACCAAGATGCAAGCACCATCCGGCTGCTCCGGAAACCGAACCGCGAGCATGGGTAGCAGGCCATACCCCCCCGTTCCCATGTCTTCCGTGGCATAGTCGAGATCCCAATAGCTGTCGATCTCGAAGGAGATGCCGTCGACTTCTCCCTCTGCCAGAACTGTGAATCCGTAGAAGCTTCCCCAAAGTGCTGGGCGTGTGTGGAACGATACTACTCCTTCTGTCAGCGTTACATCGATGCGATCGACTGGTACGCCAGTCACTGTACATGGGACGGCTACGGACCGCCGATCGTCGCCATCCACCTCACGCGGAGGCACGAAGCCTTCGACAAGAAGGCGCTTCTCTAGATCGAGATCGCCGAATGAATCGAGGTTGAAATCACGGCTGCCAGCGGGATAAGCGACCGTAACGAGCAGGCGATCTCCATCAGGGGGCATTGTCTCAGTATTGTCCGTATAGACAACCGTTTCCCATCCAGCGGCCTCCGCGAGGTTGGAAATCGTGCTGGGAACTTGGTCGAGTTCGACGCGCACGGAGCCTTGCCCTTTCGGGCTTCGAATTTCGGTTCCTTCCCGATCCGTTTGAAGGGCAAACGGAATCCACGCTGGCGCGTGGATTCCTGGTTCTTCCGGCAAGGACACCGCAACCGCATCCAACCGCAGCAAGCCACGAAAATGAAAGATCGGAGCCTCCCCGAGTGCGGGCCGAACCGGCGTGACCATGCACAGCCCGTCGGTCTCGGCTTGATCGGTGCACCCCGAAGAAATCGCGCATCCCAACAGGATCGTGGGTAGTTCCCGCGTTCTGCAACGGAAAGCTGAACGTTGCGGTCGCATCACGAGCAATCAGGGGTAGAGATCGCGAAAGTAGCTGATGTAACCCGAATATTCGGGCGTGATGCGAGTATCGATCATCGGACGCACCCAGGTGCTCGTGGGGCTGCTCGGACAAAGTGACGTCGCGCCGCATTCCTGGGTGGTTTGTACCGAAACAATCACCCAATTCCCGTTCGACCTTTGGTGAAAGAGTGCCGAGCCACTGTCTCCGGCACTTGCGTCGCATCCGTGATGGAGCTGCCGGTTCCATCCGTCAGGATCCGCACTTTGGAAGTCTGCGACGTTGCATTGAAACTCCGGTCCATAGAGGTGGTTCGGGTTGCATGGCTTGGCCGTGCACGTTTGATTAGGGTCCCAGGTGCCCGTTTGGCAAGGTTCGTCGATTCGCGCGGTGCCGCTAGTAGTAAACGTTGGATCGCAACGCGGATACCCTCGTCTATCCATGTCGAAGGCACCCATCTCATCGTCGGGGTACGTATACCACCCAAACCAGCATTGGCCACCGAGGCAGCCGGCCTGTCCGAGGGTGTCCGATTTTTTGTGTAGCAGCCGCATGATGAGTTTCAGACGGGCACACGGTCTCCGAAATGTATCACGAATTGGTTGAGGGCTTGCTGCCAGTGGTGAATCGGTAAGGTCCAGTGTTTTTCGGCGTTTCGCAGGACGAGATACAGCAGCTTGGTCGCTGCCTCGTCGGATGGGAAATGGCCGCGAGAGCGCGTGATCTTGCGCAACATCGAGTTCAACGACTCGATCGTGTTGGTGGTGTAGATCACCCGACGAATCTCCGCAGGAAATCGGAGAAACGGCGTGATGCGCTCCCAGTTCTTCAGCCATAGCGGTGACATCCGGGGACCACGGTGAACATTCGGTGATACGCCTCGCTCACCGCAACCACCGAACGTTTCTGTGGCTTCGAGCCACTCACGGCTTTCGCATCGCGTGAGCACCCGCGAGGTCGGTCCAATGCCACGAATCGTCCCCGCCGACGCTTCTCCCTCGGGGTATGGGAGCAAGCGAGGAACAGCGAAAGGAACAACGACGGCGCTTGCGATCAGATCGACCACCAGGGAATCGCCGTGATCTGGTCGGTGATCTGTCGTGGGCGAGGGCAGCGACAGACGATGTAGCCACGGCTGGTTTTTTGGGGTCGTTCCTTCAAGAACGCCGTCAGGTGACGGGCATCGTCCGGACCGGGATGTTCGGTCCACTTGGTCTCGATTGGGATGATCTGGCCGTCGAGATCGAGAATGAAGTCGATTTCCAGCCCGCCTTTGGTACGCAAGTACAGGAGGCGACCGCTTCTACGGTATTGGAGTCGCTTCCACAGCTCGATGCCGACCCATTGCTCGAAGGCAGGTCCGGGATCGGCCAAGATCGTGTCCTCGTTGTTCGACAGCTCTGCGGCGGCATGCCTGACACCGAGATCGAACAAGAAAAAGCGGGGTGTTTCGAGGACTTGCTTGCGTTTGCTCCCGGTGAACGCATCGATTCGAAACCCGACGAACATATCCTCCAAAAGCTGGTAGTGGCTCTTGACCGTGGGTGCCGACGTTCCGGCATCCTTAGCAAGCTTCGCGTAGTTGATCATCCTACCGGATTCGAGAGCT
>Ga0187893_10004400_pt1 | contig 26862 bp, 22 predicted proteins | sample MA1701074metaG_FD_139574 | JGI IMG/M metagenome (GOLD analysis project Ga0187893, IMG submission 139574) | White microbial mat communities from a basaltic lava cave in the Kipuka Kanohina Cave System on the Island of Hawaii, USA - MA170107-4 metaG ... | reverse complement strand
CCCGATTCCTACCTGTCCCCGAGCTCCTCCAGCAGCGCCTTGACCTCCGCCGTCGCGAAGTCGCTGGGGAACTCGGCCAGGTAGGCCTTCGCGTCGGCCCGCGCTCCGTCCGGGTCCTTCATCGCGAGCCTCGCGCGGGCCCGCCAGGCGAGGGCCCGACGCTGGCCCAGGTCGATCGCCGTCGTGAAGTCGCGGGCCGCGGACTCGTGGTGCTCCTTCAGGTGGTAGTGCGCCCCCCGGAGCAGCCTCGGGCGGCCGTCCTTCCCGTCCGCGTCCGCCTCCTTCGAGAGCCGCGCGATCTGCCGGACGAGTTCCGCGGGCTTCCCCTCGAAGAGCCGGCGGAGGTCGGGGAGCGCCTTCTGCGTCTCTCCGCGGAACGCGTGGGCGTGGGCCCGCATCTCGAGGTACTCGGCGCTCCCCGGCGCGGCCTCGAGGGCGCGGGAGACGTACTCGAGGGCCTTGTCGAGCTCCTCCTTGGCCAGGAACGCGTGCGCCAGGTGGTAGAGCGGCCAGTCCTTCTTCGAGCCCCGCGCGAGCGCCTCGTTCGAGAGCTCGATGATCCGGTCGTGGTGGCCCGCCTCGAGCGCCCGGAGCACCCCCTGATAGAGCGACTGCTCGTCCTCCGCCGTGAGCGGGGCGGGCGGGGCCGCCGGAGGAGCGGCCGGGTCCTTCGGCGCGGCCCTCGGCTTCTCGGCCACCGGCGCCGCGGGCCTCTCCGCGACCGCCGACCCGGGCGTTTCGGGCTCCGGCCCCGGAGGATCCCCTCCCCGCGTGGCCAGGTAGAGCGCCCCTCCGGCGAGCGGCAGCGCCGCCGCCGCGAGCCAGATCCAGGGCGCGCGCCGGGGGCGGCCGGACGCCGGGGCTCCTCCCGCCTTCCGCGCGGTCACGGGCTCGCCCCGGAGGTAGCGGCCCAGATCGTCGGCCAGCTCCCCGGTCGAGCCGTAGGCGCCCGAGAGCGCCGCCGAGACCACGCGGTCGAGCGCCGGGTCCGTGTCGCGCGCCCGGGCGGCGGGCGAGGTCTCCCCCGCCGGGGGCGAGCCCACGAGGGCCTCGTAGAGGATGGCGCCCAGGGAGTGGGCGTCGCCGGGACCGGCGTAGGCCCGCGCCCGGGCGGAGAGCGGAACGGCCTTCGCCTGCTCCGCCCCCAGCACCGCGACCGTGTCGTCCCTCCTCACCAGGATCCGCGCCGGGGTCAGCGCCCCGTGCGCGCGACCCCGAAGCTGCTCCGCCGCCCGGGCCACGGCCTCCACCGTCCGCCGCGCGGAGAGCTTCCGGTGCTCCAGGCTCTCCCCGTCCTCGAACGGCTCGACCGCGTACGCCATCCCTTCCACGCGCGGCAGGTCCCCGGCTGCCGGCACGTCCTTCCGGAACACCTTGATCGCCACGTCCCGGCCTTCCCCGTCCTTGGCGCGGTACACGACGCCCCGCTCCCGGCGGGCCAGCTCCCACTGGAGGGTGTATCCGTCGAACTCCTGGGGGACGGGCAGCGGGGGATGGCCGGTCCGTTGGGTCGGGCGGGCGAGCGTGGAAGCGAACTTCTCCCACTCCGCCGCCGTCAGGTGCTCCTCCTCGAGGAGCATCGCTCGGAGCGACTCGAGGAGGGGGCGGTCCTGGTGGGGATCGGGCGCGGAGGCGTCTCCCCGGAGGGCCTGCGCCTCGGCCTCGGAGAGCTGGAAGGCTTCCAGGAGCGAGATCGGGCGGGAGGCCTGGCGGTCCAGCGCCTTTCGGACCGCCTTCACGTCGGCGATCCCGCGCTTCAGGGCGCGCACCATCAGGAGGAGATCGTCGCGGGGGACGCCCATCGATCTTACGTATTATACGGGCTTTCCCCCCGCGGGTGGCCGCGAAGCGAACTGTTAACATTCCAACGTCGTTTCAGGGTTAACACTTGATCCCCCTCTTCTTCGCGAAGGCGCGGGCCTCGGGATAGCCCGCGTCGGCATGGCGCATGACCCCGGTGCCGGGATCGTTCGTCAGGACGAGCCCGAGCTTCCTCGCCGCAAGCTTCGTCCCGTCCGCGCAGACCACCATCCCCGCGTGGATCGAGTTCCCGATCCCCACGCCCCCGCCGTGGTGCACGCTCACCCACGTGGCCCCGCTCGAGGCGTTGAGAAGCCCGTTCAGGACCGGCCAGTCGGCCACGGCGTCGGAGCCGTCCCTCATCGCCTCCGTCTCCCGGAAGGGCGAGGCCACGCTCCCGCAGTCCAGGTGGTCCCGGCCGATCACGACCGGAGCCCGCAGCTTCCCCCGCTTCACCATCCCGTTGAGGACCTCCCCGAACTCCGCCCGCTCCCCGTAACCCAGCCAGCAGATCCTGGCGGGCAGGCCCTGGAACTTCACCCGCTTCCGCGCCAGCGGGATCCAGCGGGCGAGGACCGGGTCGTCCGGGAAGAGCCGGAGGACGGTCTCGTCCGTCGCGCCGATGTCGCGGGGATCGCCCGAGAGCGCCGCCCAGCGGAAGGGCCCCCGCCCCTCGCAGAACATCGGGCGGAGGTAGGCGGGGACGAAGCCCGGGTAGTCGAACGCATCCTTCACGCCCGCGGCCTTCGCCTGACCCCGGAGGTTGTTCCCGTAGTCGAAGACCACCGCCCCCCTCTTCCGGAGGGCGAGCATCGCCCGGCAGTGGGCGGCCATCGACGCCGTCGAGCGCCGGACGTAGTCCCCCGGCTTCCGGCGCCGGAGGGCCAGCGCCTCTCGGTACGGGAGGCCCGCCGGGACGTAGCCGTGGAGCGCGTCATGGGCGCTCGTCTGGTCGGTCACGAGGTCGGGGACGACCCCGCGCCGGACGAGCTCCGGAAGGACCTCGGCCGAGTTCCCCAGCAGGCCCACGCTGAGCGCGCGGCGCTCCTCCCGGGCCGCCAGGACGAGGTCGAGCGCGCGGTCGAGCGAGGTCTCCTTCCGGTCGCAGTACCCGTGCTCGATCCGGCGGTCGATCCGTCTCTCGTCGACCTCGACCACGAGGCAGGCGCCGCCTCCCATCGTGGCCGCGAGCGGCTGGGCCCCGCCCATCCCGCCCAGGCCCCCGGTCACGACGAGGCGCCCCGCGAGGTCGCCCTTCCAGTGCCGGCGCGCCGCCGCCATGAAGGTCTCGTAGGTCCCCTGGAGGATCCCCTGGGTCCCGATGTAGATCCACGAGCCCGCCGTCATCTGGCCGTACATGGTGAGGCCCTGCGCCTCGAGCCGCCGGAACTGCTCCCAGGTGGCCCATGCGGGGACGAGGAGGGAGTTGGCGATCAGGACCCGCGGCGCCATCTCGTGGGTGCCGAAGACGCCGACGGGCTTCCCCGACTGGACGAGGAGCGTCTCGTCGTCGCGGAGCGCGCGGAGCGAGGCCAGGATCGCGCGGAAGGCCGCCCAGCTCCGGGCCGCCCGGCCCGTTCCGCCGTAGACGACCAGGCTTTTCCAGTCCTCGGCCACCTCCGGGTCCAGGTTGTTCTGGATCATCCGGAAGGGGGCCTCCGTCTGCCAGCTCCGGCACCGGAGCTTCCGTCCGCGCGGGGCCCGGACGACGCGGGGAGCGTTCACCGTTCCGATTGTACCCGGCCGGAATGAGGTTACACTTTTACCCGTCCCCGGCGGGGACGTCCTTCTTCCCGGGACGAATGGATGAGCGGACTTTCCGGAGGGCTCCCATGACCACGATCCTGCTCGCGCTCTCTCTCGGCGCCGCCCAGGCCCAGGACGATCCCTGGGAGACCCACCTCTACAACGTGGAGTTCCTGACCCGCACGGTCCAGGACTTCCCGGGAATCGACATCAGCCTCGCCCAGGACAACATCGGGACCATGATCGTCTCCGACTCCGAGTTCTCCAAGGGCCGGCTCACGGGGGAGGACATCGCGAGCCTCATCAAGACCAATGTCGCCGAGGACTCCTGGGACCACGTCCAGGCCGCCATCACCTACCAGTCCGGCGTCATCACGGTCACCAACCGGAAGTCCGTCCACGAGAAGATCCGCCCCTACCTCGCCTACTGGCGCGGCTTCTTCGGGAAGATGATCACCGTCGACGCGCTCCTCCTCGTCGTCGACCCGGCGCTGCTGGCGAAGGTCCGCGCCGCCGGGAACCCCGACCGCCCCATGGCCCTGGCCCCCGAGCATCTCCGGGTCCTCCTCGAGGCGGCCCGGGAGGGGAAGGACGCCGAGCTCCTCAAGTCGCTCCGCGTGACCGCCCATCCCGGCCAGCGGGTCAACCTCCAGGACCTCCTCAAGCAGGCCTACGTCCGCGACCACGACGTCCAGATCGCCACCGCCGCCCTCGCCTTCGACCCGATCCTGGACGTCTTCTCGAGCGGGGTGAGCGTGGACGTCCGCCCCTACCTCGAGCCCTTCGGCGGCGCGGTCACCCTCGAGGTCCGAGCCGACCGGGCCGACGCGGAGGGCCTGGTCGAGAAGAAGCTCCGGCTCCTCCGGGAGGTCAACCTCTCGAGCCTCCGCGAAGAGACGGACGCCGAGGGAAACAAGCAGGACGTGGCCGACCCGAAGCGGGGCGCCGTGCGCCCCGCCGACCTCAAAGTGGAGCTGCCCCGCCTGGCGCTCGACCGCGTGCGGACCACGGTCACGATCCGGAGCCGGGAGACCGCGGTCGTGGGGTCCGTCTTCCGGAACGGCCGGAACCTCCTCTTCCTCCTCACGCCCTCGATCGTCTCGCTTGAGGAAAGGCCCGCGCCCGAGCCGGCCTTCGAGGAGCAGCGGCTCCTCCGACTCTTCGACGTCTCCCCGCTCACCCGCGGGATCCTGGACTGGGCGGGCCCCCGGATCGGCCTGGTCTCCCCTTCCTCCGGGGGCGCCGGCGCGCTCACCGGGGCGACCTTCACGCTCGACGAGCCCGCCGTCCTCATGTCCGAGGAGAGCGTGGTCACCCTCGTCAAGACCCGGGTCGCCCCCGAGACCTGGGGGAACAAGCGCAACAGCCTCACCCTGGGCCCCAGCGGCACCCTCATGGCCCGCCAGAAGCCCGAGGTGCTCCGCGAGATCGAGCAGTTCCTCTCGACGCTCCTCTTCTCGCGCGCTCAGATGATCACCACCGAGGCCGTCCTCCTCTCCTTCCGGCGGAACGCGAAGGCGGACTGGGAGCGGGAGATCCCCGCCCTCGGGACGGGCGGCTACTTCGTCGACCAGGAGAAGTTCGGAAGGCTCTTCGAGGAGGCGTGCAAGAACGCGAACGTCCGGCTGGTCGAGACGGCCGAGATCACCGGCTTCCCCCAGGAGCGGGTCTACGTGGCCAAGCTCCGCCAGGACGCCATCGTCCAGGACTACGAGCCCCAGGTGAGCACGGCGGCGGTGGCTTTCGACCCGATCATCGGGATCGCGGGCGGCGGGTTCGTGCTCGACGCGCGCCCGCACTTTGTCCACGGCCAGGAGCAGGTCGCGGTCAGCCTCCGCGCCCAGCAGGCCGCGCACGAGCTCCGCGAAGTGGAACCCTCTTCCCCCACCGCCGGCGTCGTCCAGGCCGCCCGCGGCCCCGAGGCCCGCTGGGAGGCCGACGTCCTCTGCGCCAAGGGCAAGTGGTCGATCGTGGGCGTCCAGACGCGCGGTCGGGGCGAGGAGGCCGAGGACCTCGTCCTCTTCCTCCGGGCGCGGGGGAACCTGCTGGCCCGCTAGAAGCGGTACTGGACCGCGAAGTTGAGGAAGTAGACCTGGTCGCCCGCGTGGCCGAAGGCGATCTGGGGGTTGAACACGATCGCCAGGTCCTCGACGATCTTGACCCCCGCGTCCAGGCCGAGGACCCCGGCGACGCCGTTGTCCGTGTCGTCCACGCCGCCGAAGTGCCCGAACTGGAGGCCCGCCTGGCCGCGCAGGATCCAGGTCTCGTCCTCGTAGGCCTTCAGGTCCGCCCCGAAGCCAAGGAAGAAGAGCGTGCCCGAGTCGTCTTCCAGGAAGTCCACGTCGCGCTCGATCCGGGAGAACGAGAGGTCGGCGTAGAGGCCGACCCGGTCCGAGTCGAAGCCGAGCACGTCCCGGGACAGCCAGATCCAGTCCGCCCGGGCCCCGATCCCGGCCAGGAACTGCGGGTCGGACTCGAAGTCCTCGCTGAACGCGGTGAAGCCCAGCCGCGCCGAGGCCTGGACCCGGCCGAAGTCGAAGACGTCGCGCCCCCCGCCCTGGGGTGCCGCCGCCTCCTGCGGGCGGGGCGGGGGCCCCTCCAGCCGCGAGAGGGAGCGGGGAAGCCCGGAGGTCGCGTCTCCGCCGGCCTGGGCGGACAGGGCGAGCGCCGCCGCGAGCGACAGGATGGCCATTCGAGGTCCCCTTCCTGGCGGTGGTTCCGTCGGCGTCGAAGATACCCGATGAACCTTAGTGCCGGATTTCAGAAGTTCGTAGCGGCATTCCGCATCCCGGCACTGTTCCCGGTTCCCAGTTTCCAGTTTCCAGTTTCCATCAGAGCGCGCGCGTTCGACTTCTGGGAACTGGTAACTGGAAACGGTGCGAGCAATTCCGATACGCACTTGAGATCGCACTTAGGATGGCCACGCCCTCCAGGCCCGTCATCCCGCAGCACCCCGCCGGACGGCTGACCCGGCCCTGAAGGATCGTGCTCGTCACCGTCACCGCGGCCTACTCGAGACGGATCAGGCCCTTCTTCACGGCGAGCGTCGTCGCCTGCGTGCGGTCCTTGACGCCGAGCTTCCGGAGGATGTGGGTGACGTGGATCTTCACGGTCCCCTCGGTGGTCGAAGTCACGGCGGCGATCTCCTTGTTGCTCCTCCCCGAGCCGATCAGGCGGAGGATCTCCGTCTCGCGCGGGGTGAGGGGCGAGGCGTTCAGGCGGTCGGCCAGCTTGGCGGCGATCCCCGGGGGGATCCAGGTCTTTCCCGAGTGGACCGCCCGGATGGCCTCCAGGAGTTCCCGTCGCCCGGCCTCCTTGAGCAGGTATCCCCGGGCGCCGGCCTGGATCGCGCGATAGACGTCCTCGTCGGCGTCGAAGGTCGTCAAGATGACGACCCGCGCGGCCGGATCCTCCTTCCGGATCAGGGTGACCGCGTCCACGCCGTCGATCTCGGGCATCCGGAGGTCCATGAGCGTCACGTCCGGCCGGAGGCGCCGGAAGGCCTCGACAGCGTCCCGGCCGTCGACGGCCTGGCCGGTGACCTCCATCCCCGGGTCGTGGTTCAGGACCGCCGAGAGGCCCTCCCGGACCATGGGGTGGTCGTCGGCCACGAGGATCCGGATGGGCCGGGACTTCTTCGCCTTCTCCGCCACGAGATCGTCCTAGGTCTTAGGCCCGCGCGTCCGGCACGGTGACGGAGACCCGGGTCCCCCCGCCCGGCCGGCTCGTCAGGTCGAAACGGCCCTCGAATCCGTCGGCCCGCTCCCGCATGAGGAGGAGCCCGTAGCCGCCCCGGGGCCCGGGCTCCGAGGGCGAGAATCCCCGGCCGTCATCGCGGACCGTCAGGCTCGTCTCGCGGTCCCCGTAGGAAAGTTCGACCCGTATGGTCCGGGCCCGGGCGTGCTTGAGGGAGTTGGTCACGGCCTCCTGGGCGATCTTGAGGAGGTTGTCCTCGACCGATGGCGGGAGCGGGCGGGAGGCCCCGTGGACGGCGAGTTCCAGGCGCGGGAGGCCGTTCCTCGTGCTCCGGCCCACGAGTTCGTGGAGCGCGCGCCCGAGTCCCCCGTGCTCGAGGATCCGGGGCCGGAGCTCGGCGACCGACCGGCGCGCCTCCGCCAAGTTCTCCCGGGCCACGCCCAGGGCCCGCTCCACGTGCGCGGCGCCCGAGGGACGGTCCTCCTCGAGGACCTCCAGGGCCGCCTCGAGCTGGAAGATGATCCCCGTGAACCCCTGGGCGAGGGTGTCGTGGATCTCCCGCGCGAGGCGGTTCCGCTCCTCGACCAGGGCGGAAGCCTCGCGCTCCCGGGCCATGCGGGCGAGCTGGAGGGCGAGCATGGCCAGGTGCCCCAGCGCCTGGGCGAGTTCCTGCTCCTCCGGCCTGAAGGCCCGCCGCTCCCGGCTGAAGACCGACACGGTCCCGAGCACCTCGTTCCCCCAGAGCAGAGGCACGACCAGGAGCGTCTGGAGGCCGTGGTAGCCGGCCCAGAACCGCGCCTCCTCGCCCACGAGCGGATTCTCGGCCACCCGGTCCACGACGAGCGGCGCGCGGGTCTGGACCAGGCGCTGCCAGGCCGGATCGCGGTCGTCGATCGAGGCCGGCCGGGCGGTCAGGGGATCGCCTTCGCGGATCCGCTCGGTGATCCGGGCGGTCTCGTCGATCGCGCTCGCCTCCGCGTCCCCGGCCTCCGCGTCCCGGACGAAGAGCGAGACGAAGGAGGCGTTCAGCTCCCGGCCGATCTCCCGCACGACCTGCTGCCCCAGGGAATCCAGCGACGGCTCGGCCGCCACCCGTTTGAGCGCTCGGGTCAGCGCCTCCGTCTGCCGACGGACGATCGCCTCCGCCTCCCGGCGCTCCGTGATGTCCCGGGCGATGCCGATGATCCCGGCGATCCGCCCCCGGACGTCGCGGTACGGGGCCCGGGTGACGCTGTACGCGCGGCTGGCTCCCCCGATCGAGCGGATCTCCTCGACCGTGCTGGGCTCGCCGCTGAGCAGGACGTCGAGGTCGCCCTTCTGGATCTGGCGCGAGGTCTCCTCCGCGTAGATCGACGAGTCCTCCCCGCCCAGGACCTCCTCGACCGACTTTCCCAGGATCCTCGCCCCGGCCTGGTTGATCAGGAGGTAGCGGCCCTTGACGTCCTTGACGAACACGGCGTCGGACGTGCCCTCGACGACGCCCCGGAGGAGGTCGGAGCCGGCCTCCGTTCCCCGCGCCGGCGGAGGGGAGGCCGGGGCGCGGCGAAGCGCGGCGGCTCCCGCGGCGAGCGCCAGGACGGACGCTCCGGCCAGGGAGGACGAGAGAGGCGGGTCGCCCCCCGCGAAGGGGCCGTTCCCCGCGAGCGTCCCTCCCACCGCGGCGCCGGCGGCCAGGACCGCGCAGGCCGTGCCCCCGCCCGGCCCCAGCCGGAGGAGCGCCGACAGGAGGACGATCGCCAGCAGGGCGAACAGCGCGGCCGCGGGCGGACCCGAGGCCCACGGCCCGAAGGCGGCCAGCGCGGCCGCCGTCGTCAGCGCGGCCGCAAGCAGGGTCCGCACGCTCCCGGAGGGCGGGTTCCGCACGCGTCCATCCTAGCGTGCGGGAGGCCGGAGCGAAAGCCCGCCGCTACCGGAGCCTCCCCGCCTCCCGTTCCGCCGCGGCCAGGACGTCCCGGAGGAGCGGGCCGTCGGGCCGGGAGACCTCGCCGATCTCGGGCCGCAGGAAGCGGTCGCGCCCGAGGTGGGGGATCTCCCGCCGGAGCCTCCGCTGCGCGGCGGCCACGCCGCGGCCCGGACGGAGGGGCCGGAGGAAGTCGAGACCCTGCGCGGCGCAGAGGACCTCGAGGCCCACGACCCTCCACGCGTTGTCGAGGACGCGGCGGCACTTCCGGACGGCGATCGGCGCCATCGGGACGTGGTCCTCCTTCGACGCCCCGGTCGGGATCGCGTGGACGGACGCGGGCGCCGCGTCCGCCCGGCACTCGGCCGCGAGCGCGGCGGCCGCCACCTGGACCATCATGTAGCCCGAGTGGAGCCCGCTCTCCCGGACCAGGAACGCCGGGAGCTCGCTCATCTCGGGGTTCGTCATCCGGTCGATCCGCCGCTCCGAGATGTTGGCCAGCGAGACCAGCGCGACGGTGAGCGCGTCCGCCCCCTGCGCGAGCGCCTGGCCGTGGAAGTTGCCCCCGGAGAGGATGTCGCCGTTCTCGAAGACGAGCGGGTTGTCGGTCACGGAGTTGGCCTCGCGGAGGAGCAGGTCGCGCGCCGCCGTCCAGGCGTCGCGCGCGGCCCCGTGGACCTGGGGGGCGCAGCGGAGGGAGTAGGCGTCCTGGACCTTCCGGCAGTCGCGGTGGGACTGGAGGACCTGGCTCGAGGCCAGGAGCCGGCGGAAGTTCGCGGCCACCGCGAGCTGCCCCGGGTGCGGCCGGTGGCGGTGGAAGCGCTCGTCGAAGGGCCGGACGCTTCCCTTGAGCGCCTCGAGGCTCATCGCCCCGGCCAGGTCGGCCAGCTTGAGGAGCTCCTCCGCGTCCGCCAGCAGCCTCGCCAGGAGCGCCATCGTGAACTGAGTCCCGTTCACGAGCGAGAGCGCCTCCTTGGCGCCGAACCGGTAGGGCTCCAGGCCCGCCCGCCGGAGCGCCGCGCGCGCGGAGAGGCGCCGCCCCCCTACCCGCGCGTGCCCGACGCCCATCAGGACGCAGCCGAGCTGCGCGAGGGGCGCCAGGTCCCCGCTCGCCCCGACCGAGCCCTGCTCGAGGATTTCGGGGACGAGGCCGCGGTTGTAGACCTCGGCCAGGCGCCGGACGAGCGCCGGGCTCACGCCGGAATAGCCCAGGAGGAGCGAGTTGGCCCGGAGCGCCAGGACGAGCCCCGCCTCCCGTACCGGCGGGCCGAGCCCCGTCGCGTGCGAGAGGAGGAGGTTCCGCTGGAGCTCCTCGATCCGCGCCGGCTCGATCCGGGCGTCCGAGAGGCGCCCGAACCCCGTGTTGACTCCGTAGACCGTCCGGCCTGCCCGGAGCGCCCGCTCCACGGTCGCCCGGGAGCGGGCGACGCGGCGGAGCGCGCGGGGCGGGATCCGGAGGCGGACGTCCTCCTGGAGGGGGTCGCGCGCGAGGGCCCGGAGCTCGTCGAACCCCAGGCTCTCCCCGTCCAGGACGATGGCGGGCACGGGCGACCTAGCGGCCGTTGTGCCGGCCGAAGGCCTCGGCCTCCCGGGCGGTGAGCCTCACGTAGACCGCCCGGCCCTCTTTCTCGAACTCGATCTTGTCCTCGCGCGCGAGCCAGCCCACGGCCTGCTGCACCAGGATGCCCTCCCGGTCCATCACCTTGGGCAGCGTGCTGAGCGCCACGCGCTTCCGCGCCCCGAGCGTCGTCCAGACCTGGCCGGCCAGCTCGCCGATCGCCTTCGTGTCCATGCGGACCCCTCTCGCAAAGCGGCCCCTATATAGGCGAAGCCCCGCGGCGAATCAAGGAAAAGCGTCCGACATTCTGAGAACTCGGAGGCCTTCCCTCGACATCGCCCGTCGTCGGGGATTCGTGCGGTTTCGAAGGGCCTCGTCGCGGCCTCCGAGGTAGCATGGCGTCGTGACCGTGGACCTTCTCGACCACACCGGCGACGTCGGGATCGTCGTCCGCGCCGCCTCCCTCGAGGCCGTCTACGCCGAGGCGGCCGGGGCGATGTTCTCCATCCTGGCCGACGCGCCCGAGCCCCGGCCCTCCTCGCGCCGGAACTTCGCGGTGAGCCCCGACCGAGACGCCCTGCGGGACTTCCTCGCCGACCTCCTCTACCGGTTCTCCGTGGACCACGAGATGTACGTGGCCTTCGCGCCGGGCCGGGGGACCGTCGAGGGCTCCTGGGAACCCTACGACCCCGCCCGCCACCCCCTCCGCACCGAGCTCAAGGCGGTCACCTGGCATCAGCTGGAGCTCGCGCCGGAAGGATCGCGCTGGCGCGCCCGGGTGATCTTCGATGTATAGTCGCGAACCTCGGGCCGCGAGTCCGGTTTAGGAAGGAGCATGAACGATCTCGTGCAGGTGAAGCCCTATCTCTACGAGCTCCCGAAGCGGGGCCGGATGCGCGTGCCCGGCCGCATCTTCGCGACCCGGGAGCTCATGGAGTCGCAGAAGGTCGACGAGGCCGTCGAGCAGGTCCGGAACGTCGCCCACCTGCCGGGCATCGTCGACTACGCCCTCGCCATGCCGGACTTCCATTGGGGCTACGGCTTCCCGATCGGCGGGGTCGCCGCGTTCGACGCCGAGGAGGGCGTGGTCTCGCCCGGCGGGGTGGGCTACGACATCAACTGCGGCGTCCGGATCGTCCGGACGGGCCTCGACCGGGGCGACGTCCAGCCGAAGCTCCGGGAGCTGGTGAGGAACCTCTTCCACGCGATCCCCGCCGGCGTCGGGAGCGACGGGGCGATCCCGACCCCCAAGGGGGAGGACCGGACGCGGATCGTGACCCAGGGCGCGAAGTGGGCGGTCACCAACGGCTACGGCGTCCCCGACGACCTGGACCACATCGAGGACGGGGGCCTCTACCCCGGCGCCGACCCCCAGGCCGTGAGCGACCGCGCGTTCAGCCGGGGCATGCCCCAGGTGGGCACGCTCGGGAGCGGGAACCACTTCCTCGAGATCCAGGTCGTGGACGAGGTCTACCGGAAGGACGTGGCCGATCACTTCGGCCTCCGGCCGGGCACCGTCTGCTTCTCCATCCACTCGGGCTCGCGCGGCTTCGGGTACCAGGTCTGCGACGACTTCCTGAAGACCATGATTCGCGCGAGCCAGGACTACGGGATCCTGCTCCCCGACCGCCAGCTCTGCTGCGCCCCGCTCAAGAGCCCGGAGGCGAAGCGCTATCTCGCCGCCATGGCCTGCGCGGCGAATTTCGCGTGGGTCAACCGCCAGGTGATGACGGCCATCACGCGCCGCGTCTTCGCCCGGACCCTGGCCGTGGCCGAGGAATCCCTCGGGGCCCGACTCATCTACGACGTCTGCCACAACATCGCCAAGTTCGAGGAGCACGGGGGCCGCCGGGTCTGCGTCCACCGGAAGGGCGCCACCCGCGCCTTCGGCCCCGGCCACCCGCTCCTCCCGGAGGCCTACCGCGACCTGGGCCAGCCCACCTTCATCCCGGGGGACATGGGGCGGTCGAGCTATCTCCTCGTCGGCCGCGAGGGCTCCATGCGCGAGACGTTCGGCTCCACCTGCCACGGGGCCGGCCGGGCCCACTCCCGGACGGCCATGAAGAAGATGACCCGCGGCCGGAACCTCTTCAAGGAGCTCGAGGAGGAGCGCGGCGTCATCGTCATGGCCCACGGCCGGGACTCCGTCGCCGAGGAGATGCCCGAGGCCTACAAGGACGCCTCGCTCGTCGTCGACGTCATGGAGCAGGCGGGCGTGACCGACAAGGTCGTCCGCCTTCGCCCCATCGGCTGCATCAAGGGGTAGCGCGGGGGGGCTCCGGCGGGACAGGTCCGCCTCCGCCCGACGGATGTATCAAAGGCTGACCCGATCGGGCATAATGATCCGGGGATGAAGCGCTTCTTCGTCCGGGGCTTCGCGGTCCTCTTCCCCCTCGTCCTGACGGCCATCGTCGTCTGGTTCGTCGGCAGCTTCCTCTTCAACAACGTGGGGGTCCCGATCGGGGACGCCATCCGCTGGGGCGTCGAGCGCTTCGCGGGGGAGGACCACCGCGAGAGCTGGTTCTTCCGGCAGGGGACCCCGCTCCTGGGCTTCGCCCTGGCCATCCTCCTCACGCTGGCCGCGGGGTTCTTCATCGCGACCTTCGTGGGGAAGAAACTCTACGGCCTCTTCGAGCGGATCCTCCGGAAGCTTCCCGTCGTCGGCACGATCTACCCCTACGCCCGCCAGTTCACCGACTTCCTCTTCTCGGCCGACGACCAGAAGCGGATGGACTTCAAGCACGCCGTCGCCGTCCCCTTCCCCGCCTACGGGCTCTACTCGATCGGGTTCGTGACGAGCGACGGCATGAGGGCCCTGAACGAGGCGACGAAGAAGCACCTGCTCTCCGTCTTCGTCCCCACCGCCCCCACGCCCTTCAGCGGCTTCGTGATCTACGTGGCGCGCGAGGACGTGATCCCGCTCCCGATCTCCTCCGAGGAGGCGATGCGGATCATCATCTCGGCCGGGGTCCTCCACCCCACCCACCAGCAGGTCTCCGCCCTCCCCGCCGCCGCCCCCCACCCGGCCGTCCCCGAGCACCTCGTGAGGGGACTGGCGCAGGAACCTCGGAGCCCGCAGTCCCGCTGACCCCCGGATTCCGGATGCGGGATTCCGGATTCTGGATTCCGGATTCCTCCCTAGTCCTCCGCCTTCGCCCCCCTCGCCATCAGGTCCCGCAGCGCCTCCTTGGGCGCCTTCCCCTCGAAGAGGATCGCGTGCACCTCCTGGGTGATGGGGAGGTCCACGCCGTGCCTCTTCCCGAGCGCGAGCGCCGCCTTCGCGGTCCAGACGCCCTCCGCCACCGAGTTCATGCCCGCCAGGATCTCCTCCAGCCGCTTCCCCTCCCCGAGCGCGCGGCCCACGGAGAGGTTCCGCCCCGCGGGGAAGCTCGTGGTCGTGATCAGGTCGCCCACCCCCGAGAGGCCGAAGAACGTCCGGCGCTTGGCCCCGAGCGCCGCCCCGAGACGCGCCATCTCCGCGATCCCGCGCGTGAGGAGCGCGGCCTTGGCGTTGTGGCCCAGGCCCAGGCCGTCCGCGATCCCCCCCGCCAGCGCGACCACGTTCTTGAGCGCCCCCGCGAGCTCGACCCCGAGCGGGTCGGGGCTCGTGTAGACCCGCACCGTGCTTCCCCGGAAGAGCTCCTGGACCGCCCGAGCGGCGCGCGCCTCGCCGGCCGCCACGATCGAGGCCGGCATCCCCCGCGCCACCTCGGGAGCGTGGCTCGGCCCCGAGAGGACGACGAGCCTCGGGCGCCCCAGCACCTCCCGGAGGATCTCCGTGGGCCGCTTCCCCGTCGACTGCTCCAGGCCCTTCGCCACGCACGCGAGGAGCGCCTTCCGGGGGAGGAAGGGGACGAGCTCCGTGAAGGTCCCCCGGACGAACTGCGTGGGGACCGCCGCCACGTAGGCCTCCGCCCGGGGCGGGGCGCCCGAGACCACCTCGACGTCCCCCGGCAGCGGCACCCCCGGCAGGAACTTCGCGTTCTCCCGCTTCGTCCGCAGCTCGGCCGCGTAGTCCGGGAACTTGCTCCAGATCGAGACCCCGTGGCCCGCCTTGCGGAGCACGACCGCGAGCGCCGTCCCCCACGCCCCGTCCCCCAGGACGACGATCCTCCTCACGCGCGCTTCCTCCCGGAGCGCTTCTCCGTCCCGGCCAGCAGCCGCGCGATGTTCGCCTTGTGGCGGAGGATGACCAGCGCCCCCGCCACCGCCAGGAAGCCCGTCACGATCCACGGCTCCTCCCAGCGCCGGGGCAGATGGGGGACCGTCAGGTGGTTCGCCACCGGAAGCGCCACCGACGCCACGATCGAACCGAGCGAGACGTACCGCGTGGCGAGGAAGACCAGCACCCAGACCGCCATCCCGATCAGCGCCGCCGCCCAGTTCATCGCGAAGAGGATCCCCCCGATCGTGGCCACGCCCTTCCCGCCCCGGAACCCGAGCCAGACCGGCCACATGTGGCCCACGAGGGCAGCGAGCGCGCAGAAGACCGACAGGCACGCGACCGGCGCGAAGCAGCGGCCGCAGCGCCACTCCTCCGCCACCCAGGGGGCCATCCAGAAGACGGGCGCGAAGCCCTTCAGGAAGTCGAAGACGAAGACCGGCGCGAACCAGAAGGTCCCGAGGGTCCGCGCCACGTTCGTCGCCCCGATGTTGCCGGAGCCCATCGTCCGCACGTCCCTCCCCGTCTTCAAGCGGACCAGGAGGTAGCCGCTCGGGACCGCGCCCAGCAGGTAGGAGAGCACCCCCGCCGCCGCGTAGGGGACTTCGGCCGGCAGGCTCACCGCCCCCCCTCTGCGCTCTCTGCCCCCTCTGCGCTCTCTGCCCCCTCTGCGCTCTCTGCCCCCTCTGCGCTCTCTGCGAACCTGGCCCGGAGCTGCCCGCACGCCCCGGAGACCTCGTCGCCCTTGCGCTTGCGGACCATGACGGGCACCCCGCAGCCGCCGAGCGCCTCCACGAAGCGGTCCACCCGCTCCCGGGACGGCGCCCGGTACGGGACTTCCTCCACCCGGTTGAAGGGGATCACGTTCACCTTCACGCGCGCGCCGCGGAGCTTCTTGCCGAGCTCGAGGGCGTGCTTCCGGTCGTCGTTCACGCCGTCCAGGAGCACGTACTCGAACGTCACCTGCTTGTTCGTGGCCCGCTTGTACTCGAGGCCCGCCCGGATCACGTCCGCGAGCCGGACGTTCTTCATCGTCGGGACCACCCGGCCCCGGATCGCGTCGTCGGGCGCGTGGAGCGAGAGCGCGAGGTTCGGGGTCACGTTCTGGCGGACGAGCTCGGGGAGCTGGCCCAGGACGCCCACGGTCGAGAGGGTGATGCGGTTGTAGCCGATCCCGAGCCCCCACGACGCCTTCATGATCCGGAGGGCCTTGACCAGGTTGAGCATGTTGAGGAGCGGCTCGCCGATCCCCATGATCACCACGCTCGAGAGCCGCTCCCCCTCCGGGAGCGAGCGCGCCGCCCAGAGCACCTGCTCCACGATCTCGCCCGCCGTGAGGTTCCGCTTGAGGCCGTCGAGCCCGCTCGCGCAGAACACGCAGCGGACCGGGCATCCGACCTGGGTCGAGACGCAGACGGTCCGCCGGTCCTCCTCCGGGATGAGGACCGTCTCGACCAGGTCCCCGCCGTCCAGGCGCACGAGCAGCTTGGTCGTCCCGTCGGGCGCCGCGTGGCGGTGCGTGACCTCCGTCCGCGAGAGCCGGAACCGCCCGGCCAGCTCCGCGCGGAGCTCGAGGGACTGGTCCGTCATGGAGTCGAAGGACGCCGCCCGGCGCCGGTGGATCCACAGCAGGATCGGCCGCGCCCGCCAGCGCTCCACCCCGAGCGCCGCGAGCCGCTCCTCGAACTCGGAAAGCGTCAGATCGGTAAGGCAGTCCATGGGCCCCGGATTATATCAGCCCCCGATCCGATCGCCCACCGCCGCCCCCCTCGCAGGGACCGCGGAGGGAAAGGATTCTCGACCCCGGACTCCGGACTCCAGACTCCGGACTCCGGACTCCGGACTCTGGACTGTGGACTGTGGACTGAGGACTGCCTAGAGGCACTGCATGCACGGCACCTTGCCGCGCTTGGCCACGTCTTTCCGGGAGTAGAACTTGAGCTTCCGGTCCTCGGGGATGAGCTGGGCGAAGGGGCAGGAGGGGGAGTGGAAATGGGAGGCCTGGTCCGCCGTCACGAACGAGGGCTCCTTCCCGGTCACGCGGTTCACCAGCTCCTGCGTCTCCTCGAGGCCCAGCTTCTCGTTGTAGACCATCTCGATCACCTCGAGCTGGGCGTCGGGGTCGGAGATCTGCGCCACGACCTGGGCGTGCCCCTCCGAGATCATGCCCGCCCGCAGCGCTTCGAGCGCGGGAACCGGGAGCTCGAGGAGGCCGCGCGCGTGCCGGAGCTCGTCCACCCGGAGCCCGATCGTCTCGGCCAGCTCCTGCTCCCCGATCTTGGGATACTTGCGGTGGATCCGGTCGAACATCAGGACGACGTCGATCTTCGTGAGGTCCTCGCGGTGCAGGTTCTCGAGGTAGCTCACCTCCATCATCTGCCGGGCGTTCATGGTCCGCACGATCGCGGGGATGAACTTGAACCCCACCTCCCGCGCCGCCTGGAGCCGACGCTGGCCGGCCACCAGGGCGTAGCGCTTCCCCTTCCGGTTGACGATGATCGGGACGATGACGCCGTACTGCTCGATCGACTTCTTCAGGCCGTCCAGGGGCTCGTCGAGCACGTACTCCCGCGGCTGGAACGGGTTCGCGTCCACCCGGTCGACCGGGACGTACATCAGGCGGTCCTCCTGGCGCTTGAGGCCCAGGACCCGCTTGAATCCGTTGACGAGCCCCCGCCAGAGGCCGTTCCCGCCGCAGTGCGAACAGGCGTGCCGGACTTCGCCCATGGGTTCCTCCCCTCTCTCGGTCTGCGTAATATATCGGAGCCGGACGGCCGGGGAGTTCACCCATATTTCCGGCCCATAAGGAGATCGGGAGACATGGTGGAGATCCGGAGATGAGGCCTCCGCGAGCCCGTCCTCGCCCGTCCCGGGTCCTCCTCCTCGTCTCCCTCGCCCTCGGGACCTCCTGCGCCGGGCCGGCGCTGCCTCCCCTCCCGGGCGGGGTCGTGGCCTCCCCGGAGCCCCACGCCTCCGAGGTGGGCGCGGAGGTCCTGCGACGGGGCGGGAACGCGGTCGACGCCGCGATCGCCGTCCACTTCGCCCTGGCCGTCACGTTCCCGAACGCGGGAAACCTGGGCGGCGGCGGATTCATGCTCGTCCGCATGGACGGGAAGGAGGCCGCCCTCGACTACCGCGAGGCCGCCCCCTCGGCCGCTCACCGGGACCTCTTCCTGGACGAACGCGGGAACGTCGTCCCGGGGATGAGCCTGAACACCGCCCGGGCCGCCGGCGTCCCCGGCTCGGTCGCGGGGATGTGGCTCGCCCACCGGCGCTTCGGGTCCCTGCCGTGGAGGGACCTGGTCGCCCCCTCCGTCCGCCTGGCCCGGGAAGGCTGGGTCGTCGACCCCCGGAGCGCCCAGAGCTTCGCCGCCGAGCGCCGGAACAACGCCCCCGACTACCTGCGCGGCAAGGCCGCCGAGCGCTTCGTCCAGGAGGAGCTGGCCGCCACGCTCGGACGGATCGCCGAGGGCGGACGCGACGGCTTCTACCGCGGCGAGACGGCGCGGCTCCTGGTCGAGGAGATGAAGCGGAGCGGCGGCCTGATCTCGCTCGAGGACCTGGCGGGCTATGAGGCCAGGGAACGCGCGCCGGTGCAGGGGACCTACCGGGGCCTCCGCGTCGTCTCCATGCCCCCGCCCTCCTCGGGGGGAATCGCCCTCCTCCAGCTCCTCAACATGATGGAGGGCTTCGACCCCGGGACGCTCGCCCACAACGGCCCCGAGCACGTCCACCTGGTCGCGGAGCTCGAGAAGCGCGTCTTCGCCGACCGCGCCGAGCACCTGGGCGACCCCGACTTCCACGCCGTGCCCGTCGCCCGGCTCGTCGACAAGGCCTACGCCCGCGAGCGCGCGCGCGGCGTACGGCCGGGGCTCCGGACGCCCCCCGCGGAGGTCGCCGCCGGGCGCTTCCCCGCCGAGCCCGAGGAGACCACCCACTTCTCCGTCGTGGACAAGTGGGGGAACGCGGTCGCCAACACCACCACCCTCAACGGGAGCTACGGCTGCGGGATCGTCGTCCGGGGCGCGGGCTTCCTCCTGAACAACGAGATGGACGACTTCTCCGCCAAGCCCGGCGTCCCCAACATGTTCGGCGCCGTGGGGGGAGCGGCCAACGCGATCGCGCCCGGGAAGCGGATGCTCTCCTCGATGACCCCCACCTTCGTCTTCCGGGACGGCCGGCTCTGGCTGGTGCTCGGGACGCCGGGGGGCACCACGATCTTCACCACCGTCTTCCAGGTGATCGTGAACCGGGTGGACTTCGGGATGCCCCTCCCCGAGGCGGTCGCCGCCCCCCGCTTCCACCACCAGTGGCCGCCCCTCCGGAAGGACGCCGACCCGGTCCAGTTCGAGCGACCCCCCGAGGGCGTCCCCCGGCGGGCGCTCGAGGCGATGGGCTACGCCGTCGTGCCCCGGGGGAAGATCGGGGACGTCCACGCCCTCGAGATCGAGGCGGGGCGGCTGGCCACCGGGGAGTCGGACCCGAGGGGGATCGGGAAGGTGGCCTTCGAGTAGGGCCCGGGGACCTCAATCCATCTTCGAGTAGTACAGCCGGATCCACTGCTCCAGAGGGTAGTACCGGATCGTCAGGTCCGTCGGGATCCCGGGCGGGATCGCGCTCGTGGGCTTGATCGAGGCGGTGAGCACGCGTTTGAGGACGACGTTGTCCTCGTTGATCAGGAAGATCTGGTTCCCGCTCGACTTGTACCGGTCCGGGTAGGCGAGAAAGCCGAACGCCGAGTGATGGTGAACGGACCCCATCGTCACCCCCCCGGTGTTCGTCCGGTAGGTGGTCCCGACCCACGAGTTCGCGCTCAGGGGCTGCCAGTATCCGGTCAAGTGGCAGTACCAGTATCCCGCCTTCACCGTCGTGTTCGTGAACCGGCTGATGGGGGCCAGATGCCCCCCCGCGATGCCGACGCCCCCCGGGCTCGCGTCCGCCCCCGCGATGGCGATGTCGATCAGCTTGATCGGCGGATCGTTGTTCCCCGCGATCCCCGCGCTCGTAAGCGAGTAGAGGCCGGAGACGTCGTAGGTCCAGTAGTCCTGCACCTTGTTGTCGTCCCGGTCGTTGGACTTGAAGTCCGCCTCGGCGGAGGCCAGGGTCTTGAGCGAGGCCGAGGCGCTCCGCTCGTTGGCGGCCCGGATCGAGGAGAGGAGGCCCGGGATCGCGATCGCGGCGAGCGTCGCGATGATCGCGATCACGATCATGAGCTCGATGAGGGTGAAGCCGCCCCCGCCCCGCCCCGCACGTCGCCGCACGCGGCACCTCCCTGAAGATTCGACGGAAGAGTATCCCATTTTTTATACATTGCAAGAGAATTCTCGAAGCCCGGCGCGCGGCCGGTATAATCCGGACGACCCGACCCCGACCGGGATGGAGGCCCGCGGCCGTGGCCAATACGTTCGCCTGCCCCTCGTGCGCCCGGGCGGTCCCCGCGGGAGACCTCCCCGCCGGCGCCCTCACCAAGTGCCCCGCCTGCAAGCAGGACGTCCACGTCCCCCTCTACGCCAGCGCCCGCGCCGCGGGCCAGCTCCGCTGCCCCAAGTGCACCCGGAAGGTGGAGGAGGGCGACCGGACCTGCGGCTTCTGCCAGTCCCCCCTCCCCGGCCCCAACACCCGCAGGGTCATGGCCGAGGCCGCCCACCTGGCCGAGGCCCGCGCCAGGAAGCGCCGGCCCCTCTGGATCGCGCTCTGCGTCCTCTGGGCCGCCGCCGCCCTCGGCTGGACCGGCTGGTGGTTCCTCAACCTCCCCCCCACCGTCGCCTCCCCCCACGAGGCCTGCCGCCAGAACCTCCGCTCCCTCCACTCCCTCCTCGCCCTCTCCGCCGGGGACGGGAAGGGACTTCCCAAGGAGACGGGCGCGAAGTTCTGGTCCGCGATCGTCAAAACGGACGCCGGAAGCGCCCTCGCGGGCTGCCCCTCCTGGATCCAGCTCGGCACGGGCGGCTACCGGGGACCGTCCCGCCCCTTCGTCGAGCTTCCCCCCGAGGGCATCCTCGCCTGCGACCCCGTGGGCCCCCACCCCGACGGGCTCAACCTCCTGCTCAAGAACGGCGAGGTCCGCTTCGCCCCCCGCGGCTCCCCGGACTACGACCGCGCCCTCAGGGAGACCCGCGAGTGAGCGCTAGCGGAAGCCCTGGAACGGCTTGATCGAGGTCTCGGGCTTCTCGAACGTCCCCGACACCTCGACGCCCGTGATCCCGCCCGTGAACCAGGAGATGAACGACGCCGCCCAGTTCAGGATGAAGAAGTCGATCCCCACGAGGCGCTTGGAGATCGGCCGCAGGAAGAAGCGGATCTTCCCGTCGAAGTCCAGGGTCCCGTGACCCACCACGCTCAGGCTCTCGCTCGTGAAGGCGAGGTGTTTCACGTCGAACTTCCGGTCGCCGATCTCGAACTCCACCGCCCCCGCCTCGAACTGGTTCCGGCTGGTGAAGAGGTTGTCGAAGTTGAGCTGGAAGAGGCTGAGGAACATCGGGATGTCCCAGAGGAGGGCGTCCCGGATCTGGAGCCGCCCGGCGCCCTTCATCGTCGCCGCCTCGTCCGTCCGCCCCTTGAGGTCCCGCACCTCGAGCGTCACCTTCCCGGACACCGCCTTCGTGCTGAACGCGGCCGTGTCCTTCACCCACTCCCCCAGGTCCAGCCGGTCCGCCGTGAAGAGCGTCCCGTAGAAGTCCTTCGTGTCCACGTCGATCGTGAAGGATTTCCCCGAGACCACCCCCCCGTAGGCCGTCCCCTTGATGTTCGAGAACGTGATCTTCCGGCCGTGCATGAGCAGGCTCGCCGCCAGGTCCGTCACCCGCTTCCCCCAGATCGTGGCGCGGTTCAGGAAGAGCGGGCCCTGGACCATCGGCTTCTCCCCGAGATACCCCACGAGCTGGATCGTCCCCTCCAGGTCCTCGAACTTCGGCTCGACGTCGATCGTCCCCCGCGTCAGGCGCAGGTCGAGCGTGAACTCCTTCTGCCCCCCCGTCCGGAGCTTCACCTCGGAGTTGAAGCTCGCCATCCCGCCCAGCTTCAGGTCCTCGAGGAGCCACTTCACGTCCTTCGGCAGCGCCGCCTTCACCGTCCCGTCCAGCGCGAGGCCCACCGCGTCCAGCTCCTCGAGGTGGATCAGGTCCTCCGTCACCGTCCCGTGGACCTTCACCCCGGCCCCGTGCGCCTTCCCCGAGAGGTGGTTCAGGTAGGTCTTCCCGGGCGTGATCTCCACCTCCCCCCGGATCTCCGTCACGGGCAGCGGCACCTCCCGCAGCGTCGCCCGCACCCCCCGCGCCCGGGCCCGCCCGTAGTGCGCGGCGGACCGGCCCTTCTCCTGCCGCACGTTCCAGCGCACGTCCACCGGGCCCGAAGGGGCGAAGTCGTCGAAGATCTTCCCCGGCCCCTCCGGGAGCGCCTTCCGGAGCTTCTCGTCGAGGAGAAGGCCCCGCGCCTCCACCACCACGTCCACCTCCGCCTCCCCCGTGATGTCCCCGATCGTCCCGGAGACCTCCACCGAGAGCCCGTCCTCCCGGCAGGCCAGGCGCCTCACCACCACGTCGTCCCCGTCCACCGAGACCTCCCCCGAGACGCCCCGCAGCGGATAGGGGAACTCCCGGTACTCGATCGAGGTGTCCGCGAAGGACAGGTCGAGCGGGATCCGCGAGGGACGGTCCGGGCCCGCCTCCCGGAGCGCCCGGCCCCGCACGCTCACCCGGCCCGACGGGCGGAAGAGGTCCCAGACGCGGCGCCCTCCCTCGTCGAGGGCGGACCGCAGGTCCGCGTCCAGCTCCATGTCGTCGGCCTCGATCCGGAAGGCGTACGCCGCCTCCGCCTCGTAGCCCTCCGCCCGGCCGTCGAAGCGGATCCGCGCGCCCCCGTGACGCCCGGCCATGTTCTTGGCGTGGAAGCCCCGGGCGAAGAAGTCGATCTCCCCCGTCACCCCCTCGACCGCGTAGGGGAAGTTGCGGTACGTGAGCTGCATGTCCCTCGCGCGGAGCGTCACCGTGACGTCCAGGTCCCGGCCTGGCTCCTGGACGAGCCGCACCGAGACGTCCGCCAGCCCCCCCGGCCGGTACTTGTCGTAGATCTCCCGGTAGTGCGGCGCCAGGGCCTCTCGGAAGGCGGGGACCACGCGGAGCCCCGCGCTCCGGAAGCTGAGGTCGAGCGCCCCGGTGTCCAGGTCCGCCACTCCCACGCCCTCCCAGGTCCCGAAGAGCGCATCCTCGAGGCGGCCCTCGAGGTGGACCCGCGTCCCGTCCAGCGGGACTCCCTTCAGGAACCGGAGCGAGGCCGAGTGCAGGCGCTCCCCGAACGCCACCGGCAGCCGGACCTCGACCGCCGCCCCGCGGAGCTCCACCGAGGGGAGGCCCTCCGGGAAGAGCTCCCGGACCGACTTCTCCCGCTTCCCCTTCGACAGCTCCTCGAGGAGCCCGTCGGAGAACCGGATCGTGCCCCCCTCGAGCGTCACCCGCTCCACCTTCGCGCCGCGCATCCGGATCTCGACCTGGTTCGCGTCCAGGGGGGCGAACCTCCCCCCCTCCGTCCGGAAGGACGCCGCCCGGATCGTCACCGTCCCGTCGAGCGACGCCTCGACCGTGCCCCACGAGAGCGAGTCCCGGAAGAGCTCCCGGAGCCTGCCCTCCGCGTAGCGGCCGAGAGCCCCGGACCGCGCCAGGAGAAGCGCATCCGCCCCCAGGAGCGCCGTCGCGATCGCCGCCATCGCGAGATAGGCCGCCGCCTTCTTCATGCGTCCCCCATTATGATCGGATCCGGCTCCTGCTACAATGGCTCCCGTGCTCGTCGAGTGCGTCCCCAACTTCAGCGAGGGCCGGCGCCCCGAGGTTTGCGAAAAGATCGCGGACGCGGCCCGCGACGCGGGAGCGAAGGTCCTCGACCTCCAGAGCGATCCCGACCACCACCGCTCGGTCCTCACGTTCGTCGGGGAGCCCGGCCCCGCCGCGGCCGCCGCCTTCGCCGTCGCGCGCGAGGCCGTCGAGCGCATCGACCTCACCCGCCACCGCGGCGAGCACCCGCGGATGGGCGCCCTCGACGTCCTCCCCTTCGTCCCCCTCGAGGGGGCCTCGACGCAGGACTGCGTCCGACTCGCCCGCGACGCGGGCCGCCGCATCGGCGAGGAGCTCCGGGTCCCCGTCTTCCTCTACGAGGCCGCCGCGACGCGCCCCGACCGGAAGAACCTGGCCGAGATCCGGAAGCCCCAGTTCGAGGGCCTCCGCGACCGGGTCGGGAAGGACCCCGACCGGGCCCCCGACTTCGGACCCGACCGCGTCCATCCCACCGCCGGCTGCACGGCCGTCGGAGCCCGGATGCCCCTCATCGCCTACAACGTGGACCTCGACTCCGCGGACACGGCGCTCGCCAAGCGGATCGCGAAGAAGATCCGCGAGCGCGACGGTGGCCTCCCGGGAATCAAGGCCCTCGGGCTCTGGATCGAGGACCGGAACTGCGCCCAGGTCTCGATCAACGTCTGCGATTTCCCGCGGACGGGCCTCCTCGAGGTCTTTCGGGCCGTCGAACGCGAGGCGGGCGGGGCCGTGCGGTCGAGCGAGATCGTCGGGCTCGTCCCCCGCGCCGCCCTCCCCCCCGATGCCGAGCGCGCCCTCCGTCTCGCCGGGTTCAGCCCCGACCAGGTCCTCGAGAACCGGCTGTGAACGCGCTTCCCGACGTCCGGAAGGCCGTCGCCGAGGCCCGCTCGGTCGTCGTCCTGACCGGGGCGGGCGTCTCCGAGGAAAGCGGCGTCCCCACCTTCCGGGGGCCGGACGGCCTCTGGAGGGACTTCCGCCCCGAGGACCTGGCCACTCCCGAGGCCTTCGCGCGCGACCCCCGCCTCGTCTGGGAGTGGTACGACTGGCGCCGGCGGAAGATCGCCCCCGCGGAGCCCAACCTCGGGCACTACGCCCTCGTCACCCTCGAGAAGCGCGTCCCCGAGTTCACCCTCGTCACCCAGACCGTCGACGGCCTCCACGCGAAGGCCGGGTCCCGGAACGTCCTCGAGATCCACGGCAGCCTCTGGCGCACCCGCTGCGGCTCGTGCCGGGACCGCCGGGAGAACCGCGAGACGCCCCTCCCCCGACTCCCCCCCCGCTGCCCCTGCGAGGGCCTCCTCCGGCCCGACGTCGTCTGGTTCGGAGAGCCGCTCCCCATCGACCTCCTGCGGCGGGCGATCCGGGCGCTCGAGACCTGCGACCTGGCCCTCGTCGTGGGCACCTCGGGGCTCGTCGAGCCCGCCGCCTCCCTCGGCGGCATCGCCCTGCGGCGAGGCGTCCCCGTCGTCGAGCTCAACCCGGACCCGCCCCCCCGGAACGACCCCTGCACCCTCTCCCTCCGCGGCCGCTCCGCCGAGCTCCTCCCCCGCCTCCTCTAGCGTCACGACTCAGCGTCGCTGTTTCGTGACGCGTCACGAAACAGCGACGCTGATTTGTTACGTTTCGGCGTACGGAGGGGCGGCGGCCGCGTCATACTAGCATCGTCCAGGAATCGGGAGCCTTCTCATGATTCGAACCCTGGCGACCGCCCTGCTCGCCCTGGGCGCGGCCGCGCTCCAGGAGGAGCCGGCGGGGAAACTCGACCCGATCCTCGCCCGGCTCAACGACGACTCCGTCGAGGTCCGGGACGGCGCGCTCAAGGACCTGGTCGCCCTCGGCCCCGCCGCCCTCCCCCTCCTCCGGGCCCGGATGGACTCCGTCCCGGGAGAGGTCCGCGGACGGATCGAGGAGGCCTGCCGCCGGATCGAGTCGGCCGCCGCCCTCGCCCGGGTCCTCCCGCCGCTCCGCAGGATCACCCTCGACGCCAAGGACCGGCCCCTCAAGGAGCTGCTCGACGAGATCGCCCGCCAGGGCGGCCTCGCGCTGGACCTCTCGAGCGGCGGCTTCGAGGGGAAGCTCTCCCTCACGCTCCGGGACGCCCTGCCCCTCCAGGCCCTCGACGCCGCCTGCCGCGCCTCGACCGGGATCCAGTACCAGATCCTCGAGGACGAGGCGGACGCCCTCGCCGGCTTCCGCCGCCGCCGCCGCGGCGCCCCTCCCGCCGGCGCGCGCATCGCCCTCCAGGCGGGCACCTGGACCGACTACCCCGCCTGCTACGTCCGTCATTACCGGGTCCGGGCGACCCAGGTGGCCTTGAACCGAGTCAACGCCTTCGACGGCGTCCAGCGGACCGGCCAGCTCTCGCTCGACCTCCAGTGGCCCCCCGACGTCAAGCCCGACCGCCTGCTCCGGTTCCGCGTCACCGAGCTCAAGGACGACCAGGGCCGCTCGCTGCTCAACGAGGGGGCTCCGGAGGAGGGCTTCCGGGACCGCATCCGCCGCGGCTGGGGCGTGGGCACCCAGCACTCGCTCCAGTTCAAGTACCCCGAGGCGGGCGCCCGCGCCATCGGCCTCCTTCGCGGCGAGGTCTCCGTCGAGTTCCCCAAGGACGTCCGCGTCCTCTCCTTCGAGAAGCCCGCCGAGTCGAAGGGGAAGTCCCTCGAGGTGGACGGCCTCAAGCTCGCGCTCAAGGACTACAAGAACGAGGGCAAGAACCATACGGTCGTGCTGGACATGACCGGACGGATCCGCGGGGCCGACCCGGATCCGGAGGACCACGGCTATCCCATCTCCTGGGAGGACGTGGAGGTGGTCGGGGAGAGCGGCGAGCGGCTCTCCCAGGGAGGAATGTCGGGCGGCGGCGGGAACAACCAGTTCTCCTGGACCCTGAACTACAACGGCACCCGGAACGAGCCCGCCAAGGAGGTCCGGATCCGCTGCATCCTGAGCCGGCACCCGGACGAGTTCACGTTCGAGATCCGGGACATCCGGTTCCCGGAGTAGGCATGGCCGACCCCATCCCTCCCGCCCGGAAGCCGGGCCGGCCGGCGTCCCGGCCCCCGGCCGCCGACGCCCCCACGCGCCTCCGGAGGGCGGAGCCCCCGAGGCCCCGCCCGAGGAGCCGCGTTCCGGCGCTCGCGCTCGCCCTGGGCGGCGCCGGCCTGGCCGGGATCGTCCTCCTCCTCGTCCTCGTCCT
>Ga0187893_10004398_pt1 | contig 26871 bp, 24 predicted proteins | sample MA1701074metaG_FD_139574 | JGI IMG/M metagenome (GOLD analysis project Ga0187893, IMG submission 139574) | White microbial mat communities from a basaltic lava cave in the Kipuka Kanohina Cave System on the Island of Hawaii, USA - MA170107-4 metaG ... | reverse complement strand
CTGGCGGCCATGAAAGGCCGCGAGGAGACGCACATCGGCGAGTGGCTCCAGGCCTGGTTCTCGCCCAGTACTCGCGACCGCATCCGCAAGACCGTCGAGGCCCTCGCGAAGGGGGCCTCCTAGGCGCTGGGGCGCGCCGTGAAGGCAGGCTCCGGGCACCGCACCCGCACAGCGCAGACCCTCCCGGCGGCCCTGCTCCTGCTCAGTCTCGCGGCCGAGACCGCCGCGGCGTCCGAGGTCTTGTGGAGGATCGAGGCGGGGCTGGGCGCCGCGCACAGCTTCGGCTCCATGCTGGCGATCCAGCAGGACGGCTCGCCACGGATCGAACTCGAGGCCAACTGGGAGGCGCGCTCCCTCGAGGCCCCGGTCTACTACGCCTGGCGCGTCTCGCGTTGGAGCGGCGGTCGGGCCTGGGCGCTGCGCTTCATCCACCACAAGCTCTACCTGGCCAACCCCACGCCCGAGATCGAGCGCTTCTCCCTGAGCCACGGCTTGAACCTGCTCACGGCGGAACGAGGCTGGGACGTGGCCGGCTGGTGGCTGTGGGCGGGGCTGGGCGTGGTGATTGCCCACCCCGAGTCCACGGTTCGCGGGCTCCAGCGAGCCGAGGACCGGGGAGGGCCGCTCGGAGGCGGCTACTTCGTGACCGGACCGGCGGCGGCGCTCGCCGCGGCCTGGCGCCGGCCCCTGGGACGACGCGCCGGCCTGGTCCTCGAGGCCCGGAGCGTTGTATCCCGCGCGAGGGTGCCCATCGCGAGCGGCGCGGCGTCGGTGCGCAACGCCTCGCTCCACCTGAGCTGCGCGCTCGACGTCGGTTTCTGATTCAGCCCTGGCGCCGCGTCAGGCGCCGCAGCCAGACCAAAACGCCGAGTGCAAACGCCACCGCCAGCGCGGCGAGACCACGGTTCACTCCTTCGACCAGCGCCTTGACCGCCGCCCAGTTGTCGCCCAGCAGGACGCCCACCACGACCAGGAACAGGTACCACAGCGCCGAGGCCGAGGCCGCGGGCACCAGCGCCCGCAGCGGCGGCACGCCGGCGATCCCCGCGAAGGGCAACACCGCCGCGCGCACGCCGGGCAGGAAACGTGTCAGGAAGATGCCCAGGGTCCCGTGCCTGCGGTACGCCTCCTCGATGGCGGACAGCGCCTCCGGGGGAATCAGGCGCCGGCCCCAGCCCCCGCGGAAGGCGTTGCCGTGTCGGCGCGCCGCGAAGTAGACGCCCGCCGCGGAGAGCGTGTTCGCGAGCCAGCACAGGACGCCCAGCACGGGCGCCAGGATCTCGCCGCGTTGTGCCAGGAACGCGCCGAGCGCGACGGCGACGTCGGCCGGGACCGGCGGGAAGACGTTCTCCGCGGCGGCCAGCGCCATCAGGACGAGGTAGCTGGGCAGGGCGGGCAGCCCCGCCAACCAGTCGAGCAGCCGGTCAGCCAAACAGGTTCTCCTGAACCAGGGCGGGCAGGCGAGCGGCGCTCGAGTCCAAGTCAGTCCGGTTCGGCGGGCAAGACGGGTACGAGGAATCGGAAGCGCGTGCCGCCGGCGTTCATGGTGATCTCGGCGGTCTTCGTGGCGGTCAGGCGGTCGCGGGTCATGCCGCTGCGGTCGGTGCTCAACACACGGCCGGCGGAGTAGAGGCTGCCCGAGTTGGTCTTGAGGCGGATCTCCACGCCGGGGAAGGGTGCTCCGCCACGGCGCTGCGTGCGCACGAGAATCTGCACGACGCCGCCACCCGGCGGCAGGTACCTCGGCTCGGCCCAGGCCGTGACCACGACCTCCTCGGTCGCCCGCTCCACCTCGAGGCCCTCGATCCTCGACACCACTTCCGGGGGCTCGGCCGCGGGTGTGGGCGCGGCCTGTGGCGGAGCAGAGGATACCGGGTCACGCTTGGGGGCACTCTCGCAGCCGACGAGCGCCACGACGGCCAGCCGCAGGAACCTCGAGGGCCGCGCCATGCGGCCCCTATCCTAACTGGAGACTACGTGTACAGCCGGCCCACCCAGGCCTCGTAGCCGTTGAGGTAACGTGTGGCTCGGCTCTTGGCGCCGTCGATGGACCGCTCGCTGGCCTGGCTCCAGCGCGGATGGGGAAGCTTCGGGTTCACGTTGGATTCGAAGGAGTACTCGAGCGGCTGCAGGTCGTTCCAGAAGGTGCGCGGCTGTTTTTCGACCAGCTCGATCTTCACCACGGACTTCGGCCCCTTGTACCCATATTTCCACGGTACGACCACGCGGAACGGCGCCCCATGCTGCTTGGGCAGCTCGTGGCCGTAGAGCCCGACCGTCGCCAGGCACAACTCGTTCATCGCCTCGTTCAGCCGCAAGCCTTCGTAATAAGGCCAGGAATACCAGGAGAATCCCTTCTGACCCGGCGCCTGGTCCTTCTTGAGGAAACTCGTGAAGCGGACGAAACGTGCCTTGGACAGGGGCCGTGACGCCTCGAGCAGCTTGCGCAGCGGGAAGCCGATCCACGGCACGTCCATGTACCAGGCCTCCACGCAGCGGTGGCGGTAGAGGCGCTCCTCCAGGGGGAACTTGAGCAGCTCGTCGAGGTCCCAGATCCTGGGCGCCTGGACCAGGCCCGCCACCTCGACGGTCCAGGGCCGGCGCTCGAACTTCTCGACGTGCCGCCACACGTCCTTGTCCTGGGTGAACTCGTAGAAGTTGCAGTAGCGGGCGGCGGCGACCGGATCGGTCAAGGCCCCGTCGAGCAGGAACTTCGGGCTGCGCGTCGCCGCGAGCACCGGAGTCGACGGATGCGGCGGTGCGTCCGCGCGCAGCTGGCGGCCACAGCCCGCCAGGGTGGCAGCGGCCGCGCCCGCCAGGGCTCCGAGGAAGCCGCGCCGCTTCAGCACCAGCGACTCGGGCGTCGTCTCGCGTTCTGGGATCTCCCAGGAGCGTGGGATGCGGATCAACATGGGCTGCCCCTGATTCTAACGTCTCGCGCCGGGCCTGAATTCCCGAATCCCGAGCCGCGGGATAAACTCCTCGGCCGCTGACCAGAAGGAGATCCATGCGCCTGCTGCGTCCCCTGGCGTTGGCCGTCGCGTCCCTGCTCGTCCTGCCGGCACACGGCGCACACGAGCCCGTGTACGCCATCGTCGGCGCTCGAGTCGTTCCCGTCTCCGGACCCCCGATCCCGAAAGGGACCGTGGTGCTGCGCGGCGGCACCATTCAAGCCCTGGGTGCGGATGTCAGCGTGCCGCCCGACGCTCGCGTGATCGACGCCGGTGGGCTGGTGGTCACGCCGGGGCTGATCGACGGCTTTGGCGCCATCGGGCTGCCATCGAAGAAGGGCAAGGACGCGCCCAAGACCGACGCGCTCGCGCCGCAGCAGGATGCCCTCGAGCGCCTGCAGGCCTCCGAAGCGCTGAAGGCCCGGGACAGCGGGATCACGAGCGCTCTGGTGATCCCACAGGACGGCATCCTGCCGGGCCGCAGCGTGCTCGTGAGCCTGATCGGCGACACGACCGAGGGCATGGCGCTGGCGCAGCCGGCCGCCGTGCACCTGCACATGGCCACCCAGGCTGCCCAGTACCCCGACTCCCTGATGGGCACCGTGGCGCTGGCCCGCCAGTCCCTCGCCAACGCTGCGCGGTACCGAGACGAATGGGCTGGGTACCGCAAGTCTCCGCTGGGCAAGAAACGTCCCGGCTACGACTCCGCCCTGGAGGCCTGGCAGGACGTGATCGCCGGCCGCGTCCCCCTCGTCGTGGGCGCCCAACGTGAGAACGACCTGCGCCGCGCGTTGGCCTTGGCCGACGAGTTCAAGGTCAAGGTCGTGGCCGCCGGCGCGCCCCAAGCCGCACGCCTCGGCGAACTGATCAAGGCGCGCCGGTTGCCCCTCGTGGTCGGCGTGAACTTCGATCCGCCGCGGGAGGACATCGTCTTCGGCCTGGAGGACGACGAGCGCGAGCGTCAGGAGATCGCGGAAGCAGAGAGCAACCCGGGGCGGCTCCACGCCCAGGGGGTGCCCTTCGGCCTCGGCTCGGCCTTCGCGCCGGACTACGTGGCCGGGATCCGCAAGGCGATCGAACGCGGGTTGCCACGCGAGGCGGCGCTGCGGGCGGCGACCCTGGGCGCCGCGGAGGCCCTCGGCGTCGCCGATCGCCTGGGCAGCCTCGACGCGGGAAAACTCGCGAACGTCGTGGTCTGGTCGGCGGAGCCGCTCACCAAGGAGGCGAGACCCCGCTACGTGTTCGTGGACGGCCAGCTCTACGAACCCGCGAAGAAGAAGGACGACAAGCCGGAGCCCGAGAGGAAACCCGAGGAGGACAAACAGGCGACGGACGAGGCCGCTCCTTGGACGCCGCCCACCCCGCCGCTGAAGGCAAAGGGCACACTGGCCATCGTCGGCGGGACCCTGCTGACGGCAGGGCCCGCCGGAAACCTCGAACGAGCCAGCCTGGTGATCGAGAACGGCCGCATCACGGCCGTGGGACGCGAGGTCCGGGTTCCGCCCGGGGCGCAGATCATCGAGGCGAGCGGGCGTTTCGTGACGCCTGGGATCATCGACACCCATTCCCACGCGGCCATCGAAGACAACGTCAACGAGTGCACGGACGCCGTCACGGCCGAGACGCGGGTGGTCGACGTGATCGACCAGTACGATCCCTCCCTGTATCGCCAGCTTGCGGGCGGCGTGACGACCATCAACGTCCTGCACGGCTCCTGCAACGCCATCGGCGGACAAAACGTGGTCCTCAAGCTGCGCTGGGGCCAGCCACCCGAGAAGTTGATCTTCGAGGCTGCGCCGCGGGGCATCAAGTTCGCGCTGGGCGAGAATCCCAAACGCGCCAACTTCCGGCGCCCCGGGGAACGGCGCTACCCGGGCTCGCGGATGGGCGTCGAGCAGGTGATCCGGGTTGCCTTCGCCGAGGCGGTGGCCTACAAGGCCGAGTGGGACGCGTACGAGAGGGCGAGCAAGGTCGCGCGCACCGGCGAGCAGCCGCTGGTGCCGCGCCGTGACCTGCGCAAGGAGACACTCCAGGGCATCCTGGAGGGCAGGATCCTCGTCCACTCCCACGCCTACCGCGCCGACGAGATGCTGATGTTGATGCAGGTGGCCGAGGACTTCGGTTTCAAGGTCCGGACGTTCCAGCACGGCCTCGAGGCTTACAAGGTGGCGAGCGAGATTGCCCGGCACGGGGCTGGGGTCGGAACCTTCATCGACTGGTGGGGCTTCAAGCTCGAGGCATTCGACGCGACGCCCTACAACCCCGCGATCCTGTCCAGCCACGGCGTCCGGGTCTCTCTCAACTCCGACTCCGACGAGCTGGCGCGGCGGCTGTACTGGGACGCCGCCAAGGCCGTCCGCTACGGGGGCGTGAGCGAAGACGACGCGCTGCGCATGATCACGCTCCACGCGGCCTGGCAACTCGGCGTCGAGGAACGCACCGGCTCCCTGGAGCCCGGCAAGGACGCTGACGTCGCGATCTTCGGGGCGCACCCCTTCTCGCCGGAAGCGCGCGTGGACATGACCTTCGTGGACGGCATGCTGGCCTTCGACCGCCACGGAGCCGCGGTGGCGGCTGCGCAATGAGGCGGGCGGTGCTCGGCTTCGCCCTCACGGCTTCCTTCGCCTCCGCCGGGCAGGCCTCCCTGGTGCTCCGCGGCGGCCGGGTCATCACCGTCTCGGGCGAGGTGATCGAGGACGGCAGCGTCGTCATCGCGGACGGCAAGATCGCTGCCGTCGGCCGCGACCTCACGGCACCCGCGGGCGCCGTGAGCGTGGACGTGCGCGGCAAGTGGATCTATCCCGGCCTCATCGACGCCCTCACCAACCTGGGCCTGACCGAGATCGGCAGCGTGCCGGGAGCGGTGGACACCACCGAGGTCGGCGACGTCAACCCCAACGCCAGGACCTGGATCGCGCTGAACCCGCACAGCGAGCTGATACCCGTGGCCCGCGCGGGCGGCGTCACGGCGGCGCTCTCCATGCCCAACGGCGGCCTCGTCTCGGGGCAAAGCGCCGTGATCCGGCTGGCCGGCACCACTCCGGCCGAGATGACCGTGCGCGCGGCCGCCGCGCTCCACGTCGTCTTTCCCAGCGGCCGGCCGAGCGTCGACTTCTCGCAGCTCGGCCAGGAGCGCGAGAAGAAGCCCTTCGCGGAACGCCAGAAGCAAAAGCAGGAAAACCAGCGGCAGGACCTGGAGCGCCTGCGCAACCTGCTCGAGGAGGCCCGCGCGTACGCTGCGGCCCAGGAGGCGTCCGCCGCTGGCCGGGCCGAGCGTCCGAAGCCCGACGCGCTGCTGGCGGCGCTCGGTCCGGCGGCCCGCGGGCAGCAAGCCGTCGTGTTGCGCGCCGACGCCGAGCAGGAGATCCGCGCCGCCATCGCCTTCTCGGAGGAGCAGAAGCTGAAGCTGGTGCTCGCCGGTGGCCTGGAGGCCTGGCGTGCGGCGGAGCTCTTGAAGCAGAAGGACGTGCCGGTGCTGCTCAAGGTGCTGCGCCTGCCCCGCAAGCGCTCGGATCCCTACGACGCGGCCTTCGCCAATGCGTCGTTGCTCCACCAGGCGGGCGTGCGCTTCGCCATCGTCAGCGACGACGACACGAACTCACGCAACCTGGCCTCCGAGGCCGCCATGGCTCACGCCTTCGGCCTGCCCGCCGAGGCCGCCCTGCGTGCGATCACGCTGTCGCCTGCCGAGATCTTGGGCGTCGGAGCGCGCCTGGGCTCCCTCGAGGTGGGCAAAGACGCCCACCTGGTCGTGGCCTCCGGGGACATCCTCGACCTGCGCACGCGAGTCGAGGCCGTTTACCTGGACGGGATCGCCCAGCCCATGGAGACGCGCCACACGCGGCTTTTCGAGCAGTTCCGCAACCGGCGGCGCTGAGCCGGGTCGCCACGGCGATCACATGAGTTTCAACCAGGCGCGGCTGCGCCGCCTGAACACGGCGCGACCGAATGCCAGGGGCGAGTACGTGCTGTACTGGATGCAGCTCTACCGGCGCCTCCGGCGCAACCACGCCCTCGACTACGCCTCCAAATGCGCTCGCGAGCTCGGCAAGCCGCTGGTGGTTTACGAGGGACCGCGACTTCACTACCCCTGGGCGAACCGACGCCTCCACCAGTTCGTGGTCGAGGGCATGGCCGCCAATGCCGCCGAGGCGGTGAAGAGGGGCGTCCAGTACTGGCCCTTCGTGGAGACGCCGGCACAACCCGGACGCGGCCTGGTCCACCAGCTCGCGGCACGTGCTTGCCTGGTGGTCACCGACGACTTCCCCTGCTTCATCGTCCCGGAGCAGAGCGCGGCCGTCGCCCGGCGCGCGCAGGTTCCGGTGTTCGCGGTCGACGCCAACGGCGTCGTGCCGTTGTCGCTGCTCGGCCCCAGCGTCGGGGCGGCGGCCCACCTGCGGCCACGGATCCACAGGGCCTTCGCCGAGGCCTTTGCCCACCGCTCGGCGGCGAGGACGCGCCTGCCAGACCTGCCCCGTAGACGCGTCACGCCTCGCTTCGAGTTGTGGAAGCCACCTCGGGACCTGGCGCCCTTCGTGGCCACGCTGCCCCTGGACGCGTCGGTCGCGCCGGTCCAGACCACCCCCGGAGGACGGCCGGCCGGGCTCGGCTTGTTGCGGAGGTTCCTGAAGACGCGCCTGCGCGGCTACGCAGAGCATCGCTCGGAGCCGCGCTCCCCGGCCGAGAGCCACGCCAGCGGCCTCTCGCCCTATCTGCACTTCGGGCATGTGTCGATCGAGGAGGTCGTGGAGGCGGTCCTGGGGGTGGGCTGGAGCTCCGAGGAGCTGCGTCTCGAGAACCGCGGCAAACGCGCCGGCTTCTTCTCAATGGATGCCGACGTCAACGCCTTTCTGGACGAGGCCTTGACCTGGCGCGACCTGGGCTTCCACTGGCACTGGTGGCGGCGGGCGGACGCCGCCTCGCTGGAGACGGCGCTGCCGGCTTGGGCGCTGGCGACTCTCCGCGCTCACGCCCGCAACCGGCGCACGCACCTGTATTCCCTCGAGGATTGGGAGAACGCGGCGACCCACGACCCGCTCTGGAACGCCGCCCAGACCGAGCTGCGGAAGACGGGCACGATCCACAACTACCTGCGCATGCTCTGGGGCAAGAAGGTGATCGAGTGGTCGCGCACGCCGGAGCAGGCCTACACGACCCTGGTCCACCTCAACAACAAGTACGCCCTGGACGGTCGCGACCCGAACTCCTGGACCGGCATCCTGTGGTGTTTCGGGCTCTTCGACCGGCCCTGGGGGCCCGAACGCGGAGTCTTCGGCGTCGTGCGCTACATGTCCTCGGAGAACACGCGGCGCAAGTTCGACCTGGAGCCGTACCTGCAGTACGTCGCGACGCTCGCGGGCGGGGATCAGGGCTCGCGGCAGACCGGGTACACGAGCCAGCGGGGGTCGGCGTAGGGCGAACGCCGATAGAGCCAACGCAGTCGGGCCTCGGGGCTGCTCGCGAACTCGGCTTCGGCCCGTAGTTTCGCCTCGAAGCTCGCCCTGAGCACCGGGTCCTCGGCGAGCATCCGCTGGCCCAGGGGCTCCATCACGTAGTCCTCCACGTACTCGGTGGCCTGCAGCACCGCGTGGAAGAAACCCCACTGGAAAAACGAGTCGGGTGACTGGGGCTCGAGCAAGAGCGCCGCCAGGTCCCCGAGTGGCTGATCCGTGGGCACACGGACTGAGCCCGGCTGGAAGGTCTCGAAGACACGCTCGACCTCGACGCCGGCCGTCACCGGGACCCGGCCCTCGAACAGCGATCCCAGCTTCGGCTCCAGCAGGCGGTAGCGCTCGACCTCGACGCGCCGCGTGTCCCGGCTCTGCTCGACGCGGATCCCGTGGACCATCACGCGCTCGATCACGTCGCGCCAGGCGGCCGGGATCCAGTAGGCGAGGGCGCGCGGGACGCCCACCGCCGGGGTCATCGCCGAGCGCGCCACCGTGATCGTCTTGGGCCGACCGAGGTATTCGATGCGTTTTGCGCCCGCGGCCGGCGCGTCCACGAGGCGCCACTCCACGGCACGGAAGTCGAAGTCGCGGCCCGCCGCGTCGCTCGCCTTCCAGGCCAGGGGTACGCGGGTGGGTCGTCGGGCCTCGTCCAGCGCCACCGCCTGCGCCAGCCCCGAGTGGCCGGCCGACACCGCCCGCAGGCAGGCTTCGAGGAAGACGTAGGCACCCAGCACGCGCTGCTTGTACGGCTTCAGGGAGTGGTTCTCGACCAGGATCGTCGGCAGGTGGCGCGCGTCGCCATAGCCGTTGGAGTAACGCGGGTCCGCGATCCAGTCCACGAAACCCTTGCCCGGGTCGAGGGGGTCGTTCACCTGCACCAGGGGCCCCGGGATGTGCCCCATCGCCTCGAGCGCGCGATCCACGTCCGGGCGCAACACGGACTCGAGCCAGCGCGTGATCGCTGGCGAGTGGTTGTCGCCCAGGTCCCAGCCGTAGGTCACGTCGTACTGGTAGTCCGCGCCATCGGTGACGTGAACGTCCACGTAGAGGTCGGGTCGCCACTCCCCCAGCGTGCGGAGCATCGCCCGGATCTCCGGCGTGTCGACCTTGGCATAGTCGCGGTTGAGGTTGAGGTTCTGGGCGTTCGTGCGCCAGCCCATCTCGGCGGGCCCGCGCTGGTTGATGCGGTTGGTGGCCGCAAAACGCTCGTGCCCGTCGACGTTGAAGATCGGCACGAACAGCAGGCTGGCCCGGTCGAGGAGCGGCGCCTTGCTTTTCGTGACCAGGACATCGCGCAGCAGCATCAGGCCCGCGTCCTTGCCGTCGATCTCGCCCGCATGGATGCCAGCCTGCACCAGGACCACGGGTTTCCCCAGGCGGCGCACGGCCTCGGGCGTCGCCGCTCCGCCCCGAGCGGCGATCGCCATCCAGATCTCGCGGCCCTCGCCGCTGCGGCCGAGGGCCTGAAGGCGTAGCTCCGGGCTGGCGTCCGCCAACCGGCGCAGGAAGGCCACGGTCTCGTCGTAGCGGGGCGTGGTTTCGCCCCCGCTGACCTCGAAGGGCGTCGCCCAGGTTTGGCTCGCGGGCAACAGCAACGCCTCGCTTTTGCCCGACCAGGGGAGCACGGGCGGCAGAACGGAGAGCAGCAGGATCGAGAGCATGCCCAGACTCTAGCCGAGGCTTGACCGCCGGGGCGTGGGAGCGGCAGGATGGCCACCCATGCGACTCATGGCCGTGCTTTTCCTGGTGGGCGCGCTCCAGGTGGAGGGGGAGGAGCCCGACTGGCCCACCCGGGGCTGGCCTCTCTCGTCGCCCCAGGCCGAGGGTCTGGACGCCACCGCCCTCGGCGCCCTGGACGCCGAGTTCGCGCGCGGCGATCACGGCTTCATCGACGCGATGCTGGTGGTGCGCCACGGCCGGCTCGTCTACGAGCGTACCTACCGTCATGACTACGCGGCGCGTTTTGATCCGCGTCGCGACGGCGCACCCGGTGTCTACAACTACTACGACCCGGAGTGGCACCCCTACTACAAGAGCACCGAGCTGCACACGATGCAGTCCGTGTCGAAGAGCGTGACCTCGCTCCTGGTCGGAATCGCCATCGGCCGCGGCGAGCTTTCCGGGGTCGAAGCCCCGGCCCTCGACTACCTGAAGGCGTTCCGGCACCAGGGCGACCCCCTGCAGGCGCAGATGAGAATCCGGCACCTGCTCTCGATGACCGCTGGCATCGAATGGGACGAGGACGGCGTGCCGTACACCGACCCCGCGAACAGTTGTGCGCGCATGGAGGGGTCCCAGGACTGGGTGCAGTTCGTCCTCGAACAGCCCATGGCCGGGGAGCCCGGCAGCCGCTTCGTTTACAACAGCGGCGCGACCCAGCTCCTGTCGGCGGTGCTGCGCCAGGCCACCGGGGCCCTGGCCGACGACTATGCGCGCGAGCACCTGTTCGGGCCGCTCGGCGTCGAGCGCCTTCATTGGAAACGCACGCCCACGGGGTTGCCGGATACCGAGGGCGGGCTGTATCTCGTGCCCCGGGACCTCGCGAAGCTGGGTCTCCTGCTCTTGCGGGACGGGACCTGGGACGGCCGCCGCATCCTGCCCGAGGGCTGGGTACGCGACTCCACGGCCAGGAGCGTGACCGCCAGCTCCGACCCCGAGGGGCCCTACGACTACGGGTTCAAGTGGTGGCTCGTGCCCGAGTCGCCCCGGCGTCCCCGCGCGATCCTGGCCCTCGGCTACGGCGGACAGCGCCTGCTGGTGGTGCCCTCGCTGGACCTCGTCGCCGTGTTCACCGGCTGGAACGTCTGGGACAAGCACGCGCTCTCCGCACACTTCGCCCTCGACCGCCTGCGCGCCGCCGTGTCCCGATAAGGAGATCCCGATGCCTTTCCCCGAGGACCGCGACGCCCCACCGGCCGGCGCCCCCGCCACGCTCGATTTCGCCCAGGTCTTCCGCTTCGCCTTCGACGACCCCGACTGGATCAAGAAGATGCTGCTGGGCGGCTTGTTCACCCTGCTCGGCGTTTTGATCGTGGGCGTCTTCTTCGTGTCGGGTTACGTCGTGCGACTGGTGCGGCGCTCCGCGAAGGGCGAGGTGCGCCCCCTGCCCGAGTGGGACGACCTGGGCGGTCTGTTCGGCGAGGGAGTCCCGGTGGTCGGCGCCTATCTGGCCCACGTGTTGCCCCTGGTCCTGGTGCCGCTGTGCGTCCTGATCGCGAGCGCCGTGGTGTTCGGCGGCACGGCGAGCCTGGCCGGGCGCTCCGAAGAGGTGGCGGGGGTGATGGGGGCGATGCTGAGCCTGGTGATCCTGGGGCTGTACGCGGTTTTCATGCTCGCGATGTTGGCCCTGATGTTCTACCTGCCGGCGGCGCTGGTGCGCCTCTCGCTTTTCTCTCGCTTCGGCGCGGCCTTCGAGTGGCGGGACAACCTGGCCTTCATCAGGCGCAACCTGGGCCAGTACCTGCTGGCGATCGGCTTCTACCTGATCGCCAGCTTCATCGCCCAGTTCGGGGTGATCCTGTGCTTCGTGGGCGTCTTCCCGGCATCGTTCTGGTCGGTGTGCGTCCTGGCCTTCGGCCTGGGCCGGGTCGCGCGCGGCGACGCCGAACTGAACCGCGCGGTCGCCTGACCGTTCAGTCCAGCTCGCCTTCCACAAAACAACCGCCGCGCAGGCGGTCGCGGTAGATCCGATACACGCCGCCGCTCGCCAGGGCCACGTCCCATTCCTCGCGGCTCCAGGCGGCATCCCACCAGTCGCCAGAGGTGCGCCACGGGCCCGCGTGGTCGAGCACGGCGCCGCGCACGCTCGCGGCCACGACCAAGGCGGGCGCGCCCTGCTCGAACATCACGTCGGCCGGAAGTGGGGGCCGGAAGGCGCGTAACGCCATGCGCGGGAAAGGCGCCGCCCGCAGCGGCGAGATCCGCGGCGGCCCGGGCGCGAAACTGGCCAGGGCGAAGGCCCCGGGCCGATGCGTGTCGAGGAGCGTCATGGAGCCGGCGCGCCCCGCGGCCGTGAACTCGTGGAGCCGCGCCAGCGTCTCGGCCAGCGTTTCGGGTGAAGGCTGGGCGGGATCCAGGAGCGAGAACTGCACGGCACGCGACGGCGTCGGCGTGGCGCGCAGGCTGATGCGCTGGATCGCGTCGCGGGGCGGATGGGCCTCGAGGTCGAGGAGCAGCAGCGTGCGCCAGGTACGCGGCTCGCCCGAGGGCGCCGCGGGCCGCAACGCCCTCGGATGCAGGCTGCCGTCCACCAGTCCGAGCTCGAGCGACAACGCCGCCGCGAGGCGGCCGCGGGCGCGCAGGGACGCGAGCAACGGGTCGAGCAGCCGCGCGAACAGGAACGACAGCGGCTCGAGACCGTCCACGGGCCACTCGAGGTCAAGGATGATCTCGAAACCTTCGGCCGCCGGGGTCGGCACGAAGGGCCGGAGGTCCTCGCCCCGCGCCAGTCGCAGGAGTCGCGGGCCGCTCTCTCCCAGGCGCACGGCGAGGCCAGCCGCCGGCAACGCGGCGAGATCCCCGATCGTACACAAGCCGAAACGCCGCAGCAGCTCCTCCTGCTCCGGCGCAACGCCGAGCAGCGACAGCGGCAACGGAGCCAGCAGGCGCTTTTCCTCGCCCGGCGCCGCGATCGTGAGGCCGTCCCGGCCGCGGGCCAGAACCAGGGCCGCCGTGCGCGTGGCCGCCAGCGCGACCCTCGCGGTGCGCGACTTCTCCCGCGCGGCGGCGAAGATCGCACGGCCCAGGGCGTCGGGCGACGGCCAGCGGCGGCCCAGGCCCTGGAGGTCGAGCAACACCGGCGTCGGCGCTTCCGCCTCGACCCGCGGCGTGAAACGGCGTGCGACCTCGATGAGCGCCTCGGGAGAAGGCAGCGCTTCGGGTGAGTGGACGCCGCCGAACACGTTCCCTCAGCGTTGGGGGCGAACGGCCGGCAACTCGATCCCTTCGCCGCGCAGCGCCAGGGGTCCGGGGCGCACCGCCGCGCGCAGTGAGACCAGGAGCCGGCCGGGGTGTGTGCCCTCGAAACGCGCCGTGGCGGCCTCGAATGCGAGCTTCACGCCCTGCGGGCTCTTCGCGACGTGTTGTGTCGCCAGGAGCAGCAGCGCCACGTCCTTGCCCTCCAGGGCGCGCTGCACGCGGATCCAGGTCGAGGTCGGGAGCCGCTGCAGCTCCATGGCCGGGACCCCCGCGAGGTCGAGGACCACGAGGTCGAAGATCCCCGACGCGATCAGCGTCGGAAGCACCCGCGCCGCATCGGCCGTGGCCCGGGGCGCGCCCGGCGCTCCGCGCAGCCACAGCAGTCGGTCGAACTCGATCCCGGCCGCGGCGGCCGAGGCCGGATCGAGACGATCCAGCGGATCCAACCAGGCGGCCAGGCCACCCGTGCTCGTGACGCGGGACGCGATCGCAAGCGAGAGGCCGGTGCGACCCGAAGAGGCCGGGCCGATGGCCTCGGAGAGCTGGCCGCGGGGCAGGCCGCCGTCGAGACGTGTATCCAGCCCGGTGTGGCCCGTGGACAACGGAGACCGCCGGCGCTCGCCCCGCAGCGCCGGCCCCACGGGCGCCAACCGCCGCTGACGCAGCAGCTCCTCGAGGGCGATCTTCCGAGCGTGGGCCGGCATCCCTATTTCGCTTTTTCTTCGCCATTGTGGTTCGGGAGTACGCGCGTGTCAACGACCAACATAGAATCCCGGTCCCATGGCCGAGCCGCCGAGGATCCTGGTTGCGAACGACGACGGCCACGCCTCCGACGGCCTCCGCCGCCTGGTGGAGGCCCTCGACGGCCTCGGCGAGGTCTGGGTCTGCGCCCCGGAGTCCGAGCAGAGCGCGGCCTCCCACGCGATCTCGTTGTATCGGCCGCTGCGCATCCGCGAGATGCGGCCACGCTGGTTCGCCGTGGACGGCACGCCCACCGACTGCTCCTGGATCGGCATCAACCACATCCTGAAGGGCCACCGACCCGCGCTGCTGGTGTCGGGCATCAACCACGGCCCGAACCTGGCCGACGACGTGACCTACTCCGGCACCGTGGCCGCCGCCATGGAGGCCTCGATCCTGGGCGTGCCCGCCATCGCCATCAGCCTGGCGGCGCGGGGCAACTTCGATTTCTCCGCCGCCGCCCGCTTCGCCCGCTCCCTGGTGGCCGCGGCCCTCGCACAGACGCTGCCGCCCAACATGCTGCTCAACGTGAACGTTCCGGGCGGCGTCGTCCCAGACGGCTACGTGGTGACGCGCCTCGGCAAACACAGCTACGGCTCCGACATCGTCGAGAAAACCGACCCGCGCGGCCGCAAGTACTACTGGATCGGCGGCAACGAGTACCAGCACGAGGACATCCCGGGCAGCGACTGCAACGTCGTGTTGCGCGAGAAACGGATCTCGGTCACGCCGCTCCACCTCGACCTCACCCACCACAAGATGCGCGGCGAGGTGACGGCGTGGCCGCTCGCGGGGTTTCGCCGCTACGACGAGTAACGCGGGGGCGGCCCCGCTACCGCAGCACCTCCTCGAAGAACGTCAAGGCTCGCGCGTCCTGGGATTCCCCCAGCCAGAAAAACGCCTGCTCGCGGACGACGGGGTTCTTGTGGCGCCGCGCCAGGTCGATCAGCAGGGGCACCCCCTCGTCGGGCGGCAACTCGGAGAGCGCGAAGACTGCCCGGCGCTTCACTTCCGTTTCGGGGTCCTCCTCGATCGCGCGGGTGATCGCGGCCCGGGCCTCGTCGCCTGCGCGCTGCGCCAGCCAGAAAAGCGCTTCGGAGCGCACCTCGGCCGCGGGGTCGTGGCGGGCCAGGGCGATCAGGGCGGCCACGGCCTCCGGGGCCGCGTGGAACGCGATCGCGGTCAGCGCTTCCTCGCCGAGGCTGCGGGCACCCCCGCCGCCCGAGGCCAGGCGTCGCAGGTACGCGACGCTTTCCTCCGGCGACACCGCCTCGAGCCAAACCACGCGCTGGTCCTCGGCGTCGATCTCGCAGTCCTCGCTGTAGGCCCGGATCCGGTCGGCGGCGCCACCGAGGACGCGGACCAGCACCTGCAGGCGGCGGGGCGCGGCGCCGCCGCGCCCGTCGTCGCCCACGTTGAGTCCCCGGCTCGACTCCAGGCGGCAGTAGCCGACTCTGGGCCGGCGTTTGTCCCACTCGACACAGCAGGCCGGGCCGCGGCCGTGATAGGGCGCGCTCCAGCCGACCCAGGCGACCGCCTCCGGCGGCGAGATGGCGGCGAGGGCGGCGGCCAAGGGGCGGTCGAGGACCCGCAACTCCAGGCGCGCGTTGCGGAACCTCTCCGGGGCGGGGACGGCGAGCGCCAGCAACAGGGCGAGCATGGCTACTTCTGCAGGATCTCGAGCATGTATTCCTGCGCCTCGCGGGAGTCCATGACCGACAACTTCTCGACCGCCTCGCGCCGCAGCGCCGGATCCCTCTCGCTCCTCGCGATCTCGATCAAGGCCTGGACGTTGTCCTGAACGAAGAGCGCCTCCAGCACGGCCTTCTTCGTCTGCAGATCCTTCTCCGATCCGTACAGGGAGCGCAGGACCGCCGCACTCGTCTGGCCATCGTTGATGCCCAGGGCCTCGATGGCCGCGCGCCGCAGGCGCGGGTCGGCCTCGTTCTTGGCGATCTCGCCCAGGGGCGCCACCCCTTCTGCGACGCCGAGGGACTGCAGGATCTCCTCCTTCAGCTCCATCGCCGTCTCGGCTCTGTAGAGTTGCAGGAGCTCGTCGGCCGCCTCCATGGCACCCAGCTGGCGGATCGCCTCCAGGCGCAGCTCCGGGGAGGTTTCGGTCTTGGCGGCGGCCAGCAGCGGCGCCGTGTCGTCGGCGCTCATGAAGGCGCGCAAGATCGCGCGGCGGACCGACACGTCCCCGGAGCCGCCGTAGATCTCGCCGAGCGCCTGCACGCTCTGCCGGTCGCCCGAGAGCCCGAGGTACTTGATCGCGCGCAACTGCAGGTCAGGGGTGGAGGCGTTTTTCGCGGTGCCGATCAAGATCTCCCGGGCCCGGGGCGTCTCGCTCTGGCTGAGCACGAACAACGCGCGGTCCTTCAGCCGCGGGGAGTGTTTGCCCTTCAGGAAGCCGTCGAGCAGCGGGATCGCCCGGCTCTCGTCACTGTTCATCAAGGCATTGAGCGCGAGCAGCTTCAGTTCCTCGTCGGCGTGGGCACCGGGAGCCGGCTGCCCGCCCTGGCGCAGCTCCAGCTCCAGGGCCTGGGCCTCCCCGGCCCAGCGGCTCTCGGCGAAGGCCTTCTTCAGGTCCGCCAGGGCGGCCAGGGCCTCGGCCTTCTTGGTCAACTTGCTGAGCGCGTATGCCTTCCAGTACAGGGCTCCGTCGGCGCGGCGGCCACCCAGCCGAACGACCTCGGCGAACGAATGCACCGCCGCATCCCACTCACCCACGTCCAGCGCGTCGGTTCCGCGTTCGTAGGCCTCTTCTCCTCGCTCGGCGCGCTCGCGCTCGCGCTCCTTCTCTTCCTGTCGACGCTGGGCGCGCTCGGCCTCACGCGCGGCTTGGCGCTCCGCCTGGCTCTCGAGCTCGTGGTCCTGCGCAACCGGCTCCAGGCCTTGGGCGAGCGCCCCCGGAGGCGAAATCAGCAGACCCAGGAACAGACCCCATCGCATCATGGCAACTCCCTTCGCGGGCGGAATGAAAAGACGGTTCATGAAATCGTGCGTGGCCGATCGCGCTTCGCCGTTCGCTCCTGGACCTGGGATTGCAAGGCCCGGACCTTGAACAGCAGATCGCGCTCTTCGATCCGCCTCTTGAGAACGCGCAGATCCTCCGGCCGTACCTCAGACGGCGTGTTGGCGATCTCGATCAACACGCGCTCCAGCTCGTCGAGCAGGTCCGCCACGCGGGCCTCGCCAACGCGGGCGGCCGTCTGCCGGTACAGACGGTTGTTGGCCACGAGGTTCGCCGCCGAGGCCCGCTCGGTCCGCAGCTGCACCGGGCCGGAGGACGTCGGAGCGCCGGCCATCTCGGCCAGCACGCGCCGAGAGCGCTCGAGGTGATCGGACACCGCGCCGAGCAGGACGCGCTCTCGGGCCGAGGACCTGGCCTCGGGGGCGGGCGACGGCGCGGGCGGCCCCGAGTGCCGGCCGAACAGGAAGGCCACGATCAACGAGGCGGCGAGGGCCGAGAGCACGACGAGGCGACGCGGACTGAAGCGGACGACCTCTGGCCTGGCATCGAGGCGCGGCGCGAGCCGGGCCCAGACCCGGGCCCCGTAGTCGGGTGTGCGGTCGGGGACGTCGGCGGGCAGTCGGTCGAGGTCGCGGCCCAGGGCCGCCAGGCGGGCGGCGCACTCGCCGCAGCGGCTGACATGGTCCGCCGGATCGGCGCCGACGGCCTCTCCATAGTGGTGCAACACGAGGTCCTCTTCCGTCAGGTGCCCACTCACGAGATCCCCTCCGCGAGGGGTTGCAACGCCTCGCGCATCTTCTTCACCGCGCGGAAAACCGAGTGTTTGGCCGCGCTCGTCTCGAGGCCGAGCGCCGCGCCGATCTCGGCGATCGACAGGCCCTCGTGGTGGCGCAACACGAAGGCGGTGCGCTCAGCCGGCGTCAGCCGCGCCAGGGCTCGCTCGGCCCGGCGGCGCACTTCGGCGCTGAGCGCCAAGCGGTCCGGGCTGGGCCCCGACGCCGCCAGGGACGACTGCTCCGCATCCGCCTCCAGCGGGTCCTCCGGGCGCCGGGCCCGGGAACGGAGTTGGTCGTAGGCACAGTTGGAGGCGATTCTGTAGAGCCAGGTCGAGAAGTTTGCCCGCGACTCGAAGCCCTCCAGGTTCCGGTATGCCTTCAAGAACGCCTCCTGCACCACGTCCTCCGCATCACTTTCGCTGCCGGTCAGCCGGAAGGCGAGCCGGAACAGGTTGTGGCTGTGACGCTCGACCAGCGCGCGAAACGCCTCGCGGTCGCCGGCCCTGGCTCGCTCCACGTCGGCCGCGTCATCGCCCCCCATCCGATCTCCTTAGACGGCGTCCGACGGCGCCCGGTTAGCTCTACCGCAAGTCCGCACAGTACGGGCCGCGGTCGTCGATCCGCCAATAGTCGCCGGTCGCCCGCTGCTCGCGGAGCGACGTGAAGCGGTAGCTCAGCAGACGCGCACGCAGAAAACCCGGCCGAGAGCCCGGGAACGGGTCCTCGGCCAGCAGCGACAGCACCTCGGGCGCGCCCTCGCGCAGGCGCTCGAGAAACCGCAGCATCCAGGGCTCGGCCTCACAGCGGCCGCGCAGCGCCGCGAACCACATCTGCCAATCCAGTCGTGGCTGGTGAGGGGCCACGAAGCCGGGCGCCCGCTTCGAATCGCCGGGCTTGTAGCGGAACCGGTAGGGGCGCCACTCGACGCCGTCCCGGCTGCCCTCCAGCTGGATCTCGGGTCGCTCCGGCGTCATCACAGCGAACAGGCCGTAGGAGTTGAGCGAGCGGAAGGGCGCGACCAACTCGTAGGCGCCGAGCAGCGGGCGCGGCCAGGGCAGCCGGACGAGGGGGCCCAGGAAGGGCAGGAGCGACAGGCCGATCAGGACCACGGCGGCCACCCAGGCGGCGACGCGACGCGCGCGGCCAGACGCAGGAAAGGGTCGGGGCTTCCAGCCAGGCAGGTCCGCGTCATCGAGGAGCGTGAGGCACAACGCGAGCGTGAGCAGGTTGAAGAAGGCGTAGTTGCCGGTCGCGGCGATCAGGACCTGGAGCAGGACGAGAGGCCCGAAGGCGAGGCGTCGCACGCGGCGCGGCCCCAGGAGGAAGAAGGGAACGAGCAACTCGATGACGAACATGAGCAGGCACGACAAGGCCTGGGCCCAGGCCGGGAGCTGGTGCGCGTAGAAGCCGATCCAGGTTGGAAGCGGCTGCGTCTCATAGTGCACGCGCAGCGCCTGGAGGTCTCGCCAGAGCGCGTCGCCGCTCAGGAGCTTGGCCAGGCCCGAGGCGAGCATCAGCCGGAACAGGAGAAACCGCGGCAAGGCGAGGGCGGCCGCGGCTGGCTCGCGACTCTGGGGACGCCAACCGAGCGGCGCCATGGGCAGGGCGACCAGCGTCGCCTCGAGCAGGAGCCCATCCCACTGGTAGCCGAGAAACACCCGGCCCACGCTGACGAGGGAGACGTAGAGGGCCCACAACGCGAGCAGCAGCAGGAAGGGCGCGAAGCCGAGGCCGAGCAGGGCGCCGAGCAGCGCCCCCGCTGCGCAGGCGCCGACGAGGGCGGTGTCGCTCGCGTCGAGCCAGAACAAGGTGGGCAGCAGCGCGTAACGTTCGGGGCCGGTCGCGGCCGCGGCCTCACGCAGGAACTCGCTCGCGGGCAGTATCCCCTGCGAGCCGACCAGGCCCAGGACCTGCGTCCCCAGGGACAGGAACGCGACGACGTGGATGCCGCCAAGCAGGCGCAGGAACAACGCGGCCACGCGCGCGTGGCTGGGGCGCGGCGTCAACCCCGCGGCCTGTGCCGGCGCGCGATCTTGTGGATGCTGCGCCATTTGCGGCGCTGCTCCGCTTCGCGGCCGCGGTCCTGGCGGATGGCCAGGGCTTCGAGCTCGCGTTGGAGCTTCAGGTAACTCGCCAGCCGCTGCTCGGGCAGGCGGCCCTCGGCAATGGCCGCCCTGACGGCGCAACCCGGCTCGCTCCCGTGCCTGCAGTCGCCGAAGCGGCAGGCTGCCGCCAGCTCTTCGACGTCCGAGAAGCTGGCGCCCAGGCCCGACCCCGCGTCCCAGAGCTGCAGCTCGCGCATCCCGGGCGTATCGATGACAAGCGCACCGCCGGGCAACCTCAGCAGCTCACGGGCCGAGGTGGTGTGGCGTCCGCGATCGTCCCTGGTCCGCACCTCGCGGGTTCGCAGGCGTTCCTCTCCCAGCAGGCGGTTCACGAGGGTGGACTTGCCGACACCGGAGGAGCCCAGCAGGGCGATGGTGCTACCCCGCTCCAGGTAGACCTGGATCGCCTCGAGGCCCGCGCCGGTCTTCGGACTGACGAGGTGCACCCGCGCGCCGAAGGGCTCGATCTCGCGCCGCCGCGCGTCGGGCTCCTCGCACAGGTCGGCCTTGCTCAGCAGCACGACGGGGACAGCCCCGCTGTCCCACGCGAGGGTGAGGTAACGCTCCAACCGCCGCGGGTTGAAATCCCCGTCGAGGCCCATCATCAGGAACACGGTGTCGACGTTGGCGGCCACGATCTGCTCCGCATCGGCATCACCCGCGGCCTTGCGCGAGAAGCAGCTGCGCCGGGGCAGGATCGCGTGGATCGTGGCCCACTCCTCGTGGGGCAGGCGCCGCGCCGCGACCCAGTCGCCGACCGCCGGGAACTCGCTCCGGCTGCCGGCCGCGTGGCGCAGGCGGCCCGTCACGCGGGCCAGCAGCTCGGCGTCGGCGGTCAACAGAGTGTAGACGTGCTGGTGCTCGGCAGCGACCCGCGCCGGCTCGAGCCCGTCGGCCGCATGGGGAGCGAAGGCCTCCGCGTCACTTGGGTTCCAGCCGAGGTCGGCGAGGAGCGGCAACGACTTATTCTAGCGGCCGGTGCCGGTGCCCTTCCTAGTGGGCGGTGCTGAGCCTCTCGGACAACTTGTCGTAGAAGTTCAAGCTCTCCAGCTCCGAGGCACGGGGACGCGTCGCCTCGCGGATCGACTCGATGGCCCCATCGCCGGCCTCGTGGAACGCCTCCTCCGCGAAGGCCGAGCACCAGCGAGCCACGGCGTCGACGGCATGCCGGGGCAAGCGCGGGCTGTGGATCTGGTCCACGACGACGCGTCCGAACCGGGTCACGTCGAAGCCTCGCAAGGCGTCGTCGCCGGTCTGCGCCCGTGTCACCCGGAGCAGCCGGGCCGTCAGCTCCGTCCCGACGTCCTCCTCCGCACGGCGGGCGATCGCGGACATGGTCCAGGCCAGGAGGGCGGGATCGACGCTGCGCCGGTGCTCCGGCCACAAGGCCCGCCGCGGCAACGCGACCGTCACCAGGCTCCCGAAGCGCTGCAGCACCTCTTCGTGTTGAAGCTCGGCCAGATGCCGGGCCATGGCGCGGTCCTCCTCGCGTCCCAGGGGATACGTCAGGGAGCTTTCGAACTTGCGCAGGCTGGTGCCGTTCTCCGAGATCACGGTGGTGACGGTGAAGCGCGGCCGCGCGGCGTACTCGGTCACGACCACGAAGGCCCGCTGGTTCCACTCGACCCGAGTGAAGCGCCCCAAGCCCCCGATCGAGTCGGGCGGCTCCGGTTCGTCCCGTTCTTCAATGTCCTGGGTGGGAGGCGTGGGGCTGGCCTCCGTTGCCAACGGTCCCTGCCCCGATTCGGCGGCTTGCGCGCGGCCGCTTTCGTTGACCTGCAGCAGGATCGTCTCGTACAGGGGCTGGGTGTCGTCGGGCGAATGCGTGACCGCCGGCGGGGGAGGCGGCGGGGCTGGGGGGAGCGGGACCAGGACCGGCGATGCTTCGGGCGGCGCAGTGGCTTCGCCGAGCACCGAACGGATCTTGTCCGCCAGGTGTCGGAGCGGGAAGGGCTTCTGCAGGAAGGCCGTCGCACCGGCGTCGAGCACGGAGCGGATCCGGTCTCCCGAGCGCAGGGCCGAGATCACGATGAAAGGAACACTCTCGAGGCCGGGTATGTCTCGCGCCTCTCGCAGCAGGGCCTCCCCGTCCATACCGGGCATGATGAAGTCGCTGACCAGGCAGTCCGGCTGGATCTCGGGCAGGTGCAGCAACGCCTCGGGTCCGTTCGAGAACAGGTGGGCCTCGAACTCGGGCGGCTGCAGGATGTGCTTGAGCAGCAGGCGGGTCTTCGGGTCGTCGTCGACAACCACGATGCGCTTGCAGGTGTTCATCGACAGCATCGCACTTTGGACCGGGTGTGGCCGGCCTGTTGGGAGGGAGGAAAATAATGATGACAGAGCGCCCCTCACGGTGTCAATGCCGCAGGTCGAGGCGGTCACCCGGCGCGGCTCGGGGCCAGCGGAAGTAGGATCTGGGCATGAGCCCACTGGGACGGATTGCCGACGCGACGGTGCTGAAGGTCTGGGAGGGCGTGCTCGGCCGAACGGTCGAGGGCGAGCGGATCACGCTGGGCGTGATCGAGCTGCTGCCTGGCTGCGAGGTGCCCCAGCACGACCATGCGAACGAGCAGCTCGGCCTCGTGATCGAGGGCGAGATCACGATGACCGTGGCTGGCGAGAGCCGGACCCTCCGGCCGGGCGGGACCTGGCGCATCCTGGGCGGCGTGCCACACTCGGCCAAGGCCGGCCCGCAGGGCGCCATCGTGATCGACGTGTTCTCCCCCGTGCGGGAGGACTGGCGCGAACTGGAGCGCCTGCCGCCCTCGCCCCCGCGCTGGCCGCGCGACTGACCCAGCCTCGGCCCTCCGCACCGCCACTCAGGGAATGCCTGGCTCCAGCAGCAACGACGCGTAGGAAGCGATACCGTCCCACAGGTTCTTCAGACGGATGTTCTCGTTGGCGGCGTGTTGGTTGTTGTCGTGGTTGGCGATGGGCAGGCCGATCACCGGCGTGCCCAGCACCTCGCCGAAGAGGTACATCGGCACGCTGCCACCCAGCGTGGGCACCGCCAGGGGCCACTCGCCCAGGGCCGCGGCCACGGCGCGCAACACGCCCTGCGCCGCGGGCAGCTCCAGCGGCGTGCGCGCCGCCGGATAACCCGGCTCCCAGTCCAGGTACACGAGTTTGGGGTGGGCGCGGCGTGTCGCCGCGTCGGGCTCGCCGTGGACGACCAGGTATCCCTCCTGGCGCAGGTGGGCCTCGACCTGGGCGCGAATGCGCTCCGGGCGCTGGTCGGGCACGAGGCGGAAGTCGATGGAGGCCTTGGCCTCGGTCGGGATCGCATTCTGGGCCTTTTCCGCGACCGCTCCCGCCTCGAGACCACGCAAATTGAGGGCGGGCTGGAGAACGGTCTCGGCGAGACGCGCGCCGCTCTCGGCGCGCGCCAGGGCGAGGCCGTCGAGTAGAGCGGCGTCGGTGTCGGGGAGCTCCAGGATCGCGGCCGTTTCGCCCTCGCTGAGCGGCCGCACGTCGTCGTAGAAGCCAGCGATCCGGATCCGCCCGGCGTCGTCGTGCAGAGAGGCCATCAGCCGCGCCAGCATCGCGGCGGGGTTCGGCGCCCAGTTGCCGTAGTGGCCGCTGTGCAGGGCGCGCAGCGGGCCGTAGACCGTCAGCTCCAGGCCCATCACGCCCCGCGCTCCGAAAAACAGCTGGGCCCGGCGGCTCGGGTGGACGGGGCCGTCGCAGAGCAGCCACAGGTCGGCCTGCAACCGCGTCTTCTCGCGGCTCATCAGCGCGGGCAGATGGCTTGAGCCGGCCTCCTCTTCGCCCTCCAGCAGGAACTTCAGGTTCACCCGCGGCCTGAGGCCGCTGGCCTCGAGAGCGTCCAGGGCGGCCAGCCAGGCCACGATCGGCGCCTTGTCGTCGCTGGCGCCGCGCGCGTAGATCCGCCAGTCCGGCCCGAAGGGAGGCTCGAGCGGGCGCTGGCGGGCGTCCGCCTCCACGGGGCCGTCGCGCAACACGGGCGTCCACGGGTCACTCGCCCACTTCTCGGCCTCGACCGGCTGGCCGTCGTAGTGTACGTAGACGCCGAGAGTCCGCGTCGCGCCCGGCACACGAAGCTCCGCGTAGACCGCGGGTGGTCCGCCCGCACCCTCGAGCAGCGAGGCGGCCAGGCCCCGCCTCTCGAACAGGGACGCGACGTGTCGCGCGTTGCGCTCGATGTTCGGCGTGTCGGAGGCGACGTTGGGGATCGCGAGCAGCTCTGCGAACTCGCGCAGCACCGTGGCCTGGTTGCGGTGGGTCCAGCCCCGGACCTCGGCCAGGGCCTGCCCCGTCGCCCCGTCGCTCGACAGGAGCAACACCAGCAGCGCAACGCTCATCGTCACCTCGCAGCGCCCCCGCGTGCGCGTCCAGTGTCTCACAGGGTCGCCCCGCGGCTCCTGCGATAGCATGCACGGGTGTTCCGCAAGCGTGAAGGCTCGGTGCTGTGTCCCTCCTGCGGGCAACTCGTGGGCGTCAACGACGATCGCTGCCTGAACTGCGGGCGGCTGCGTCCGGGGATGTGGGGTTTCGCGCACCTGCTGCGCACGCAGTCGCCGGACATGGGCTTCACGCTGTTGATCGTCTGGGCCTGCGGCGCGGCCTACCTGGCCTGCCTGGCCGCCCAGCCCGATCAGATCAGCGGCCTGCTCTCGCCCGGGCTGCGCGCGCTGTATCGGTTCGGCGCCAGCGGCGGCGTGCCGGTCTTCGGCTACGGCCGCTGGTGGACCGTGCTCTCGGCCGCCTGGCTCCATGCCGGCGTGCTCCACATCGCCTTCAACATGTTGTCGGTTCGCAGCCTGGTTCCGCTCACCGCCCACCTCTACGGACCGGCCCGAACCGTCATCATCTACACGGTGGCGGGCGTCACCGGGTTCGCCGCCAGCAGCCTGGCGGCGGCGTTCCTCAGTTTCCTGCCGGCCGTGTTGCGCGGCGGCTATTTCACCGTCGGTGCCTCGGCCCCGATCTTCGGCCTGATCGGGGCGCTGCTCTACTACGGCCGCCGCGGCGGGAGCGCGGGCGTCGGCAACGCCGCCAAGCAGTGGACGCTCGCGGGCCTCGCCTTCGGGTTCCTGATGCCCGGCATCGACAACTGGGCCCACCTGGGCGGCCTCGCGGGGGGCTACGTCGTGGGTCGGACCCTGGATCCCCTGCAGCCCGAACGTGGTGACCACGTGTTGACTGCGGCGTTGTGCCTGTTGTTCTCCTTGGTGTCGATCCTGGTTTCGGTGATCACCGACCTGCCGGCGCGCTGATGGACCCCGTCTACCGCAGCGCGCTGAACAGCGACGTGCCTGCCGCAAGGCACGGCGAGTTCCGGCCCATCCCGATCGGGCCGATCTCGGTCTGGCCACCCGTGGTGCTGGCGCCGATGGCAGGGGTGACGAACCCGCCCTTTCGCACTTTGTGCAAGGAGTTCGGAGCCGGGCTCTACGTCAGCGAGATGATCACGGCGCGCGCCCTGGTCTTGGGCAACCGGAAGACCGTACTGCTCGCCAGCTTCTCCCCCGACGAGACGACGCGCAGCCTGCAGCTCTACGGGGTTGATCCCCACTACGTCGGCGAGGCCGTGCGCCTGCTGGTGGGCGAGCGACGCGTGGACCACATCGACCTGAACTTCGGCTGCCCGGTGCGCAAGGTCACGAGCAAGGGCGGCGGCGCGGCGATCCCGCTGAAGGCGCGCCTGCTGCGCAACATCGTGCGGGCCGCGGTGCTCGCCGCCGGCCGGGTTCCGGTGACGATCAAGTTCCGCAAGGGCATCGACGAGCGGTACCAGACCTACCTCGATGCGGGCCGCGTCGGTGAGGACGAGGGTTGCGTGGCGGTGGCCCTCCACGCGCGGACGGCGGCGCAGCTCTACGACGGCGCCGCGGACTGGGACGCGATCGCGCGCCTGCGCGACCACGTGCGCACGATCCCCGTGTTGGGCAACGGGGACGTCTGGGAGGCCCAGGATGCCCTGCGCATGATGCGGCAGACGGGGTGCGACGGCGTCGTGGTGGGTCGGGGCTGCCTGGGCCGGCCCTGGCTGTTCCGCGACCTCGCGGACGTCTTCCAGGGCGCGGAACCCCGGAACCCCCCGGACCTGGGCGGGGTGGTGGACGTGATGCTGGAGCACGCGCGTCTGCTCGCCGAGTGGCTGGGCGACGAGGGCGCGGCGATGCGGGCCTTCCGCAAGCACAGTTCCTGGTATACGAAGGGCTTCCCTGGCTCGGCGCCACTCCGCGAAGAGTTGATGCGGGTCGCCAGCCGCGCCCAGCTGGTGCAGATCCTGGCGGGGGTCGACCGCTCGCTGCCGTTTCCACCCGGGGCGATGCGGGTCCAGCGCGGCAAGAGCGGCGGCACCCAGAAGGTGGCGCTGCCCGAGGGGTATCTCGACGATCTCGACGACCCCACGCCGCCCTCGGCCCTGGCCGAGGCCGCGGACTCGGGGGGTTGAGGGGCCCTCGAAAGCGTCACTCCCCGGAGTTCGACGGCCCGTGGTGATAGCCCGGCCGGACCCGGATCTCGCCCTTTCGTCCCCTGAGATGGACCTCGAGCCGGTGCCAGCCCGGCCGCGCCGAGGAGGGCTCGAACCCCAGCAGGTAGCGGCTTCGGAACTCGTGCTGGATGCGCAGGAAACGCTCCCGCAGCCAGTCCGTGGAGCGACTCTCCCAGACCCGGCCCCCGGTCTGCCGGGCGAGGGCCTGCATCAGGGCCGTCACGCTCTCCTCGCCGGGGCTCAGCCCGTAAACGACCGCCTCGGCGTGGCTTGCCAGCTCCGTGACCTGGGGGTCCGAGAACCAGCTCAGACGGTCCAGCCCGTCGCTGAACACCAGCACCACGCTGCGCCCCAGCCTCGGGTCCGCCAGCAACAGTCCGGCGGCGACGGCGTCGTTGAGGGAGGTCGAGCCCAGGGCGTCGACCTCGTCGACGCGCGCCGCCAACCCCGCAGCGGAGCCGGCGACCTCGCCCTGCAACTTCAGCTCGTGGGAG
>Ga0187893_10004397_pt1 | contig 26871 bp, 23 predicted proteins | sample MA1701074metaG_FD_139574 | JGI IMG/M metagenome (GOLD analysis project Ga0187893, IMG submission 139574) | White microbial mat communities from a basaltic lava cave in the Kipuka Kanohina Cave System on the Island of Hawaii, USA - MA170107-4 metaG ... | reverse complement strand
GGCGCTCGGAGCTCCGCTCCTCGCCGTCGACGATACTCTCCGCCGTATCGCCTCCTCGTCTCGCCTCGCCTGACGCCAAAATCGCTCCGGCAAACCCTAGCCGGACTTATGAACGGGAGCACTAAGCGCCGCCGGCACCTGTTGCAGGGTTCAGATCCCCATGGCCAGGTAGCCGCCGTCGACCCGCAAGGTCGTCCCCGTGACGAAGCTCGCAGCGTCCGAGGCGAGGTAGATCGCGGCGCCGACCAGCTCCTCGAGGTCGCCGAAGCGGTTCATCGGCGTGCGGCGGAGGGCCTCCTGCTTGCGCTCGGGGGACATCTTGTCGCGGTTCAGCTCGGTCATGAAGAAGCCCGGCGCGATGGCGTTGACGCGCACGCCGCGCGTCGCCCACTCGCGGCCCAAGGTCTCGGTGAGCGAAACGACTCCGTACTTGCTCATGCCGTAGAGGGCCGAGCGGCCCCAACCGCGGAAGGACGAGAGCGAGGCGATGTTGATGATCGAGCCGCGCCCCTTCGCGAGCATGTGGCGGCCGAACTCGGTGCACGAGAAGAAAACGCTCTTCAGGTTCGTGTTCATCACCGTGTCGTAGTCCTCCGGCGTGAACTCCTCCGCGGGCTTCAGGATCGTGAGCCCCTGGCAGTTGAGGAGGACGTCGATGCGCTCGTTCTCGGCGAGTACTCGGCGGGCGAGGTCGCGGAGCTGCGCCGTGTCGGTCGCATCGGCGACGTAGCCGCGGGCCGCGCCGCCCTTCGCCTCGATCTCCGCCACCGTGCGGTCGACCTTTTCCTTCGTGCGGCTTGCGGGCAGGACGCGAGCGCCCGCGCCGGCGAACCCGAGGGCGATCTGGAGGCCGATGCCGCTCGTCCCGCCGATGGCCAGCGCGATCTTGTTTTTCAACGAAAAACGTTCGACGGACATGGCACTTGCGCTCCTGAGTTCTGGAATCAGATCGCGATCGGCCGGTCGTTCTCCACGGCCTCGAGGAACGCCGGGAACTCCTTCGCGGCGTTCTTGTGGGCGAGGGATGCAAGCTGGACGAGCGCGGCGCGATCGATCTGGTCTTTGTTGTCTTTGAAGCAACGAATGAAATCCGAAACGTCCTGGTGCTTGTCCTCTTCGAGCCTCCACGGCGAGACGGCCGAGAGGAATTTGAGCGCCAAAAGAGCCTCGACGGATGGCGTGGGCACGCCATCCAGGAGGACGCGGCTGTCCAGCGCGCGCTCGAAAAGCGGATGCGACTGGCTCTTGATCACATCGACCTCGAGGCTGTTCGGCTCGCCGGAGAGCGTGGCCTTCATCCGCACCTCCGCGTCGTTGAGGCCCGTCCCGACGTCCTTGAGGATCTTCCTCGCCTTCGCCAGGTGCTTCTTGCGAACGACGATGTCCACATCGACGGTCGCGCGGGGCCGCTTGAGGTAGAGGTTGATGCCCTCCGCCCCCACGAGGACCCACTCGATCTCCTCCCTGTCGAGACGGCGGAACAGGTCGAGGACGATCTTCGGCAGCCTTCCGGTCCGAATTTTCCCTCTCGAGCTGATGTAGTGCCCCCGTTCGAGGAGCTGGAGTCCCGTCTCGAGGTTGCGCGGAAGGGCTTTCAAACGAACCCGGCGAGGCATGACGGAGATCATACTCCAATCGGGCGAGCAGCCCCAGAGGGATGGACTCCGAGCGGCCACGAAAGATAGAAGGATCCTCTATCAAGCCGGTCCCGGATTCCTGAGCACGGTCCACGAGATCGTCTTCAAGGACGTGGACACCGTTACGGTGTTCCGGAGGCGAAACGAAGACTCGAGCGACTTGATCTGGCGCGTCAAGTATCGCCGTGGCACGAGGGATGAGTTCCTCTCCGAACTCCTTGATATGCGGGGAGCAAAGGTGGTTGCTTACCTCCGAGACAAGAAGGTCAACGTCGAAGTCGTCGAGTAGGGCTCGCGGGGGCGTCAGCTCCCCTCGGGACACCGGACCTTCAAGATCGCCTGGCTGAAGCTGAAGGGCTTCCTCAGGATGTCCTCGTTGTGGCACGGGAGGCAGACCGATTCCGCGATGGCGCCGAACTGGATCGTCTTCGGGCTCTTGGCGTGCTGCGGGCGCGTCCCGTGGCAGGCCTCGCACTGGACGTCGCCGAAGGTCGCGAGGTCCGCCGGAGCCGTGAAGGCCGGGCCGTATCCGGTCGCGTGGCAGGAGATGCACTCGGGCTTCTGGTCGCTCTGATAGGCCTGGATCGTCGCCAGCGCCTTCGAGTGCTTCGTCCTGGTCCAGTTGTCGTACTGCTTCTTGTGGCAGTCCTTGCACCCCGCCGTCGTCAGGTAATCGGCGCGGCCCGCGTGGATCGGCTGGACCGGCACCGAAGTCACCTCGTTCCCCTTCTTGAAGGCATCGATGAGCGCGGCCATCTCGAAGTCGTCCGGAAAGTGCGGCGAGATGTCGAAGGGGCGGATCGAATAGAGGTTCCGCGCCTGAAGGTCTCTTATCTCGGCCTTCTCGGCGCCGCCCGCCTTGCCCTCCGCGTCTTGAGCGAGGAGCGCATCGAGCTTCCTGCGCGAGCCCATGCCGGCGCCCGGCTTCTTGAACTCGATCTCGACGACGCCGATCGACTGGCCGTTCCCGTTCGAGCGGAGCCTCACGGCACGGCCGATGGTTTCCTCCCATTCCTCGTCCTTGATCCGCGGATGGTGGTTCCCATACTCGATCGCCGGGTCGATCACGATGTCGATCCCCTCGACCTCCTTGGCGAGCCGCTCGCTGGCGTCCTGGCGGACGTGGGCCAGGGCGACGATCAGGTCGACCTTGCCCTTCAACTCCGCGACGACCTTGCGGGCCGTCTCGACGGACGGCTGAAGCTCGATGCCGGGCGCCACCTTGGCCAGATAGACCTTGCCCATTGTCTCCGCGATCAGGCCGAAGACGCCGACCCGCAAGCCGGCCACCTCGAGGATGATGTACGGCTTGAACGGGTTGCCGGTGGGGGAGGTCATGTTCGCCGCCAGGAACGGGAATTTCCCCCGGCCGGTGAGGTGGATCAGCTCGCCAAGGCCCAGGAGGAGGTCGGTCGTCCCGACGGCGGAAGCCTTGTAGCCCATGCGGCTCATCGCTTCGACGACCAGCTCAGCCTTGAGGAAGAGCTTCTCCTTTTCGTCATCGGGGGGCTTGTCGATCTCGGGGAAGAGCGATGAGCCGCCGTCGAGGAGGAGGACGGGCGCTTCGGCGGCCTCGATCTGTCTCAGGAGAGACCTGCGGCGGGCCAGGCCCCCGTCGTGCAATACCTTGTGCGGACAGCCTTGGGGCTCGATCGCCCCGAAACCGTTGACGGTGTAGACGAGGGTGAACTTCTTGACGGAGCCGGATCCGGATGCGGTTGCCGAGACGGTTTCGGCGGCCCGGACCGCCCCTTGGGCCGTGGTGAGGAGGGCGAGCGCAGCCGTCAGGACAAAGAGTGGGCTGGACATGGCTTGAGACTCCACTTTCGATACGGTCAGCGAGAAAAGACGGTCAGTCTCCGGTATAGTACCCCGCCACGAAGCGATTCGGATAGTCCTTGGGGCGGGCCGGTCACGAAAGTCCGCGCCCACAGGTACCATCCTGGTCGCGCGTACGGTCTTCTCGGAACTGAAGCACCTGGAAGCATGAATAATCGATCCATCCTTGCGGAAGCGGCGGTCATCCTGGCCATAAGCCTGGCCCTGGGAACGGTTGTCCACCTCGCGCGGGGCAGCTCCGCCGTCGGCTCGGTTCCCGCCCTGGGCAAAAGCCTTGGCGATCCCAAGCTGAAGATCGCCTTCGTCGGGAATTACGGGACCCGCTGCTCCACGCTGGCGCCGACTGGCGCGGCCCCCCCGACGCTGCCGCCGCCTCCCGTCAAGCAGGCACCTGCACCTTCGCCGCCCAAGCCGGAGAAACCGGAGCCGCCGAAGGGATCGCAACCCCCGGTGGCTTCTCAGCCACCGCCGAAAGTCGTGCCCGTTGAGCCCGAGAAGCCCGCTCCGCCTCAGAAACCGGAGACGCCCGCAAAAGAAGCCAAACCGGCCCGCCCGTTGCCGGCCGGGGTGCGCGAGATCGGCCTCGAGGAGGCCGTCGAGGAACATAAGGGCGGGGTCACGTTCTTCCTCGACGCCCGCCGCACGCGCAACTTCGACGCGGGCCGCATCAAAGGGGCGCGCTCCTTTTCGGTCTGGGAAGCCGACCTCGACCAAAAGATCGACGCATTCATCAAGGAGGTGCCGGCCGACCTCTCCATTGTGATCTACTGCGGCGGAGGGGACTGCGAGGACTCTCACGACCTCGCCGAGCGGCTCCAGCTCGCCGGTTTCAAGGACATGCGCGTCTTCACGCTCGGTTATCCCGCCTGGAAGAAGGCCGGGCATCCGATCGAAGCGACCGAGGGAGCGGTCGAACCGCCCCCAGAGGGCGAGGAAGGCCATCCGGAAGGCGAGAAGGCGGCGCAGAAGCGATGAAGCGGCTCTTCGAAAGCACTGCGCTTGCCGTCCGGCTCGAGGTGATCCTCGGAGCGATCTTCATCTACGCATCTCTCCACAAGATCGCCGATCCCCCCGATTTCGCCCACCAGATCTGCAACTACAAGCTGGTGCTGGGAGAGCTTGTGAACCTCGCGGCCATCTACCTCCCGTGGATCGAGCTGGTGACCGGCGCCGCGCTCATCGCGGGGTGCTGGGGCCGCCGCGGCGCCGCGGCCCTCGTCGGCGCGATGCTCATCGTCTTTATCATCGCGATCTCGTACAACCTCGCCCGCGGCCATCCGGTCGACTGCGGCTGCTTCGAGGGAAGCGGAGGGCTTACGAAAACGCGCGAGCAGCGGTTCGACGAGATGCGCTGGACGATCATCCGCGACGTCGGGATGCTCTTGATGGTCGTGCAGATCTTGTTTGCCCGCCGAGCGAAGCCGGCGGAAGGCGAGGGCGCCCGAGCGGCCTGACGCCATGCGCGACATCCGCGCCGGCGCGGCGCAATTCGAGCCCCGCGACCGCGACAAACCCTTCAACCTGGGCCGCATCCGCGAGCTGACGCGCCGTGCGGTCGATGCCGGCGCCGAGCTGGTCAGCTTCCACGAGTGCTGCATCCCCGGCTACACGTTCCTCCAGACGCTCCGGCGCGAGGAGCTGGCCGCGCTGGCCGAGCCGGTGCCCGGCGGCCCGAGCGTGCGGGCGCTCGAAGCGATCGCGCGCGATTACAGGGCCGTCGTCGGTGCGGGGCTCATCGAGATCGACGGCGATCGGCTCCACAACACGTATGCCGTCGTCTCGCCCGACGGCCTCATCGCCCGCCACCGCAAGCTCCACACGTTCATCAGTCCGTACCTGACGCCCGGCCGAGAGCACTCCGTCTTCGATCTCCTCGGCGCGAAGTGGGGGATCCTCATCTGCTACGACAATAACCTCCCCGAAAACGTGCGCATCTGCGCACTGAAGGGGGCTGAGATCGTCCTCATGCCGCACGTGACGGGCGGGCTCGACTCGCCGATGCCCGGGCGCGGCCGCATCGACCGCGCCCTCTGGGAAAACCGCGAGCGCGACCCCGTCCGGCTGCTCCAGGAGTTTCAGGGGCCGAAGGGGCGTGGCTGGCTCATGCGCTGGCTCCCCTGCCGCGCGTTCGAAAACGGCGTCTACGCCGTGTTCACCAACGCGGTCGGCATCGACCACGACACCATCAAGCCGGGGTGCTCGATGATCCTCGATCCGTTCGGCGAGGTGCTCGCCGAGTCGAACGCCCTCGGCGACGACGTCGCCGTGGGGCTCCTCACCGCCGACAAGCTCGCGGTCTCCTCCGGCCGCCGCTACATCCGCGCCCGGAGGCCCGACCTCTACGGAAAGCTTGTCGAGCCCCCGCCGCCGGGTCAGGAGCCGGTGACCCTGCCGGGATGGAAGCTCGAGCGGCCTCACGGATGAAGTGCGCTGGAGGACCGGCCTGGCGCCTCGCTTTGCGAAGATCTCCCGTCGGCCTATAATCGCTCCCGCGTAACCGGTCTTTCCGCCTGCCAGAGATCCGGAGGAGCCGTGGCCTCACCCAAGCTGAGACCGACCGAAATCTTCTATCCAGACTCCGACGGACAGCCATTGGAAAGCGACCTCCACGGGGACCTGATGATCGACCTCATCGGGTCCCTCAGGCACCACTTCCGTGACGACCCGCTCTTTTACGCCAGCGGGAACCTCTTCATCTACTTCGAGGAGGGAAACCCGCGCGTTTCGGTGGGCCCCGACGTTTTCGCGGTCCGCGGAGTTCCGAACCGCCGGAGGAACGTCTACAAGGTGTGGGAGGAGAAGAAGGGGCCCGACCTGGTCGTGGAGCTGACTTCGAAGACGACGCACGCGGAGGACTTGAAGCGCAAGCCGGCCATCTACGCGAAGCTCGGGGTCAAGGAGTACTTCCTCTTCGATCCCGAAGGGCGGCTCCGGCCGACCTTGCGGGGGTTCGTTCTCCGCGGCGGCGCGTACGAGCTGCTGGAGGCCGCTCTGAAGCCGGACGGGACCCTGGTCCTGGCGAGCCAAGTCCTAGGACTCGAGCTGCACGCCAGCGGCGACTCGGCCCGCTGGGTCGATCCGCAGACGGGCCGGCCGCTTCCGGTGCCTCGAGAAGCCCTCGATAGGCTCACGGAAGAGGAAGTGCGGGCGAACGAAGAGAGACACCGCGCCGACGCCGCCGAGGCGGAGGTCGCGCGCCTGAGGAATGAGCTGGAGCGGTTGCGGGATCGCAAGGGAGGTCAGGTAAGGTGAGCCGTACGATTTCCCTCCCGCGATGCAGGACCACGAAAGGCCCCACGCGTTCGGCGCCCAGGTAACCGCACGTTTGGGTCGAGCATCGTTCGCCCGTACGCGCGTCGAGACAATCGTCGTCTTCATCGTCCGCCGCGACACCGAATGCGCCGAGTGCCGGCGGGCCTTGAATCACGGAAGCTTCCTGCGCGTCGAGAAGGGTCGTGCCCTTTGTCTCGAGTGCGCGGACCTCGATCATCTGGATTACCTCCCGCGGGGCGACCCGACTGTGACGCGGCGGGAATCGAAGTACTCGAAGCTGCGCGCGGTCGTCGTCGAATGGTCCCGTTCGCGGAACCGCTACGAGCGACAGGGCATCCTCGTCGAGCCGGAGGCGATCCGCCGCGCCGAGGACGAGAGCGTCGCGGACGCCGGCGAGCGGGAGCGGCGGCGGGCCCTGCGCTCGATCGATCGACAAGCCGAGGACCGCGATTACGTCGCCGCGTTCGCCCGCGCCGTGCGCGAGCATTTCCCGAACTGGCCCACGTCCGAGGAGCTGCGCATCGCCCAGCATGTGTGCTTGAAGCATAGCGGGCGAGTGGGACGAACCGCGGCCGCCAAGGAGTTCGACTCCGAGGCCATCCGCCTCGCGGTCGTCGCGCACATCCGCCACGAGCACACCGACTACGACGATCTCCTCATGGAGCACGGGGACCGCGTCCTCGCCCGAGCGGAAGTCGCAGACAGGGTGAGCGAGCTGCTCGATCGCTGGCGGGCCGGAGGCTCTTAATAGCAGTTCGAGCGGATCCTACGCCCGCACGTACTCCCGGAACATCGCCGCGTACTTGCCGCCTCGGGCCAGCAGCTCTTTGTGGCTGCCCGTCTCTACGATCTTCCCGCGGTCGACGACGAAGATCCGCCGCGCGTGGCGGACCGTCGAGAGGCGATGGGCCACGACGAACGACGTCCGGTCGCGCACGAGGGTCAAGAGAGCGCGCTGGAGAGCCTCCTCGGTGGCCGTGTCGACCGAGCTGGTCGCTTCGTCCAGGACGATGATCCTCGGATCGGCGATGAGCGCCCGCGCGAAGCAGATGAGCTGCCTCTCGCCCTGCGAGAGCCGCGCCCCGCGTTCCCCTACGGGCGTGTGGTAGCCCTTGGGCAGCTTCGCGATCGCAGCGTGAGCTCCGATGGCCTTCGCAAACTCCACGACCTCCTCCTCGGGGGCGTCCGGGCGCGCGTAGCGGAGGTTCTCGAGCACCGTGCCGGTGAAGAGGAAGTTATCCTGGAGCACGATCCCCAGCTGCGCGTGGAGCGACTGGAGCGTGTGCGAAGCGATGTCGCGGCCATCGAGGAGGATGCGCCCTTCTCCGGGCTCGTAGAAGCGCGCCAGGAGGTTGATGATCGAGCTCTTCCCCGCGCCCGTCGGGCCGACGAAGGCGACCATCTCGCCCGGCTCAACGGTGAAGTCGAGGTCCCGGAGGATCCAGGGGCAGTCCGGGTTAGGTGTCGCGTCGTAGCGGAAGCTCACGTGCTCGAAGCGCACTTCGCCGCGGAGGGGCGGGAAGTCGACGGCGCCGGCGCGGTCGAGGACATCCGGCTTCTGGTCGAGGAGGTCGAAGATCCTCTCGGCCGCGGACGTGCCGTGGAGGACCTCGTTGAACAGCGCGCTGAACTCGAAGATTGGCCCGAAGAACATCCCGAGGTAGAGGATGAACGCCGCGACCACGCCGACGCCGATCTCGCCCTCGACTACGAGGTGCCCGCCGTAGAGGAGCACCCCCGCTGCGGCGAGGATGTTGAGGACCCGCACGAAGGGCGAGTAGACGTTCCAGATGATCGCAGCCCGGACCACGTTGTCGGCGTGGCGGCGCGCCAGGCCTCCGAAATGGAGGAGGTTGTGCCGCTCGCGCGCGAAGGCCTGGATGACGCGCACGCCGGAAATCGTCTCGGCGAGGTTGGCGGTCAGGATCGTCAGCGACTGGCGGATCTTCCGGTAGGCGACGATACCCCGGCGCCTGAAGATCTCGGACGAGATCACGAGCGCCGGCAGAACTCCGGCGACGAGGGCTGCGAGCTTGGGCGAGTAGAGGAGCATGCTCGTTCCCGACAGGAGGAGGAGGAAAGTGCCGTTGGCGAGGATGATCGGGCCGGCCACGAGCGTGTGCTCCATGGCGTCGACGTCGCGGTCGGCCCGCGAGATGATGCGGCCCGCCTTCGTCTTGTCGAAGTAGCGCATAGAAAGGTGCTGGACGTGGCGGAAGACGGCGCGGCGGATGTCGCTCAGGATCCTGTGGCCGCACCGCGCGTTGATGCGCACTTCGAGGAAGTCGAGCCCCCAGCGGGCCGCGTAGCAGCCGAGGAGCGCTCCGGCCAGGATGAGCGGTTCCACGGCATCGCGAGTGGGCAGCGAGACGTCGATGACGCGGCGGATGATGTGCGGTCCGGCGATCGTGGCGGCGACGTAGAGGAGCTCGATCCCCATCACGGCCTGGAGCCGCCAGCGGTACGGCCGGGCGAAACCCCACATGCGCCGCAACGTGCGCCGGGTGGGGTGCGTCAGCGCGAGCTCCTCTTCGAGGTCGGGGTCGAGGCTCAGCGGACGTCTCCTCTCGCCGGCGGACCTCCCGAAAGCTCGGGCGACGACCGGCCTTCGGCCCAGAGCATCTGCTGGCGAATCATCTCGGCGTAGAGGGGGCTCCCTTCGAGGAGCTGGCGATGGGTCCCGACCGCGGCGATCCGCCCTTCATCGACGAGCACGATCCGGTCCGCGCCGACGACCGACGAGAGCCGCTGGGCGATGATGAAGGTCGTCCGGCCGCGGGCGATGGCCGCCATGGCCTCCTGGAGCCTCTTTTCCGTCTCGGCATCGACGCTCGCCGTCGAGTCGTCCATGATGAGGACGCGCGGATTCACAAGGAAGGCGCGGGCGATGGCGATCCGCTGCTTCTGGCCGCCGGAGAGGTTGATCCCGCGCTCGCCGACCATCGTGGCGTAACGCCGCTCGAGGCCCGAGATGAAGTCGTGAATCTGCGCCGCGCGGGCGCATCGCTCGATCTCCTCGTGCGCCGTGCCGGGCTTTCCGTAGGCGATGTTCTCGGCGATCGTGGCCGAGAACAGGAACGTGTCCTGGAAGATCGCGCTCACCTCCCGGCGCAACTCGCCGAGGGGCCAGTCGCGCACATCGACTCCGTCGATGAGGACGCGGCCGGCCGTCACCTCGTAGAAGCGTGGGATGAGCGCCATGAGCGTGCTCTTCCCCGAGCCCGTCCCCCCCACGATGCCGATCCGTTCGCCCGGCGCCACGGCGAGGTCGATGCCGCGCAGGATGGCCGTCTTCTCGCCGTAAGCGAACTCGACGCCTTCGAAGACCACCCGCCCGCGGCCTTGCGATGCCTCACCGGCCCCCGCGGGCCGTCCGGCGCTCGCCGTGGCGTCGCGGACGGTCGGCTCCGCGTCGAGGATGTCGAAGACGCGGTCGCCGCTCGCCGCCGCCTCCTCCATCGTCTGCACGATGCGGTTGAGGACCCGCATGAGCGTGCTCACCTTGTTGAGGTAGATGAGCGCCGCGGCCAGCTCTCCCACGCCGAGCGACCCACCGAGGACGAGGAGCGAGCCTCCGCCGAGGGTGATCGGGATCGAGAAATTGAAGAGGGCTCCCGCCAGCGGCAAGTTGAGCGTGAAGTAGTCGGCCGTACGGAGGACGCGGGTGAGGAAGGAATCGACGCGGTTCTCGAACTTGTCGATCGCCTGCGCCTCGCGGGCGAACGCCTTCACGACGCGGACGCCGGAAATGCTCTCCTGGAGCACCTGCGTCACCTCGTCGTAGCGGTCGCTCGCCTCGCGGGACATGTCCCGGAGCCGGATCGCGGTTCGCCAGATCACGAGCCCCGCGAAGGGGAACGTCGAGAAGGCAAGAAGTGCCAAGCGGACGTCGCAAAGGGCGATGAGCGCCGCCGCGCCGCCCGCGACGAGGGCGAACTCGGCCGCGAGGAAGATCGTCTCGGCGTAGAAGCTGTGGATGCGGTAGATGTCGCGCGTCGTGCGTGTGATCAGCTCCCCGGAGCGGTTGGCGTCGTGGAAGCGGAAGCAGAGCCCCTGGATCGCGTCGTACAGCTCGACGCGGATGTCGCAGAGGACGTTCACACCGAGACGGGTTCGGAGGACTTCCTTGCGGAAGTTCGTGAGCTGCGCGAGGAGCCCGAGGAGGAGAAAACAGCCGCCGAGGACCGCGACGGAGTGGTAGAGGGCCCCCCGCTCGGCCGGAGAGGCCCCCTGGGACTCCCGCAGGAGGTCGATGGACTTCCCGAGGAGCCAGGGGCCCGACAGGTCGAGGCCGATCGAGAGGAAGAGGAAGAGAAATACGCCGGCAGTCAACCGCCTGTAGGGGCGGAGATAGCGCAGGATCCGGCGGATGACCTCACCGAGGGGCATCCGCCGTGCGGTCGTCTTCTTCTCCGGCTCCAGCTTCCTCTCCTCTCGACGTCCCTGCTTCGATACTCCGAGCCGCTTCTGAATGTATGTCGAGCCGGCAGCCGGTCAAGAACCGGGCTTGTCGGAGCATCACCGGCCGGTACGGGCTTTCTTCTCCCCTTTGGTTCGTGTAACTTTGTCGGTGGTTATTGGGTTTCGCAAGCGGGTGAGAGCGCTGGAAGCGCCCAACTGCCCGCAGGGTCATTCGAGAGGGGGGTTCCATGGATCGACGGTCCATCGGCTATGGTCTCGCTGCTCATTTCGGCGTTTTCGGCGTACTTTTGATGGGATCTCCGCTCCGAGCGCAGGTCGAGCTGAACTTGGGCGGGTGGGCGGCTCCCGACGGCGCATGGGACTACGTCTACCAGGCGGACGAGGACCAGGACGTCGACGGAGAGTTCCTCGGCCTCGCGGGCTCGCTCGACGAGACCTGGACGCACAACAACGGCTCGGATGCCTGGGATGGGAGCGGTCCGGGTGATGTGACCCGTCCCGACGGCGTCACGCCGCACGCGCCGGGCGGCGCCGGGATCATGGTCTACCCCGGGCTCGGCGAAGGTGGAACGGACGCCTCGGTCCTCACGATCGTCGACATCGGCGATCCGCGGAGCCTAAACCCGCCGTTCCCTGACCCGAGTAACCGGAAGGTCTTCTTCTGCCACAACGTTGCCCAGGAATTCCACATCGACCAGGGACTCGCCGACACCGCCTTCCGCGACGGGCTGACGCTGATCGTCCGGATGCGCCAGACGCCGGACCAGGACCCCGATACGCCGGGCCACCAGCTCATGGACGGCGGCATCGATGACGACGCCGGCCAGGGGGCGGCGCCCGGGTATGCGCTCCGCGACGGCGGAAAAGGCGGCGTCGGCTATTACGCAAACGGGCTCGACCGGATGTTCACGATCACGCCCCACGGGCTGAACGGCTACCAGCTTCCGCCGGAGATCGCGGCCGGCCTCAAGCCGACGAATTTCCTCACGGTCGAGGACAACACGAAGTTCGACACGATGTGGATCACGATCGTGGATCAGGAAGCGAACGATCGCTTCACGGTCATGATCTACCTGAACGGGTCGCAGGTGCCGTCGCTGGTCCTCGAGGACATCCAGTTCGGCGACGACACCGACTGCGACGGCCAGTCGCACCTCCACATGGGCTTCCACAGCACTCCCCAGAAGGGATCGGTCGAGGTCGACTACTTCGGGTATAAGATCGGTTTCTACGAACCCTTCTCCGACTGTCCAGGCGGCTTCACCGCCAGGCTCGATCCCGATTCGGGCAAGGTGACCGGGACCTGGTCTCCCGGCGCTACCGCCGGCGCGTTTCGGATCCTCCGCGACGGGGCCGTGTTCCTCGACAACATCCCCGCGGACGCCCTCTCGTTCGAGGACCCGAACCCTCCGCGCCCGAGCACGACCTACGAGCTTCAGGCGCTCATACAAGGAAATCCGCGGCCGGGCTGCGACTTCCCCAAGGCGACGGTGAAGACCGTCGTCTGCCCCGCCGGGGTCGCCTGCTCCGCCGACCGCTCGAAGGGTGAGGTCGCGCTCTCCTGGAGCGCGGGGAAGTTCTACACGACGAACCTCTACAAGATCCTGCGCGGCGGCGTCCAGGTGGGCACCGCGGCGGCGGGCGAGACTTCCTTCGTGGACAAGTCCGTACCTCCGGGCGATCACATCTACGAGCTGGATGTGGAAAGCACGCCGGCGGCGGTCTGCCCGAAGATCCCCTGCTCGGTGCGCCTCCTGGGGCCCGGATCCCTTGAGATCTGCGACGACGGTTGGGACGAAGTCGGGGTCGGCGGCGATGTCCAGATCTTCTCCACGCGAGACGACTTCAAGACGCTGTATTTCACCGATGGGGCCACGCAAGATGCCGACGACGTTGCCACGGTCGCCATCGACGTCACCGCGTTGCCCGGAGGGGTGGACCGCGCCACGTTCACGGTGGAGATCCTGGCCCGCTACGACGATGGGTTCCGCGTCACGAACCTCCTCGAGGAAGATCCGCAACCTTTCGTCGCCTTCAGCCTATCCCGCACCGGCATCAGCAACGCTGCGGACCATAACTTCCTCCAGGAAGCCGTCGGCCAGGTGCCCATCCCGCCCGATCCCGGCACGGAATCGGCGTCGGCGGCTCTCGTCACGACGAAGGACGTCCAGTTGCCGCTCGTCCTCGGCCGCAACTTCCTCCAGCTCGACTCCCGAGGCGCCGATGGCGCCCCGGCTGATGGCGTTCAGATCCTCTGCCTGCGGATCGGGGCCTTCAACCCCGACCTTCGGGCCACCGTCATCCCGAATCCGTGCCCGAACGCGCTCAGCGTGACTCGGGACAGCTTGAGCGGGAAGGTTTCCTTGAAGTGGAGGAGCGGCCGGCCGCACGCGTACAGCATCCGGCGGGACGGGGCGGAGATCGGAGCGCTGCCCCTGGGGGACGCGACGAGCTTCGTCGACGAGACAGCGGCCCCCGGATTCCACCAGTACGAGGTCGAGGCGACCGACGATGCGAGCTGCCCGATCCTCAAGGCTGCGGGAGGCGGCGGGACTCCCGACGCCGGCGGATTCATCCGAGAGTGGCTCGTCCTCGGACCCCTCGAATGGACCTGCGCCGCCGCCTGCGATGCGCCCCCGCCCGACCAGATCCAGCAGGACTACCTCGCCGGAAAGAGCGGCGGACAGGACGTCGATCAGCTCTCCATACTGCCCGCGGCCGGCATGGAGATCGAGCTGGCCGGCGGCGCCGCCACGGGGGTGAGGACCACGGCGCGCACCGATATCAATCCCGGACGGCCGGCGAAGGCGACCTGGTTCCCGTACCAGTCTTCCGGGGCGACCGTGGACTACAACATCGTCTTCGGAGGCGACCCGGGGAACAACTACGTGACGTACGCCGCGACCTACGTCGAGAACACGACCGGCGCCGACCTCGAGGTGGAAGCGCACCTGTCGAGCGACGACGCGGTGGAGCTGTTCCTCGGCGACAGTTCGGCGTTCGTCAATCAGGTCGCTCGCCCCGTTGCCGATCCCGCGACCGTCGGCGACACGGTTGCCGGGGTCATCCTCCCGCCCGGCCGAACGCGCGTGATGGTGAAGGTCTTCGAGGGCGGCGGCGACAACGGATTCTGGCTGCGCTTCGAAAAAGACTTCCTCCCGGTCGTCGACGGTCTCCTCGTGAGCCTCGGAGGCCAGCCGCCCGCGCCGGCTTTCCGCCGCGGCGACGCCGATGCGAGCGGTTCGATCGACCTCACCGACCCGGTGACGGTCCTCAATTACCTGTTCCTCGCGGGGCTGGTCCCCGCCTGCAGGGACGCGGCCGACGTGGACGACACCGGAACCCTCGATCTCACGGACGCGGTTTACAGCCTGAATTTCCAGTTCCTCGCGGGCCCGGCGCCGCCCGAGCCGGGCCCCGGGGCCTGTGGTCGAGACCCGACGCCCGATGAGGGAGCCGACCTCGGCTGCGAGACGCCGTGTAAGTGAAGGGAAGCCTTTCACGCGCCGAGCAAGTCGTGACCGGCGCAAGGCGCTCACCACGGAGTGCGTCGCCCCCGCTCGGCCGCGGGGGAGACCGCAGATCACTCTCTTCAGGGAGCCTGCGCGGCGACTGAACGCAAAGTCAGTGCCGGAGGACCTCCGCGATCACGCCTCGGGCGGCGGCACCGAGTCCGGCAGGAGGGTCGAGAAGGCGCGGCTCAAAGGGCCGCGCAGCGCACTTCGGATCGGAAGAAGCCGGCCGAGAAGGACCTCGCCGAGGTCGATCCGCGTGTAGTGAAGCGTTCCGGCCCCGACGTGCTCCATGAGGTGACGCACGACCAGGAGGCCCGGCAGGAAGAGCTCGCGACGGCGCTCGCTCAACTCGAACTGCGCCCCCCCTTTCCGGGCGAGGCCTTCGAGGCGCCGGATCTCGCTGAGCGGGATCGGGGAGACGCTGGCCACCTGGGCGATCGCCTTAACCGTGCCGCCGGTACCGTGGATCTCGGGCAGCCGGAACGACCGCGCGTCAGCGAGACCGGCCGCGATCCAGCGCAAGGCTTCGTTTTCGTCCCATGCCCCGGTGACCCGCGATGCCATCTGATGGAGGTGGATCACGCCCAAGAGAAGGTTCTCTCGCAACCAAACGTGCTCCTTCCCGAAATAAACGATATCGAGCGAGCCCCCCCCCAGATCGAAAACCATGGCGGGACGCGACGGGATCAAGTTCTGGGCTCCGTCCTTGAGGAGGGAGGCTTCATCCTCGTCGCTCAGGACCCAAACCTGGATCCCCAGTTCTGTCTGCAGGCGATCGACGAGGATCGAGGTGTTTTCCGCTTGGCGGAAGGCGCCCGTGGCGATTCCAAAGATCGATCGCGTCGGGATCCGGACTCCGTGTTCGGCCAGGAGCTTCTGGGTCTGGCTCACCGCGGCCGCCACGGCTTCGTTGGAGACGACGAGTGTCGAACAGGCCTCGAGGCCCAGGTCCCATTCGACCCGGAAGGGTTCGAACCGTCCGAGGGCTTCTTCATAGAGGTGGAGTTTGAGGGAATTCGTGCCTAGTTCGAGGATCCCGAGGCTGGCCCCGGTTTCAGGCGTCGTTGCAGGGATTGATAGGGTCTTCATGCGTCGATGGGAACGTTAGTAATAGAGGCGAAGGACACTGTCTCGTGTCCGTGGGTCCCATATCTTTGGCAAAGTTCGGTGGCAATTTTACTGCGATCCGGGAAAAATGATCGGACAAACTATCGTGGGAGCGGCCCGGGACTCACGGCGCGGCAATTTCGGAAGCTCTGCTAACCGAGGCGATTGCAGCGTTTGCCCTCTCTCTCGATGTGCCGGTAACCTGACCGATCGAGAGGTGCCGGGCAATCGCGCGCCGACCGCTGTGGCCCGAAGCGTCGACATCTCTGTCAGGTAAAGCTATGTTTCTGAGAGCCCATCCCAAAACTCATTCCGTCAGGACCGAGGCCGAGCGAGGACAAGCCGGGCAAGGAGCGCCGACGAGGCGATATGACGGAGAATATCGTCGAGGAGGCGCGACGCAGCACGGCGCCGCCGCAGCCGGCCGAATCCAGGAGGGGTTTTGGGATGGGCTCTAAGCCCGGGCAATCAGGAAGCCGGGCATCCGCGACTCCACGGGAGGTTCAAGCCATGTTCGAGACAGCCAGGGACACTTCAGGGCCCCGGGTCCAGCAACTTTCGTTTTTCCTGCAGAATCGGGTCGGAGCGCTCCTCGGAGTCGTCCGGAAATTCGAAGAGCTGAGCATCCACATCTGCGCCATCTCGATCCTCGACTCCGCTGACCACGCCGTGATCCGCATGATCGTGGACCGTCCGGCCCAGGCGATCGATGCCCTCCGGGAGAAAGGACTCAACGTCTTCGAGAGCGAGCTGGTGGCCGTCGAGCTGCCGATCGAGAAGGGAATCGGCCTTCCCCGCATCCTCGCCGCGCTTCTCATGGCCGAGGTGAACGTCCACTACATCTACTCCCTCATCGTGCAGTCCAACGGCCATCCGGTCGTGGCCTTTCACGTCGACGAGCAGGAGACCGCCGCCAAGGTGCTGTCCCAGCACGGCCTGGCTCTGGTGGGGCAGGATCAGGTCGGCTGGGAGTGACCGTTCTACGGGCCTTCGGCCCGTGAACGGTCACTTGGTTTTCGCGTTCAGTCGCCACGCAGGCTTCCTGAAGAGGGAGTTCTCAGGCGAGGGGACAAGCCGAGCGGGGGCGAAGCGCTCCGTGGCGAGTGCCGTGCTTGGTTGGGTGATTTTGTACTCGGGTTTCCCGGGCGCTCCTAGGGCCTGAGGCCCGCGAACCGCTTCCTTCCTCCTGCCTCCGCCGTCAGATGCACGCCGGGAGGTCGTCGTTGGTCGGATCCAATCCCGAGAGCGGGTACGGGTCCCTCGGCTGCGAGCCACCCAAGAAGAGGTAGTTGAGCAGGTAGATCCCATCGGTAATGTCGACCACACCGGTGTCGTCGGAGTCGAGTTGGTCGCGGCAGTCGGCCCTCGACGGGTTCCCCAGGAACAGGTCGCCGAAGATCGCGATCGGATCGGCGAGATCCAGATTCAGGTCGTTGTTCGCATCTCCCCGGATGAACGTCTTCGTCACGTCCGGGAGGTAATTGAACCCGTTGACGTCACTGTCCGAGCCGTCGTTGGTGATGACCTCAAGAAGCGCCCATCCGGAGACGCAAGCCGGCGCGGTGACATCGATCGTGGCGTTGTCCGCCCGCAGCGTCGCGGTTGCACCCGTTCCGCACACTCTCACCGCCAGACCGGGCCGGTTGAAGTTCTGTCCGATCACCTGGAAGACCTTCCCGGGTTTCCCCTCGTTGCCGATGATCGTCGTGATGATGGGCTTCAAGTAGTCGAACCCGTTGGCGCTCGTGGCGCTGCCGTAGGGCGTCGTCACCTTGAGAGGGGCGAAGCCGAGGGAGCCGCAGGCGGGGGCGACGATCTCGAGGGTCCTCTTGTCTGCCAGGAGCTGGAAGCCGTTCGCCGCGTCGCGCACGAGCTGCGTCCCGCACACTTCGACCTGAATGGCGAGCCCCACAGGATCAAGGTTCGTCACCTGGGCGGAGAACGTGTCGCCGGCCTTGCCGCGGTTGTTCGCCAGGGATTGGATCACGGGCGCGAGAGACTTGATCGTGACGTTGCGGTCCTCCTGGGCGGGAGAGATCGCAATTCCTCCCGAATTCGCGAGAATATTCCGCATCTTCTTCGGGTCGTTCGGAAGCTCGTCGCGGTAGTCCACGAACGTCGCCCCCGCCGCGGCGGCGATCACGTCCGCGGTGACCTTCACGAGCTGGATGTTCGTGCCTACGGGGATCTCGTTGTCCTTGGCGAGATCGTTTTCCGGGGAAAGATCCGGGACGACGCCGATCAAGATCTCGCCCGTCGTGTTGTTGAACTTGAGATCGAGCCATTCCGAGTCGGCCGCCTCGCCGACCAGCTCGAGCTTCGTGACCTTGAGTTTGGCGGGTTCGTACTTCACCGCCATGACGAATCCGTAGACGGGAATGTCGGCGTCGCAGAGCAGGTGGAGGGTCTCTCCCGTGGCTCCGAGGATCAACTCCTTGTTCTCGACGAAGAAACGGTTGGCGGCGAACGCGGGCGCCGCGAACATGCACGCGAAGCTCAGGACCAAGAACGAACGCGAGGTCGAATGACCCATTTCAGGTTTCTCCATTTGAACCCAGGCTGCTGATGACGAATTCCGTAAGCTTGCAGACCCGTAACGGAAGCGAAATGTTACCACGCGCTTGCCGCAAACGGCAACGTAGGTTTTCGCACGCCCGTCGATCGGACGGCAGATAGAATACCGCCGCCCTTCCACGGCACCGGAGGGCTCGATTCCTTGGACACGGTATTTCAAAGCGGAAGATCTCGTTGAAGACCCTCCGGTTCTTTCTCCCCCTCATGCGGCCGTACTGGAAGCAGTACATTGCCGGAATCCTCCTGGCGCCGCTCTCGACGCTGTTCGCCCTCGCCATTCCCCGGTTCACCGGCGAGGTCGTGAACCGCCTGAGGAGAATCGCCGGAGATTCCACGGCAAGCCTGGAGCCGATCCTGTGGCTTGCGGGCTGGATCCTGGCCGCGGCGCTCGTTCGCGGAGTGCTTCTCTTCTCGGTCCGGATGCTCATCATCGGCGCGTCGCGGGGCTTCGAGTTCGACCTCAGGAACCGACTCTTCGGCCACCTCCAGTCCCTCGACGCGCGCTATTTTCACCGGATACGGACGGGCGACGTCATGAGCCGCCTCACGAGCGACGTCGAGGCCGCCCGCACGCTCGCCGGGCCGGTCGTCATGTACTCGGTGAATGCCTTCTTCACGCTGGCTCTCGCCATCCCGCTCATGGCGGCCGTGGATCCGGTCTTGACCCTGCTGGTGATGGTGCCGCTGTCCCTCTTGACCCTGGCGGTTCGGCGGATCGGGCCGAGAGTGCACGCGGCTTCGCGGCGGGCTCAGGAAGCTCTCGCCGCGGTGGGCTCCTTCGCGCAAGAGAACTTCGGCGGCGTGAGGGTCGTGAAGTCCTTCGCCCGCGAGGATGCCGAGATCGCGAGCTTCCGCGGACTCTCGCTCGGCCTCCAGGCCCGCAATCTCGATGCCGAGCGGCTCTCGGTCTGGATGGGGCCCGTCGTGGGCTCGATCGGCGAGGTCGCGGTGATCCTCCTTCTCCTCGTAGGAGGTTGGATGATCCTGCGCGGGGAATTCACGCTCGGCCAGTTCGTCCAGTTCGAGGGCTACCAGACCCTCCTCATCTGGCCCATGATCTCGATCGGTTGGGTCTTCAACCAGGCGCACCGGGGAACCGCGAGCACCGGAAGGCTCGAGGAGATCCTGGCGGCCCGAAGCACGGTGGCGGATCCTCCTGCGGCGGTCGGACCGCGCCCGAGCCCGGTCGAGAGTTTTCCGGCGGCGACTCCGGCGTCAGGCCCGCCGTCGATCCGGATCTCCGGCCTCAATTTCGGCTACGGCGATCGCCCGATCCTGCGCGATGTGTCGCTCGAAGTGCCCCCGGGCGCGCTCGTGGCGGTCGTCGGCCGCACGGGGAGCGGGAAATCGACGCTGCTGAGCCTCCTCCCGCGCCTCTGGCGGGTCCCCGACGGCGCGATCTCGATCGATGGCGTAGACATCAACAGAATCCCCCTCGCGCGGCTGCGCTCCCGGATCGGATTCGTACCACAGGAGAGCTTCCTCTTCTCGCGAACGATCCGCGAGAACATCGCCCTGGCTCGCGACGGCGATGCGGTTCCGCCCGCGGAGGTCGAAAATCAGGCCTACCGCTGCGCCGCCATCGCCCGTCTCGACAAGGACGTCGACCAGTTCCCGCGCGGCTACGAGGAGATCGTCGGCGAGCGCGGCGTGACCCTCTCCGGCGGGCAGAAGCAGCGCGTCGCGATCGCCCGCGCCCTTCTCGCCGACCCGCGGATCCTCATCCTCGACGATCCGCTTTCGGCCGTCGATGCCCAGACCGAGCAGGAGATCCTCGCCAACCTGCGCGAGGCTGCCCGCGGCCGCACGACGCTCGTCGCGACGCACCGAGTGGGCGGCATCCGGCTTGCGGACCGGATCCACGTGCTCGAGGAGGGGCGCATCGTGGAGCAGGGCACTCACGCGGAGCTGCTGCGGACCGGCCGCGTCTACCCGGCGCTCTATCAGCGCCAGATCCTCGAAGACGAGCTGGAGGGGATGTAGGCGATGCGCGGCGCCCGTCACGATGCTTTCGAGGAGGACCGGCCCGGCAAGGCCTTCGACCGCGGCCTCATGGCGCGGCTCTTCGCTCACGCGCTTCCGTACGGCCGACTCATGGCTCTGGCGCTCGGCCTGCTTCTGGCGACGAGCGGGCTCGATCTGGCGGGCCCCTTCATCGTCAAGTGGACGATCGATGGGCCGCTCGCGGCGGCGATTTCGCGGGATCGCTCTCCGGGAGAGCTCGGCGGAGCGGTCGGGTCGGATGCGATGCGCGCCCTCGTCGGCGCCGTTCTTCTGTTCATCTTCGTCATGGGACTCAAACTCTGTCTCCGCTACCTCCAGGGGATCTCGATGGTCACCGTCGGGCAGCGGGTGATGCACGATCTGCGCGTCGAGGTCTTCGCCCACCTCCAGCGCATGCCGGTCGGCTATTACGACCGAAACCCCGTCGGGAGGCTCACCACGCGCGTCACGAACGACATCGAAGCCCTCAGCCAGCTCTTCACGAGCGGCGTCGTCACCTTCATCGCGGACCTCCTGGTCCTCGTGACGATCTCGGGCGCCCTCATCGCTGTGAACGGGCCGCTCGCGCTGGCGACGATGGGAGTCCTGCCGCCGCTCCTCGCGGTGACCTACGTCTTTCGCCGCGCCGCGCAGAAGTTCTATCGGGAGCAGCGCGGCCACCTCGCCCACCTGAACGGCTTCACACAGGAAGCGCTCCAGGGCATGACCGTCACGCAGCTCTTCACGCGCGAGCGGGAAACGGTGCGCCGCTTCGCGGGGATCAACGGCCGCTACCTGACCGCCTTCCAGAAGACGGTGTTCTGTTACTCGGTCTATTTCCCCGCGGTGGAGATCGTCTCCGCGGGGGCCCTCGCGGCGATCCTCTGGCGCGGGGCCATCGGCCTGCGCGACGGATCGATCTCGTTCGGAGAGTTTTACATCTTCTTGCCCTTTCTGCAGCGTTTCATGAGCCCCATCCGCGACATGGCCGAGCGGTACAACGTGCTCCAGGCCGCGATGGCGGCCGCGGAGAGGATCTTCAAGATCCTCGACACGCCGCCTCCTCCGCGCGAATTGCCGCCGGAGGCTGGACCGCCGGGTGAGGCTCCGGCCGCGCCGCCGCCCGCGATCCGCGGAGAGGTCGAGTTCCGGGACGTCTGGTTCAGCTACGAATCGCAGAACCCGAAGGCCCCCTACGCGGCCCGCGGCGTGAGCTTTTCGATCCAGCCCGGCGAGACGGTGGCCATCGTGGGGGCCACCGGGGCCGGCAAGTCGACCATCGTCAACCTCCTGACGCGCTTCTACGAGCCGCAGCGCGGGGAGATCTTCCTCGACGGCCGGCCGCTCGCCGAGTATCCCGTCCACGATCTCCGGCGGAGGATCGGCCTCGTCCTCCAGGACCCGTTCCTCTTCTCTCGCTCCTTGCGGGAGAACATCCGGCTCGGCCGCTCCGGCATCAGCGACGCCGCGGTCGAAGAGGCGCTCCGGCGCTCGCGCGCCGATCGGATCGTCGCGCGCATGTCCGAAGGGCTCGATTCGGTCCTCGGGGAGCGCGGTGGGGGCCTCTCGGCGGGGGAAAAGCAGCTCCTCGCCTTCGCGCGCGCCCTCGCGCAAGGACCGGAGATCCTCATCCTCGATGAGGCGACCGCCACCGTCGATGCGGCGACGGAGGAGCTGATCCGGGAGGCGCTGAAGGAGCTTCTCGCCGGCCGGACCGCTATCGTGATCGCGCACCGGCTCTCGACGATCCAGGAGGCGGACCGCATCATCGTCCTCCACAAAGGAGAGGTGCGGGAGACGGGCACCCACGCGGAGCTGATGGCGCGGCGAGGGATCTATCACCGTCTCTGGCAGCTCCACCTCGAAGTGAGCGGCGGCGGAGACGGAAGGCCGGGCGAAGAGGAGCACGGGCAGAGAGCGGAAGTGGTCGCGGAAGAAGAACCGAGGAAGGAACCGGAGCCGGATGAATCCACGAGTGCGTTCTGAAGATTCGCAGGCCGGGTCTGGCGGCGGCGCGATCGACGCGGCAGAAGTCGAGCGGCTCCTGCGAGAGGTCGGCCGCTACCAGCTTGATGGCTTCCGCACGCTCGAGCGCGCCGCTGTGTCCGTGAAGGACGATGCCGGTCACGGCTATTCCGTCGTGACCGAGTACGACATCGAGACCGAGCGGCGTGTCCACGCCTTCGTCGGGAAGCGGTTCCCCGGCGACAGCTTCCTCGGAGAGGAGCTGGGCAACTGCCGGCGCGACCCGAAGCGATACTGGGTCCTCGATCCGATCGACGGCACATCGAACTTCACGCAGGGGATCCCTTTCTGGGGGCCGTCCCTGGCGTTCTGCGATGCGGCGGGGCCGGCCGAAGCGTGGATCTATTTCCCGGCGCTCGAGCAGATGTTCCACGCGCGCCGCGGCGCGGGCACCTTCCGCGACGGAACGAGGCTCCGGACCTCGTCGGTGGCCGAGTATTCGAACCTCTGCACGGTGGCGACGGTGTCGCGCCTCCACCGGCGGTACCGGCTCGCCTGCCCGGCGAAGCACCGGATCCTCGGGAGCATCGTCGTCAACCTCGCCTATCTCGCCTCGGGCACGTTCGCGGCGATGTACTGCCGCGGCTCGATGTGGGACATCGCGGCCGGCGTTCTCCTCGCCCGCGAGGCGGGCGCGGTCCTCGAGATGGACCCGCCGCTCGAATCGATCGACCTCGCCGCGCTCGACGCGAAGAATTCGCCCTCGATCTCCATCTGGGGCCGCGCCAACGCGGCGCTCCCGAGCCTCAAGGGGCTCATCCTCCCGCTGGAGAAGCCGATCGAGGGGAAGTGAGAGGGCCCGGCCCGCCGATCGCCGCCGTTCGGACGAAGACTCCGTGGGTGTAGGGAGGATCGTGGTCGTTCGTGTGCTGCGCGAGGTCGAACCAGAGGTCCCAGGCCCGGTCGAGCTCCGCATCGGTCAGCTCCCGCAGGTTCACATCGTCTTCGCTGAGCATCTTCATGGTTTGATGTCCGTTCCCCGGATTCCTGCCGGGTCCTCCGGCATCAACCGAGCGGCCAGGGCCACGGCTTCCTGGTGAGCCTCGACCAGCGGGAGGTCCTGTATCCCCATTCGGTGGAACTCCGCCAAGTACTTCCCCCCGGCGGCTTCGTAGATCTCCAGCCTGTGCTTGTCGAGTTCCTGCTGGGAGTTGGCTTCCCGGGCGAGCGCGACGACAACTTCCTCTCGGTTTCCCCCCTTGAGGGCCGTCTTCACGGGGAGGCGATCCATCGTCCCAGCCATCGTCCCAGCCATCGTCCCGCCGTGGCGATGAGCGAGGGCAAGGATCCGGTCCGGGTCCGTGGTGAGGAGCAGCTCCCGCTCCTCCGGAAGGAGGCGAGCGAGCTCGGCAATGACGGAGTAGTCCTTCTGGCGCTGGGTTTTCTTCGTGAGGATCAGGGATTCCAAGTCCAGCACGACGAGCTTCTCGGCCCCACCCGCCGGTGAGAAAAGGCGCCGCAAGACCGATGGCTCTACACGTGGAGGCCGCGAGAGAAAATCGCATCGGACGCGTCTTGCGTGAGCGTCCTGAAACTGGAAGTGGCTCGACCAGCCGCCGGCAAGCCATCGGACATCCAGGGGAGCGCCGGGACGGTACCGAGCCTTCCGCGCTGCCAGGACATCGAGGACCCACGAACAAGCGGCGGGATCCTCCCGGATGATCCAGTCGCCGTCCTTGCTCATCATGGCGATCCGGTAGTACACCACCGCTTGACCTGACGTGAGGACGACGTTGATTTCTTTCGCGTTGAACCGCTCCGTCAACTCGAAATAGATGTTGCCCATCGGCGCCAGATTGTAGCGAGGGGCAGAGACCTGTGGAACGCTGGGCAAAGGCGGACCCGTGCCGCACCGCGGGAACTTCCCGGCACCGTAGAGAGTGAGCGGGCCGAACTGCCCATCGCCGCCATTCTCACGGAGAATCTCGGGTGCAGGGCGGTACGCCAGCCCGCGGTGGGCCGCGGTCGATCGGGAGTCGAAGGGGCGCCGTCAGGTGGATGAAACGTGTCGATGGCTTCTTGACGGCTCGAAGCGTCAGCGTGAGACTGTGTCGACGGGACTGTTTGTGGGGAGCGCGACCAGAGACGGCTTAGGCCGAAAATCTATGAGCAGCGTCTCCTCTGAATCCCATCTCCATCAAGGCTTGGCGGGACAACTCAGGAAATGGAGCGCTGGAGTCTGGCTTGGCGTTTTGTTGCTCTTCTCGCCCTTTCCAGCTTCGGCCTTCGAGGAGCCCAAGTTTCGTCGCGGGGATGTCGACGCGAACTTGGCTCTGAACTTGAGCGATGCCCTGACCATCCTCGGTCACCTCTTCTTGTCCGATCCTCCCAAGCTTGACTGTGATGATGCTGCGGATGCCAACGACGACGGCACCGTGAACCTCGTCGACGCGGTTGCGCTTCTCTTTTACCTCTTTGATGGCGGCGAGCCGCCTCCGGAACCGTTCTCGTCCTGCGGAACGGATCCGACCGAAGATTCCCTGGGATGCAGTAACTTCTGGTACTGCGCAACGGGCGTTCTGGTCAATTCGATCGGGATTCGGATGATTCCCATTGCAGCGGGCGAGTTTTTGATGGGTTCCCCCGAGTCGGAGCTCGGCAGAAGTGTGGACGAGAAGCTCCATCCGGTCGAGTTGACGTGCGACTTTTACGTCGGAGAGACGGAGGTGACCCAACGTCAATACCTTGAGCTCATCGGGACCAACCCTAGCTGGTACAACGGGCGGCGAGGTGACTATGATTACGGGGAACTCCTGGAACGGCCGGTGGGGGGTGTCACCTGGTTCGACGCGGTGGCGTTCTGCCGCCGGCTGTCGGAGAAGGAGGGGCGTCGGTACCGCCTTCCGACCGAGGCGGAGTGGGAGTACTTCTGCAGGGCAGGCACGACCACGAGGTTTTGGTTTGGCGACGTCCTGCATTGCGTGGGTCAAGATACGGGGTGCTCATATGTGGGTTGTTCAGAGCCAGCAACGTACTTCTTTATGGACGACGGTTGCCCACCACCCCCCATCTTTCCTGTCGCTTCGAGGCCTGCAAATCCCTGGGGGCTCTTCGGAGTACTTGGGATGGTAAACGAAATGTGCCACGATTGGTATGGAACCTATCCGGATTCAAAGGTGACCAATCCGGTCGGGCCCCCTCGGGGACCGGGGCGGGTACATAGGGGAGCAGGTCCACATCCTTTCGGCTTGGCGCATGCACGTGCGGCTCGCAGGTTACGTGCTCCGCCTGAAACCACCGGGTTTTTCAGGGTCATTCTTGAGCTTCCCACCTGCCCCTATCGAGTTCCGACCGAGTGAGCATCAATTCTGGATCAACCCAGGGGCGTCGAAGGAGATCATCATTGAGGTGGTAGTGCAAGGGCGCCACGGAAAACGTCTGGAGGGTGAATGAAGCGGTTCCAGTTCGCGTTGAACATGACGATCGTCTTCTGGCGATTGAACATTGAGGGCTTTTAGACGGAGCCTAGCATCTGGCGCCGCGCCGACGCGGCGCTCCCGAAGCGGAGGGGGTCGGCCGGCATGCCGATCGCATCCGCTCGGACGAGGACGCCGTGGATGCGCGGCGGATCGTGATCGCTCATGTGGTGGGCGACGTCGGACCGCGGGTCCCGGGCATCCGCGAGCTCCTCGCCGGTCAGCTCCCTGAGGTCGAGGTCGTTTTCGGTGAGCAGCTCCATGTGTTGACATTGAGGCACCAAAAATAAGTTGCTCCCCAGTGGTGGCCGGTGTTTGATGATCGAGCGTTTCACTCCCCGGAAGCCGGCGTCGACCTGCTCGAGACGGCTCTGGAACCTCCGGCTTCCGCAGGGGAGACGACGAGGGTGCGGGATGGACTTGCCCTGGGCCGAGCTGGAAGCGCTGTACCGCTGCTACCGCTCCGGCTACTGCCCCGCGCTCGAAAGGCTGCAAACGGCAGGAGCGGCGCGGCTCGCCCGTGAAATGGCGCACCGCCGCGATCCAAGGATCTCCCTCGCGGAGCTGAGCGAGATCTGCCGCGATGCGTTCGTCGAGGCGATCCGCCGTGCGACGAGGAGCGATCGGCTCGGACAGGTGTGGGTCTACGCGCGGAAGACGGCGCGTACGCTCTTGCGGCGGCGTGGCCGGCGGCTGCCGCCGGGACGGAGCGGTCTCCCGATCTCGAGCCTTGAATCGGAGCCGCCGGATCCGCGGTCTGCTGTGCCGTTCCTGATCGTCGACGAGTCCGAAGAGTTGGACGCCTTCACGAAGGCGCTCAAGCCGCAGGACGCGAGGATCTTCCAGGCGATCGTCGACGCGTCGCCGAAGTGCGCGGACCTCGCCAGGGAACTGAAGATGAACCTCCGGTCCTTGATGGAGAGGCGCAAGCGGCTCAGGCGGCTGTGGCAGGCCTGGCGGGACCGAGGAAGTTGGGGCCGGGGGGGGGGGGGGGGGGAACCGCAGGCCTTGGGGAAAATTCAAAAAAAGTTGGCGCGGGGGGGGGGAAAAGGGCCCCTGGGATTTGTAGGGGGGAAATAG
>Ga0187893_10004396_pt1 | contig 26872 bp, 25 predicted proteins | sample MA1701074metaG_FD_139574 | JGI IMG/M metagenome (GOLD analysis project Ga0187893, IMG submission 139574) | White microbial mat communities from a basaltic lava cave in the Kipuka Kanohina Cave System on the Island of Hawaii, USA - MA170107-4 metaG ... | reverse complement strand
ATTTTCCCGTTGTTTCAAGGCGGCGGCGTGTTGAATTCGCCGCGCCGGTTTCAATAGTGGGGTGTCTCGATCGAAACGTCGGGTTGGTGAGTGCGGGCGTCCCGCCCGCAATTCTCGATTGGCCGATTTGTGCGGGCCAGAGGCTCGCACTACCCGAAAACTCGAGCGAGACGGAGCACTAGCAGGACGCTGCAAAACTCATGTATTTCGTGACAGCGAGGATTCTCTTTCGCTCAGCAGGTAGTTTTCGTCATTGGGTGGGACCTTCGAGTTGAGGGCCTCGCTCACCGCCACCGCCATCACCAAGCCGTGGCGATTCTCCGTCAGCGCGTGGCCCATGTGGTAAAGCTTGGCGGGTTGCCCCTCCGCTCACACAATTGACTCTCGCTGCGAACTGAATACCACGACTGCGACAGCAACGCCTTCAGCAGCCGCTCCGGGGGTACGCTCGGGCCGACCGGTGTCCGCATAGGCCGACGCGAATCGACGCCTCATGCGCGACAACTCCTCATCCACCATCCGCTTGATCGGCCGAAGCGGATGGTCCGGGCGGACCCGGTCCTCAACGCAAATTGCAAAAAACATCGGCGGCTGGGATTTGGGCTTGCCTCGCATCGACGACCTCCGTGTCGGAGTTTTCTAAAAGATAACACCGATCCAAAAGTCTTGCAGCGTCCCGCTAAAGGGATGCGTATCCGCGTCGTTAGAAGCCGCCGAGGCCGGAATCGCCCGTGCCGCCGGTCCCCCCGCCGGCTCCGCCGCCGATCAGAAGTTGGATGGGTAGGAGAGCGATGCTCTGTAGGACGGAGTAGAAGGTGGCCGGCGCGTTATTGAACGCCGTCGCGAAGACCTGGTTGATGCCGGTTTGGCACTGGGTCAATTGAAAGAGCGGGGCCGCGGCGAGGAAGATCGCGATTCGCCGCGCCACTCGATAATGCCTGGGTCGAAGCTTGCTCATGTGATCCTCGTCTTCACGCAATCGCCTCCTGGTCCATCCACCGGGCGGACTGGTCCCGGCCCGTCGTCTCACATCGTGAAGAAGGGCTGGCGATTGCCCCCCAGCAGGGTCTGGAGAATGTCTGCCGATGGGAAGTTTTGCAGGAGCACCTGTTGAGTCGAGCCCACCAACAAGTTGAATGTCGCGCTGAGAAATTGCTGGGTGATAAAGCTATTGAGGGCAGTCAAATCGCAAGTGCCCGTCGCCTGAAAGAGGGGCAGGGCCGCGACGAACATCATCAGCCGCTTGTGGCGCCAATACCAACGAGCAAGTATCCCGGACATTGGGGCATCTCCTTCGGAAGGCGTTGGGCGCCGCTACGCGGTTCGGATTGTGACGCCCGTTGAGGGCTCCCCGTGGCCCATCGGCCGACTGTTTGGCGAGGAGCGCAGTTTAGACCTCCCGGGGCATAAACGCAACCCCAGCGGGGACGTCACGACCGCTATTAAGACATCGGCCAAACCGCTCCCGGCGGCCAGCACCCAGGCATCAGCGGCCTCGCCGTGGGGATTGATGCCGCTATTGGAGCAAATCGGGATAGGCTCTTCGGGCCTCGGTCGTACAATCGGCCAGTAATGAGAACCGGCATCGAGGCAAAAGATGCGCGATTGATCCGGCGGCGGCTGTTGGCCTGGTTCGACCGCCACAGGCGAGACCTGCCCTGGCGTCGCACACGCGACCCATATGCCATCTGGCTGAGCGAGATGATGCTCCAGCAGACCCAGGTGGCCACGGTCGTGCCGTACTACGAGCGGTTCCTCTCCCGATTTCCCAGCCTTCACAGCCTGGCCCGGGCCGATCTGGACGTCGTGCTGAGTCTCTGGTCTGGCCTCGGCTACTACGCAAGGGCCCGGAACCTGCACGCCGCGGCTCGGATGGTGGTCCGGGAGTTCGACGGGCGATTTCCCCAATCTGTGGAGGCAATTCGTCGGCTGCCCGGCGTGGGGGGCTACACGGCCGCTGCGGTAGTATCGACGGCGTTCGGCGTCCGGGCGGCTGCGGTGGACGGCAACGTGAAGCGCGTCATCTCACGGCTCTTCGGCTACCGCGGCAACGTGAGCGCGCCCCGCGGTCTGAGGCGGATCCAGCTTGTGGCGGACGCGCTGGCGCCGTCGAAGCGTTGCGGCGACTTCAATCAGGCGATGATGGAGCTGGGGGCTACGGTCTGTCTGCCGCGGGGCTCGGCGCGGTGCGAGCGTTGTCCGCTGAGCGCGCTCTGCACGGCGCGTCGCGAGAATCTGGTCGCGCGCCTGCCGCGCAAGGCTGCCCGGCCGGCCGTGAAGATCGAAACCCACGTCGTCGCCGCGATTCGACGGGGCGATAAGTGGTTGGTCAGGCGTCGGCCCGCCACGGGTCTGTGGGCCGGGTTGTGGGAGCTGCCGTCCGCGCGCTGCGTCACAGGCAGTACGCGTCGGGCCGCGGCCGCCTTGTCGCGGACGATCCTACGGCGACCGGCGAGCGCACTGGCGAGGCCGTTTTGCGAATTCGATCATCAACTGACGCATCGCAAGGTGCGCTTTGTTGGCCACGTGTGCAGGGTTCGTAAGGGCGAGCTCACTGCGGAGACGCTGAGCGGAGACGGTTCGAGCGACGTGCGTTGGCTGACCGTCGGGGAGATGGAAGCGGCGGCCATGTCCAAGGCCATGCGCGTTCTGCTCGAGTCGCTGCGCGAGAGCCGCCGCGCCTGACGCGCGCCGCGGCGATGCTCGATTGTGCCTGCCATGTCGGGCCGATATAGTCCGCCGCGATGGCGGATGACTCGCGATATCTGGGCTCGGCCAAGGTCATCGCCGCCTGCACGCTGCTCTCGCGAATCACCGGCCTGGCTCGCGACATCGCCCTGAACCACGTCTACGGCCAGAAGTGGGTGCAGGACGCCTTCAACTACGGATTCATCATCCCCAACCTGTTCCGTCGGCTCTTCGGCGAGGGAGCCTTGTCGGCGGTATTCGTGCCGATCTTTACAGAGACGCTCGATCAGCGCGGCAAGTTCGCGGCCTGGGCGCTGCTGGGGCGAATCACCGGACTGATGGTCATCTTGTTGTGCGGGATCACCATCCTGCTGGAGCTTGGGGTCCTGGCCGTCTGGCATTTCTGGCACGGTGGCGAGCTGCGCTCGCTTCAGCTCGGGCTCACGGCGGTCATGCTGCCTTTCATGGTCAGCATCTGCCTACTGGCGCTGCTTTCCAGCATCCTGAACTGTCTCCAGCGCTTCGCCGTGCCGGCCCTGATGCCGATCGTGCTCAATACGATGTTGATCGTCGGCATCCTCGTGGTTGGACCGTCTTTCGGCGAGTCGCTGGATCGCCAGGTCTTCGGCGTGGCGGTCTGCGTCCTGGCGGCCGGCGTCCTGCAATTGGTCCTGATCTTGCCGAGCCTGCGGCGAGCGGGCGTGATCCTGCGACCCTCGCTGGATTATCGCGATCCGGACGTCCGCCGCGTCGGCCGAATGTTCCTGCCGATAGTCCTGGGACAGGGCGTCCTGCTCTTCAGCGTATTTTTCGACGCCTATCTCTGCACCTTTCTGACGCGCGGGCCCCAGTCGCCGCCGACTTTTTCGTTCGCCGGAAGCACCTTCACCTATCCGCTGGCCGAGGGGGCTTTGTCGGCCGTCACCAACGCCCAGCGACTCTATCAATTCCCGCTCGGAGTGCTGGCGATCTCGCTGGCCACGGCCGCCTTTCCCCTCTTCAGCCTCTACGCCAGCCGCCGGGATTACGCCGGCCTTCGTGATACGCTCGGCCAATCCATCCGCGTGGCCATCTTCGAAGGCGTGCCGTCCGGCATCCTGCTCATCGTCCTGGCTGAGCCGATTGTCGCCTTGTTGTTTGAGCATGGACGATTCGGCGCCGAGGCGACGGCCCGCGCCGCATGGGTGCTCAAGTGGTACGGCGTCGGCATCCCGGCGTTCTGCTGCCAGCAAATCGTGCTCCGGGGTTTCTACAGCCTCAAGGACACGATGACGCCGATGTGGACTAGCGTCGGCCTCGTGGTCTTGAACATCGGGATCAGCCTGGGGCTGGTCTGGCATCCGCGGGTCCGCGAGGCGGCCTTCGGCATCAGCACCTCGATCACGGCGATCGCCCACGTCTGCGTGTCGGTGTATTTATTGCGGCGACGCCTTCAGGGGCGCATCGGCGGGAGGCGCATGGCCGCGGCGACGGTCAAGAGCCTGGTCGGCGGCGCGGCGACGTGGCTGGTCGCCTGGCAGCTCCTGCGCTGGACGGCTGACTGGCCGATCGCGGGGCTGAGCCGTTCGGCCGGCTGGGTTGTTCGGGCTTTCGTTCCGCTCATCGGCGGCGGCATCGTGTACCTTGTCGCGGCGAAGCTTCTACGCTGCGACGAACTTTCGTGGATGTTGGGCCGTAGACGAGAGACTTCGCCGACGAACTCTGCGTGAGTCGGTCCGCACCGCGGGGGGTTTTGACGAAAATCTTTGGGACGCTCCAAAGCGCGTATAATCCCGCGACCATGCGACCATCGACTCGAAAGTGGCTGCTGGGGTTCTTAGCCGTCGGTGTCGGCGCCGCGGCGACGTGGGCGGCGGGCGCGGTGAATCGGCTTCGGACCGCGGAGCAACTGGTCATGCCCCCGATGCCGAAGACGGTCCGACCTTCGATGCTGCTGACCCCGCTATTGGCCCTGGGCCGCGCGCCGCTCGTCGACTACCTGTGGCTGCGGGCGACGAGATTGAAGGAAGAGGGCCGGTTCTTCGACGCCTACCAGCTCTCGGAGATGATCTGCGAGCTTCAGCCGAAGTTCGCGGCGGTCTGGGGCTTCCAAGGCTGGAACATGGCCTACAACATTTCGGTCACGCTCAAGAGCCCCGAGGAGCGGTGGCGGTGGGTCCGCAACGGCTACGAGCTGATCCGCGACAAGGGCATCCCGCTCAATCCCAACAACACCCAACTCTACCGCGAGCTTGCCTGGATCTTGTTTCACAAGGTCGGCGATTTCATGGACGAGTGGCACTTCTATTACAAGCTCCAGTTCGCCCTGCTCATGGAGGACATCCTGGGGCCGCCGCCCGAAGACTATGTTCAGCCGGGACGCGTCGCGGGGGACTACTACCGGGAATACGACTACGCCTCGCTGGCGGAGGCTCCCGAGCGATTCGAGGAGTTGGTAGCAGATGCCGACGTGGCCGAGTTGGCGGAGAAGCTGCGGGGGTTCGGATTCGACGTCGACAAGAGCGGGGTCTATCTGGGTCTATTGGCGGCCCTGCGCGACGGCACGGCGCAGGTGCCCAACGCGCCGGAGGGAGAGCGCGAGACGAGGCTGCACGACTTGAAGGCGTTGATGAACGATCCGGCGACCGCCCCGCCGCGCAAGCGGATCGAGCATTACTGGCGGGCCCGTCGCCTGCGCGAGGAAATGAAGCTGGACCTTCGGCGGATCGTGACAATTCAGAAGGATTTCGGCGTGACGCTGGATTTTCGCCTGCCCGAGGCCCACGCGCTCTATTGGGCGAACCTGGGGATGGAAAAGGGGTTGGACGCGCGCACCAACGTGGACATCCACAAGCTGAACACGAACCGGATCGAGTTTTTCTGCCTGCAAAAAATGTTCCATCGAGGCCGGCTGGCAATGAGCGAGAACGCCAAGCTGGGCGAGCCGCCGCTGCTCTCGCCCGACATCCGCGTGATCCCGGCGCTGTTCGACGCCCTGGTCCGGGACTCGAAGACCTACCTGGAGGAAGAGCACGAAAAGAGCCCCGTTTCGATCAACTTCCGAACCACGTTTGTCGGCTTCGCCCGGACGGCGATCATGCGCTATCACCGCCTGGGAATGCAGAAGGAGGCCCAGGAGATGTTCGACTACCTGTCGAAGAATTTCCCGGACAAGATGTACGACAAGGGGCTCGACGGGTTCTTAACCGAGCAGATGAAGGGCGAGATGGAAGTAAACGACTTTCGGATCGTCGAGCAGCGGGTGGAGGAACTGATCCGGGCCGGCATCGTGAGATACGCCTATGGAGAGGATGATGAGGCCGTGCGCTACATGGCCCGGGCCAAGCAGGTCTATGAGGGTTATCAGAAGGGCGTGGTCTCCAAGCGCCTCAAGATTCAGGCCGAGTTCGCGGAGATCGTGCAGACGTGCGTGCACCAGTTCGGCGGGCAGATGTACCGCGGCTCCTACGAGATCGTGTGTCGAAAGCTGGGGCTGGAGCCGCTGCCCCAGGAGACGTCCACCAAACCCGCCGACGTCCCGGCATAACCCCGTGCGGTCGAGTGGAGATTGGGTGAGTGCAGCCTGACCGTCCGCTTCGGTGCGTCTTGGCCTGCGGGGCCCGGCCCAACTTCATGAAGGTGGCGTCGCTCGTCGACGCCTTCCGCGCCAGCGGTCGAATAGAGCCGCTTCTGGTCCACACCGGCCAGCACTACGACGCGAACATGTCGCAGCGGTTCTTCGACGATCTGGGCCTGCCGCGCCCGGACGTGAATCTCGGTTGCGGCGAGGGCAGTCACGCCCAACAGACGGCGGATATCCTCCGGCGCTTCGAGCCCCTCCTCGCCGAACGTCCAACCGATTGGCTGTTCGTCGTCGGCGACGTGAACTCGACCCTGGCCTGCGCCTTGGCGGCCGCCAAGCTGGGCGTGCGCATCGCCCACGTCGAGGCCGGCCTGCGGAGTTTCGATCGACGGATGCCTGAGGAGATCAACCGGGTCCTGACCGACCGATTGAGCGATCTCTTGTTCGTCACCGAGCCGGCTGGAATGGACAATCTCGCGCGCGAGGGAGTGCCGCCCGAGCGGTGCCACCTCGTCGGCGACACGATGGCCGATACGCTGTTGAGGCACTTGCCGCGGGCCATGGAGACGACGATTCTCCGCGACTTGGGGCTCGAAGGCACGAGGTACGCAGTCCTTACCCTTCATCGGCCCTCGAATGTCGATGATTCGTCGGTCTTGGATGAGATTCTGGAGGGGTTGAGGTCGATCGCCGAGAGGCTGCCCGTCGTCTTCCCCGCGCATCCTAGAACGATTCGTCGGCTGTCCGAGTTCGGCCTGCTTCGGCGCGCCCGATCGATCCCCTCGCTGAGGATCGTCGAGCCGCTCAGTTATCTTGGCTTCCTGAGGCTCATGGCGGAATCGGCGCTGGTCATCACCGACTCCGGCGGCATCCAGGAGGAGACGACGATCCTCGGCGTCACCTGCCTGACGCTGCGCGAGACCACGGAACGCCCCTACACCGTCGAAGCCGGCACCAACCACCTGGTGCGGCCGACGAGAGAGTCGATTCGAGCCGCCTTTGCGACGATGGGCTCTGGAGCGGAAGGGCGCCGCGGCCCGCGAAGCCCCCTGACGGACGGTCAGGCCGGCCTGCGGATCACCCAAGTGCTGCTCGCCCAGCGCCGGGCCTGATTCGCCTGGCCCTTGACCCGGCCGACGGGACTGTCGATCGGGCTCTGCAAACGCGCGCCAAAACCCTCGCTCTCCCGCCACGGCCACCAGGCTTTCGCGGCTCGGATCTTCGCGCGGGGACGGCCGCGCGGGCCGAAGCCCGCGGCCTTATCGGCCTTGTGTGCGATCGAGATAATCCTGCAAAATCTTTTGTGCGGCGATGCGGTCGGTCAGTCCGCGTCCCCTGCGGTCAACGGCGCCGACCTCGCGCAGCGTCTCTTCAGCGGCAAAGCTGGTCAATCGCTCGTCCTGTAAGTGGACGGGCCTTCCGCCCAGCCGCTCCAACTCCGCGGCGAAGCGGCGGGTCAGCGCGGTCTGCTCGCTTTCTCCGCTGTTCATGTTCAAGGGAAGCCCGACGACGAACGCTGCGACCTCCTGCTCTTGGCCCAGGTCCGCGACGCGACGCGCGTCGCGGGTGGGTTCGCCGGTTCCCTCGACGGTGGCCAGCGGCATGGCGATTCTCACCTCGGTGTCTCCGATGGCGATGCCGATCCGCCGGACGCCGTAGTCGACACCCATGAATCGTTCGGTCACCGGCCGAGGCTCCTGGCTCAATCGTAGCGGCGGTCGTACCGCCCCCCAAGGAAGGGGATGAGTTCCTTGATCCGCTGCACCTGCTCCTTGTGGCAGACCAGCGTCACGTCGCCGCTGTGAACCACGACGAGATTCTCCACGCCTACCGCCGCGATCAGATGGTCGCCCTCGCTGACCAGGATGTTCCCGCGGCTGTCCAGGCTCGCCGAATGGGCCGCCGCGATGCAATTGCCCGACTCGTCCCGTCCGAGGACCGACGGCAGCGACGTCCAGCTTCCGACGTCCAACCAATCAAGGTCCATCTCGACCATCAGGACGTTCGACGCCTTTTCCAAAACCGCGTAGTCGATGCTGATCTTCCGCAGGGTCGGATAGACCTCGCCCGCGACGGCCGGCCACTGAGCCGTCCCGAAGGCATTCGACAAGCGCTCCGCGGCGGCGTGCGTCTCCGGCAGATGTCGCCGCAATTGATCGAGAATCGCCTTCGTCCGCCAGGCGAACATGCCGCTGTTCCAATAGTGCTCGCCCGATGCGAGGTAGCGCCCCGCCGTCGAGGCGTCGGGCTTCTCCCGGAACGACTTCACCGTCCACAACCCGGGCCCGCGATGCTCGCCCCGTTGGACGTAGCCCAGCCCGGTGTGGGCCGACGTCGGCCTGACCCCGTAGGTCACCAGGGCCTCGGGGTCGGCTTCGGCTGCCTCCAGGCCGATGCGAATCGTCTCAACGAACTTGTCAACGGGACGGATGAGATGGTCCGCGGTGAAAACGCCCAAAACGGTCTCAGGATTCCTGCGATGCAGGATCGCCGCGGCAGTCGCGATGGCGCTGGCGGTGTCCTGCCCCACGGGTTCGCCGATGAGGTTGCCGGCCGGGAGCATGGGCAATTCTTCGGCGACCGCCGGCAGATGTCGGGCCAGGGCGATGACGTACACGTCCTCGGGGGTAAAGAGACCCTGCAATCTCTCGAACGCCCGGTAGAGAAGGCTTCGGCCGTCGAAGAGGCGGAGCAACTGCTTGGGCCGGTCCTCACGCGACAATGGCCAGAGTCGCGTCCCGCTGCCTCCGGCAAGAATGACCGCGGACCGATGCATGACGCGACTATCGTAACCGGCCGCCGGAGGACCGGGATAGTCGAGTCGATGTCGAGTCGCGGCCCTTGGCACACGGGGTTCTGAAACAGCCCGTTACGCCCCGAGTTTCCCGAAATGTCGGCCTTGTCCAATACGCCGGCCTTGCAGATCAGGTAGAATGCACCTATGGGCTGATGCCCTTAGCCGCTGATCACCGAAACTTGCACGGAGAGTCGATTATGATCTCGATTAGACGTTTGCTGTCTTGGTCGGTCCTAGTTCTTGCAGTTGCCGTCGGGCTCTGGGCCCAGCGAGGAATCGCCGACGAGGAATCGCCGCGGAAACGATCGGATAAGCAATCCAGCGCCGACGCCGGGCCGCTCGCCCAACTGGCCTGGATGGAGGGCGCCTGGGTCCGCCATCAGGGCGAGGAACTCCTGGAGGAGGCCTGGTCTTCGCCGGAAGCCGACTGCATGGTCGGCATGTTCCGATGGATCAAGGAGGGCAAGCTGTGGATGGTCGAACTGATGACCATCACTGTCGATGACGGAAAGCCGGTCTTCAGATTGCGCCATTTCGATCGCAAGCAAACGCCTTGGGAGAAGGAGGAGGCCCTCACCTACCCCCTCAAGAGCGTCTCCGACGGCGAGGTGGTCTTCGCCAGCGGCGAAGGGGATAGCGCCCGCCAATTCATCTTTCGCAGGCCCGACGCCGACTCCTATTCCGTCTCGGCCATCGGCGCCTCCGGCAAGGGCGGTGAGTTCCTCTTCCGTCGCAAGTAGCCGCCAAGGTCGTACGCCTCCTCCAAAAAAAATTACGCCTAACCGCCGCCCCTGCCGGTGGTCTAGAATTGGACAATGACCGCCCGCCAGGGGTCTGCCCATGCCGTTGCCCCCAGGCGGCTGGCAACATGATTGTGCACCGACGCCGAGTTGGGGCCCGAGTTGGGGCCAGGGAGGATACATCATGCGGCAAAGAACGCTCGTGGGCTGGCTGGGGGCGATTCTCGTCGGAATTCCGTCAACGGTCCTGGGGCAAGGCCGTTCTACGGAGCGAACCGTAGGCGAAGACCGATCGGCTTCTTCAGCGCCGCCGGTCGACGGCAACGAGCAAGCCCTCTACCTTCGCTCTCCCGGCCACTATCTCTTGCTGCCCAGCGAAGGGCCCGGCGACTGGAGCCCGCACTACCGCCCCTTTCCGGATTACAGCCAACTTCGGCAGCCGCGCTTCATTCGACCGTTGCCTTCCAACCGGCTCGGCGGTTCCTTCGGATACTCATTCAATAGGTTCGGCGGATACTACCGCGGCAATGGTTTCTACGGCGGCTACAGCCCCTACATAGGCAACCTCGAAGGGGCCTACAACCAGGGCCGCTACGACGCGGACCACGAATATCTATGGTACCTGGCCTCGCAGCGCGCCGGCCGGCTTCTCAACCAATACTCCGCGATGTTCGACGAGGGCATGTCCCTGTTCCATCAGGGCGACTACGAACGGGCGGCGGTGAAGTTTCTCGGCGCGGCGGCGGCGAATCACGCCAACGCGGCCTCCCGTCTGCACGCCGGACACGCGATGTTCGCCTTGGGCCGATACGGCGAGGGCGTCAAGCTGCTGGAGCGGGCCTTCGAGCTTTCACCCAGTCTGGCCTACAAGACCTACGACGTTCGAGACGAGTACGCCAGCCGCGCCGACTTCGACGAACATCTCGCCGGCCTCAAGGCCTGGATCACCGCGAACCCCAGCGACGCCGGGGCGATCACGATGCTCGGCTACGTGCGCTTCTTCACCGAGGGTCCGGGCGAGTCGTACTCGGCGCTGGCCAGGGCCTCCGGGCTGAACCCACAGAGCTATTTCATCCCCAAGCTCCTGGAAATCGCAAGACAGGCGCGCCCGGCTGACGCCGCGCGGCCGGCATCCAAGCCCGCGACGAGTCCGCGAGGCGGCGTGATTCGGGGCGCGCGGAGCATCCCGAGATTGGTCGCAGTCGCTTCGAGCTAAAGGGCTGTTTCAGAACCTGGTGGATGAACGGCCGCGCGGCCTGAAGGCCGCGGCTCGGTGTCGATTTGAAACAGCCCCTAACGCGCTTCAGTATCCGCGGCGTGCACCGGCGAAGCGCCGGTCGAAGTAGCGAGCACTCAGTCGATAAACCGTCCGGTCGCCGTTGTAGATGTGGAAACGGCGTCCGCCCCAGCAATGCCTAGAAAATGCGCGGGGCGGTGGAGAGCGCGTAGCTGCGGCACTCCTCGTCGGTCATCTCCGACATGCCGATCTCGCGAAGCTCCCGATCGATCCAGGCCCGCATGGACAGGTTCGTCCTCTGTTCGGCGTGGCTGATCTTGGCGCGCGTAATGATCTCATGTCTGGACTTTTCTTCCATCACTCTCATGTGTCAGCTTCCTTACATTGAGCAACTTGGACACGGGGCTGGTTACAGCGAGGTGGATGAACCCCGCCTAGCCCCCCGCGCCGGCCCTTGCGGATGTACGCCGATCAAGGGCTTGACCATCCTGGTCATGACTGTGTGTCACGTTCCGTCGTCAGTCTACTTGCAATGTGCGGGCAAAAATCGTTGCCGAGCCCCATTTCCCGAACTGGAACGGGGCCTCTCGGCTGGCCCCTGTCAAACCAAGTATTACCTTGAACATCGGCCGATGCAAGCCGTCTTTTCAACATTCTCGTCGAATCCCGGGCCCCAGCCCACCTGCTATACGGCGGAAACTCCTGCAAAAACAATCCCTTACGCGCCGGACGCCAACCAGCAGCCACGCTCGTGAAACGGGTCGATCTTGCCCACCCCCATCAGGTAGCACTTCGTCGTTTCCGGACCCATGAACCGAAACGTCTCGCGGAACAGTGGATAGAGCCCCGCCTTCTCGCGCGGGGTGCCGGCGGCCAATGGTTCCAACCAGCGCCGATAGCTGCCGTGCTCGTCGGCGAGCTTCAAAAAAACCTTGGCATTCGCCACCGTGGCCTCGATCTTCAGCCGGTTCCGGATGATCGACGCGTCATCGCACAACCGGTCGATCTCCCGGGGCCGTATCGCCGCCACCCGGGCCACGCGAAACCCATGAAACGCCTGCCGAAGCGCCGGACGCTTCACCAGCACGATCTTCCAGGATAGCCCGCACTGAAAGACCTCCAGCGTCATCCGCTCCAGGTGGCCGGCGTCGGTCGAGATGGGCCTTCCCCACTCATGGTCGTGATAGGCGGCGAGCAGGGGATCTTCCGCGGCCCATGCACAGCGCCGTCGCCCGTCCATCGGGTCTACAGCCCTTGATCGTCGGCTTGCGGCCACGGATTCCTCCCGCGAGATGCGGCCATTGTCCTGTCTGGTATAGAATAACACTTGGGAGATCCATCCTACGCGACCTCGTCCAAGGGAGCCACGGACCGTGACGCCGCGCTTGTACCTCGACAACGCCGCCACCAGCTTTCCCAAGCCGCCCGAGGTCTTCGAGGCCATGCGGGCCTACTGGGAGACGCTGGGGGCCTCCGCCGGCCGCGGCGCATACCGCGAGGCCGTTGAGACGGGGGAGATCGTCGCTGGGTGTCGGCGTCGCCTGGCGCGGCTGATCCGTGCCGCCTCACCGGAGACGGTCGTCTTCACCTTCAACGGCTCCGGCGCCCTGAGCCAGGCGATCAAGGGACTGCTGCGCGACGGCGACCATGTCGTCACCTCGACCCTGGAGCACAACTCCGTCCTGCGCCCGATCAGCGCCCTCGGCACTCAGCGCGGCGTACTCGTCACGCACGTTCCGGCAGACCCCTCGACGGGCCGCGTCCGCGCCGCGGACATGGAGGCGGCGATCCGTCCCGAGACCAGATTGATTGCCTTGGTTCACGCCAGCAACGTAATCGGAACGATCCAGCCGGTCGCCGAGGTCGGCGCGTCGGCGCGCAAACGAGGAATCCCGTTTCTGGTGGACGCCGCCCAGACCGCGGGCCATCTGCCGATCGACGTGGAGGCGCTATGCGCAGATCTCTTGGCCATGCCCGGTCACAAGGGCCTGATGGGCCCGCTGGGCACCGGGGCGCTCTACATCAAGCCGGGAATGGAGTCGCGGCTCCGCCCTCTGCTTGAGGGAGGCACCGGCTCCGCAAGCGAACGGCCGGTCCAGCCGGAATTCATGCCCGACAAGTTCGAGTCCGGCAGTCACAACGCGATCGGCCTGGCAGGCCTGTCCGCCGCCATTGGATGGGTCGAGACCCGGACGATCGAGGCCCTGGCCGGACACGAACGCACAATCTGCAATCGCTTCCTGGATGGCGCGGCGCAGGTCCACGGCTTGACCGTGTACGGCCCTCCCGTCGCCGAGGGGCGGGTGGCGGTGTTCAGCGTGCGCCTGGCCGGCCTGGAGCCGAGCGAGCTGTCCGCCGCGATGGAGACGGAATTCGGGATTCTCACGCGGTCCGGCATTCACTGCGCGCCGTTGGCCCACGAGGCCCTGGGGACTCACCGGGACGGCGGCACAACGAGAGTCTCCTTCGGGGCATTCAGCACCCAAGATGACGTCGATCGTTGTCTCGCCTGTCTGGCGGAGTTGTCATCGGTCGCCGCAAACGCCTAGGCGCGCAGGATCATCAGCGTGGAACGAGTGATCTTCCTGCACGGCGGCGCACTTGGCGACTTCGTCATGAGCCTGCGGGTCGTCGCGGCCATGCGGGCAAGCGGGGCGCGCGAGGTGGCCGTCGTGGGGCGACGGACCATCGCGGAGGTGGCGCTTTCCGGCGGAGGCGTCGATCGCGTGCTGGACCTCGATGCCGGGGGGCTGCACTTCCTATTTTCCCCGGATGTGCCCGCGCCGCCGGCGCTCGCGGCGGAACTCAATCGATTCGACACGGCTGTCGACATGCTCGGCGGTCCGGTCACGGCCGGCCGCCTGCATCAGCTCGGTATTGGGCGCGTCGTTTATGTGGATCCCAAGCCGCGGCTCAACCGGCACGGACACATCAGCGATCAATGGCTCGCCGACCTCGCAGCCGCCGGCCTGATGGTCGAAGTCGGCCCGCCGGTCATCGTCGTCGACGCCGAAGCCCGAGCCGCCGCACGCGAGCAATTGCGTTTGTTGGCTGGCGACGTGGAGGGCCCCAAGACAATCCTGCACTGCGGCAGCGGCTCGGCGGAAAAGTGCTGGCCGATGGCGAACTTCATCCAGTTGGTCGAAGCCCTGAGGCAGATCGGCTGGACCGTCCTTACCCTCCTCGGCCCCGTCGAAAGGGACCGATGGTCCGCGCCGCAGAAAAGCCGTCTGATGGCCGCCGCCCCAGGCCTTGACGAACCCGAACTACGTCGTGTCGCCGGCTTGCTCACGGCCGCGGACTTGTACATCGGCTGCGACAGCGGAATCTCGCATCTCGCCGCCGCCGTCGGTGCACCGACACTGGCCATCTTCGGACCCACCGATCCTGTTCGCTGGCGTCCGCTCGGAGGCCGCGTCGGCGTGGCCCGCGGCGACGGGGACGGACAGTGGCCGACAGTTGCCGCCGTCGCGGAGGCGGCGCAACGACTGCATCAGGACCGGAGTGCCAGGGCCGGCTGACGAGCCGGGGCGGCCCATCGCGGCTATGCTTCAACCGCGTGTAATTGCTGCGCCGCTGCACGAGCCCTCGGAGGTGCTGGTGAATGTCGGTGATTGAGATCAGGACGGCCGGGCCACAGGAACTGCGCAAGGTGTTGCGCATGACCCTGGCGACGGCGGGGCAATCGGCCGCCGAACTCGAGGGTCACGTCACCGCCTTTCTCCGTTATGCCCGCGAGATGTCGCTCGATTTGAGTCGCCATTGGCTCTGCCACGAGAACGGCCGCAAGATCGCCGCCTGCACCTGCATCGAGTCGCCCGGACGGACGGCCATGTTGTTTCTACCCGACGGACGGGCCGGCTCGGCGAGCGCCGCGGTGATCCCCGAACTCGTGCTCCACGTGATTCGCGAGGAATCCAAGCGCGACGTGCGACTCCTCCAGTGCTTCCTCGATCCAAACGATCGCGAGGGACGCCGCGCGCTGGAGTTTGTCGGGTTTTTTCAGGTCGCGGAATTGATCTACATGGAGCGCCCGGTGGCCGATCTCACCGCCCTGGCGCCGGCGGAGGAGGCGAAGGCCCTTGGATTCCGCGGGGCAACGTGGTTCACCTATGACAAGGATCAGCATGATCGCTTCGCCAGCCTGATCGAGGCGTCCTATCGAGACAGCCTCGACTGCCGCGGCCTGACCGAGATACGGGACATCGAGGACGTTATTCGCGGCCACAAGGCGGCCGGACGGTTCGTTCCGGCCCGCTGGCTGATGTTATGCGGCGACGATCGGCCGCTGGGATGCATCCTGCTGTGCGAAAACCCCTTGCAACCCGTGCTGGAGTTGGTGTACATGGGCGTCCACCCGGAATTTCGGCGCCGAGGGATCGCAGGACATCTGCTGTGGACGGGCTTGCAACTCGCACATCGCGAGGGATTCGATAAGGTTACGATGGCGGTGGACTCGGTGAACGAGCCGGCGCTCACGCTTTACAGGCGGTTCGGGTTCAGCTCGACGATGCGCCGCACGGCCATGATCCGCGTCATCAATTCAAATTCAAGCGGCGGATGAGGATGGGAGAATGGCGGGCAGTTTTTCCACCGATTGTGCACGATCGGCTCTCAAAAGGAGTTGCGCGCCGCCGAAAAAAAATCCTCGTTCGCAAACTCATGTCACAGCGAGATTCAGCCGCGATGAAAAAATTTCGTTAAAGTTTCCTAATTGACTCGTGGTTTCGCGTTTCGTATAAGGGCGACCCGGCAAGAAACTCCGCCAGTGCAGATTATCCCGTCTGGGCACGAGGGGCCGGAGGAAAGACGGCTCCATGCACCCGGGTTTTCGGCCAACAGTCCATTATTCGAGCTCATAAAGCCTACGCGTTCGCCAGGCGAATTCGTGGCCCGTGGAGGAAGCGCACCGTGTCCATGCAACTCAGTCAACCCGTCGATCTCATCCGCGGCCGAATCGAAGAGTTGGTCGGTTCCCAGCGATACAAGGTGTGGTTTAGGAATTCGACCCAGCTCACCTGCGCCGACGGATTCATGAAGGTCGGCGTGCCGAACCTCTTCATCGGCGGCTGGATCGAGGATCACTTCTCCGACGCCATCTCCCAGGCGGCCCGCGATGTCCTCGGCAAAGAGGTTCAGGTCAGCTACTCGATCGACCCGGTCCTCTTCCGAAACATGCGCAAGAGCCAGCTCAACTCCCAGGCGGCCTTCATCGAGAAGCATACGGACGCCGTGTCCCCCGGCGCCGCCGCGCGACCCGCCTTCGGAAGAACGCCGGCCAGGAAACTCCGCGGCCGACTCGTCGACTTCGTCGTCGGGCCCGGAAACCGGCTGGCCCATTCCGTCGCCGCCGCGGTCGTCGATGATCCCAACACCGACGCCAGCCCCGCATTCATCCACAGCGCCTGCGGCTTGGGCAAGACCCACCTGCTCCAGGGGATCGGCAACGGCCTGGCCGAGACCAAACCCCACGTTCGCTGGGTCTATGCCAGCGGCGAGGAGTTCACCAACCAATTTCTTTACGCCCTCCGCGAGCGAAAGCTCGACGCCTTCCGCCACCGATTCCGTGACATCGATGTCCTGCTGATCGACGACGTCCAGTTCATCGCCAATAAACGCGCCACCCAGGAGGAGTTCTTCCACACCTTCAACGCCATCAACTCCGGCGGCAAGCGCGTCGTCCTGGCCTCTGACGCCCATCCCAAGATGATCGGCGACCTCTCCGAGTCGCTTGTCAACCGCCTCATGTCGGGCATGGTCGTGAGGATCGAGCGACCCGATCTGGAGACCCGCTGCCAGATTCTCCGCCGCCGGGCCGCCCTGACCCCCCACACCGTGCCCGAGGCCGTCATCCGCTACGTGGCCGAGCAGTTTCAGGCCAACGTCAGGGAACTTGAGGGCTCACTGCACAAGCTCCTGGCCTTCGCCGCCCTGACCAAAGCCCCGATCACCCTGGAACTGGCCAGGGAGGCCCTCGACGAGCACCTGATCCAGTCCGGAAAGCTGCTCACCGTCAGCACCATCGAGCAGAGCGTGGCCACCTTCTTCGGCCTGACCCCCCCCGACCTGCACACATCCCGCAAGTCAAGGACCATCGCCCTGGCCCGCAATATCGCCATGTATCTTGCCCGCAAGCACACCAGCCTGAGCTTCCCGGAGATCGGGCGAATGATGGGCAACAAGAACCACACCACCGTCCTGTTCGCCAGCCGCCGCATCGCCAAAATTCTGCAAGAGGACGCCGAGGTCAGTTGGCAGGGCGCCGCCGGCGTACAAACCCGCAAGCTCAGCGAACTTATACGGGCCCAGGAAGATGCCCTCGGCCGTTAGTTGCTTCCGACCTGGACCTCTCATCGATCGCGCCCCTATCATCGAACATGCCACCCGTGCACGGGGGTCGGCATAAGATATCTCATCGCCAGTCCGAGAAATGAGTGGCGGTAAGGCGATTAGCCGCCTCGATTCCCACGCCCGGAGGCCGCTTCCGATGCCTGGCCGGCACGGGATGTCGTGAGGGGGCGTCGGGCGTCCGATTGAATCCCGTGCCCTTGCCGAATGGCGTCGCCGGTCGCATCGTTCTTCATCGTAAGCCAACCGGCGGCGTCGGGGAGAAAACCTATGACCGAGAGAACCTCAGCGAATCGCCTCTACGTCGGTCGCGGCGGGGCAATTCCGGCGACCTGCCTGCTGGTGGTCGCGTGCATCGCATCCGCCGCCCGGGCCTGGCCGGTGGATCCGCCGGATAAGGCCGCGAACCAGCCGCTGTCCGATCCGGACGTCGCCGTGCTCGATCGGCTTTCGCGGGCCTTCGGAGTCATCGCCGAGAAGGTCCAGCCGAGCGTGGTCAGCATCCGGTCGCTCATGGTCAACGAGGAAGTCAACGAGCGGCTGCGGCAGATGTTCGACGACGACAATTTCCAGGCTATCCCCTTGAGCGGCACAGGCAGCGGGATCATCCTCGATCAGGCCGGCCACATCGTCACCAACAACCACGTCGTCGAGGACGCCGACTCCGTTCGGGTCACGTTGGCCGACGGGCGCGAATTTCAGGCACTGGTCGTCGGCACGGATTCCATGACCGATCTCGCGGTAATCAAGATCGACGCCGAGGGGCTTGTGCCAGCCCACCTGGGAGATTCCGACGCCGTGCGCGTCGGCAATATCGTTTTAGCCATCGGCAGCCCCTTTCGCTTCGGCCACAGCGTCTCCCACGGCATCATCAGCGCGATCGGCCGCACCGAGGTGGATGTCGACATCGACTACAAGAACTGGCTTCAGACCGACGCCCCGATCAATCCCGGCAACTCCGGCGGACCGCTCATCAACACCCGCGGCGAGGTGATCGGCCTCAGCGTGGCCATCGCCACCGAATCCGGCGGCTACCAGGGCGTGGGGTTCGCCATCCCGTCCAACACCGTCGCCAGGATCACCGAGGTCCTGAAGTCCGGACAAGAAGTCGTGCGGGGCTATCTGGGCGTCGGCATCCGGCCGATCGACCCGAACTGGGCCCTGGCCTATGGCCTGAAGGAACCGCGTGGGGTGTTCATCGACGCCGTGGCCGATGACTCACCAGCCGCCAAGGGCGGTTTGAAGCAGGAGGACATCGTCCTGGAAATCGGCGACGTGAAAGTGCGAACCCGGGAGCACCTCCAGGATCTGGTCGCGCAGACGCCGCCTGGCACCGAGGTCAAGTTCACTATTTGGCGCAAGGATCGCGAGAGGCCGCTGAAGATCACCATCGGGAAGCAGCCGCCGGGATTCACCACCAACGGGAGTTTGCCCCACCGGGGCCGCCAGGATGAGGCCGATGAAGAGTCGGGTCCGCCGGAGGAATCCCACGAGGAACTCGATGCCGTCGTCTTCGAGGCTTTGGGACTGGAAGTTACGACCGTGACGCCGCGAATCGTAAGGCAGTTCAAACTCCCGAGCTCCTCCACGTCGGGCGCGCTCATCACCCGGGTCGATCCGCTCTCCGATGCCTTCCAGGCTCGGCTTCGCCGCGGCCTGGTCATCGTGGGAGTCAATGACCGGAAAGTCCGCTCGGCGGCTGATCTCGACAAGGCCCTCAAAGCGGAATCCGGCGAAAAGGTCGTACGCCTGCAAATCCGCGCGGGTCGAGAGGAATACATTACGGTGCTTCGGCTGCGCTGAGGCCGAGGCCCGGCGAGTCAGATGTGGACTTTCAGCACCGGCTTGAAGATCAGCGCGAAGACGATCGACAGGACCAAGAGCGAAATCAGCCAGTGGATGTCCAGGCCGAAGATCAGCGTCGATCTGGCCGGATAGTACACCTCGATCGACTCGAAGACGCTCGATTCAGGAATCGACGGTTCGCCGGAATACAGTAGGCGATCCAAGAACCCCCCGCCTCGCAGCTTACTGACCCGCCGGAAGTCGTCGCCCACTTCCAGCGGCATCTCGACGGTGTCCTCTCCACTCCCAAAGACCAGTTCATACGTCCCCGCCCGTTGGGGCGTCAGCCGCCAATCGACCGTGCCCAACTGGGCGACGCGGCATGGATCGTTGCGGTTGGCCTTGACCTCCGACGGCGCCTTTAATTGGTCCGCCAATCCAAACAGCTTCTCCGCGCTCTTCAGAGAGGCCTTGACCCGAACGGGCTCCCCGACCACGGCAGGCCGAAACTCGTATCGCAACCCGATCTGAATCATGATCAGCACAAACGGAATAGTCATGATCAGCATGGGACGGATGGAATGGCCCAAGAGCCGGATGGCCTGCCAGACGATCTGCCTCTGGGCCCGAAACGAGACCGACAGATCATCCTTGAAGAGCCGCGTGGCGAGCAGGTGGGCGGAGATCTTCCGTCGAACATCGGCGATGGCATCCTGGTTGGACGTGTATCGCCAGATGTAGAGCATCAGCACCCCCGTGATCGCCGAGATGATCCACAAGCCGACCAGCGGACTGAACCAGGACAACAGCGCGAACGACGCGTCTCCCAGCCAGACCATGACCTTGTTGACGATGTCCAACGTGTGGTCCTCAGAAACCGGCGGTGTCGCCGCGGCGCTTAGCGAATCGCGCCCGGCCGCTCGCGATCATTCGATGTATCCGAGTCCCCGGAGCCGATCGAGAACCGCCTGATCGGTCTCCTTGCCTCTGCCCTTGGCTTCGTCCAATTTGGCCAGTTCGTTCTCCAGGGCGTGGGCCACGAACTCGTCCACGCTGGAATAGCCCGCGACCTTGGCATAATTGCGGGCCCGCTCCAGCAGCTTCTTGTCCAGCTTGATGTTTCCGCCCAGCACGGTGCAGCTCCCTTCTTGCGCGTCAAGCCCTATTTGCCTGCGACCTTCTCGACCATCGGCTCAAAAATGCACCTTCCGGTCATGTGTTCCGGCCGGTCTATCTCGAACTCCGCGAGTAGCGTGGGGGCCAAGTCGGTCAAGGCAGGCGCTTCGGCGAGGATCGGCCGATTCGACAGCACGATTCCCGGCACCGCGTCGTGGGCGATGCAATGATCGGCGCTCCATGCGCTGTCATTGTCGAAGACGACGTTCCCATCGCAGTCGCCCAGGCAGGTGTTCCAGCTCGCCCGGTATCCCCGCTCATAGCCGACCAGAAGGTCCGGGGCGTTGGCGGTCTCCGGGCCCTTATAGCACTCCTCGGCGCGATAGACCCGGCGAATGACCTTCTGACCGGTGTCGGGATCGGTCAGGGCGAGGAGCTTCTCGGTGATCTCGTCGAGCAGGGCCGGCTTGTCCTTGGGATCGACGATGCCGTACTTTTCGCGCCCCTTGAGATTGACGTAGAGCCCGTTGAGCCCCAGACCATAGGCCTTGGTCTTCGACCAGTTGGCGTCTTGGAAAATCCCTCGTTTGACGGCGAGATACCCCTCGTCGCGCAGCCAGGTGGTCAGCCCCACGCAGCGCTTGAAATTGCAGAAGCCGTGGTCCGACATCACGATGATTGTGGCGTCGTCGCCCAGCCGCTCCCGGCACCGGCCCAGGGCCTTGTCCATCCGCTCGTACACGGCCTCGACCACGCCCATGTACTTCTTCGCATCCTCGGGCGTGCGCGCCGGATGCTTCTCGTCCGAATCCCACCAGAAGATGTGCGCCTGGAGGTCGGTGCTCGAATAGTAGAAAAAGAGCAGGCCCCGCTCGAACCGATCCAGAGCGTATTCCATGATCCGCTCGCTCTCCTCCAGAACGCTCTCCGCCTGGATGCGGTACTCCTCGTCCGAAATCAGCTTGTGCTTTCTGGCGTTGAAGGCCTCGGCGAATCCTTGCGTGTGATAGGGCCCGATGGCGTCGCAAATCTCGCCGGCGAATTCCGGCGGCTCGCTGATCACCGCGGCTGGCGCGGAGGCCAGGAAATTGAGCGGCGTCATGTAGATTTCCAACTCTGGCCGCACGCTTTGCAGGAAGAATCGAACCATGGTCGAGAAGGTGGGGCCGACGGACGTCTTGAGGAAATGCACCTCGGCCCAGCCGCTCATCTCGCCGGCGTTGAGCACCAGCTCCACGGTCTCGTCGCCCAGCACGCCCTCATTGACGTATATCAACTTGGCCACGTCGTTCTTCGGATCCGGATAGACCATCAGATCGACGGTCAACTCCCCTTCACCCTTTTTGAGTTCGTTCTTCGGACCGATGATCGTCCCGACGAATGCCCCGCGGGTCTTGTGCGGACGCAGCCGCAGGCGAAACCCCTCGGGGGACTTCGTCTCCCGCCGTGGACGCGTGGAGAAGTGCTCATAAGTTCCCTGATTGGCGAGTGCGTCGGGCACGCCCATGCCGGCCAGGCAGCACATGTGTCCGTTCTTGGACTCGCTCGGCGGATAGTTCGCCGGCAGCTTGTACATCTGCACGGGAATGCCTGCCGCGTCCAGATAGTCCCAGAAGGGCGTCCCACGGCGGAGTAGCTCATTCTGCGCGCCCTCCACCCACGGAAACACCAATTCTTGGGGAATGCGGTAGTCGCCCAGCTTTAGCGGATCGCGTTTCTCGGCCTCGATGATTCGGTTGGTCGAAAAGAATGGCGACGTCTGCTTCTTCGGATCGCGGTGAATGAAATCGAAAATGCCGTGAACGCCCGGGCCTGCGCCGGTGATGAAGTTCGACCAGGCCACCGGGCTCTGCGGAGGGATGCTGGTCTCCAGCGGTTTGAAGCCGCCTTCTCTCTCCAGCCGCGCCAGGTTGGGCAGACGGCCCTCGTCGATCATCCGCCGGACCAGCTTGGGGTCCATTCCGTCGCAGCCAAGGACGCATATTCGTTTGTCGAGCTTCGTCCCCCCGCGGCCCGAGGCGGAGACGTCGTCTCCGCAGCCGCCGAGCAGCATCGGTCCAAAGGCGAGGATGACGACGGACCCGACCCCGCATGGCCGCGAGTTCATCCCTCGCCGCATCCATTGCAGGCTCAGCCGGCCGCTGGTCTGTGCCTGCCCGTTATTCATGCAGCGGCTTCGACCTTCAAAGGCACGCCGTCCATGTTCTCCGGCACCTCGACCCCGAACAATTCCAGGGCCGTGGGACCCAGGTCCATCAGCCGCGGCGATTCGCTGAGTACCTTGTGGCTGCAAAACATCACGCCCGGAATCAGCGACGGCTCGATGCAGTGGTCCCCGCTCCAGGCCTTGGTGTTGTCGTGAAAGACCGAGCCGGTCACCTTGCCGATGGCCGTGTCCCAGCCCACGCGGTAGCCGCGGTTGTAGCCGATCACCAAGTCCGGCGCCGTGTCGCGATAGGGACCCTGATAGGCGACCTCTTTGTCGTGAACCCGCACGACCGCCGTCTCGCCGGTCTTCGGGTCCTTCAGGCCGGTCATCTTCTCGATGATCTCAGCCTTCAGCTTCTGCGTCGCCTCACCGGGCTCGACGATGCCCTGCGCCTCGCGCCCTTTCTGGTTGATGAACATGCCCGCGAGCCCCAGGGCATAGGCCCTCGTGCCGGACCAGTCCACTCCCACAAGGTACTTGGCGCCGGGTTGTGCATCCGGCTTGAGCGTCATGTAGCCGTTCTCGATCAGCCAGCGATTCAGATCGATGCCGCGGCGAAAGGGGCTGAAGCCGTGGTCGGAGATGACCATGAGCATCGACTCGCCGTCGCCGTTGAGCGTTTTTTCCATCGTCTTGCCCACGATCCCATCCATGCGGACGTAGAGGTCCTCGATGGTCCGGTCGTGGCCGTTGGCCTTGTAGGTCTGCGGCGAGAGCCTGGCCGGGTGGGCCGGATGGTCCTTCTCCAGGTAACGCCAGAACATGTGCTGGATGCGATCGGTCCCGTCAAAAACGCAGACGCACAGACCTCGCCGCGTCTTGTCGAGGGCATCGAAGAACTGCTGCTCGCGCTCGGCGTCGATCGAGATGCACTGCTCCAGGAAGGCGTCGTCGTCGATGATCATCTCGTTGAGGGCCCAGGTATCCTCGGCCAGGCCCAAGGTGGCGAAGCTGCCGAACTGCTTGGCCAGATACGTGCTGTAGGGCATCGGGTAGGAAATCGGCATCGCCGGCTTTTCGGGATCGAGATTGATCGGCGTCACGTACAGGCCGAACTCCGGCGTTGTGTCGATCAGCAAGAACCGGCAAATCCCGTTGACCGAAACCCCGGCCCCAGCCTTGAACTTGACCGTGATCCAATCGGTATAGACGCCGCGCTTCAACGCATGTTTCTCCCCGCCGATCTCCAGCTCCGCCTCACGGCCCCCTTCCAGGATGCGCACGGTGAACGGGGCCTTCATCGGGCCAGCGCCCACGTTGACGCTGTTGTCCGGGCCGATCAACTCTGATCGGATCATGTTGCCCTCGCGCTTCACCACGATCTGCTCGCCGCCCGTCTTCTCCTCGGCGCTGCCCTCCGACCGGGTGCTGTAATAGGCGAAGAGCCCCTGCGTGCCTCGCAGGTCCGGAACGCACATGGCCGAGAGCACCACCCCACGGCACTTCTCCGGCGGAAAGGTGATCGGCACGCGGATGACCGAGGTGAAAATGCCGTGCTCGCCGAGGGTGTTCCAAAAGGGCTTTCCCTTGCGGAGCAGCCGAATCTCCGGCTTGTTGAGCGGGATCGTGTACTTGCCCAGCGTGATCGTCCGCGTCGGTGGATGGATCGAAACCGAAGAGAGGTTGGGCAGATAGTTCCGCCGGTCGCTGTTCAGAAAGTCGTAAATGTTGTGCTTGCCGGGATTGACCCCGGTGAGAAAGCTGGACCAGGCCACCGGCGACAGGGGCGGCGTCGTCGTGCCCAGCAGCCGGTAGCTGCCCATTTCCTTGAGCCGCGAGAGGTTCGGCATCTTCCCCTCGGCCATGTACCGCTCCGCGAGGCTGGGCTCCAGACCGTCCAGTCCGAGGATCACCAAGCGCTTGATCTTGCTGCGGGCGAAGGCCCGACGCCCCTTGATCGCCCGGATCACCCACCGGATCGGCCAGATGAGCAGAGTGAGGAACGCCAGCACCATCGTCCAGATGATGACCAGAAGCGACGAGGCGATGGCGAAGCCGGCCCCCGGTCCGATGTAGGCCTCTGCCGGCGCGGCGAATGCCAGCAAAGCGCCCAGGCCCACGAGGACGGGAACCACGAGTCGAATCGGCGTTGGCGATTGTCCCATCCTGCGATGCGTTGCAGACACTTCATCTCACCCGAAAAGGATCGGCCCCGATCGCTCGATCCAACGACGGAGCCACCGGGCCGGCCGGGTCTTATACCGGTAATGGCCCCGCCTCCGAAGGCCGAACGGCATCGGCATGAATCCGAAACTACATCGACAAGTATAGCCCTTGGCGATAGATGCGTCGAGCAAGCGCAAGCATGTCACGCGGCGCTTACGACTTCGACACCGGCGGGGCGGTGGAGTCGCGGACGATCAGGTTCGCAGGCAGCCGGATACGGATCGGCTCGCGGCCCGGCACCTCGCGATGATCGCCCATTTCGTTGAATAAAAGGTCCAGCGCCGTCTCCACCATCCCTCGGATGTCGATCGCCAGGGTGGTGAGGCTCGGCCGGAAGAACTGGGCGATCTTGATGTCGTTGGCCCCGATCACCGAGAGGTGGCCCGGCACGCTCAGATGCATCTCCTGGGCCCCGACGATGGCCGACAGGGCGATCTCGTCATTGATGCACATGATGGCGCTGGTCTTCGGCCAGCGGGTCAGAAGTTGTTGCAGGGCCGCGGCTCCGAGGCTGGCATCGGCACATGCCTGATGCCGAAGGTTCTCCGAGGGAAGACCGAACTCCTTGAAGGCCCGCTCGATCCCGCCACGCCGAAGCGCGAACCATCGCGGCTCGTCCTCGGCGCGGGGGCCGCCCAGGTAGCCCAGATGCCGATGGCCCAACTCGCAGAGGTGACAGGCCGCGTGGTAGTTGTAGCCGGCGATGTCCGGGCTGACCTCGTTGAAGATGCTCTGCTCCGCGGCGCTGTGGATGAGCACCGTCGGCACGGGATGGTGAGCGCCGAAGGCCAGCTCGCCGAACGGGTCGCCGTAGAACTCCTCGGGCGGGGCGATGACCACGGCGCCGGAGAGACGAAAATTTCGGATCGCCTGCTGAAAGCTAACCAGCGACTGGCAGCTGATGACGCCGAACTTCCGCCGCTCGATGGAGCGCGACACGTCGTCGACCAGCTCCGCCAGGTAGTGGTGGCTGGAGATGTGCTCCACGAACATCACCACGGTCTTCAGCCGCTCTCCGCGCAGGCTGCGGGCCATCAGGTTGGGCATGTAGCCCATCTCCCGGGCCGCTTCTCGACACAGCCGCGAAGTCTCGGGGCTGACCAAGTTCGCCTTGCCCGAAAGCGCGCGGGAGACGGTCATCGCCGAGAGCCCTAGCCGATCGGCGATGTCCTTAAGCGTGACGTTCTTGATTCTGAGATGATGCTGCGACATCCGCCTCCGCGTTTGCTCGGCGTAACTGTTATATCAATCGCCTCTTTGTTGTATTGTATCATCTCCTATTCGTCCGGTGGACCTATCTGTGTCCGGATGACTTAGTTTCCGGACCATCGCATTGCGAGAAAGCCGGATTCCCATGGAGACGGCCCCCGCGATCGCGCGGCTAACACTATTCGATCGGTTGAGGTGAGGGGGGAGCGTCGGCGTGACGGGCCCAAGCCAGCGCCACCCCGTCTTCCAGCGATCGGCGGACGGTCATCCAGACGTGATGGCGCTGCCAACCCGCCTTGGCCATCACGCGAAGCGGCTGAGCCTGAGCCCCGGCCAGGATGACATGGATGCCGGACTTGCGAAGCCGACCGATCGCCGACTCCAGGTTCACCAAACCCGTCGCGTCCATGACCGGCACGGCCTCCAGATCAAAGATGACCGTTCGCACGTCGCCCTCGACAGTCTGTAGCGAGGTCATCGCCTTCTGGGCGGCGCCGAAAAACAGCGGCCCGGCGATCTGATAGACAATCGCTCCGGGCGGCAGGAACACCCTGGATTGTTCGCTTTGGGTGCTCATCAACTTGACGCTCGACACCTCGGCCATGCGCCGCATGAAGAGCAGAGCGGCGAGGACCACCCCGGCCACGACGGCGACGACCATGTCGAACACGACGGTGAGGCCGAAGCAGGTCATGAGCACCAGTGCGTCGCTGCCGGGGCCGACTCGAACAACGTGGATGAAGTGCTTGACCTCGCTCATGTTCCAGGCCACGACCAAGAGGAGCGCCGCCAAAGACGCCATCGGCAGATAGCCCAGGACCGGCGCGATCGACACCACCGCCAAGAGCACGCAGAGCGCGTGGGTCAACGAGGCGATCGGAGAGCGCGCCCCATAGCAGCCCGTGGTGAAAGCCGGTTTTTCAGAATCGACACTGGTCATGCGGCGCAACGCGCCAAGGCATGACTGCACGGTATATCCGCTGGCGCTGGGCGCGGCCGGTCGTATTCACCTTGT
>Ga0187893_10004395_pt1 | contig 26883 bp, 20 predicted proteins | sample MA1701074metaG_FD_139574 | JGI IMG/M metagenome (GOLD analysis project Ga0187893, IMG submission 139574) | White microbial mat communities from a basaltic lava cave in the Kipuka Kanohina Cave System on the Island of Hawaii, USA - MA170107-4 metaG ... | reverse complement strand
CTGCTGCTGGTGCGCGCCACGGCGAGGGCACGCGAGGTGCTGGTGCGGGCCGCGCTGGGCGCCAGCGTCGCGCGCCTGCGCCAGCAGTTCGTCGTCGAAGCGCTGCTGCTGTGCGGCCTGGGCGCGGCGGTCGGGCTGATGGTGGCGAACGGCGCGGTGGGAGCGCTGCGCGCGCTGGCGCCGGCAACGATTCCGCGGGCGGACCAGATCGGCGTCGACGGCGCGGCATTGGCGCTCACCGCGGCGGTGGCCTGCGGGCTGGCGCTGGTCTTCGGCCTCATCCCCGCGCGGTTGGCTGGCAAGCTGGAACTCGACCAGTCGCTGCACGCGGAGGGCGCGCGCGGCGCGTCGAGCGGCACGGCGCGGCGGTCGCTGCGTTCGATGCTGGTCGTCGGCGAGCTGGCGGCCGCCACGACGCTCATGATCGGCGCGGGCCTGCTGATCCGCAGTCTCTGGGAACTGCACGCGGTGGATCCCGGATTCGACGCCCGCGGCGTGCTCAAGGCCGAGTTCCAATTGCCGGCGAGCCGGTATCCGCGCGACTTCAGCGTGTTCCCAACCTGGCCCGCTGCCCAAACGTTCCAGGCCGAGGCGTTGTCGCGCCTCGCTGCGCTGCCGGGCGTCGAGAGCGCCGCGCTGGCCACGGCCAACCCGATGGACGCCGGGTTCACCAGTTCGATTCGCGTTGTCGGGCGGGAAGCCGAGGCGGACGGCTGGCCCGAGCCGTCCATCCGTACCGTGAGCACCGGCTACTTCGCCGCGCTGCGCGTGGCGCAAGTCGACGGGCGCGGGTTCGACGGCACCGACCTGGCGACGTCCACACCCGTCATCGTCATCAATACGGCGGCGCGTGGCCGCTACTTCGAGGGTCGCGCGGCGCTGGGCGCGCAAATCCGGCTCTGGGGCTCCGACCGCACCGTGATCGGCGTCGTCGGCAACGAGCGGTTCAAGGGGCTGGCGGTGGCGACGCCACCCGCGGTGTACCTGCCGCTGACGCAGCTCCCGGGTCCGGGCGCGCTGTTCGTGCGCGTTCGCGGCGGTGACGAGGCCGCCGCGGCGATTGCGCCGCTAGTACGCGCGGCGATCAAGAGCGTCGATGCGGCCCTGCCGCTGTCCGGCATGGAGCCGCTGTCGCGCACCGTGAGCGGGACGCTGGGCCAGCGGCGCTATTCCATGCTGGTGCTGACGGCATTCGCGTTCGCCGCCGTCCTGCTGGCCGTGATCGGCGTGTACGGCGTCCTGAGTTACGCGGTGGCACAGCGCACTCGCGAGATCGGTGTTCGCGTGGCGCTCGGCGCGGACACGTCGCGCGTGACGGCGCTCGTGCTTGGCGACGGCGCGCGGCTCGTCGGGATCGGCCTGGCGATCGGGCTGCTGGCCGCCCTGGCGCTGTCGCAAGTGATGGGATCGCTGCTGTTCGGCGTGACGGCGCGCGACCCCGCGACGTTCGGCGGCGTGTCGCTGCTGCTGGCGATCGTGGCGCTGGTGTCGTGCTGGTTGCCGGCGCGGCGAGCGAGTCGCGTGGACCCGACGATCGCGCTGCGGTCCGACTAGCCGGACCGCATCCGGGGGGCCTGCGGACGTTTCGCAAGGCTCGCCGGCGACAAGCATATTCGCCGCATGAAAACACTGCGCCTGTTTCTCGCCACGCTGGCCGCGCCGGCCTGCCTGCTCGCGCAGGCGCGGGTTCCCGGCATCGACGACCTCATCAACCTCAAGACCCTCGCCGGTGCGCGCATCTCGCCCGATGGCCGGTGGGTGGCGTACGGCGTGAGCGAGACGGACTGGGCGCAGGACGCCTATGTCACCCAGCTCTGGGTGGTGAACGTTGCCAGCGCCGAGCGTCGTCAGCTCACGACACACCAGAAGGGCGCGTCCAACCCGCAGTGGTCACCCGACAGCAGGTGGCTCTCGTTCACCAGCACTCGGGAGGAGAACCGGTCGCAACTCTACGCCATCCGGCCCGACGGCGGCGAGGCGGTGCGGCTCACGAAGGCCGAGTCCGGCGTCGGCGGCTATGCGTGGTCGCCGGACGGACGTGCGATCGCGTTCAGCGCCTCGGACCCCGAATCGCGCGAACAGAAGGACCGCGTGGCCCGCTACGGCGCATTCGAGCAGGTGCGGCGCGATTACACGCACTCGCACCTCTATACCATAGATGTAGCCGCGGCCCTCAGCGCTCCCCAACCCGGGCGCAAGCGCACCACCGGGCGCGACTTCTCCGTGGCCGGATTCGACTGGTCGCCCGACAGCCGGCGCATCGCGTTCAGCGCCACGGTGAACCCCGACCTCATCCAGGGCTCCACCTCGGACATCTATGTGGTGACGCTGGCGACGGATTCCGCCGGTCGCGATGCGATCGCCAGGATCGTGAGCCAGCCCGGCCCGGACAACAATCCGCGCTGGTCGCCGGACGGCGCGCAGATCGCATTCTCCAGCGCCATGGGACAGACCGTGTACTTCGCGCGCAACTCGCGCATCGCGGTCGTGCCAGCGGGCGGCGGCACCCCGCGCTCGCTCACCAACTCGTTCGACGAGAACCCGGGCATCGTGGAGTGGAATGCGAGCGGGATTCTCTTCACGGGACTCCAGAAGACCGAGAGCCACCTCTTTCGCGTCAATCCGGCGACGGCCGAGGTCAGCAACCTCACGGGCGCCGAGCACGTGATGCTCGGCGGCGCCACGCTCACGGCGGACGGTCGCACCGTTGCCTTTACGCTGTCGTCGCCGACCGCCCTGCCCGAGGTGTACGTCTGGCAGTTCGGCGCCTGGGCGCCCCGCAAGCTGACAGCGTTCACGGACCAGATCGCCGGCTGGCAACTGGCGTCGCGCGAGGTCATCAGCTGGAAGTCCCGCGACGGCGCCACCATCGAGGGCGTGCTGATGAAGCCGGCGAACTTCGACCCCTCGCGGAAGTACGCGCTGCTGTGCGTCATTCACGGCGGCCCGACGGGCATCGACCGGCCCGCGCTGCCCGACCGCCAGTACTATCCGGTGGACATCTGGGCCGCGCGCGGCGCGCTGGTGCTCAAGGTCAACTACCGCGGCAGCGCCGGCTACGGCGAGAAGTTCCGCACGCTCAACGTCCGCAACCTCGGCGTCGGCGATGCGTGGGACGTCACGTCGGGAGTGGACCATCTCATCGCCAAGGGCTGGGTCGACCCGAAGCGGGTCGCGTCCATGGGCTGGTCGCAGGGCGGCTACATCAGCGCGTTCCTCACGACTTCGAGTGACAAGTTCGCCGCGATCTCCGTGGGCGCCGGCATCAGCGACTGGGCCACGTATTACTACAACACGGACATCACGCCGTTCACGATCAACTACCTCGGCGACGATCCGGTGGACGATCCGGCGATCTACGCCAGGACGTCCCCCGTGACCTATGCGAAGCAGGCGCGGACGCCGACGCTGATCCAGCACGGCGAGCTGGACCGCCGCGTGCCGATCGCCAACGCCTACCAGCTGCGGCAGGTCCTGGAGGACCGCGGCGTGCCGGTGGAGATGATGGTCTACAAGGGATTCGGCCACGGCATCAACAAACCCAAAAGCCAGCGCGCGGTGATGGAGCACAACCTGCGGTGGTTCAACCACTACATCTTCGGCGACCCGCTGGGCTCGCTGGCGACGGGGACGGCCGCGGTACTGCCTTGACGCGCGACATCCCGCTGGCGTCGCCCGACGACCAGAAGGTCACGTTCGTCGAGTTGTTCTTCGACCTGGTCTTCGTCTTCTGCGTCACCAAGGTCACTGCGCTGCTGCACGGGCACTTCGATTTCGGGACGGTCGGTGGCGCGCTGCTGGTCTTCTGGCTCGTGTGGTGGGCCTGGACGCAGTTCACCTGGGCGCTGAACGCCGCCAACACGGATCATCCGCGCGTGCAGGCGATCACCCTGGTGGCGACGGCGGTGGCGTTTCTCATGGGCGTGGGCATCCCGCGGGCGCTGGACGGCGCGGCGCTCTGGTTCGCGGTGCCGTACGTCGTGGTGCGCGTCATCGGCCTGCTGGTCTACGACTGGGTGGCCGGGAGCGACCCGACGCAGCGACGAGCGGTGCGCGTCTTCGCCGCCTGGTCGGTCGCCGGACTCGTGGCCACGCTCGCCGGCGCGGTGGCTGGAGGCGCTGCGTTGCACTGGCTGTGGGCGCTGGCGATCGCGCTCGATCTCGTCGCCGCGGGCGTCGGTGGACAACGCGAGGGGTGGAACGTGCACCCCGAGCATTTCGTGGAGCGTCACGGACTCATCGTCATCATCGCCCTGGGTGAGGCGTTGATCGTGGCGGCCGCCGGTCTCGTGGGCGCGCCCCGCAGCGCCACCGTCATCGCCACGGCCGTCCTGGCGGTGGGCGTGACATGCGGCCTGTGGTGGAGCTACTTCCGGCACGCGCGCGAGGCGTTCGAGCACGCCGTGTCGCGCGTGGATGGCGTCGCGCGCTCGCTCGCCGTGCGCGACGTCTTCAGCGTCCTCCACTTCCCCATGCTCTGCGGCGTCATCGCCGTCGCCGCGGCCAGCGAGCAGATCCTGGCGCATCCCGCCGATCCGCTGTCGACGAGCCTGCGCGTCACGCTCGGCGCCGGCGTCGTGTTGTTCGTCTGCGGCACGGCGGCGGCACTCTGGCGCGCGACCGGCCGGACGCCGACGCCGCGCTGGATCCTGGCGCCGCTGGCGGCGCTCGCCGTGCTGGCACTCGGCGCCGTGCCGTGGGTCGCCCTGGCGATCGTCATGACAATGCTCGTGGTGCTGGGCGCACTTGAACACACTCGGGGCGAGTTTTCACCACGATGACACACGTGCGCAGTCGTGCGATGGCCGTGACTCGGGCGGAGCGCCGGCGACTCTTGCCAGCGCTTTTCGGCCTCTTGCTTCCGCTGGGCAGCCTGGTCGGCCAATCCCGTTGCCCGCCCATGGACACCGGCGCCACGTGGGCCCGCGTGAACCGCGCGTGGAGTAACGAACGCGGCACGACCTGGAGCAACGATTCGCTGCGTCGGGTGCTGCTGCCGCTGCGTGACCGGGCGGCATCTTCCGCCTCGCGCCGGTGTCCGACGCGACCGGTTTGGCGGCGCGTCGGTCCGCGGCCGGCCTCATGCCGCTCGACCTCAACGCCTGCCTGATGGAGGAGTCAGGCATGAAGCTCGACCGCGGGTCGCTGCCCGCATCGCCGCAGGAAGGCGCTGTCTACGGAGCGTACCAGGCGGACGCGCGCGCCCGATCAGCCAGCGCCGTCGCACCCCCCGGGCGCCTCGCTGCACGACTCGCCATCTGGGCCATTGCGGCGCGCATCATTCCGGACGATTCGCCGTCTGCGCCAGCCGGACGCGCGTAGGCGCCGTCCAGCACATCCATGCGAAAGGAGAGCGGCAACTCGTTCATCAGGAACGGGGGCAGTCGATCGCCCGCCAGCAGGCTCAACGCCATTCCACGCGCGGTGGCGCTGTCGGGGACCATGGAACGCAGCGCGCGCGTCCGGAAATCCAGCAGTGCAGCCGCGCGACTCGCGTCGCCCGACATGATGTAGAGGCCGAACGCCCACGGCGCCGCCATTCCCTCGTCGAGCAGCGTCGCCATTCCGGCGTTGATCGCGAGGTGGCGCTGTGCACTCCCCGCGAACAGCGCGATGCGCGCCTCGTCGTAGCGACCCAACCGCGCCAGCGTCGACATGCGCAGCACGCGCGAGTCCAGCCCGCCAATCTCACTGCCAAGCGAATCAGCCAGGTGCAGCTGCGCCAACGCGCGCTCAAGGTCACCGGCTACCACCGCCACTTCAGCCGCCATGTGGCGCGCTGTCCCTTCCGTGGGTCCCACCGCCAGCCAGCGATTCGACACGGCCATCGCAGAGTCCAACGCGCGCCGCCGTGCGGCGTCGATCGAGTCCGGCGGGATGGTGAAGAGTGATTCCGCCGGCACCGATACGATGGTGTCCAGCAGCAGCGGAACGAAGATCCGCGCCGGCGCCGACATCACGGCCCGCAGGAGATCTCGGCTCTCGCCGCGCCAGCCAACCAGGATTCCGGGGAAGGCGCCCGCGGCAACGAGGTACTGGGTGAGCATCGGGATGAACGCGTCGTGGCGCGCCGGGTCGAGCGCGAGCGTGCGCCGCGCGAGCGCGATGTTCGCGTTCGGCGACCCACGGCGCCTCTCGCCCCCGCCCGGCATGGAGACCAGCACGCCGTCGGCGTACTCGACGAACGACAACCAGGCCACGGCGCGAATGTCGGACGAATCCCTGCGAACACGGCCGCCGAGAATCTCGCGCGCAGCGGAGAGCCGGCCCGAGAAGATCGCGTCAACCCCGAGAAACAGCTCCCGCTCCGCAGGCGCGAAGTGATCGATGAGGGCGAGGCTGCGCAGGTACGACCGCCCCAGCGGCGCGCCCGGCGTCGCGAGCGAGAACGGATCCGAGAAGAGCGCCGCCTCGACGAGCAGGAAGTGCGCCTGCGCGAACATGCTGTCGATGCGTACGGCCTCCGCCAGCGCCGCGTGCGCCTGCCGGAACTCGGCCCGGTTGAGGTGACGCACGCCGCGCAGGTACTCGCGGTACGCGTTGAGCGAGCGGGTGGTGGTCGCCGTGATCGACGCGGGCGCCGAATCGAGGCCCGCGGAGCGCAACAGGCGCGCGCTGACACGGTCGAAGAGCCCGCGGACGTCCTCCGCGACGGGCGCATCGACGGTGAAGCGGGGGATCAACTCCTGATTGGACGCAACGTCGTACGCGCGCACGCTGACGCGGAGCCGGCCGCCGCTGGCGACGACATCGCCCGTGACGGCCGTCCAGCCGCCGGTCTCCTCGGCTACCAGGCGGACACGATCGGGTGCAATCAGCGTCCCGACCGTCGCGCCGAAGCGACGCAGCGCGGGGTACAAGCGGTCGTCGGACACCACGGTGATCTCGCGCCAGTGACCCAGCGACTCCCCCAGCATCTCCGTCGCGCCTTCCACCAGCCACTCCTGCTCCTCCCCGCGCGACAGGTTGCGGAACGGCAGCACGAGGAACCGGCGTGCGCGCTCAGCGGCCGGCGGTGGCGCCACCGCGCCTTGGGCGCGACAGGGTGGTGGCGATCCGTCCGGGCACTGGCCGCTGATCGAACGCGCAGCCAGCGCCAGCGCAACGACGGTCAGTCGCGTGGCAAACCGCATCCGCTCGGCCTCAGGGCCCGCAGTCGACGTCCGGACATTGGCCCGAAGAAACCGTGCTGAACGGCCTGCCGGAAGAGCCGGCCGGGCCGCAGGCGCCGGCGGGTTCGCCACCCCTTGCGAGCCCGACGTGCCGGTCCGCGACCCCATGGAGATGCGTCCGTGACGCGCGCGCGTAACGTTCACGCCATGCGGGAAACGTCAGGCAAGCCCTGGACGAGGCGCGTCGTCATCGCGTCCGCCTTCACGTCATGGATCCTCGCCCTCTGGACGGGCGTGCGCGCGCTCGACGCGTCGCAGGCACAGCCGCAGTGGCGCTGGTACAAGGGCAACACGCATACGCACACGCTCAACAGCGACGGCGACAGCTCGCCCGACGACGTGGCGCGCTGGTACCGCGAGCACGGATACCAGTTCCTCGTCCTCACCGACCACAACTACCTGACGAGCGTCGACGGCCTCAACGCGCTCGTCGGCGCGGCCGAGCGGTTCCTGGTGATCCCGGGCGAGGAAGTCACCGACCGCTTCGAGGCCAAGGCGCTGCATATCAACGCGCTGGCGCCGAAGGAGCTCGTCGCGCCGCAGGGCGGCGGCGGAGTCGTGGACATCCTGCAGCGGAACGTGAACGCCATCCGCGGCGCCAGCGGCGTGCCCCACATCAACCACCCGAACTTCACGTGGGCCGTGTCGGCCGACGAGATGGCGCAGGTGCGCAACTACAAGCTCTTCGAGCTGTTCAACGGCCATCCGCAGGTGAACAACGAGGGCGGCGGCCTCCTCGGCCTCGAGGCGGCGTGGGACACGATCCTGTCGCGCGGCGCACAGGTCTACGGAATCGCCGTCGACGACGCGCACACGTTCAGGCGTCCGTGGGACGCAACCGGCGCGCGGCCTGGCCAGGGCTGGATCCACGTGCGCGCAGCGCGCCTCGCCACCGCCGACTTGCTGGCGGCGATCGAGCGCGGCGACTTCTACGCATCGACCGGCGTGGAACTCGCCGACATCGTCACTACGCCGCAGCACCTGACGGTCACGGTCCGCGAGCGCGCGTGGGCCCGGTACCGGATCGTCTTCTACGGACGCGGCGGACGCGTGCTGAAGGAGGTGTTGTCGAGCCCGGCGCGCTACGATATCACCGGCGCCGAGGGCTACGTTCGCGCCAAGGTCTTCGAGTCGAGCGGACGCGTGGCGTGGACGCAGCCGGTGTTCGTGGCCGGCGGCCGCTGACCCGCCTACGCCGCGGCCGCCGGCGCCGGGTCCGGCTCATGGAAGGGGATCGAGAAGATGCCGCCGAGCCGGAACGCGCCGTCGGGTCGCGTCGCCATCCAGTGGCGTCGCAATTCCCGAAGCACGGCCATCGCACCGTCACCCAGGTGCGTCGCGTTCTCCACGCTGACCGTCAGCACCCGGGCGCTCTCGGGCACCGCGTTGCAGCCGGAGAGCAGGACCAGGCGCGACGAGCGCGCCATGGGACCGACCACGTAGAGGGTGGCGAACTGCCCGGCGACCTCGAGTTGAAACGTCCTGCGCTGCTGCACCATGACCAGCCCCGATCGAGAGGTGCCGAACAGTCGGGAGTCAGCGCGACGGTGCGCCGAAGCGGCGGTAACGTGTTGGTCAGGTGGTTTCCGCCGGGTCACCGTTGCGTCACGAGTAGCCCAGCGGAGCGCGGTCCTGCGACGTAAACTCATGGAATGCTCGCCCGGCCCGTCCTCCTCGTCATCGCGTCATGTCTCGCACCCGTGGCGGCATCCTCGGCCCAGGAGCACGCCATGGGCGGCATGGGACACATCACCGTCCCCAAGGACGCCGGCTACACGGTCGCGGACGTCGAGTTCATGCAGGGCATGATCGCCCACCACGCGCAGGCGATTCACATGTCGCGCATGGCCGAGGCGCACAAGGCCAACCCGCGCCTCCTGCGGCTCGCCACCAAGATCGACCAGTCGCAGGTGGCCGAGATCCGCATCATGCAGGACTGGCTGCGCAGCAACGGCCAAGCGGCGCCAGACACATCGTCCTGGCGCACCATGAAGATGGCCGGCATGCTCACGGACGAGCAGCTCAAGCGGCTCGACGCCGCCACGGGCGTCGCGTTCGACCGGCTCTTTCTCGAGGGCATGATCGCGCATCACGAAGGCGCGCTGAAGATGGTCGAGGACCTGTTCAAGACGCCGCGCGGCGGCCAGGAAGTGGACGTCGGCGTCTTCGCGGCCGACGTGGTCACCGTGCAGACCGCGGAGATCGGCATCATGCGCCGGATGCTTGCGGAGTTGCCACAACCTTGAGGAAGCTGCCCCCGCGCTTCGGCCGGGAATCCACTGAACTCGCTCAGGTTGACCACACCATGGGAGCACCGAAGATGTCCATCGCTCGTCGACTGATTGCCGTCACGGCCTTTCTCGTTCCGTCGCTCGCGGTCGCGCAGACGTACCCGATGCGCGATGCCCGGAGCAACCTCAAGTCGGGCCGGCTGGACGCGGGTGAGGCGGCGCTCAACATGCGCCTCGTCTCGTTCACGCCCAAGGCAGAGCTGTTCGATTCGACGCGCGGCCTGACCTTCGTGAACTCCGACCTCGCCTTCAAGGACAAGTACGTCGTCCAGGGCAACTTCGCCGGCTTCACGATCTGGGATGTGAGCGACGCGGCCAGCCCGAAGCTGGTGTCCACGATCTCCTGCATCACGTCGCAGGGCGACCCCACGATCGTCGGCAACCTGCTCTTCGTGTCGGCGGAAGGCGACGGCAACCGCAGCGACTGCGCCAAGGGCGGGGTCGAGAACCAGCGCGATGGCATGGCGGGCGTCCGCATCTTCGACATCGCGAACCCGGCCCAGCCGCGCCTCGTCAAGAACGTGCAGACGTGCAAGGGCTCGCATACGCACACGCTGGTGCCGCACCCGAAGGACAAGAACACGATCTACCTCTACGTGTCGGGGAGCCGGCCGGCGCGCCCGGACTCCGTCATCCCCGGTTGCAAGAACGGCCTGGATCCGGCCGACGAGACCAACTCGATGTTCCGGCTCGACGTCATCAAGGTGCCGCTCAAGAGCCCGGAGAAAGCCGCGGTCGTGACCGGCGCGCGCATCTTTACCGGGCTCGATCCCGCGCCCCGCGCGACGGGCCGTCCGGCGCGCGGCGGCGGGCGGGCGCCCGGCGCGGACACCACCCGGCCGGCGCCGGCGCCCATTCCCACGGGGCCGCGCAACTGCCACGACGTGACGGCCTATCCGTCGGTCGGCCTGCTCGCCGGCGCGTGCGGCAGCTACGGCCTGCTCGTGGACATCTCGAATCCCGAGAAGCCGGTGCGCCTCGACGCCAGGTCGGACACGAACTTTTCGCTCTGGCACACCGCCGTCTTCAGCAACGACGGCTCGAAGGTCGTCTTCACCGATGAGTGGGGCGGTGGCACCTCGCCGATGTGCCAGGCCAACTCGATGATGGAGATGGGCGGCAACACCATCCTCAGCATCGATGCCAACCGGAAGTTCAAGCAGCACGCGTACTTCAAGATTCCCACGGCGCAGATGGCCGAGGAGAATTGCGTATCGCACAACGGCGGCCTGATCCCGGTGCCGGGACGCGACATCATGGTGCAGGGCTGGTATCAGGGCGGCGTCAGCGTGATGGAGTTCACCGACCACGACCATCCCAAGGAACTGGCGTACTTCGACCGCGGCTCCATCGATCCGCCGCGCCCAGTCGACATGCCGCTCCCGGGCGGCCCGGGCTCGCGTCCGCAGCGCGGCACGATTGGCGGTTCGTGGGGCGCGTACTGGTGGAACGGCTACCTCTATTCGTCCGAAATGGATCGCGGCTTCGACATCTTCGAGCTGCTGCCGAGCGAGCACCTGTCGGCCAACGAGATCGCAGCGGCGAAGCTGGTGAAGTGGAGCGAGTACAATCCGCAGAGCCAGCCGAAGATCGAGTGGCCGGCAGCCTTCCCCGTCGTGCGCTCATATCTCGATCAACTGGTGCGCTGGAACGGCCTCGCGTCCGACCGGACCTCGGCGATCGCCGCGTCACTCGACGCCGCCGAGAAGCTGGCCGGCAGGGCTCGTCGCGATGCGCTCAACAAGCTCGCCGCCGAGGTGGACAAGGACGCGGCGGTCGCGAGCGACGCAGCGCGCGTGAAGGCCATGTCGACGGCAATCAAGGCGCTCGCGCGGGAGCGGTAGGCCGGCTGAGCCGGCAAGGCCCCGCACCGGCCAATTGCCCAAGGCGCCCGCCGTAGCCAGATTGTAGCGCAACAGGCTACGTCGGGGCTCACCGGATGGCACGCAAAGGCAAGCAGGAAACTGGCCGCGTTTCCTATCGCGAACTCCGCAATACGCCGGGGCGCGTGTGGGAACGCCTGGCGGAAAACGAGAAGCTCACGCTGATGGCCGACGGGGAGGCAAAGGCGATTCTGGTGCCCGTCGAGGGCGGGGACGTCGATGGCGCATGGGAAGCCTACCGGCGCGGTAGTGCCATGCTCGCCGCCGCCCGGCTGCGCCGGGAAGCTCGCGCCGCAGGCAAGGCGTCGATGTCGCTCGACGAGATCAACGCCGTAATCCGCGCTACGCGAGACCGCCGGCGTCGCGGGGCGCCGCGCCGACGCTGACGGGCGCCGGCCGGGCTGCTCCGCAGCATGGTGATCGTTCTCGACACAAACGAGATCGTGTCGGCGCTATTGACCGAAACCGGAGCGCCCGCACAGGTGCTGGACCTGTGCATAACCGGTGACCTCGAGTTGGCGGTCGACGCGCGAATCGTCGCAGAGTATGACGAGGTGCTCAGCCGGCCCGAGTTCGCCTTCGAGCCCGGGGAGGTGCAACGCATCATGGAGCTGATCGTGCGTGCCGAGCACGTCACGGCGGCGCCGGTTCCGGTGCGATTGTCTGATCCGGATGACGCGCCGTTCCTCGAAGTGGCCGTGGCGGCCGCCGCGGACGCGATCGTCACCGGCAACGTCCGGCACTTCAAGCCTGCGGCCGCGCTCGACATCGCCATTCTGACGCCTCGAACGCTGCTCGAGCGGCTTGGCAGCTAGCTTGGCAGCTAGCTCGGCATCCGCTCCGCGCTTGCATGCGGACGCGACCCGGCCGATCTGGCCATCCCGACACGTGTTCATTGCCGGCCTCCGCTACCGCAGCGAGCGTCCACCCAGCCGCATACGGTAGTCGAGGCCGCGAGATTCGGCAGCCGGGTCGTGTCGGCAGTGCTGTCGGAGCCGGCGCGCCTGGTCGTGCCTGGGCTCCTCATCGGACTCGGCGCTGCGCAGCGACTGAGGACCCCGCAGGCGGTACCTTGAACGCCTCATGGCACTCGTCGTGCTGCTGCGGGGAATCAATGTCGGTGGCAGCCGCCGGTTCCGCCCGAGCGCGCTGGCCAGGCAACTGGCGCGCTTCGACGTCGTGAACATTGGCGCGGCGGGCACGTTCATCGTGCGCGCGCGCGTGAGCGCGGCTCGCATCCGGGCCGAGATCCGGCGCCGGCTGCCATTCGCCACCGACGTGATCGTCTGCGCGGACAAGGACGTGCGGCGCCTCACGGCGCGCGACCGTTTCGCGGGCCAACCGTCCGGCGCCGGTGTGCTGCGCTTCGTGACCACGCTTGGCGCTCCGCGAAAACGCGGCGTGCCGACGCGCTTCCAGTTGCCGCCCACCGGACGCTGGGGCCTGAAGGTGCTTGGCTGTGAAGGCCGGTTCGTGATCGGGCTCCATCGGCGCGAGATGAAGGCGCTGAGCCACCTGGCCCGCATGGAGAAGCTGTTCGGCGTGCCGATGACGACGCGGCAATGGAGCACGTTCCTGACGATCCGTAGATTGCTCGCATGACTCCCCGCCTTCGCGTCGTGCTCGGCGTAGCCGCCGTCGTAGCGGCGCCGCTCGCGCTCCCCGCCCAGCAGGATCCGAAGTTCGCCGCGGTCAGCAGTCTCGCAGAGTCGAAGATGAAGGAGTTCGGCATCCCGGGCGTCGCGATCGGCGTCATCGACGGCAACACCACGTCGATCCGTGGACTGGGCGTCACCAGCGTCGAGGACGCCATCGAGGTGAACAGCCACACTGTTTTCCCCATCGCGTCGATCTCCAAGACGTTCGCGGCCACGGCCATGATGCGACTCGTGGAGCAAGGCAGGGTCGACCTGCGCGCGCCGGTGCGGACGTACATCCCGGAGTTCCGTGTGCGCGACTCGGCCGTATCACGATCCGTCTCGGTGTGGCATCTCCTTACGCACCTCGGCGGCTGGGAGGGCCAGGTCTCCGGCCCGGACCGCGGCACGGAAACGCTCGCCAACTTCCTGACGACGATCACCGACCTGATGCAGATAGCCCCGCCGGAAAGAGCGTGGAGCTACAACAACGCCGGTTTCTCGATCGCGGGCCGCGTCATTGAAACAGCTACCGGCACGTCGGTGAACCGCGCGATGCGCGACCTCGTGTTCGCGCCGCTGGGGCTGGAGCACGCCGGCACGACGGCCGGCGACTTCATCGTGAACCGGTTCGCCGCCGGCCACTCGACGCGTGACGGCGTGGCGCGGCTCAACCGGCCCTTCTCGCCGTCGGCGAGCGTCACCGCGGGCGGCATCGGCATCTGCATGACCGACCTGATGGCATACGCGCGTTTCCACCTGGGCGACGGCGCGAACAGGACCGGCGAGCGCGTCCTCAAGCGCGAGTCGCTGGAACAGATGCGCGCGGTGCAGGCGCACAAGCAGGGCACGGACGACGACATCGGGCTCGGCTGGCACATTCGCCGCGTTGGCGGGCTGCGCACCTATGGCCACGGCGGCACACTCGGCGGGCACATCCTGCTCCTCGAGATCGTGCCCGAGCGCAACTTCGCCATCGCGATCCTCACCAACTCGAGCGCCGGCTGGCGCTTGATCCAGGACGTGGAACGCGAGGCGCTGCGGACGTACCTCGGCGTTTCCTACGCGCCGAACCAGGCGATCGCGCACCGCGGACTGGTGGAGACACTTCCCCAAGTCACGCCATTGGCGCGACAGCCCGATTTGGCGGAGTACGTCGGCACGTACGCCCGGCCCAACAACTCGTATGTAGTGCGTTCTGACGGAGGCCGGCTACAGGTGCGCGACCGGCCGAACAGCGGCGCCAGCCAGGGTAATGAGTACCCGATTGTGTTCTTCGGCGCCGACCGCGCGGTCGTGACGGACGGGAACGATCGCGGCCAGTCCGTAGAGTTCGTGCGGGACGACGCGGGGAAGGTGATGTGGATCCGCGTCGTCGGTCGCGTCGCTGTGAAGACGCCCTAGCTGTGAAGACGCCCTAGCGGAACGGCGGCGCCACGGCCAGCGGGTAGGTGGACCGCGGCCAGCCCGGGGCGCCCTCCGGCGGCAGCCCTACGCCAAGGGTCCGGTACTCGTTCGACCCCCAGCACCAGACGCGTCGCAGGACGCGAGTACCGTGACGACCACCAAGGTGCAGGCCAGGCGAGTTTGCGAGGCCGGGCATTGCTCATGAGGAGCCTGCAAAACAGAATAACCCTCGCGCCGGCCGCTTCGTCCACGCGCACGATGCGGGAAACCCAGGCGTTCCGCGTGGGCAGGCGCGAGTGTCCAATGTGATGTCCACAACCCGAGTTCCAATGCGTTCTTCGATCAAGGCTGCCCTGCTCGCCGCGCTTGCCGCCACGCCGACCTCGTTGGCCGGGGCGCAGGCACCGACGCCGCCGGCTGCGCCGATGCCCTCGGTCACCCTGCCACCAGACCTCGACCGCGTGCTGCGCGACTACGAGCGCGCCTGGAAGGCGAACGACGTCCCTGCCCTCGTGGCGCTGTTCACGGAGGACGGCTTCGTGCTCCAGCCGGGCCGCCCGCCGGCGCGCGGCCGCGCGGGCCTGACGCAGACGTACACCGGCCAAGGCGGCGGAGACCTGCGGCTCAGGGCGCTGGCTTACCACGCGGGCGATGTCGTTGGCTACATCATCGGCGCATACACGTACGGAGACGCGGCGACCGACATGGGCAAGTTTACGCTGACGCTCCGCCGCGAGCGTGGCGGACCGTGGCGCATCGCGTCCGACATGGACAACGGCAACGCGCCGCGCCGGCCACCGTCGTCGCCCTGACCGCGACTCTCCGGCCCGGCCGACGCGACGACGCCGCCGCGATTCGCGAGCTGTACGTCACCGTCGCCGCGCGCAGCGGTGGGCTGGCACGGCACGCGGACGAGATCGACGCCGGATACGTCGACGGCTTCGTGGTCGAGAGCCTCGACGGCGGCGTGATCGTCGTCGCCGAGCAGGGAGGCCGGATTGTCGGCGAGCTGCACGCCTACCCGTACCGTCAGCGTCGGCTCGACCACGTGCTCAGCCATCTTACCATTGCGGTGCATCCCGACGCGCAGGGCCAGGGCCTTGGCCGAAGGCTGTTCGAGTCGCTGCTCACGGAAGTGCTGGAGCACCGGCCGCGCATCACGCGCATCGAGTTGATCTGCCAGGAAAGCAACACGCGCGCGCTGGCGCTCTACGAATCGCTCGGGTTCCGGCGCGAGGGCCGGTTGGAGGAAGGCATCAAGGCCGCGGCGGGCGGCCTCGAGAACGACATCCCGATGGGCTGGCTGCGGTCGCGCGCCGGGTCGTGATCGCGTAGCATCCGCCGATGCCGTTCATGCCGTCCGCCTTGCGCGTGGCGCTTGCGGTCGCGGTCGCCACGATCCTCGCGGGCATCGGCGCCGCCAACGCTCAGGCGCCGGCCGACGCGTTCTGGAACCGGCTCACCGCGCTTTGCGGCAAGGCGTTTGCGGGGCGGGTGGTGGAGTCGACCCCACCGGACACCGTGATGAGCCGCGCGTCGCTGGTGATGCACGTGCGGCACTGTTCCCGCGACACGATCCGGATCCCGTTCCACGTCGGCGAGAACCGGTCCCGCACGTGGGTGATCACGCGCACCGCGGCGGGCCTGCGACTCAAGCACGACCACCGCCACGAGGACGGCAGTGAGGACGCGGTGACGCAGTACGGCGGCGACACGAGGGACGCGGGCTCGGCCGAGCGACAGGAGTTTCCCGCGGACGAGCGAACGGCGGTGGTCGCGCCGGCGGCCCGCACCAACATCTGGACGATCGAAGTGATTCCGGGAGAGCGCTTCGTGTACGCGCTGCGGCGGGTCGGCAGCGACCTCCGCTTCCGCGTCGAGTTCGACCTTCGCCGACCCGTCACTGCCCCGCTGCCCCCGTGGGGCGTCCCGCCGGGCAGCTAGGCGTCGCGCAGGTAGCCGTGCGTGCGGTTGTCGGGCATCACGAATGACGCCACCAGGCCGACGGCCGCGACGACGGTGACGTAAGTGAAGAACTGCGACTCCACGCCGCGGTTCTTGAACCAGAGCCCCATGAACTCGGCCGTGCCGCCGAACGTCGCGTTCGCCAGCGCATAAGGCAGTCCTACCGCGAGCCCTCGGACCTGCACCGGGAACATCTCGGCCTTCACGATGCCGCTGATGGACGAGTAGAAGCTGATGCCCGCGAGGCTGGCGAGCACGAGGAGGAACGCCGTGACCGGCGTCCGCGCGTCGCCGATGGCCGACAGCAGCGGCCACGTCCCAAGCACGCCGAACACGCCGAAGCAGAGCATCGACGTCCGGCGCCCGATCCTGTCCGACAGCGCTCCGAACGCCGGCTGCATGACCATGAAGCCGAAGAGCGCGGCCGTCATGATGTTGGTCGCAACCTTGGCGTCGAAGCCCGCCGAGTTGACGAGGTACTTCTGCATGTACGTCGTGAACGTGTAGAACAGCAGCGAGCCGGCGGCCGTGTAGCCCAGCACGACGAGCACGGCCCGCGGATTCCTCAGGAGCCCGCGCAGCGTACCGGCGTCCGCGTGCGCGCGGGACTCCGGCGTCGACGTCTCCTCGAGCGTGCTGCGGAGGTACAGAACCACCAGCGCAGCAACGGCGCCGACCACGAACGGCACCCGCCAGCCCCACGCGCGCAATTGGTCGACGGTGAGCGCGAGCTGGAGGGTCGTGAGCACCAGCGTGGCGAGCAGCTGCCCGCCGATCAGCGTGACGTACTGGAACGAGGCGTAGAAACCGCGCCGGCCCGGCCGCGCAACCTCGCTCATGTACGCCGCGCTGGTGCCGTACTCACCGCCGACCGAGATGCCCTGGATCACGCGGGCCACGGTGAGCAGCACCGGCGCCAGGGCGCCGATGCGGTCGTACGTCGGCAGGCACGCCACCATGAGCGAGCCGAAGCACATCATGAGCACCGCGACCACCATCGAGTGGCGCCGGCCCGTGCGGTCCGCGATGCGCCCGAAGATCCAGCTCCCCAGCGGCCGCGCGAAGAAGCCGATGGCGTAGACGCCCGACGTCTTCATCAACTGGGCGGTCTCGCTGCCACCCGGAAAGAACGCGTTCGAGAAGTAGATCGCCGTGAACGCGTAGACGTAGAAGTCGAACCACTCCACCAGGTTGCCGGCCGACGCGGCAACGATGGAGCGTATCGGACGGCTGGCGGACGTCGGGCTGGTCATCGGGCACGGAACCTACGCGATTCCACCCCGTATGGGTTGCCAATAGGTGACCCTTGCGCCACGGATGGCGCGCCGGTTATTCTCATATTGGAAACCAATAGGACGACGCCATGGCCGAACGACTCGACGTGCAGCAGGGCACGCTGGCCCTGATGATCCTCAGGACCCTCGACGTGCTCGGCCCGCTCCACGGCTATGGCATCGCCCGGCGCATCGAGGAGACCAGCAAGAACCGGCTCGCCCTCAACTACGGCACTCTCTACCCCGCCCTCCTCAAGCTCGAGCAGGAGGGCTTCATCGAGGCCGAGTGGGGCGAGTCCGAGAACAAGCGGCGCGCCAAGTTCTACGAGCTCACGCCCGCCGGACGCCGGCAGCTCGCGCGCGAGACGCGCGACTGGCAGAAGACGGCCGACCTCATCGCGGCGTTCCTGGCGCCGAAGAAGGAAGCATGATGCGCGCGATCCGGGGCGCGTTTGCCCGCGTCGCCGGCACGTTCGCCGGCGCCGGCGCCGAAGCCGACGCGCGGGCCGAGCTGGAGGCCCATGTCGAGATGGCGGCCGCCGAGTTCGTTCGCCGCGGCATGGACCCGCTGGAAGCGCGCCGGCGGGCGCTGCTCGAAGCCGGCGGCATCACGCAGGCGGTGGAGGCCGTGCACGACCAGCGCGGGCTGCCGTGGCTGGAGAGCGTCGCCGCCGACGTTCGCTACGCGGTCCGGTCGCTGCGCCACAGTCCGGGCTTCGCCGCCGTGGTCATGCTCACGCTGGCGCTCGGCATCGGCGCCAACACCGCGATCTTCAGCGTGGTGCGCGGCGTACTGCTCAAGCCGCTGCCGCACCGTGACGGACACCGGCTCGTCTACCTGCGTCACTCCATGGACGGCCCGGGCGGCGAGAACCTCGCCTTCTCGGTTCCGGAAACGCGCGACATCCGCAATGGCGCGCCGTCGTTCTCGGCCCTGGCCGAACACTCCGAGTGGACGGTGACGTACCAGTCGCCCGAAGGCGCGGTGCGCATCCCGGCGGGACTCGTGACCGGCAACTTCTTCGACGTCATGGGCCTGTCCGCCATCCGCGGGCGGTTGACCACGGCCGAGCACGACGGCGCCGGCGCCGCGCCCGTCATGGTACTGACGCACGAGGGCTGGCAGCGCCGCTTTGGCGGCGACACGACGGTCGTGGGACGCCAGGTCAGCATCGACGGCCGCGCGGCCACGATCATCGGCATCCTGCAACCGGCGCCGTTCTTCCCGTCGCGCGCCGAGGCGCTGCTCAACATGGCGATCAGCCCGCACCACGTGAGCGCGTTCATGAACGAGGGGCGTACGCATCGGATGACCGAGATCATCGCGCGCCTCGCGCCGGACGCGACGTTGCAACAGGCCCGCAACGAGGTGGCCGCAGTGAGCGCCCGGGTGCAGGGCCAGTTCAAGGAAGCCTACGATCCCGGCTCGCACCACCGCTTCGCCGTCATCCCCTTCCGCGAGGCGCTCGGAGAGCGCGCGCGGATGACGCTCTGGCTGCTCATGGGCGCCGCCGCGTTCGTGCTGGTCATCTCGGCGGCCAACGTTGCCAACCTGACGCTGATGCGCGGGGTGCGACGCGAGCACGAGCTGGTGGTCCGCGCGGCGCTCGGCGCCGGCGTCGGCCGTCTCCGGCGGCTGCTGCTCGTCGAGAACCTGCTGCTGGCGCTGGGCGGCGCTGCCATCGGCGTGGCCGTGGCCGTCGGGGGTGTGCCGCTGCTGACCACGTTCGCCGGACGCTTTTCGCCGCGGGCGAACGAGATCCGGCTCGACGGGATGGTGCTGGCGTTCACCGTCGGGCTCTCCATTGCGGTCGCGCTGCTGCTCTCGCTCCTCGCAACGCTGCCAAAGGAAGGCGGTTTCGCGTCGTGGATTCTCGCGGGCGCGCACCGGCTCAGCAGCGGCCTGGGCAAGGCGCGGCTGCAACGAGCGCTGGTGGTCGTGCAGGTCGCCGTCTCCGTGGTACTCCTCGCCGGCGCCGGCCTGCTGACGCGCACGATGCTGCGGCTGTCGGACGTCGAAACCGGGCTGCGCAGCGAGGAGATCCTCACGGTCAACGTACCCCTGCTCACGGCGTCCGACCTGCTGTACAACCCGGCGGCCGACGGCAGCGCCAAGACGCGCTACGAGTTGATGCGCCGCGAGGCGCGCGCCCTCCCCGGCGTCACGGAAGTGGGAGTCGGCTCGCCGATGCCGCTGCGCGCGTCGGACGTGCGCTTCGAAGTGAAGGCCGAGTTCAAGTCGCTGGCGCCCGGTGAAGCGGTGCCGCGGGCGGAGTTCAGGACGGCGGGTCCGGAGTTCTTCCGCGCCGCCGGCATTCCGCTGCTCCAGGGTCGTGAGTTCGGCGTCGCCGACCAGCGCGGCGCGCCGCGCGTCGTGGTCGTCAACCAGCGCCTGGCCGACAAGCTCTTCCCCGGCGAGGAGCCCGTTGGCAAGCGCATCGCGTGGACCGGCGAGATTCTCAAGTTCACGCCCATCAGCACCGACTGGCGCACCATCGTCGGCGTGATCGGCAACACGCAGGACGGCGGGCTGGACGCCGCGGGCGGCCTCGTGGTCTACCAGCCGTTCGCGCAGGAACTGGCGATGGGTGGCGGGCTGGTGATCCGCGCCGACAGCAACGTGGCGGCGCTGACGGCAGCGGCCACCCGCATCGTGCGACGCATCGCGCCGACGGCGCCCATCACGAGCATCCAGACGATCCGCCAGTTCAAGGACGCCAGCGTCTCGCCGCGGCGGCTCAACGCCGCGCTGGTCTCGTCGTTCGGGCTGCTGGCAGTGCTCATCGCGGCCGTGGGCATCGCGGGCGTGCTGGCGTTCTCCGTCAGCGCCCGCACCACCGAGATCGGGATTCGCATGAGCCTGGGCGCGGGAAGCGGCCGGGTGCAGCGGATGATCCTGCGCGAGGGCGGCGTTCTCGTGGCCGCGGGCCTTGCCATCGGCCTCGCGGGCGCCGCGGTCAGTACGCGCGTCATCCGCGACCTGCTCTTCGGTGTCACGCCCGGCGACCCGGTGACGCTCGCCGGCGTCACGGTGGCGATGGGGGTCGTCGGGCTCGTGGCGTGCTGGATTCCGGCGCGGCGCGCGTCGCGCATCGACCCGGCCATCACCATGCGCTCGTAGGACGACGGCAGTGCGCTCGATTCACATCCTCGCCGGCGCCCTCAGCCTCATCGTCGGCTTCATCCTCGCGGTCCGCGGCATCCTGCGGCCGCTGGTGCAATTGCAGACATCGCGCGGGTGAGGACGCCGCCGTATCCGCGTTGAAGGGCTGTCGCCGGACACAAGCGCCGATCAACTTTCGGCGCTCACCACCTGTCCGGACTGGAGGCAGCACCGATGTCGGGTCGTTGGCTCGTCGCCACGCTGGTCGCGCTGTCGCTCGGCAGGCACGCCGAGGCACAGGATGAATCGCGTCGACGCTTCCTTTTCGGGGCTCACGCGGGCGCGCTGATCCCGACGTTCTACGGGGACGACGCCCCCGGAGCCGGTTCTCGAGCGGGTTTCGTCGTCGGCCTCAACGCCATGAGACCGGTCAACGCCTACGCCACGTGGGATCTGGGACTGTCGGTCGCCAACCGCGGGGCCGAGGAAACGAGCGGCAGCTTCAGCACGGTTACCAGGCTCACGTATGTCGAGGCGCCCGTCACGTTCAGGTTCAAGGTGGCGGGGCCCGACCTGCTGCACGAGCACGAGCGAATTGCATTCCACGACTTTCACGTGGGCGGCATCGGCAGCCTTCGCCTCGCCTGTTCCGCGGAAACCACCGCAGGTGGCTCCAGTTCTTCAGGCGACTGCGACCCGACTGGCACGCTGGAGCCTTCGCTGTTCGACCTGGCGCTGGCGTTCGGCGCCAGCGTCGTGGTGCCGTTCAAGGGCCGCACGCTGCTGTTCGAGGGGCGCTGGACCAACGGCTTCGTCAGGGTCTACAAGGACTACGCCACGTTCAACCGCAGCATCGGGTTGACGATGAGCGTGCCGTTGAGGTCGCGGGACTCGTTCTAGCGGCCAACGGCGAGAGCGCCGGGTCCGTAGTGCTCCCGGTTGCGGCCTCGCCCCGGGGCCGGGTCGGACCCCATTCTATAGTAGTGGCTGCCCTCCACCCGCTTACCTCTGGAGCCGTCATGACCGTCAGACTGGTCCGCGTTCTCGCCGTCGCTGTCGCCGGTGTCGCCTTCGCCGCCGCATCGCCCGTCGTCGCCCAGGAGCAGTCCGGGGGCAGCGGCTCCTGGAACCCGCAGGAGATCCTGCGCGCCGAACGATATGTGCGGCCGCCGACCAATCTCGAGCGGATGATCATGGCGCCGCGCGTGGACATCTCGTTCAACGCGCCGAACGCCGACCGGTCTTGGTTCCTGCGCGGCATTGGTCCAACCCGCGGCGACATCATGGCCCGCGGCCGCGAGCACATCTACCTCGGCGGCATGGAGATCGACACGCGGGCGCATCGGGCGCGGTCCATGACGACCGGCAACACCAGGGGGCTGGTGGTGGTGAACCCCAGGACCGGCGCGACCCGGACACTGGAGACGCCGGCCGGCGCGACCATTTCGGCGCAGACGTGGTCGCCCAACGGCATACAGGTGGCGTACATCGCCAACTTCGAGACTGCGTCGCACGTGTACGTGGCCGACGTCGCGAGCGGAAAGTCGACGCAGGTGACGCGCACGCCGCTGCTGGCCACGCTGGTCACGGACGTGGACTACACCGCCGACGGCAAGTCCGTGATCGTGGTCCTGCAGCCGGATGGCCGCGGCGCCGCACCGACCCACGGGCCCAACGGCATCGAGGACGGCCCGCTGGTGCGGTTCACGGAGTCCAGGGCGCTGCCGCAGCGGATGTACTACAGCTTGCTGCAGGATCCGCACGACAAGGACCTCGTGAAGTTCTACACGACGGGTCAGCTGGCGGTGGTGGACGTGAAGTCCCGCGCGGTAAAGAAGATCGGCGCTCCGAAAATGATACGCTCGGTGGACGCGTCGCTCGACGCCCAGTACTTCACGGTCACGTACATGACGGAGCCGTTCTCGTACATCGTGCCGGTGAACGCATTCGGCACGCGACGCGAGCTGTGGGACGCGAACGGCAGGGTGATCACGACGCTGGCGACGACGCCGCTCCGCGAGGGCGGCGCCCAAGGCACGGATGACAACCCCGGCTTTGGCGGCGGCGGTCCCACGGCGGCCGACACCGGCAAGCGCGGCATCGAGTGGAACCCGGTCGGGCCGGGCCTGCTGTACTTGGAGTCCGTATTCGCTGCGCGCGGTGGCGGCGGTCAGCGCGGCGGGGCCGGTGGCGCCGCTGGTGCGCCGGGCGGGCGTCCCGGTCCGGGCAACCAGGGGAACCAGGGGAACCAGGGGAACCAGGCCAATCAGCGACCGCAGGCGTCGAGCGTCCGGCTGGTGAGTTGGCTGCCGCCTTTCGGGCCCAACGACACGAAGGTCGTGTTCGAGGGCGGCCCGCAGCTTGGCGCCACGGTGTTCAGCGCGGATGGCAAGCTGCTGTTCGTGTCGGACAGCAACCAGGTGTTCGCCGTGCGGCTGGCTGACGGCAGGAAGTTCAGCCTCGGCCGCGGGACGACGCTGTCGCGTGGCAGCGGGTTCGGCGGCGGTGGCGGCGGTGGTGGCGGCGGCGGCTTCGGTGGTGGCGCTGGCGCCAACGCGGACTCCGGGGTGCTCGGCGGCGCGGTGATGACGCGCAACGTCGGCGGCCGTACCCACGTGGTGGTGAGCGCGGACGGCAAGCGTGTGGCGGTGAGCGGCACGCGCGCGCCGGGCGCGTCGTGGGCAACGCAGGCGCCGCGTCCCTGGGTGGACCGCATCGAGATCGAGACCGGCCAGCGCTCGCGGGTGCACGACAGCCCGCCGGACGCGTTCGAGCAGTTCGTCACGCCGCTGAATGACGACGTGACCGAGTATCTCTACACGCGCGAGACCCGCACGACGATCGCCGACGTCTGGGTGCGCGACGTCGCGGCGAACTCCACGAAGAAGGTCACCAGCAACGTGGACGTCGGCCCGGAAGTAACGGGCGCGCTGTCGAAGCGCTTCAAGGTCACGCGTCCGCGCGACGGCAACGCGATGTGGGTGGACGTGACGCTGCCGCGCGACTGGAAGCCGGGCACGAAGCTGCCGGCGGTCATCTGGTTTTATCCGCGCGAGTACAACTCGCAGGACGCGTACGAGCGCTCCCGCTTCAACACCAACATCAACCGGTTCCCCGAGGTGCCGTCGGCGCGTCCGGCGTCGTCCATCAAGCTCTGGGTGTCGCAGGGGTACGCGCTCATCGAGCCGGACATCCCGATCTGGGGTGAGACGGGCCGGATGAACGACAACTACACGCGCGACCTGCGCGAGAATCTCGACGCCGTGGTGGACGCAATCGTGGATTCCGGCTACACCGACCGCGAGCATATCGGCATCGGCGGCCACAGCTACGGCGCGTTCAGCACGGTGAACGCCATGACGCTGGTGCCGTACTTCAAGGCGGGCATCGCGGGCGACGGCATGTACAACCGGTCGCTGACGCCGTTCGGCTTCCAGAGCGAGCGTCGCAACTTCTTCGACGCGCAGGACACCTACCTCGACATGTCGCCGTTCTTCCGGGCCGACAAGCTGGCCGGTGCGCTGCTGATGTACCACAACCTCGAGGACACCAACGTCGGCACGCACCCGATCAGCTCGATCCGCATGATGCACGCGCTCCAGGGCCTCGGGAAAACCGCGGCGCTCTACATGTACCCGTACGAGGACCACAGCGTGCTGGCGTACGCGAGCGACCTGGACCAGTGGGCGCGCTGGATCGCGTGGTTCGACACGTACGTGAAGAACGCCAAGCCGGCCAAGCCGGTCCCGTAAGATCCGCGCCATGACCGCACGGGAGCTGACGCTCCGGGGACTCGTCCTCGGCGTGTTGCTCACGTTCGTGTTCACGGCGGCCAACGTCTACCTCGGCCTCAAGGTCGGGCTGACGTTCGCCTCGTCGATTCCGGCGGCCGTGATCTCGATGGCGATCCTCAGTTTCGTGAAGGACTCGTCGATCCTCGAGAACAACATCGTGCAGACGGTGGCGTCGGCCGCGGGCACGCTGTCGGCGATCATCTTCGTGCTGCCGGGCCTCGTGATCGTGGGGTGGTGGCTCGAGTTCCCCTTCTGGCAGTCGTTCCTGGTCTGTGTCGCGGGCGGCGTGCTGGGCGTGATGTTCACCATTCCGCTGCGGCGCGCGCTGGTGACGACATCGGACCTTCCTTATCCCGAGGGCGTGGCCGCCGCCGAGGTCCTGAAGGTCGGGTCGGGCACGCGCGGCGAGACGAAGGACGACTCGGGCGAGGCGCGCGAGGGACTCACGGCCGTGACGCTGGGCGCGATCGCGTCCGGCGGGTTCGCGATCATCACCGCCACCAGGGTGGCGGCGGCCGAGGTTGCGGGTTTCTTCAAGGTGGGCGCGCTGGCGAGCAGCGGGTACAATGTGGCATTCTCGCTGGCGCTGCTGGGCGCGGGGCACCTCGTGGGGTTGTCGGTGGGGCTGGCCATGCTCACGGGCCTGATCATCGCGTGGGCGATCGGCGTGCCGATCCTGACGTCGATGACGCCGGTGGCCGAGGGGGTGTCGACGGCGGCGCACACGATCGCGATGTGGCGCCAGATCCGGTTCGTGGGCGCCGGGGCCATCGCGGTGGCGGCGGTCTACACGCTGATCCGGTTGTCGAAGCCGGTGCTGAGCGGCCTGATGAGCACGCTGGCGGCGTCGAAGGTCGTGGCGACGGGCGACGATACCGATCGCGACATGTCGCCCCGGTGGATCATCGGCCTGACCGCCGCGTGCCTGGTGGTCAGCGGGGTGCTGGCCTACGGCTTCGCGCGCTCGACCGTGCTTGCCGGCGACGCCGCGCTGCTGACGGTGCTGGCGGTCCCGTTCGTGCTCGTCATTGGATTCGTCATCGCCGGCGTGTGCGGCTACATGGCCGGGCTGATCGGGGCGTCGAACAGCCCGATCTCGGGTGTCGGGATCCTGTCGATCGTGGTGTGCGCGTCGATGATCGTGCTGGCGGTGACGCCGACGGAGGAGAACCGGACGGCGCTGGTGGCGTTCGCGCTGTTCGTGACGGCAATCGTGTTCGCGTGCGCGACGATCTCGAACGACAACCTGCAGGACCTCAAGACGGGTCAGCTGGTGGGTGCGTCGCCGATGCGGCAGCAGATCGCGCTGATCGTGGGCGTGGCGGCCGGCGCGGCGGTGATTCCGTCAGTGCTGAACCTGCTGGCCAAGGCGTACGGCTTTGCGGGTGCGGCGAACGTGGGTGTGGTGGCGCCGAATCCCCTGCCGGCGCCGCAGGCGACGCTGATCTCGGTGCTGGCGCAGGGCGTGGTGGGTGGCAGCCTCAACTGGAAGATGCTCGGCATCGGCGCGCTCGTCGGCGTGGGGCTGATCCTGCTGGACTCGGCGTTGGGGGCGATGAAGAAGGTGCGGATTCCGCCGCTGGCGGTTGGCATCGGCATCTACCTGCCGATGTCGGCGACGTTCGCCGTGGTTGTTGGGGCGGTGATCTCGCACTGGTACGACGGCCGGGCGCGTCGGGCGGCGAACCCGGCGCGCAGCGAGCGGCTGGGGACGCTGGTGGCGAGCGGGCTGATCGTGGGCGAGAGCTTGTGGGGCGTGTTGAATGCCGGGTTGATCGTGGGGCTCAACACGGACGCGCCGATCGGGTTGGCGCCGGCTGGTTTTGCGGCTGGTCCGTGGCTGGGCGTGCTGGGGTTCGTCGGCGTGATCGTGTGGCTGTATCGCTGGATGTTGAGGCGGTCGGCCGCCTCCGCGTGAGGCGTGTGGGGCGGCTCGGCGTCCCCTGGGGGGGGCGGCAGGTCGCAGGGCGTGGCTTCCGCGACCGCGGCGTCAGATGAGCAGTTATTCTGACGGCGCCGGTCGAACGGTCGTCGACGAGGCTGGACCCCGCTGGCGCGTCGTGTATGATCCTCCAACGGCTTCTGCGCATCTTATCCAGCGGCGCTTCGCAGCCTAACAAACAATCTTGAGGCGTGCGGCGCGCGTTATCTTGCAAACCTTCGCGCGTTTTCACCGGTTCTCGCAGTTAAACCAGTCCACCTAATTGTTAGTTAGGTGGACGCTAAAGTCGGCCCTAGTGGACTGTAACCGAAGTTCGTGATGCACGAATTCGGTGTTGGACATTGGAATAGGACCACTGGATTGGCTGGCACGTCTTGTTATGAGCGCGGATGTACTGCATGAGCTTGCGACGCAG
>Ga0187893_10004394_pt1 | contig 26890 bp, 31 predicted proteins | sample MA1701074metaG_FD_139574 | JGI IMG/M metagenome (GOLD analysis project Ga0187893, IMG submission 139574) | White microbial mat communities from a basaltic lava cave in the Kipuka Kanohina Cave System on the Island of Hawaii, USA - MA170107-4 metaG ... | reverse complement strand
GGTTGAAGGAATTGTTTATAGGTTTTAGGTTTTGGGTCTTAGGTTTTAGAAACCATTCACCGCGCCGGAGAAACCATTCGCCGAGTCTTCCCGCCAATTCATCAAAAAGTCGTGGATTCGATTTATCGCTACTCATAGGATGGCGTCCTGACCAATTCACCTGGCTGAAACCGGAAACAATAAAACTGTAAAAAATGAGAAATGGTTGCTTATTCTCTTGTATTTGCCGCGCGTTTCAATACACTGTCGGCAACAATTCAGACGCGAACCATGCGTTGAAACTCACGGCCAAAATCAACAAGTCGCAAAGCGACAAACTAAGCGCTGTTAAACGAAACGTCCTGGGTAATGAACGGGGACTTAAAGCCCTGTTCGACGCTGAAGTAAAAAGGAGAGTCATGAAACAAGTTTATAGTGGCGCCCTGTTTTTACTAACAATCATCCCCGCTATCGCGCAAGACGTCCCGCCCGCCAAAGTCTGCCGCGTTGAAGCCCAATACGACCGCTATGCCGACATAACGACTGTGCAGTGTGATCTGATCGAACTGGGGAAGGGAGCCCCCAGGCTGAGCGTGCAGGCCAATGCGTCTTACTACGGGAAGGAGCCGAACGACTCGGCGAAATTCTGGTTTGGCCTTTCATCGTTTAAAGGTGGCGCTACCCGGCGCACTGAACCCGCATTCAAGGAAGCGACGATGGTCTCGCTGATAGTGGATTCGGCGCGGCTGGAAGTTCCGGTCAAAGATTACACCAACGACTTCTTCGAATTGAATCGCTTGTTGGCTGAACGGGCGCGCGCCGAAATCAGCCGGGAGGATTTGCAGAAGCTGCTCGACGCCAAGAGTCTGGAGGGCAATTGGGGCGGTGTCGGGTTCAAGTTTTCCAACGCCGCGCTCGCGTCGCTCAAGACTTTCATCTCCCGCCAGGTATTCGCCGCGCAAACCCGCTGAACGCCTGAGCCGATCTACTGGCTGGCGTGGCCAATGTAAAGCAAGCATGTTTCGACTCTCCACAGCCAGAGGCTATAATGCCGCGACGGGAGGCAATCTATGAGTATTACCATCGAAGCCGTTTACGAAGCCGGAATGTTGAAACTGCTCGCGCCGCTGCCGGGGCTGGCGGAACGCAGCCGGGTGCGCGTGACGATTGAACCTGCCGGCAAGCCCGTGCCGAAGGTTCGTCGCTCAACGCGCGGAGCGACGGATCACTCCAAACTCAACGAATGGTTGCGGCAGAACCGCGACAAATATCGTGGGCAATGGATCGTGCTCGACGAGGACCGCCTGATCGGTCATACGACTGATCCCAAAGCGGTGAAGGCCATCTTCGACCAGGCGCGCGCCGAAGGCGTACGCGCTCCCTTCGTGCAATTCATCAATGAAGACCCGGAGCCGATCTGGATGATGTGGCTATGAATCTTTCCTTCCGGCAATTAGTGGATTACAGCCGCTTTGACGAAATCACGGTAACGGTCGAGTTGATGTCCGGCGCGGCAGAGGTGATCGTGCAGGCCAAGCTCGACACTGGCAGCAAGTTCTGCGTCTTTCAACCACGTTATGCTCAGTTGCTGGGGTTTGATCTTGAAAGCGGCATTCCCCAACGCATTCGTACCGCCACCGGTTCTTTCCCCGCCGACGGCCACGAAGTCACGCTGACGGTCGGTGATCTGGAATGGCAAACGACCGTCTACTTCGCCGAACCGGAAGATTTTCCGGTCAATGTGGTCGGACGCATCGGATTCCTCGATCACTTGTGTGTCGGTCTGGTTGATTACGAACAACTGCTTTACCTCGAGCCGTATGAAGCCGCCTAACATCAGGCGTATGCTAAAGTCATCATGACCCTTCCGACAGAGGATGCTGTGAAATCACGTTCGCCTGTGCTATGTTGCGTTGCATGGAAGAAGCACTCTTAAAACGAATCACGCTCAATCCTGACGTTTGCTTTGGCAAACCGACCATTCGGAATTTGCGCTATCCGGTCGAAATGATTCTGGACTTGCTGGGCGCAGGCATGTCGTTTGCCGACATCCTGGCTGATTATCCCGACCTGGAAAGAGAGGATTTGCAAGCCTGTCTCCTGTTTGCGGGCAAGTTGGTGAAGGTGAATTCTATCCATAAAGTCCTTGCCGCCTGATGAAATTCCTGCGCCATGAAATTTCTCGTTTCGTTGATGCGCGACTGTCCTACCACAACTCCGGCAGGAAGAAGCGGCGCTCTCCTCTACAATTCGTTACTCTGCCTGAGGGGTGGCTGCGTCTCTCAATACTTGGGCGAAGGTTTCAGGGCTTACGATCTGGATATTTTCGTGTGTGCCGAGCACGAGCAGATCGTTGTCACGAGCGACGAGATAAAATGCTGACGCTTGGTCAGTCTGCTTCGTGTTTCGGCGATGATCTCTGGCGAGAGACACAATTCAAATTCCTTGGCCCGGGCGCGCTCGATCAGCCCGCGCGAAAGGCCTTTGGGTGTGAGCAGCGCGGCCACCAGCACGGTGGTATCGAAGACGGCTTTTATCATACGCCTGGTTGGACGCGATCTTCTGCGCGCATCTCCATGACCTGGGCGGCGATCCACTCTTCTTCTTCCTGCGGCGCCATCTCTGTCTGGCCAGGCAACCGCTTGTCACGGCCCACGATTGCATCCCATCTCTGCCAATCAAAATCACTTTGCGCCGGCTCAATGACAGTGCGGCGCTCCAGGCTGTCAACGGCCAGATCAACACCTTCGGACACAGTGAAGCGCCGGAGCGCGTTAAGCAACGCCTCCAGCTTTGACTCGTCTCTTAGCTTGATTACCAATTCCGTCATTTTCTTTCCCTTTCTTCGGCGCGCTTGATGCTGCCTGCGCCAAGACCGCAGCCAGACAAGAATTACGGTTACGGGCTAAGCATACCGTATCTCCCCAGCCTGTCAACGCTTCATAGCGCGGACAGTGTCTGCCGACTCCGGCCACAAAAAGAAGACCCGCCACTTTCAGCGAGTGACGTAATTGGCGCGATCCGAGCGAACAAACTGGCAACTTCAACCTTTCCGCAACGGAGTTGATTGCCAACAATCGTTGCCGCGCGGCTTCAGCCGGTTGTATATTAGCGGGCGAGGAGAAATTCTTATGAACGCACGATCACTTTACCTATAGACACGGAGCTTGCGGGCTTGCTGGCGAAGAAGGCCGCGGTCGAGGGCGTCGATGTTGAACAGCTCGCTCTCAATGCCTTAAGGCGTGTGGCCGAGATGCCAACCATCAGTGAGCTTTTTGCCGAGGTCGGCGCAGCCTTTGAAGCAAGCGGAAGAACCGACGAAGAATTACAACACGACATAGAACAGGAGCTCGCTGAGGTGAGGGCGGAACGCCCTGCCAGACAAATTGATGAATAAATACCTCGTCATCTTCGATACGGTTGTATGCTTGCGACCAGGGAGAATTTGATATGAGTATTACCATCGAAGCCGTTTACGAAGCCGGAATGCTGAAACTGCTCGCGCCGCTGCCGGGGCTGGCGGAACGCAGCCGGGTGCGCGTGACGATTGAACCTGCCGACAAGCCGGCGCCGAAGGTTCGTCGCTCATCGTGCGGAGTGATGGATCATTCCAAAGAGGGTGAATGGTTGCGGCGCCATCGTGACGAATATCGCGGACAATGGGTGGTGCTGGACGGCGATCGGCTTGTCGGCCACGCCGCCACTGCTGCCGAAGTGACCGCTTTTGTCGAGCAGGCGCGCGCGGAAGGTGTGCGCTCGCCTTTGGTCCAACTGATTCCCCTGGACGATGAGCCAATCTGGATGGGGTGGTTATGAAACATTGGTCACTCACTTTCCCGACACTGATTGACTACCACGCGTACGACGAGATTACGGTGAAGGTAGGCCTCATCAGCGGGGTGTCCTCGGTCGCAGTGAATGCCAAACTCGGCAGCGGAACTTATTGACAGTGATACACTGCCTATGTTTATTTTGAGTCGTAAGGCGCTGCGCGCATTTTGGGAGCGTCATCCGCCAGCGCGGCAACCGTTGGAAGATTGGTACACTGTGGCTGAGGGCGCACGCTGGCAAAATCTCGCCGAGACCCGCGAGGATTTTCGTCACGCCGACCCGGTGGGCGATTGCACGGTGTTCAATATCGGCGGCAACAAGTACCGCTTGGTGGTCAAGATCACATCGAAAGCAGAAAATTTTCATCAGAGCAGTGTTGACGCATGCCGAATACGACAAAGGGGGCTGGAAAGAAGACTGTGGCGCATAAGCAATTAAATCAACTCAAGTACGCTGCTTTGTTAGTCGAAACCTTGCCGCGTCCCATCGAAACCGAAGCCGCGAATGAGCGCGCTTTGAAAGTGGTGGAGCGCCTGCTGGCTAAACCGAAGCTCTCGTTTGAAGAGGAAAACCTGCTTGAGTTGCTGAGTTGCTTGATTCGCGCGTTTGAAGACCAGCACTATGCGATTCCGAAAGCCACGCCTGCGCGCGTACTGCGGTTATTGCTCGAAAACCGTGGTTTGAAGCCAGCGGATTTATTGCCGTTATTCGCTTCGCGCCAGCGGCTGCAAGCGGTGCTGGATGGCAAACGCGCGCCCAGCCGCGACGAAGCCGCAAAACTAGGCGACTTCTTCAAACTTGCCCCGAAAACCTTTATGGAGTGAGAGCAAGTTCACAGTTTGCAATCCCACCAACGGCAGTTGGTGGATCGTTCAAGTCCGGCCTAAGCCCCTCGCTCATCCAGTCTATTCGCGCTCGCTCAACCAGTGTTTGATCAAGGCGGTCGTGTATTCCCCGCGAGTTCCGGCATAAGCTGACGCCTGCCAGAGTTGATCTACGCCTGCTTCGATCAAGGCCAGCGGCTGGCACTTGCCGATGTAATACTGGCCGTTGTTCAATAATGGTCATTTGATCAATCGCGAAGCCGCGTTTCTCCGCCACCTTCAACCAGTACTCGCCAAGCGTCTCACCAAGTTCCGATCCAAAGACTCCCCGGCGGTAGCGAGTAGCGAAGACCAGATGGTGGTTTAACTCGAAGGCGGCGTGCGCCACCGACAAACTCACAGGCTCTGTGGCTCGATAACGGAAGCATTCGCGGCGACGAGGCGTGCGAAAACAGATGTAGTAGTGAAGCTGATAAGCCCAGCTCAGAGTTGTAAAAGGGGCGACTTGCATACGGCAGAGAGTAAAACCGACGCTCCGAATAAACAAGCCGCTGTAGGCTGGACTTGAACCATCCACCAACTGCCGTTGGTGGGATTCGGGAGTAGCGCCCGTCCTTAGGCTGGACTTGAACGATCCACCAACTGCCGTTGGTGGGATTCGGGTGAAGCGCCCGTCCTTGTGCGACTTCAAAACTGCGCCTGAAGCCGGCTTTCACACCGGGACGCCTGACCCAGAGGTCTTACGTATAGCGGCGGAAGACGACCGCGCGCTCATTCAGCCATGACTTGAAAACCCTGCCGCAGCATTTCGGGAAATTTATCGAACGGAACATCAGTCCGGGAGTCATCATCATTCGACAGGAAGTGGCGATCCGTGACGCGGCGCTCTGGCTGCAATTCTTTGTCAAAGAGCTGTAAAAGACCGTCCTGCTCGATCCGCAATGGGTCACGCAGGTCATCAGCCACGTGCCTCAAAACCCAGTGGGGAAGGCCAACATCGCGCGACAACACCGCGTCTGGCGCATAGTGACAGTACACCATCTACTGATCCGCGCGAATCATGCGGACGCCAAACACACCGCCGGTTTCATTGCCGCCCGTCGCCTGAAACCGCACCGTCACCTTCTGCTTCCCCTTCACCAACTCAGCCGGAATGGCGTACTCGACATCGAAGAAGCTTTTGGTCGGGCTGCCGGGACGATGCCGTTCGATCTTCTGTTCGCCGACGCGCGCGCCATCCACCAGAATCTCGAACGTGCGGGTAGCTCGCTCTTCCCCGTGATAAGTCGCAATCAGTTTCATCGGATGGGCAGGGTCAACCGGCAGATCGAAAGAGAACCATTTGCGGGCGCTGCGCCCAGGACGGCCTCCGATGCGCACTGGCTGCGTCTCTTCGCCTTGTTGATTGAAATCGCGTTCGAAGTACACTTCGCCCGGTTGTTGCAGGAACGCTACCGTCGCCGCTTCGAGCTTGCGTTGCCGTTCCCGTGCGGCGAGTAACTCAGCGGACTTCTTCTCCCACTCGGCTGGCGTGAACAGATCGAAATAGACCGAGTACGTGCGCCGGTGCAGACGGTAAAACGGCATGAGTTCTACGTCCTGTTCGCGCCCGACGCCAGCGGTGCGGAAGTTACCCGGCTTCTCCGTCGCGGCTTTGATCCAATCCGACAAAGGCCGTTCCGCCGCCACCAGCGATGGAATGTTGATCGGTTGCGCGGCGGGTTGCTCAGCAGATTGTGCGCCACGGCCGCGAGCGCGTTCTGGCCCCAGATCACCGGCCAGCGCCAGCGGCCCCCACATTATCGCGGTCACGCGCGGGTTATCCGCGAGCGGTTCCAGGCGAAGCGTCTTGGGCAGCGTCAACACGACTGTATCGCCGCTCTTCCATTTGCGCTTCAGTTCGACGTAAGAGCCGGGAGCGGAAAGTTGTTTGACCGCCTGACTGTTGACCTTGACGGTGAAGCCAGCGCCTGCCCAACTCGGACGGCGCAGCGCCAGCGTGAATTGTCTGGGCGCTTCCAGCGTGAGCTTCAGCGTCACCGCTTCGCCTTCAGGAAAGCTCGTGTCCATCACGAGGTCTACGTGCGCCGACTCCCACCTGGCCGTTGAGGGCGCGTAGATGTTGACCCAGAGTTTGTCGCCCGATTCGTAATACAGCCCGTCACCGTGCAGCGCGTGGCTTTCCATGCCGGAGCCGACGCAGCAGGTGAAGCTGCCGAACATATTCTGGTACTCGTGTTGAACGCCGCGTCCGACGGGAACCATATAACAAGTCCTTCCATCTTCCGGGTCCATCGAAGCCAGAATGTGATTGAAGAGCGCGCGTTCGTGGAACTCGGCGTATTTGATGTCGGGATGAAGCGCGAAAAGCTTCCGCGTCATCTTGATCAGGTTGTAGACGTTGCAGGTCTCGGCGGTGCGCCCGTCAATGCGGTCGCTCAACACGTCGGGAGGGCCGAAGTATTCGTCTTTGCCGTGGCCCCCGGTGGCGAAGCTGTGATGCTTAACCACCACATCCCAGAAGAATCGCGCCGCATCGCCATCCGTCTTGTCGCCCGTGTAGGCGTAGCGCATCAGCGAGCCTTGAATCTTCGGGACCTGCGTATTGCCGTGCAGCCCGTTCAGGATGTTTTCGCGGCGCGCGAGCGGATCGAGCACGGCGCGGTGGTCGAAGCGATGCGAAAGCTGAAGCCAGCGTTTGTCGCCCGTGTCGGCGTACAGGTCGGCCAGCACTTCGGGCATGCCGCCGAACTCCGTGTTGAGCATCTTCTGCAACTGCGCGTCGTCCAGTTTGGCCAAAATCCCTTCGGCCCAGGCGGCGAACTTGATCTCGACTTCGAGCGCCGTGCGATTGCCCGTGTAGCGGTACGCGTCGCGCAAGCCCGCGTAGGTTTTGTGCAGGGTGTACCAGGGCGACCATAGCCCGTTCAGGTCAAACGCCGCCGAGCGGATGTTGCCCTTGGACACTTCGATGAACTGTTCCTTGCCGTTCGCCAGCGCGCCCAGGTAGCCGTCGCCGTGTTTGTCCTGAACTTCCTTCATCTCGCGGACGATGTAATCTGCCCGCTCTTTGAAGCGCGCGTCGCCCGTCGCGGCGTACATCATGCTCACACCGGACAGGTAGTGGCCGCCGATGTGCCCCGTCAGGTTTCTGCCGTCGCCGTCCCAACCGCCATAAGGTTGCGCTTTCGGTTCCAACCCGGCCCGCTTGCGATAAAACGCGAGCATGCGATCCGGTTCAAGTTTGAGCAGGTAATCGGCGTCCAAATCCTGCGCCCGCTTGAGCGGGCCACCGGTCAGACGAACAGTTGACAAAGGCAGCGGACGGGCGATGTCGGGAACAGCGTTTTTGATCTGTTGGGCGTTGGCGAGGCATGTGACAATCAACGCGGTGAGCGCAAGTTGAAGAGTCAATCTTCTGATTTGAATTCGTGGCATGAAGAACTCCGAACAAGGTGAAGACGGACGCCCCCTGGGTTCGCAGCGCTTCCAGCGTGCCCTCGGCAAAAGGCCTATTTCTTTTCAATGGGCTACTTGCCAACCGCACGCTGGAAGCGATGCGAACCCAGGCGCCGCCGTTAGAAGCTGAGCGTCCCGCGCAGGTTGATAGTGCGGCCCCCAGCCGGAGCTCCGATCACGCCAAACGTCGTACTGAAGACGTTCAGTGAGGCGGGAGGATTGGCCGCTGTGTCGCCAAAAGCCCACCTCGGATGATTCAGGACGTTGTTGAAGCCGGCAAACAGTTCGAAGCTCGTCCCCTCCGTGATCCTGAATGCCTTCGTCACCGAAAGATCCCATTGAAACGTATTCTTGTCGCGCAGGAACAACAACTGGCCAAACTCACCGGGTGTCGTGTTCGGGAGCAAGTACTGCGGATTGGCGCGGCCATCGGGGCCGATCAACTGTGGATCAACGGCGAGCCGCTGCAGATCAGTCGCGCCTGCTCTGCCGGTTAAGCGCGTCAATGGCGCATTGAACAGCTTCTGAATCTGTTCCAACGTGACTCCCGGAGCGAGCCGGACACCGTTTCTGGCTGGGTTGTTGCTCAAGCTGTTGGCGGCGGCGCCGTTGACCGTTTCGAAACCACCGGTCAATTGGATGGGCTGCCCGGTGCTGAAGACAAAGACCGAGCCTAGCGTCCAACCGCCGATCGCGGTGTCGAGCGCGCGGTTGTTAATCGCCAGCCATTTCCCGCGCCCGATCGGCAGCTCATACGTCCCAAACGTTTGGAGGATGTGGCGGATGTCGAACTGCGACACCCGGCGGTTCAAACCCGGATCGCGCAAGGTCAAATAATCGAGACTCTGGTTCTGATTGTCCGCCGCTAGATTGGTTAGGCTCTTGCTGAAGGTGTAATTTGTCGTCCAGTTCAGGCTCTGCGAGAGACGTTGCCGGAACTGAATCTGCAATCCGTTGTAACCGTGCCAACCACCGTTATCAATAAAGTTCATGCGGGCGTTGTTGTTGCCAATGGCGTAGGGATTGAGCAGGAAGAAGTTGATCGGATAAGGCCCCGGCGCGTTGGCAGTTGGGAGGACCCGCGCGCATGGGCTGAAGTTGCTGCCGAACATGCGGCACACGTGGTTCTGGTTTGTGGCCAACGCCTGAGCCAGCGCGCCAGCCTCGCCATTTTGCAAATTGGTGATGAAGGCGGTGGACTGGTAGCCGGAGCCAGCCGCGATGGCCGCGAGCGCGCCACGAGCGCCAAAAGCCGCGTCGAAGATCGGCAGCGCCACTTGCCCCGCACGGCCTAAATTCTGGAAGCTGGCGACGCCAGCCGCCTGGTTGATCTGCAAATTCCGCTGCGCGTTCTTGAACTCGTTCAGGAAGCCGTTTTCGAAGATGTTGACCTCGTTCAAATTGCTGGTGCGCCAGGCGAGTTTCGACTGATTGCCCACGTAGCGCACCTCGATCACCGAGTTCTTCCACAACTCGCGCTGGATGCCGAAGGTATAGTTGACCGTGTACGGCGCGCGCAGATTTGGGTCGAAGCCGCTGATGGTGCGGGCGAAGGTCTGATCCGCCAGGTTGATCGTCTTCCTGTACTCGGTCGTGGTGAACGCGAAATTTGAAACGGTCAGCGGATTGGCCACGATGTCTGCGAGCGTGTAGAATGCCGGCAGGTTGGTGGCGCCCGCCGTGCCTGGAATGAGCGTGGTCGCGCCGATAGTCTTGCCCGCATTCGGCCCCAGGTTGGCCGCAAAAAATTGCGTGCCTTCGTCGTAGACAATCATCGAATAAGAGCCACGAAAGACGGTCTTCCCGCCGCCCAGTAATTTGCCCAGCAACCCTTCGGTTCTCGTCGGGTTCCAGGCGAAACCGAAGTTGGGCGCGAAATTGAGCCAATCGGTTTTGTAAGGTACCCGGCCAACTTCCACCGTCGGGTTGTTATTGCCGCTGAGTTGTCCTGGCGTAAAGATCTTGGTCGAAGGACCAAACAAGCTCGCCAGATCCGGAGACGCCGTGATCCCCTTGCCATCCTTCATCGGGCCTTGAACCTCCCAGCGTAACCCGTAGTTCAGGGTCAGGCTCCGCCGGATGCGCCAGCGGTCCTGGGCATAGAGACCACCCATAGTCGAATTAGTCCAGGTGTAATTTTGTTCCTGAACGCCGTCGTATCGGAGCGTCTCGGGGTTGACGACGCGGGTGAAGTTTGACGAGGCGACCCGGCCAGTCAACAGGTTGAAGAGAGCCAGAGGGTCACCCAGTAAGGTGTTGTTGATTCCAGGCAAAGTGGTGGTGGTGTATGCCTGTGACGCTTGCAGCGGGTCACCCGACGGCGTGCCAGTAGTGTAAGTCGGAACTTGATAGACCACCGCGACGTCATTCCACACTGTTTTGCGGTAGCTGCCGCCGAGCGTGATGGTATGTTGCCCGCGATTCATCGTCAGTGTGTCGTAGATCGTGGTGATGAAATGGCGACCAGTCACGTTCTGTTGATCAATAAACGGGACCGTGGGGCTGATCGGATTCGGAGCAACGCCATTTTGGAATTGCAAATTGCCGCCGATGCGCAACGGCTTGCCATTAAACTGAAAGTAAGGGCCGTATTCATCGCGGGCGTTGGTGTCGCCGCTGTGCTGCACGCCGTAGCGGAACTCGTTGAAGGTGCGAGGCGTGAACGTGGATTGCAGCGCCCCGGCATAAACAAAGTAGCCCAGGCGGAACGGGTTCGTCCGTTCAATCTCCGGAACGGGTAAACGCCTTTCGCCCGGCTGCCAGCTATGGCGGTAATTCCAGGCGAAGGTTACTTGCTGTTTCGGCGTGACGAAGTAATCGAGCCGGGTGGTTGGAAAGTAGGCGTTGAGGTTGTTCTCAGCGTCCCAGGTGTAGCTATCACGATTGAAATCGGCGTCCGCAATCTGCCTGGCGTTCTGCGGGACCTTGTTGTTGATGGCAAGGATCGCTTGCGCGACGGGATCGAGAGTCGTCCGTAAGCCTCTCGCAGCGGCCAGTTCCAACACGTTGGCCGTTCGCAACTGGTTGGTGGTTCCGCTCACCACGTAGGTATAGATGCCCCGCTGCGCCTCCGGCGTCAGCACTGTTATGGTGCGGGAATTGGATTGCGGGTTATAAATCCGCTCGTAATTGACGAAAAAGAAAAGCTTCTCTTTGAAGGAACCAAAAGGAACCAGCGGCCCGCCGAAATTGCCGCCATATTCGTGATTGCGATTGTAAGTGCGTGGCAACCCCTGCGCATTTCTCGTCCAGGTGTTGGCGTTGAACTGCTCGCTGCGTGGTTCGTAAAAGACGCTGCCGTGATACTGGTTGCCACCACGACGGGTGGTGAATTTGATATTCGCGCCGCTTTGCGCGCCGGAATCCGCGCCCAGACCGGCGGTTTCGACTGTGACCTCCTCGACTGCGCCCAAACGCACCGGAACGGTCGCGAAGAAGACGGTACCGCCGCTCTTGAAACCGTTCGAGGCGTCATTGATTCCATCAACGGTAACGTTGACGGCGCCGCCAGCCAAGTTGTTGTACCGCGTGCTGCCCCCCGTGGGCGGAGAGGCTCCGGGAGCCAGCCGGGCTAGGGCGAGCACATTGCTACGGTTGGCGACGGGCAATTGGGCAACCGTCTGTGTGTTCAGGGTGCTCGCCACCAGTTGGGAGGAGGTCTCCAAACCCTGCGCGTCGCCGCCGACCACCGTGATGGTTTGCGCCGCGGCGCCGACCTGCATGCTGACCCGCACGTCCGTCGTCTGGCTGGTCGAAACGGAGATGTTCGAGAAGAGCGCCGTTTGAAATCCCGCCGCCGTCACAGTGACCTCGTATGAACCACTCGCCAAATCCGGGAACAGGAAGGTCCCCAGTTCGGTCGAGGTAGTTTCCCTGGTGATGCCGGTTTTCGAGTCTTTCAAAGTGACTCTGGCGTTCTGGATCACGGCGCCGGTCTGATCCTGAACGGTGCCGGAGATCGCTCCCACGATCCGCAACTGCGCCCAGGCGCTGGATGAAAATAAAAGTGCCAGGACTAACAGTCCCATTGTTCTGACCAACATTCGATGTTCCCATGGCTTCTTCGCGCGCGGTTTCATAAGCAGACCTCCATTGAAAGTAGTGACTTGAATGTGATCCCAGCAAAGCCGATCGGTGTGGTCCTCGTATTTGGTAAGCTCGAAAACTCAGATCTCAGACAACTTTTGTTTTCATTTGAGCTATAAATGAGCAGCGGCGCGAATAGAGCATCAAGTCGCGCGAGGCGTCTTGTATCGGCTTAGGCAGGCTTGAACCGGCTTAGGAATCACTCGGTCGAAGCTGACGCAAGGCGGCGAGGCGTCCAACGCGCTGGCAAAACCTTGCCGGGATTGGATAACTGAGATTGGAGGCGCCAGGATAACCGCCCGGTCTCACCCTAATTTGATTCATGCGACCTTACAGCCATACAAGACGATTCCGCCGCCAGCGGGTTTACTGGCTGGGGCGGACGCCATATCGTAAAAACACTGCTCAATTTCCGGATTGTCACTGCGCTCAATGATCGGCATTGGTTTTGACGCGCATGTGACGCGGCCTGACAAGTGACCAGATGAACAAACTGCTGAAAAGACCAGCGGCAATCGCTCTTCTGACCTGCTTGCCGCTTCTGCCGGTTCACGGTCAAGCGCCAGCGCGATTGCTCAATCCTGATGATCCCGAAATGAACGCCGGCGCGCCGGAGCTTTTCAACGTGCGGCTGGAAACGAGCAAAGGCGTGATCGTGATCGAGGTTCATCGCGATTGGGCGCCGCACGGCGTAGATCGTTTTTATAACCTCGTGCGAGCCGGTTATTACGACCAGGTACGGTTTCATCGTGTGCGCAAAGACACTTGGGCGCAGTTCGGCGTCAATGGCGATCCGAAAATCTCGAACGTTTGGCGTGAGCGGACGATCCCGGATGATCCACGCCGCGAATCGAACGTGCGCGGCACAATCGCCTATGCTTTCGCCAAGCCGAATGGCCGCGCGACGCAAGTTTTCATCAATTTGCGCGACAACTCGGCGACGCACGACAAAGAGCCGTTCGTCCCGTTCGGCAAGATCATCGAAGGTTTGGATGTGGCCGATGCGATCTATGCTGAATACGGCGAAGCTGCTGGCGGTGGCATTCGCGCTGGGAAACAGGCGCCGCTGTTCGAGAGCGGCAACGCCTGGCTGAAGGAAAACTTTCCGCGCCTCGATTACATCATTCGCGCCACGGTCGCTCGACGCAAACAATCAATAACCCATCCCCGGAGGTGAATTATGACCCGACTACGTTTCTGCCTTTCGTTTGTCATCACGCTGGCGTTTGTCGCTTGTCTCGTTCCGGCTTTCGTCGCGCAAGATCAGCGGCAACCACTCACTCCTGCGCCGGATCGCCGCGCCGGCGAAGGCCAGGGGCCGTTCAAAACGCTGGTCATTCGCAGCGCCATCCTGATTGACGGCACGGGCGCGCCGCCGCAAGGCCCCGTGGACATCGTGATCGAGAACAACCGGATCAGGTCTGTGCGCAGCGCGGGCACGCCTTTCATGCCGCTGCGGCCCAACCGCGAACCTCGGCAGGCCGACCTGGAAATTGACGCGACCGGGATGTACGTGTTGCCGGGCTTCGTAGACAACCACGTCCACGCGGGCGGCGCGCCCAAAAATCCCGAAGCCGAATATCCCTACAAGCTTTGGCTGGCGCACGGCGTGACGACGGTGCGTGGCGTGCCGCTGGCGCCGAACGACATCTCGGTCAAAGAGAAAGAACGCAGCGCCAGAAATGAGATCGCCGCGCCGCGCATTTTCAACTATCAGCGCCCTGGCAGTGGCTGGGACAAAGGCCCTGTCAACACGCCCGAAGCCGCGCGCGAATGGGTGCGTTGGGCGGCCTCGAACGGCATTGACGGTTTGAAGCTTGGCGCTCACCGCCCAGAGATCATGGCCGCGCTGCTGGATGAAGCGAAAAAACTCGGCCTTGGTTCGACTGCGCATCTGCAACAGACGGGCGTTGCGCAGATGAACGCGCTCCGGGCCGCGCAACTCGGCCTCGGCACGGTGACGCACTTCTACGGTCACTTTGAAGCGTTGCTCAAAGACACCGTCGTGCAACCCTGGCCAGTAGATCAGATCAACAACGACGAACAAATGCGCTTCGGTCAGGTCGCGCGGCTCTGGGACAAAATCTATGAGCCGGGCAGCCCGGAATGGAAAGAGTATCTGAAGGCTCATCTGAAGCTGGGCACGGTCTTCGACCCGACGATGACTGCTTACGCGGCCAGCCGTGACGTGATGCGCATGCGCAACGCCGATTGGCACGACAAATACACGCTGCCCTCGTTGATGGATTTCTATGCGCCGAGCCGCGTGAACCACGGATCGTATTACTACGACTGGACAACGCACGACGAAGTCGCCTGGCGCAATTTCTACCAGGTCTGGTTCCGGCTGCTGAACGATTACAAAAAGATGGGCGGGCGCGTTACGGCCAGTTCCGACGCGGGCTTCATCTACAACACCTACGGCTTCGGCTTCATCCACGAGTTGGAACTGCTGCAAGAGGCCGGGCTCCATCCGCTGGAAGTCATTCAGACGGCGACGATGAATCCGGCGCTGACGCTGAGCGAACCCAAAGGCAAGCTGATTGAGTTCGGCGTTGTGCGCGAAGGCTTGCTGGCCGACCTGGTGATTGTGGATCAGAACCCGCTGGAAAATTTGAAAGTGCTTTACGGTACGGGCGCGGTCAGGCTCAACGACAAGACTGGCAAGGCCGAGCGCGTGGGCGGCATCAAATACACGATCAAAGACGGCATCGTTTACGACGCCAAAAAGCTGCTGGCCGACGTGGCGAAGATGGTTGAAAAGCAGAAGCAGGAACGGATGAAGACGGCGGCGGCTGGCCAGACCGGGCGCGAGCAGTAGCGGTTCGGGCGGGGAGCCGGAGGCCACTCGTGTCCATTCATATTGCCGGAGTAAGCGGTCTTGTCCTCATCTTCGTTATTGGCGCGTTGCGGCCCATCAACCTTGGGAGTCTCTCGCTGGTAATGACGTTTCTCGTCGGAGCGATTTTCGCCGGCGAGGACGTGAAGGAGATGTACAGCGGGTTCCCCGTTGACCTGTTGGTGTTGCTGGCAGGCGTCACCTACCTGTTCGCCATTGCTGAAAACAACGGCACGGTCGCGCGCGTGGTCGAAGGGGCGGCGCGCCTGGTCAAAGACCGGTGGGCGCTGATTCCGTGGGCTGTCTTCGTCGTCGCGTCGCTGCCGGCGATGGCTGGCGCCATCGGATCGGCCGGCGTGGCGTTGCTCGCGCCTCTCGCGTTGCGGCTCGCGCGACGTTACGACATTGACCGCCGGATGGTCGGCCTGATGGTGGTTCACGGCGCAGCGGCTGGAAATTTCTCTCCGCTGAATGTGCTGAGCGCGATTGTCACGCAGGCCGTAACGCGCAACGGCCTTGAAATGTCTTCGTCGGCGCTCTTCCTGGGAAACCTCACGTATAACATCATACTCGCCGCCGTCATCTACACGCTGTTCGGCGGCCTGCGGCTCGGTTGGCGAAAGGTGAAGAGCCAACAGCCCGCGCATGCGGACAAGCAGGTCGAGCCTCATCCACAACGTTTCAGCGCCGACCAGTTGTGCACGCTGCTGGCCATCCTGGCCGTAGCCGTCGCAGCCTTCGTGTTCGGACTCAACATCGGGTTCGTCGCCTTCGCCGCGGCGGTGACGATTCACCTGATCTTTCCGACCTCGAGCGGCGGAGCCGATAAGAAGATTGCCTGGGGAGTGGTGTTACTCGTCTGTGGGATCGTCACTTACGTCGCCGCCCTGCAACGCTATGGAACGGTGGAAGCGGTCGGTCACGGCATTGCGGGGTTGAGTACTCCGCTCGTGACCGGATTGCTGCTCTGTGTTGTCGGCGCGGTCACTTCGGCCTTCGCGTCGAGCGCCGGCATCCTAGGCGCGATGGTTCCGCTCGCCGTTCCGTTGATGGCGCGCGGAGACATCAGTACGACGGGACTGGTTGTGGCGCTGGCAATCTCCGCTACCGTCGTAGACGCAACGCCGTTCTCCACGGTTGGCGCGCTGGTGGTGGCGAACGCCGAAGATGATGAGCGGGCGCGGATTTACCGGGGATTATTGTTGTGGGGAGCCGCGATGGTTATCACCGCGCCGCTGTTGACGTGGTTGATCTTCATTCTCCCCGCCACGTGAGACAAGCGGACCTGGAACTTGGTGGGACAAGATGCCATCTTGTCCCACACTTTCGGAGGAAGCGCGTGAAGATTACCTTGCTCGGAACCGGAACGCCCGCGCCGTCGCTCACGCGACAGAGTTCGGGCTATCTGATCGAGGTCGGCGACGATCTGATCGTGATGGATCACGGCCCCGGCGCGCACCACCGGCTCATCGAGAGCGGGCATCGCGCCGTGGACGTGAGCCACGCCTTCATCAGTCACCTGCACTACGACCACTGCCTGGATTATGCGCGACTCGTTCTCCAACGCTGGGATATGGGCGCGGATCGGATTCCCGACCTCAAGGTCTACGGGCCGACGCCGATTGCGCGCATGACCGACTTGCTTTTCGGCGAAGAGGGCGTCTACGGCCCCGACATCCGCGCGCGCATCGAACACGAAAGCAGCATCTTTGTGTTCGAGGAACGCGGCGGAAAGCCGCCACGCAAGCGTCCCGCGCCGCAGGTGAGGGAAGTACACGCAGGCGACGTGGTCGAAGGCGCCGGTTGGAAAGTCACGGTGGGAAAAGCGTCGCACGTTCAGCCGCAGCTTGAGTGTCTCGCGTTTCGTCTCGACAGCGACGAAGGCTTGATGTGTTACTCCGGCGACAGCGGCGGGGTGTGCGAGGAACTGATCGAACTCGCGCGAGGCTGCGACGTGGCCATCCTGATGAACCATTACTTGAGCGGAACCGAGCCGACGGCGAGCTACCGCGCGGCCTGCGGAAATCACCGGGACAACGCGGTGATTGCGCGGCGCGCAGGCGTCAAGACGCTGGTGCTCACCCACGTCCTCGCGCAGATTGATCAGCCGGGCATCCGCGAGCAGATAATCCGCGAAGTCAAGCAGGAGTTCGATGGCCGGGTGATCTGGGGAGAAGACTTGATGCAACTTTATGCTCAGCAAGCATAATGTTTGACAGGCATCATTGGCTATGTCACTTTTCCGCCGATGAAATTACCCTTCGTCAACCGGGAAGCGGAACTGCGCGAACTCGATGCGGCGGCGCGGCGTGGCGGACTGTTCGTGCTTTACGGGCGGCGGCGCATCGGCAAGACGCGGCTGTTGCGGCACTGGCTCGACGCCCGCAATGGCCTTTACAGCCAGGCCATCGAAGCGCAGCGCGATTTGCAAATTCAGCAGGTCTTCGCCGACTTGCGTCCCCGGCTGGAAACGCAACTCACGCCCAAAACCTGGCCGGAGTTGCTGGAAATCCTCGCCTTGCAAAAGCGGCGTTGGGTGCTCTGTCTGGATGAGTTTCCTTATCTCACGGCGGTGGACGCCACGCTGCCGAGCCAGTTGCAACGCTGGGTAGATCATTCGCTGCCGGACGGTTGTTTGTTGATTTTGTCCGGGTCGAGCACGCGGATGATGCACGACATGTTTTTGCAGCGCGCCGCGCCGCTTTACGGACGCGCCACCAAACTGCTGAACCTGCAACCGATGGATTACGCCGCGTTTTGTCAGGCGTGCGGCCAAAAGGCGAATGACCCGGGATCGTTTGAAAAATTCGCCTGCGTCGGCGGCATTCCGAAGTATTGGGAATTCGTCGAGCGTGGACAGGATGCGGTGGCGCTGGCGGAAGCGCTCTATTTCGATTTCGCGCCGTACATGGAACAGGAGCCGCAACGCATCCTGCGCGATGAAGGCGTCAGCGGGTTGAATGCCGTCGCCGTGCTGGAAGCCGTGGGGCGCGGGGCTGAACGTCCTTCGGAAATCGCCAGCCGGCTCGGCACGGCGCAAACGAACCTCTCGCGTTTGTTGCAACAATTGCTGGACGCGGCCATTCTGACGCGCGAATTGCCCTTCGGCGAAAGCGTGCGCTCGACCAAAAAGATTCTCTATCGCATTCAGGACCCGACGATGCGGTTCTGGTTCCGTGTCTTTTCTCCACATCAAAGCCTGTGGCCGACGTATGCGAAGGCACGCAAGCAGAAACTGATTCACGAACACGCCGCGACCGTGTTTGAGGACTTTTGCCGGGCGCGCTATCCCGGCGCGCAACGTTATTGGGAAAGCAATCTCGAACTCGATCTGGTCGCGCCCGACCCGGACGACACGAAGCAGTTGTTGGTGGCCGAAGTCAAATGGCGGCGCTTGTCGGTCGCAGAACGCAAACACGTCCTGCGCCAACTGGAAAGCAAATGGTCTCGTTGCGCTCTGCGCACGCGCCATCCCAACGTAAGATTCGAGGTGTTGGACGCGAGTCTGCTGACGACCTGAATAAGCAGGCGCGTCTAGATCACCGGCTTTGCCAACTACGTCGTAGATGCCGCAAGACCCGTTCCCCAACGGCTTCACGGTCGGCGACCTGTGGAGATTGAATGAAAGCTGAGTATTACCGGCGAGCTTGTAATACTTCAAACCTGAACATCGCCGCCTAACTCTTGTCAGGCCGATGAAACATAAGGAGTCACTCAATGGACAATCCAATCAAGATCATGCTCGCCATGAGTTTCTTCAAGGCGAGCGTCAATGAAGCAAGCAAAACGGCGAGAGAGTTCTCTGCGGCGCTGGCCGACTCGTCCAACATCGTTCTTGGAGTTGAAACAGATGGTCTAGAACGCAAATCAGAAGAGATGACGGGGTTCGTACGCGAGCGCCTATCCGAACCGTGGGGCGAGCGCCGAGTGTACGTTTGGGACGATTCAAGCGATAAACGATTCTTCCCGAATTGGCCCACACATCATCCGAAGCCCTTCTACGATGGCTTTAGTTACGGCGGCACCGTGAACCGCTTGATGGTCCTCGCGGCTGTTGCTGGATGCCAGTATCTCGTTCGAGTCGATCCAGGAACCGCACCGCCTTACTACTTCACAGAGCTGCTTCGGCAGCACATTGACGCAATTGAGTCTGGCAAAGCCGCGTTAGCATCTGGGCTATATACCGACCGTATCGCTCTCAGAGATGATTTCGTACCACAGGACAAGAAGGGTGCGTACTACGACTTCGTACAACTCTACACGGGAGTTGATCCTCACAAACAAATCACTGGCGGAGCGGCCTTCACAATCAAAGTGACTGCAGGGCCACCGGCAATCCCGTTTCCTGGCTTTACACCTGTGTGGGCGTCGGATGACGGCTTGTACACCACCATCGTTGGGAACAAGGCAGTTCTGTTTTCAGAGAGTCGGGTTCACCGTTCTGACCCTGGGCAGGCGGCACGACACGGCAAAGAATATCCCGTTCGTCTGGCGAGTATGGTGGTACTACGTCAACTGTTCTCAGGCATGTCTGAAAGTGACGCTATCAACACAGGCATGGAGTTCCTACAACAGTTGACGGCGCGCGGTTTCTACCGACAGTTCATGCTGGTCGACGCCAATGCAGAACTGTCAAAACGCGCGCAGAATATTGTCGCTGGCCGGAATAATTACTGCACTCTCCGAGAACGCTGGAGCGAGATTGTCCAAGAGATAGCTCGCGTTGCCTCCGAGCATTGCGAATGCTATGTCGATGCGGTATGAGAATTCATGTTCGATGACCTCACGCTGTTCGAGAGCAGGGCTGGCTCGCACAGGGGGCTGAAAGGTGAAACAACTCTCGCCGGAACAACGCGAACTGGTGTCGTCGCTCGCCGAGCGGCTCCGCAGCGTCTGCGGGATCAGGGCCGTCGTGCTCGGCGGATCACACGCCCGTGGACGCGCGCAGCCGGGGTCGGACATTGATCTTGGCCTGCTCTACTCGGAAGCGGCTCCCTTCTCGATCCAGGGCGTCCGCGAACTGGCCGAGGAGGTCAACGACACTGCCGGGCCGGTGGTCACGGACTTTTACGGCTGGGGCCCGTGGGTCAACGGCGGGGCGTGGCTGACCATCGGCGGGCAGCGCGTTGATTTCGTCTACCGCAGCCTCGAACACGTGGAGCGGGTCATCGCCGAGGCGGAAGCTGGGCGGTACGAGCTTGACTATGCCCAGCAGCCGCCATTCGGATTCTTCAGCGCAACGTACCTCGGCGAGATTGCGATCTGTGTCCCCCTGTTCGATCCCGAAGCGCGGCTCGATGCGTTGAAGCGGCGGGTCGCGGACTACCCCGAAGCGATGCGCCGGGCCATCGTGCAGGATTATCTCTGGCAGGCTGAATTCAATCTCGCGGCGTTCGCGCGCAAGTTCGCGGCTCGCGCAGACGCCTACGGGACAGCCGCTTGCCTGACACGCGCCGTGAACCAACTGATCTTGGTCTTGTTCGCCTTGAACCGTCAGTATCTGATCAACGACAAGACGGCCCTGGCGGAGATTGCCGAGTTCGAGCGCGCGCCGCGAGAGTTCGCGCTGCGCGTGCAGCAGACGCTGGGGCGCCTGGGCGATTCTGCTGCGGAACTCGACGTTGCTGTCGAGAGTGTTGCGCAGCTATTTCGGGAGACGGTTGAATTGATGGATGGTCTCTACCAACCACGCTTCACGCTCCCGCAGTGAAAGGATGTTTATGATCTCTAAAATCGCGTTTGTACTGACAATTGCCATTGTTATTTTTGTCGCGCCGGTTGACGCTGAGAGACTTGGTCGCAAACAACCCGGGACACGAAAGGATGCACAAATGCCACAGAATGAGTTGCTCAAAAAACTAATTGGGAAATGGGAAGGTAACTGCCGGACCTGGTCCCAACCAGAGAAGCTCGCCGACGAGTCCAAGGTTACGGGAGAATTTGTGAGTGTGCTGGATGGCCGCTTCGTTCGGCACGTTTACGAAGGCTCGATGAAGGGGAAACCGCGCCGGGGCGAAGAACTGATCGCGTTCAACTCAATGACAAAATCATTCCAAACATCCTGGGTGGACGACTTTCACATGAACTACGCGATTATGTTCTCGCGAGGCGAAGCGACGGAACGGGGTTTCAAGGTTCGGGGTGATTACGATGTCGGCAAAGACCAGCCGAAATGGGGTTGGCGAACCGAGTATGAGCTTGTTGATGACAACCAATTGATCATTACCGCGTACAACATCCACCCCAACGGGATGGAAGCCAAAGCGGTTGAAACCAAATACCGGCGCTCAAAGTAAATAACCGCATGACTCCTGAAGAAAAAGAGACAGAGCGTTTGTTTGCTTACGGAACGTTGCAGACCGAGTCCGTGCAACTCGCCACGTTTGGTCGCCGATTGGAAGGCCAGCCCGATGCGCTGGTCGGCTATCGCCTGGCGATGGTTGAGATCGAAGATCAAGCCTTTGCGGCGGCCAGTGGCTCTGCGCATCACCGTAACCTGCAATTCACCGGTCTCGCGTCCGATTTCGTAGAAGGCACTGTCTTCACGGTGACCCGGAAAGAGCTTGAACAGGCCGATGAATACGAGCCTGCCGATTACAAACGGGCGCTTGTCCAATTGCGGTCGGGCGTGAAGGCATGGGTTTATGTCGTGAAAGGAAAAACAGATGTTCATCCGAAACCATAAATGGCTTGTGTTGTGCGCAAGTGTTTTTTGTTTGGTTGTGTCTATTGAACCGCTCCGTTGTTGGATTGCGGCGGGCGCGCAAGCAGCGCAACAACGGCGACCGAACATCGTCCTGATCTTCCCCGACAACCTCGGCTGGGGCGAAGTGGGAGTCTACGGCAGCGTACGTGGCGCGCCGACGCCGCGCATTGACCGGCTGGCCGCCGAAGGGATACGGCTCAACAACTTCAACGTCGAGTTTTCGTGTACGGTCTCGCGGGCGGCGTTGCTCACCGGGCGTTACGCCGTGCGCACCGGCGCCGTGCAGAATTCCGGTATCACGCAGTGGGAAATCACAATTGCTGAAGCGTTGAAGTCGGTGGGTTACGCGACAGCGCTGTATGGTAAGTGGCACCTCGGTGGTCTCAATTGGCTGAATAATAAACGCGCTCCCACTGATCAGGGCTTCGACGAGTGGTACGGAATTCCGATGACCAGCAATGAGGCGCAGACGACGACCATGCCCAACTTCAATCCCGCCACGATGGAAGCGCCGTACATCTGGGAGGGCAAGGTCGGCGAGCCGTCGCGGAAGGTGAAGGTGTTCGATCTCGACACCCGGCGCACAGTAGATCGCGAGGCCGCCGAACGTGGCGTCGCTTTCATGGAACGCAACGTGAAAGCGAACAGACCTTTCTTCCTCTACTATCCCATCACTCAGATCCATTTTCCCACCCTGGCGCATCCGGACTTTGCGGGCAAGACCGGCGCGGGCGACATCGGCGATGCGATGGCGGATGTGGACTACAACACTGGCCTGGTGCTCGACGCGATCAAGCGGCTGGGGATCGAACGAAACACGATTGTCATTTGGTGCACCGACAATGGCGCGGAGATGCGGCGGCCCTGGCGTGGTTCGGCGGGGCCGTGGAATGGCTTTTACAACACAGTGATGGAAGGCGGAATACGAACGCCGTGCATTATTCGCTGGCCGGGCCGGATACTCGCCGGGCAGGTGTCGAATGAGATTGTCCACCAGGTAGATTTCTTCCCGACGCTGGCAGCGGCCATCGGCGCTGACATCGTTCCGAAAGACCGCGCGATTGATGGCGCGAATCAGCTTCCGTTCCTGGAAGGGAAGCAGGCGAAATCAAACCGCGACAGCGTTCTCTTCTTTGCCGATTTCCAATTGCGCGCGGTCAAGTGGAAGGACTGGAAGTTTCACTACGTCTTTATGCCGGAACCTCGCACGCCGGTTCCGCCGCTGATGCGGCTCTTCAACTTGCGCTCCGATCCCAAAGAGGAATCGGACATCAAGGACGCCAATCCGTGGGCGCAAAGCGCGATGGACAAGATCGTCGCGGATTTTATGGCGACCACGGAACGCTACCCGCACGTGCCGCCCAACGCGCCCGATCCTTACGTGCCGCCGCAGCGGAAGTAGTTTAGGCACAGGCAAGTCGGTTGTGGCTCCTGCCGCCACAAGCGTCGTGTGCTAAAATTGCGTCGTCTGACCAGAAAATGACCCGATTGCATTGGAGGCTTAATGGAATTACTAGACCGCATCACGACTGATCCCGAAATTTGCCATGGCAAACCGGTTATTCGCGGATTGCGTTATCCCGTGGAAGTCATTCTTGAGTTACTTAGCTCCGGGATGACGACGGAAGAAATTCTGGATGATTACGAAGACCTGGAACGCGAAGACATTCTGGCAGTGCTGGCGTATGCCGCCCGGCTGAGCCAAATTAAGCGCATTGAATCCGTGCTGGTATGAAGTTCATCGTTGATGCTCATCTGCCGCGACGTTTGGCTCGCTTGTTACAGCAAGCGGGCCACGATGCAATTCACACGCCGGATTTGTCGCGGGGCAACCGCACGCCTGATTCGATCATTAACATAGTCTCGGCTCAAGAGCAGCGCGTAGTAGTCACAAAAGATTCTGATTTCGTTGACTCGTTCCTGCTGCGCCAAGAACCGCCGAAGCTGTTATTGGTTTCAACCGGCAACATTCGCAATGCCGACCTGCTGGCGCTCTTTCGCGCCAACCTTGAGCAGATTGTTGATGGTTTCGATGTTTTTGACTTCATCGAAGTCAATCGAACCGATGTGATTTACCACGTGTAACTCACCTGGGTATGCCGCAACGGAAAGATTTTCCTTTTGATTCACGGCGCGGCGGGCGGGGTCAGCACGGCGCTTTTGCAGCTTGGACGCTTGGCCGCCCTCGAGATGTACGGTACCTGTTCAGCTCGCGGGGCGTCGGCGGTTTCCGACCTGGGCGGTGTCCCGATTGATTACCAGCATCAGGACTTCGTCGAAGAAATTCACCGCCTCACGGGCGAGGGCGTAGACGTCGTCTTTGACAGCATCGGTGGCGCGCATATCTGGCGTTCGCGCAAGGCTCTGCGTGCTGGCGGGAAGGTCGTGGCTTATGGCCTGACTGGCTCGCTACGCGGGGGACGATTGGCTTCAGGTCGTTCAGGTGGTCGTCATCGCTTTCGTGAAATCCGCATCTTCGCGTTGTACATCGCTGGCGGCTGGCTTCTGCCGGGCCGGAAACGGGCGGTTCCCTACAGCATCCAGACGCTCAAACGGCTGAAACCGGAATTGTTTCGACAGGATTTGATCGCCCTGTTTGACCTCCTCGAACAGCAGAAGATCAAGCCGCTCATCGCGCAGCGATTTCCGCTTGCCGAGGCAAGACACGCGCACGAGTTACTCGGCAAGGGCGGCGTGATCGGCAAGATCGTGCTCGTGTGCGACGGGTCATCGCTCGAATCGTGAACATAGTAACCAAACATAGATCGCTCGTTCGAACGATATTCATCGGGGCGATGTACGCTGCCATCGGAATCGCATTCCCCAATCCAGCTACCCCAGGGAGGTCTCAAGTCATGTGGAGGTTAGGCGCATGGCTCGCAAGCGCCATCATCTATGCAAGTCAGATCCTATACGAACATTTTCGGCTTCGTAACTCGCCTGCCAGGATAGGACTGCACGCCGCTGTCCCTGTCGCGCTGGGCGCCTTTGCTCTTGCCGTCGCGGCGAACATTCATGCTCTATCGGCTTCTACGGGCAATCAGCGCTTACTCTTGTTGGCGCTCGTTATCTGGCCTATCATCACTGCGGCGCCTGCATTCGTGGTTGCGTTAGCGACAGCCTTTGGCCTCAGCCGAGTGCGTGAGAATGACAGACCGCGTAGCACAGCTTAGTTCCGCTGTTCGGCTGCTGACTCGCTTGTTAGTACGATAGCGGAGTTGGACGAGAAGCAAGGTATGAATGAAGAAGACCTCTTTCTGATCCGCGACATCCCCGGCTTCACTCCACAGATTGGCCGCCTTGTCTCGATGATGAACTATGTCCGATATACCACCCTTTCCGCGGTAGCAGGCTTAGGTGTGGACCAACTCGATTACCGGTATGACCCACAGAGCAATTCCATAGGCGCGCTCCTCTCGCACATCGCTGCGACGGAAGTAGGCTATCAGGCAGCCACTTTCTATGCTCGTGATTTGAACGTGGAGGAGAGGCATGAGTGGGGCGCCGCTCTCGAGTTAGGTGAGAGGGCGAAGCGTGAGATCATAGGGCACGAGTTGGATTATTACCTGAGCAGGCTCGAGCAGGTCCGCGCAACGACGCTGGCGGAACTCGGTCGGCGTGATGACCAGTGGCTCGAAGAGCAGACGTCCTTTGGCAGCGAGCAGAGGGTGAACAATTACTTCAAGTGGTTCCATGTCTTTGGACATGAACTCAACCATAGAGGGCAGATTCGCTGGTTGCGGAGCCATGCGACGAGGAGGTCATGATCACATCGCCGCCGAACGAACCGTTGGACGCGAGCGGCGGGGGCGTGTTTCGTAAGATGATTGATCTGTATGAATAATCTCTATGCCAGAAGTGTCTTCTTCGTCCAGGATGCTGAGCGCTCATTGCGCTTCTACACAGAGCAACTTGGCTTCTCGGAGGATTGGAATTTTCAAGAAGAGGGTCGGACGATTGTGTGTCAAGTCAGCCTGTTCGGTTTCGAGTTGATCCTCAACCAAGTCGGCGACCGGACCCAAACCCGGGCTGGCCATGGTCGAGTTTTTATCGGCCTTGAGGACGATCAACTCGAGCCGGTACGCAAGCATATTGCAGCAAAAGGTATCCAAACGCAGCGCGTTGATTGGGGACAACCGACGCTTGTGATCAGGGACTTGGACGCCAACGAGTTGTTCTTTTGGGACTGGCCGGACAAGGAGATGCCTGCGCTCGAGTCGAGCGGAATCGCAGAACCCATGAAGTGAGAAGCCTCCGCTGCAAAGGAGATCGCCCTCGGCGAGCGTCCACGAATGCTGATTAATTGGCCCTCCGCTCTTTGCCTTGGTGATCTTTTTCGCCCTCGCGATCTCGATTCCCAGGGGGATCGCGAGGCTCATCTGGCGGAACCGCGCTCGAAGATCTCGACTAGCCGCCTAACGAACGTTGAACATGACGAGCGATCTAAGGAATGCTCGCTTCGCTCGCTTCTATTTGACTCGCTCGCAGGTTAACTCGGGCGTTAGGCCTACAGACGCGCGTCACCACCGATATTGACGCCCCGTGTTGCCCATAGGCCATAGACCATCACTCGAACCCTAGGAGGAACACCATGCCCGTTGAAGCACAGGTAACCATCAACGGATCCAAGGCGGCGATCTGGGCCGCAATCACCAACGTCGAGAACGCCTCGGAAATCATCAGCGGAATCGAAAACATTGAGGTTCTCGAAAAACCGGCAAACGGGCTCGTAGGACTAAGGTGGCGAGAGACCCGAATGCTATTCGGCAAGCCAGCTACCGTGGAAAAGTGGATCACTGATGCTGCTGAGAACGAGTTCTACAAAACCAGAGCAGAAGATAATGGATTTGTATTCTTAACCACCATGAGTATTTCTGAGAGCAGTGGCGGCATTACGTTGACGAGTTCGCATGAAACCAAGCCTCAAGGTATCGTTGCAAAACTAAAGTCGACCCCAATGTTTCTGTTCAAGGGCGTGATAAAAAAGGCCATCCTGCAAGACCTGAACGATATTAAGTCCGCGGTTGAACAGGAATCATCGCTTGCGGCCTAACAATCGGTTCAACCGCAGCGCACTAAGCCGAGTGGATTTGATCGCCCTATTTGACCTTCTGAGACAGCGGAGGATCAAGCCGCTTGTCGTGCAGCGCTTTCCTCTGCGGTTTC